>Ga0163163_10000481_pt1 | contig 36162 bp, 64 predicted proteins | sample S65metaG_FD_119766 | JGI IMG/M metagenome (GOLD analysis project Ga0163163, IMG submission 119766) | Switchgrass rhizosphere microbial communities from Kellogg Biological Station, Michigan, USA - S6-5 metaG | ecosystem: Host-associated > Plants > Roots > Rhizosphere > Soil | place: USA... | reverse complement strand
GCATTCTCTCGGAGATGGCGGCGAATGCCGGGCTCGGTGCCCGGCGCAAGGGCGCGATCTACGGCGACCTGGTCGCCGGCGCGGCCCAGGTGCCGGCGCAGATCCTCGCCGATCGGGAACGGCTCCGCGTGCAACGGCTGCAGGAGGCACGGCAGGCCGAGCAGCTCGGGTTCCAACGGCACGCCGACGCCCGCGCGACCAGCGATCAGACGTTGCAGGAACAGGCGGGCCAGCGCGAGCTGACGAAGACGCAGCAAGCGGAGCAGGAGCGCCAGGACCGCGCCGCGATCATGACGGCGGGCCTCGATACGACCGGGCCGACGCCGGCGTTCAAGTTCGAGCCCGCGGTGGCCGAAGCGATGAAGCGCGGGCGCACCAGCATCGCGAAGGAACTGATCGACGCGCACGAAACGACGGCCCAGAAGAACGCGCCGAAAACGCAGGCGGAACTCGCCGCCGATGCGGCGAACCCGCACAGCCCGACGCAGGCGCAGTCGTCCACCGCGCTCGACCTGATGCGGCCGCCGAAAGAGGCGCCGAAACCGCCCGACGTCGGCAGCTTCACCGACTACGTGCAGCGCGGCGCCGCGGCGCTAGGGAAGCCGACCAGCCAACTGACGCCGAAGGATATCGAGCAGTTTCGGAAGGCCTATCAGCAGGCCGACGATCGCCCGCGGATCACGGTCAACACCGGCCCCAATGCGCCGCCGCCGCCCGGCGACTTTGCGAAAACCGGCGAGGACTTCCTCGCGACGATTCCCGCACAGTGGCGGGCGACCGTGAAGAAAATCGCCGCCTACGACGAGGACCCGACGAAGGTCGCGTCGATGCGCGGTGGTAACCGCGAGATGTTGACGCAATGGGTCAACCAGGTGAACCCCGCGTACAAGGCGGACGAGTTCACCAACCGTGCGCCGACGCGCAAAGCCTTCACGACGGGTGTCCAGGGCCAGCAGATCAACGCCATCAACACAGCGATCGGGCACATCGATCAGTTGACGGCGCTGGCCGACGACCTCCAAAACGGCGGCTTCGTGCCGGCCAACAAAGCGGCCAACGTGGTCAAGACGATGTTCGGCGGCGCGAGTGTCACCAACTTCGACACGTTGAAAGACGCGCTCGCCGGCGAAGTCTCGAGCGTGCTCAGTAAGGGCGGCGCGACCGTGTCCGGCATCGCGGAAGCGAAAGAGAAGATCCACGGCGCCAACTCCCCGGCGCAGCTGGCCGGCTACGTCAAGACCTTGATTCCCGTCATGGGGTCGAAGCTGGCGTCGCTTGACTATCAGTTTCACCAGGCGATGGGCGCCGATGATCCGTTCTCCGCGCTGTCGCCGGACGTGAAGCGGATCCTGACCAAGCACGGGTTCGATCCGGCGCATCCGACCGTGCAGGGCGACAGCGGGGCGATCAAGGTCGGCGGCTTCACGGTCGTGGTGAAGTAATGCCGCAGACCTACGCGATCACCGCGCCCAACGGCAAAACGCTCGAGATCACCGGCGACCATGTGCCGACCGAAGCGGAGCTGCACGATATCTTCGCGAACGCCGGCGTCGACACGGCGCCGGCGGCCACGTCGCTGCCGGATGTATCCGCGCACGCCGGCGTTCCGGCGCGCGGCCGCGGCACGCAGCTCGATCTTGACAAATCGAACCGCGGCGTCGCGCTCGCGACCACGCCCCTGGCGCATCCGACCGGCATCGACGCGATCGATGGGTTCACCTCACCGGTCGGCCTGGCGTCGCTGGCGGCCGGCGGCGTCGGGATCGCGCGGGCCGGGATGGCGGGCGGCGTGACCGCGGCGGCGAAGACCGCGATCGCGGACGCCTCGCCGCTCATCAAGTACGAAGCGACGAAGACGGCGCTCGAGAAAATCGGCCTGCCGTCCCCGCTCGCGATTGCGGCCGCAATCGCAGTCTCCGGCTACAAGAAGCCGGGCAAGGCGGCCCCGGCCGGTCCGCCGTCGACCGCCGCGCCCGCTGGCGTGGAGACCGCCCAGGACGCCCTCGCGCGGCGGATGGCGAGCCCGCCGACCGCCGCGCCCGTGGCCGCCGAGGCCGCGCCCGCTGTGGAAGCCGCGGCGCCCGCCGTCGCACCGGCCGCCGCGTCGACGCCGGCCGCGGCGACGGAATTCGAGGCCGCGCGCGCCATCCGGATGGGTCCAGACGGAAAGCTCGTCGGCCGACCGGGCGGCAATCCCGCGCTCCCGGACCAGAAAGCCCTCAACGACGCGGCGATCGCCGCCAAGCGCGTCGCGTATCAAGCGAGCCTGCAGCCCGACGCAGACGCCGTCGTGAAAGCCAGCGGCAAGCTGCATTTCACCGCGCCCGAGTGGGCGGCCTTCCGCGAGCTGCGCGCGCGCGGCGTGGGGCTCGAAGAGGCGGCCACCGGCGCCCGGGCGGCGGGACAGCTCGCGCGGCAATTCGGCCTCAGTCAACCGACCGCGGCGCAAACGTCGTTTCCGAAAGGTAACCGCCGATGATCCTCCTCATCATTCTTCTCCTGCTCGTCTTCGGCGGCGGCGGCTACCGCTACGGCGGGCCGGACCACGGCCCGATCTACGGCGGCAGTGGCATCGGCCTCGTGCTGCTGATCCTGTTCGTGCTCTATCTCACCGGGCATCTGGGCGGCCTCGGGCGGCTGCGGTGAGCTACAGCTCGACGGAAGTCGTGACGATTCTCGCCGCGCTCGGCGTGCTGACCTCGACGATCGGCGCCTCGATCGTGTCGATCGTGGTCGCGGTCCGCACGGGGAAAAAGATGGACGACAACACCGCCGTCACGCTCGCGGCCAGTCAGAGCACGCATCGCATCGAAGGCAAAACCGACGTGATCTCCACGCAAACCAACGGCGCCGCCGCCCGGGCGGCCGCGATGATCGAGGACCTGCAGCGCCAGGTCGTCAGCCTGACGGCGTCGATGGCCGAACACAAACAAACCGCAGCGCTGCTCGCGCAAGCCGTGCAAGCGCAAGGCGTCCGGTCCGCGCATCGATCGACAGATGACCCTCTGAAAGTCGAAGTCGTCAACGTGCCCCTCGCCACCACGACGGAGGTTGTATGAGCCGCGCCCGCTTCACCGCGCCGATCGGCGACGTCGCCGATCCCGCGTTCACCGATCTCCTCATCGCCGCGGCGAAGAGCGACACCGCCGACGTCGTCCCGACGGCCGTCGATTGGGCCTACTGGCGCGGCATCATGCCGGTCCTCTTCGCGCGCGGCCTCGAGGTCCACTACGGCGGCGACGATCCCGGCGCCGCGATCCGGTACGCCTGGGACCGACTGATCGGCTGGCAGGCCGGCGGCGACGACGTCCCGCCCTACGGGCCGTACGCCAATCCGCCCAACGTCGGCCCCGCCGGCGGCTGGACGACGCCGCTCGTCGACGTGGGGCCCATCGATCCCCCCGTCGCACCGCCGGTCCCGCCGCCGGCGCCCGACGTCGTGACGCTCGTGCTGACCACGCTCGCGCGCCTCGAGGACAAGGTCGACGCGCTGATGGTGCAGCAGAACCAGAACACCGAGGGGATCCACCTCCACATCAACCAGGTCGTCGAGGATCTCGAGCAGACCGTCGCCAACTATCTGCCGCTGCTCGAGGCGCTGGTGGGGAAGCTCCGGCCATGACGACGAACTCGAGTCCGACGCCTGTCGCAGACGTCTCAGACACGCCGCTCCGTCCGTGGCAGGGCGGACCGCCGTCACCGCCCTTTGTCGACAACATGAAGAGTCGCGCGGGCTGCCCCGATCCGCTCGTCCCGATGATGGTCGACGCGTGGAACCGCTCGAGCTACTGATGCGATATACCGTCAAACGTATATCGGCGGTCCTACTCGCGCTGCTCCTGTTCGCGCCCGTCGTCCAGGCGCAGCCGCCGCCGGTCGAACCCTGGGCCGATCGTCTGAGCTACGGCACGGCGCTCGTCAATCCGACGGTCGCCGCGATCGCCGCCTGGCGGTCGCCGCACCGCGCGTGCAAGCTCGGGCAGCTCGCGATCAGTGAAGCCGTTGGCAATGTCGCCGTGATCACCCTCAAGCATTTCATCGTCTCGCCGCGGCCCTGCTTCGGCTGCACACCCGACGGCGAACCGTCCGGCCACACCATGAACAGCACGATCGGGTTTGCCTCGAGCTGGCGGCTCGGCGTCGGCTTCACCTGGTCGACGGCGATCCTGCGGACGACGGCGCACCGCCACACCCCGACGCAGGTCCTCACCGGCGCGCTGCTCGGGATCGCGGCCGAGGGCGCCGGGCATCTGCTGCGGTGTGGGGCATGAGCCGCGCCCGCTGCGTCGATCGGCACGGCGTCGCGCTGCGCCTGGGTGATCGGGTGACGGTGGACTGCACGATTTCGGCGATCGACGAGGCCACCTGTTTTGTCCAGGTGCGGATCCGCGCCAACGAGCGGCGCGCCGTCGCGGTCCCGATCGATTACTTCAACGCGTACGCGGATCAGGTCGTCAAACTGCCCGAGCCGATCGGGCGCACGGATCGCTGGGCATGAAGAAACGCCGCCGGCACCTGCTCGCCGCGCTACTCGCGATGCCGGATCAAGGGTTTGACTTTTTCGTGCTCGCCGCGCTCCCCAGTACCGCCAACGGCGTGCAACAGCAGATCTGGCCCGACAGCCTGCAGGGGTTCGACCACGACACCGACCAGGCGATCCGCCGGTGTCGCCAGGCCGCGCGGGAGTACCTCGACGATGCGCGCGGCCAGATGTTTGTCGGGGAGCATCAGCGGCGCGATCGGCCGCGCGGGCGCGACGACGGGCGCTGATCGCCACGCGACGCCGATCCACCACACCAGCAGACACCACGTATAGACCGACCCCAGGGTGACCGCCTCGAGCATTGACGTGTACGGATAGATCCACGACGCTTGCACCCACCACGCCGGCGCCGCGCAGAGCGTCGGCCGCCGGACCGTGCGCGCCTGCCAACACGCGATCGCCGGCGGCCCGAGCACGACCCAGTACTCGATCCACGACGCCGGGAAACACAACAGGCACGTCAGCAGCAACAGCAGCCAGCCGCGCGACGCGTCGGGATCGGTCGCCGCGCGCCACGTCCCGACGAGCGCGACCGGCGCCGCGATCGCCAGGCCGAGGATCGTCGCGGCCGGCAGCCCGGGCGGATTCACGAGCGCGCCGCTGCGCATGTAGACGATCCGCGCCGGAATCGCGGCCAGCGCACTATTCACCGAGTACCAGCCCCAGGTCACCGAGGACAGCGCGTGCAGCCAGGCGAGATGCTCCGGCCAGCCGAACACCGCGAGCCCGACGGCAAAGCAGCTCAAGCCCGTCACGACTGCGATCGCCGCCGCGCGGTACTGCCGGCGCCAGAGCAGCCAGATCACCGCCGGCGCAAACAGGAGCTTGAGACTCCACGCGATCCCGATCCCGACAGCGGCGCGCGACCAGCGACGATCCTCGAGCGCGAGCCAGATCCACGCGAACAGCGCGGCGACCAGGCCCGTCACCTGCGCCGACGCCGCCCAGCCGGTGACCGGCGTCGCGGCCAGCGTCGCGCCGATCGCGAGGAGCAGCGGCCCGCCCGAGAGCCGCAGCTGGAGCCGCCGGACGACGATCCCGGCCGCCACGGCAAACCCCGCGACGTTCAGCAGGGCCCAGACGGCGTAGGCGGATGCGAGCGGCAGCGGCGCGAGGGGCAGCAGGAGGAGCTCAAAGTGCGGCGGGTTCAGATTGACGAACGCGATCGCCTGGCCGCGCACCAGCCCGACGGTCGCCCAGGTCGAGTCATACAGCGAGCCGCCCGCGCGCCACGCCTGCGCGGAGGCGTAGAACCGCGCGAAGTCGTTGTACGACAGACGCCGGACGATGTACCACGCCAGGAGATGCCGCCACGCCGCCCAGAGGAGGACCGGCCCCGCCAGGACGAGAGCGAGATCGCGCGCGGTGAAGGGCAGCCGCGAGAGGGTTTTGCGCGAGGATCACTTTCCACCGACGATGGGTCCACGGTGCGCGGGGGATGAACGGAGAAGCCGACGAGGGTTAGACGGACGGGCGGTCTAACTTCCGGAGCGCGCGATCGAGGTTCTTCACGTAGGGCCCGGCCATCGTCGCGCCCATCATCATGGAGAGTTCGGCGTCCACCTTCGCGAGATCGGCGGCGCCGCGGGCGTTCCAGACGAGACAGAGCTGCTCGGCGATGGCTTCGACCTGGTCGTCGGCGTCGGGCATGTCCGCGAGCCTGCGCGCGATCTGATCGAAGTCGGGGGACTCAGGCACCCGTCGGACGTCCGCACCGTAGGGCGGGCTGTCTTCGCTCACTGTGGCTCACGACGCCACGTCTGCGAGGTCGGAGCGTACGACCAAAGTTCGTGGTCATCAGGGCATCGGAACAGGCCTTCGGCCTCAATGTCCCCAGGCAGATTGTGCTTCGCGCCCGTGCCGAGCCAGACCAAGCGCCGCCCACACCGCGAGCAGGCCTTGTCGTCCGGGACCGGATCGCTCTGTTTCATCTAGTCCTTCCTTCTACTTTGCGGACTTTCGAGTCTTTGTGCGGGCGGCGAGCTTTCGGATCCCCTCGAGCACGAGCGGATCGGGCTGACGTAACCCCTGCTCCCAGGTTTCGACGGTCCGACCCGTGCGGTGCCACCGCGCGCCGAACGTCGCCCGGTTTTCCCCGAGCGCGGTCCGAAGCGCCCGCACCTCGTCGCGAATCGTCATGGTTGACGAGCGTACTGCATTGCTGTATGAGGCGTCAAACGAAGCCTGCCGCGCGCCACACAAGAGGGGTTGACAGACATACAGCATTGCTGTATATTAGGTGAGTGAGTAAACGGCGCCGCCCGGTGGTTGCACACCGAACGACGCCTAACCCGTCAACCGAGTAAGCGGCCAAGCGGGCTACCCAGAGTGTAAGGGGGAGCCAGCCAGCCACGAAAGAGGCTCCCGATGTTCAGCCCCGACACCTACCAGGACGACGACCGCCCGAACGCCACCTGCACCGACTGCAGCGCGGATTTCTCCCGCGCGGACCACGACCTCGGCACGCTGTGCGACGCGTGCAGCGACCGCCGCGACGCGCACACGTCCATGTTGGAACGCCGCCTGACGATGGCGACGGCCCGGCCCGCGACGCCGCAGCTCACGCCGAGCGAGATCAGTCTCTGCGTCGCGCTGATGGGCCAGGGCTGGACCCTGATGGCGTCGATCGAGCGCGTCCAGGTCCTGCGCAGCCGGCTCCCGTTTCCCGCGACCTTTCGCACGTTCCTCGCGGCGCCGTCGACGGGCCGGCGGCTCGATGCGGCACTCGCCGACAACGCGCGCGTGGATCGCGAGCTCGCGGCGGCCGAGTCTGAGACGTCCGAGACACCCGTCACGCCGGAGGCGGCATAGCCATGGCGAACATCAACGATCTCTTCCCCTCGAAGTTCCTCAAGGCGCACGAGCTGAAAGGCACATCCCCGACGGTCACGATCGCGCGCGTCGACGTCGAGCAGGTCCGCAACCGCGTCAAGACCGACACCAAGGCGGTCCTGTATTTCACCGGGAAGACGAAGGGTCTGCTCCTGAACAAGACCAACGCGCAGACGGTCACTGAGATTGCGGGCTCGCCGCTCACCGAACGCTGGGCGGGCGTCGCGGTCACCCTCTACGCGACGACGGCGACGTTCGACAAGAAAACACACGACGTCATCCGGATCAAGGCGCCCGTCGCCGCAACGTCGGCGCGCGGCCGTGTCTCGGACGTCGCAGACACGCGGGCGACGTCGATCCGGTGGGTCGACTCATCCAACGTGCCGGCGATCTTCACCGATGAACTCGAAATCGATCTGCAGGATGGAGGCCGCCGATGACCGCGAAGGTCACGCGGCGCGACGGCCCGAGCGGACGGTTTTACGAAGTCGACGGCGAACTCTACCCCTCCGTGACGCATATTCTCACGGCGATCAACAAGCCGGCGCTCGTGCCGTGGGCGGCGAAGGTGGAGCGCGAGGCCTGCACGGCGGCCGCCGCGGCGCTCTACGAGGAACTCGACACCACGGGGCAGAAATTCCCGGCCTCGTGGTACCTCACCGAGCTGCACGCGCGCCTCGGAACCGTCAAAGCGCATCAGCGCACGATGGAGAAGGCCGGCGACATCGGGACGCAGGCGCACAAAGCGATCGAGTGGATCATGCGGACGGCGATCGGCGCGCAGGCCGGTCCCGAGCCCTACATCACGGCGCCGGCGCTCGTCGCGGTGCAGGCATTTCGCGCGTGGGCGGCGAGTGTCCGCCTCAAGCCGGTGCTCATCGAGCGGATCGTCTACTCGAAGACGCGGCGCTATGCCGGGACCCTGGATCTCCTGGCACGCGTCGACGGCGTGCTGACGATGGTCGATTTCAAGACCGGCAAAGCGATCTACGGCGAGAGTCACCTGCAGGCCGCGGCGTACAGCGCGGCGCTCGAGGAAATGGGCTACCTCGAGCCCGTGCGATCGCTCGTCGTCCGGCTGCGCAAGGACGAGACAGACCCGACGCCCTTCGAGCCGGTCGACGTGCCGGCCCGCGCGGAGCTGCTGCCGGTGTTCCTGGCGACGCGGGCGCTCTGGGAGTGGACGTATGCGAACGAGCAAGCCTTTCGCGCGCGTCAACGCAAGCCGGCCGCCGCGCGTCAGGCGGTTGCATGAGCATCCAGGATCTTCCGACGCTCGCGGAACTGCAGGCGACGCCGCGCGCGACGCCGAAACGTGAGCTGGAAACGAGGCTCGATCGCGCGATCGCCAACAAAATCGCACGCCTCGAGGACGAACGTGAGCTGCGCCGGTGGGCGATCGCGGTGAAAGAGCGCGATCACTGGCGCGACCGCAAAACCGGCCAGCGGCTACACCGCCGCCTCGAGCTCGACCCGCTGCGCGCGGAAGCGCATCACGTCGTCAGCCGGGACGACTGGGCGGTCCGCCACGACATCCGCAACGGCCTGACGGTCAGCCTGGCCACGCACGACGCCCTGACGCGCGGGGATCTCACGATCGAGGGCACGTCGTGGTTTGTCCTACACGGCGCGCGCTACATCGACTGCACGCACCCGGTGATCTTTGTCCGGCGGTAGCCGGCGCGGTCGCGTAGACTCAAGGCACCCGCCTCCACCCCGCGCGATCCGTTCACCGTCAGGGAACCGGCCTATGGTCACCGACCCGCGCCGTCGCGTCGCGACGCCCCTCGTCACCCCGCGGTTGTCACAGCCTCTGTGGGCGCCGCCCGCGCCGAGCACGCCGGTGCGGAGGGCCCGCAGTACCCGCGCGGAGACGGCGCGCGTCCTCCTCGGAGTGGCGTTCGTCGTGCTCGTGATCGTGGGCTCGACGTGCGTCGCGGTCGCGCTGATGGCGTGGCTGTCCCGGTAGCGGGGGCCGTGTCTCAGACGTCTGCGACACGGCCCGAAGCTGCATTGGCAAAATGCAGAATGGCGGGTCTTACGTCTTGGTCAGGTTCTTCGGCGTCCGGCCGCGCGTCGTGTTGCCGGTGACGAAGGTGAACGGCTCGAGGCTGATGTTCTTGACCAGGTCGGTCGGGATCCAGGCGGTCTCCCCGTGCGCGTCGACGCATTTGGTGACCGGCGAGAAGCCGACCATGTTCCCCTCGCCCTCGACGCGCACGAGCTCGCCGTTGATCTCGCCGTAGCGGGGCTGGGTGTAGAGCTCGATCAGGGTGAGCGTGCCGACCGGATAGGGGCCGGTGTCGGGCGTGGCTTTGATGGCGTCGGCGCGGAGCTTCTTGGCGAGTGCGAGCAACATGGTGCAGTCCTCCGATCGGGGAGTCTACGCCTGATTGCGGCTGGCAGCGCACGGCTGGCAGTCGTCTCCACGCCGAAAAACGCGCCGAAATTCGGTCAGCGTCGGGCACGCGGCATAGGCTCATAACCCAAAGGTCGCGGGTTCAAATCCCGCCCCCGCAACCACATTTTCCTCAGACAATTGGCCGATTGCACCAAACGCGGGCGTTCGCGTGCGCGCGGACGAGTCGACGCAAATCGAGCGCATTCCACGGGATTTCGATCGCCGCGGCTGGCAGTCCGTCGGCTGGCAGTGATCGGCGTCAGGCGAGCTTGAGCGTGCGCCGCCCGACCATTTTCCGGAGCCGCGCGAGCAGCACCGGCCCGTAAAACTTGCGCGTCGTTTCGATCTGGCGATGGCCGAGCAGGCCCTGCAGATCGCCGATCGGCGTGCCGGCCAGCAGGTGATCGATCGCGAAGGTGTGCCGCAGGTTGTACGGACGCACGCCCTTTGGCCAGCCGTGCCGGCGCAGGGTCTTGCTGAAACTGCGACTATCGAACGTCCCCCACGCGTCGGCCGCGGCGAAGGCTTTCCACGCGCGCACCATATCGCGCGTCAGTGGCAGCGGGATCGGCTGCCCGCCCTTGCCCGCCCGCACGAACCAGATCCGCCGCACCAAGTCGACGTCGGCCGGTTTCGCGCGCATGATCTGCGACGGCCGTTGGCCCGTCGTCGCCCGGACGAGGAACCGCGCGCGCGCTTTCGCCGGCTCGGCGTACTGGACGCGCACGAGTTTCCGCGTCGGGCCGCACCGCTGCTTGCCAGCCTTGCCTTTCTTGAGACTCGCGGCGACGCGCTGAATCGTTGCGAGCGGGACCGGGGTCGGATGCGGATCCTCCGGCTTCGGCACCTTCACCCCTTTCAACGGCGGCCGCGCGTGCGCACCGTCGAGCGCCTGATAGAGCTCACGCAACACGCGGCGGCGATGCCGGATCGTCCGCGGACTCTTCCCGGCCGTCGCCCACGCACTGAACGCCGCGCGGACGTGCGAGGGGCGGATCGCGGTGCGCCGCAGCGGCCCCACAAGCGGCAGCCAGGCCGAGAGATGTGAACGATCGGATTTGTAGCTGGCGCGGCTCTCGATCTTTTTCAGGTAGCGGGGCAGGTCACTCGCGAACGTCCCGCGCGCTGGGATCGGCTCATCGATCGTCCGCGTCTCCTCGCGATCGTCGGTCAGATCCGCGCGCGTGCGCGCCTGCCACGCCTTGATCGTGTCGAGCGGTTCGTCGGGCGCAAAGCGGTGCTCCCGTTGAATGCCGCCAACCTTCACCGTGGCGGCCAGGCCGTACCGATCGCGATAGATGCCGGTGGCGACACGCGTGCGCGTGCGGGGTGTCATGAATCGATCTGCCGCAGCATTTCAGCGACGAGGTTTTCGAGCACGAACACCACCGCCGGCCGCTTGGTGGCGAGCTGCTGCAGGAGATTGCCGAGCCGCTCGGGCTCGCGCGGCTGGCGCCACGGCTTGGCTTTGCTCACGCGCGACCACCTCGCGCTCAAGGCGAGCGCGTAGGCTGCCGCCTCGCGCACGCGGGGGAAGGGGATCAATTGGGCCAGGTGGGGAAGAAGTAGCAAGGGCGTGGCCGTCGCGCTGGCTCACAGACGCTGTAGGACGAACGCTCGGCGTGTGCGACTCCGAGACAGGGGACTGACGGATCGCGTCGATGAACGGATGCCCGACGCGTTTTTCGACATCGCTGAATTTCAATTGCAGCGCCGCGAGGAGCCGCCACACGGTTCCGAACTCACTCGTGTACGGATCCTTCTCGACTTTGCTGACCGTCGACTTATTGATCGCGACGTCGCGACTGCGAAGTGGGAACTTGGCCGCCTCCGCGCCGAGGCGGGTTTGGTTCCACCGTCGCGCCATGCGGGCCTTGCGAATGACATCGCCCAGGGTGAACTCACCGGCCATGCTTCCTTATAGCGGTCATTGTCCAGCTCACAACCGCCTGTACCGGCTCTAGTTAGCAGATTCCTCGTCGTGGCGTAAGATTACGCTTGATCGCCGCGTGCGTACAGGCGTAACCTTCCGCCTATATGCGGAAGACAACGCGCCTTCGCAACCTGCGCCGCGCGCGCACGCTGAACCAGGAGCAGCTCGCGAACCTCCTCGAGATCAGCCAGCAGACCCTGAGTAAATTTGAATCAGGCGTCTTGGTGCCCAGCGTCGACATGCAGGCACGGATCGCCGCCATTCTGGGCACGTCGCGCGAAGAATTGTTTCCCGACGAGGCGCTCGCCTCATGACCCCCGAGCGCGATCCCTTCGCTGGGCCCTGGTTCGACGCGAAAACCGCGGCCGCCTACATTCCCTGTAAGAACGTCAAGGCGTGGTACGCCTGGCGCAAACGCCACGGCATCATCCCGCGCGCCAACGGCTCGGTCGACAAACGGGATCTCGATCGCGTGCTGCGGCGCCGCAAACCCCGCCGCGTGATGCACCCGGCGAGCCTCGCCAATCTCCAGCATCGGATCGCCTCATGAGCGCCGTCGTGCTGCGCGTCGTCTGCGCCTGGTGTCAGGACGTGCTCCAGGAAGGGACGCCGGGCGCGGCGACCTCGCACGCGTGTTGCCCGCGCTGTCAAACGCAACTGCTGAAAGGCGTGGCCTGAACATGCCGCCGATGCTGCCGGAGGCGCCGCGCGCCGCGCTACTCCCAACAGCGGAGAAGATGGCCAAGGCCGATCTGCGGAAAGCGGAGAACGCCGCCGGCCAGGCGATCGAGCGCGCGCGGCAGCTCCGCGGCTGGAGTCTCAAGGAATTGTCCGGCGCCGCGCAGCGCGGCGAGCGCCAACTCGCGCGCTGGATCGACGGCACCGAACACAGTCAGCTCGATACGTTGTTTGCGATCGACTCGTTTCGGCAGCCGCTCATCATCGCCCTGGCGGAACGCGCGGGGCTTGGCGTGATCGTGCAGACCACGATCACGCTGCAGAAAGTGGCCTGACGGTGGGGTAGGCCCGATCGGACAGCGACCGCCGCGACGCTCGCCAGCATCGCGACGGTCTTCTCACAACCCGCGGTCAGTGGAGGACCGCACGCCATGATTGCCGGCCAGCGTACCAACCCCGATCCCGCCTCGTCTGTTTCCGACCTAACACGCGCGGCGGCGCCGCGCCGGGCGTTTGATATTTTGAAATCCAAATCAACCGGACACGGGCGATGACGGACACGACCCGCGGCGGGATCGCGGTCGCGGCGCTGTGGCTCGGTGGCGGGTTCAATCTCGCGGCGGTCGGCATGTCGATCGTCCGCCACGATTACGGGACCGCGGGCGTGCAATCGGTTCTGGTGGCGTTGCTCGCCGCGTGGGGCTGGCTCGTGCCGAAGATCAGCGCGACGCTGGACGCGAAACTCGGCGAGGCGATCGCGCAGCGACGGATGGCCGAGCTCGCGGCGGCCGCGATGGAGCGACAACTCAACGCCGGACACCTGGAGTTTGGCGTGAGCGTGCAAGGGTCGGCCGACCGGAAACACTGAGCGGGGGAGAGCGCGGACGCCGGGCGGCGTCGGTTTCAGGGCCGCCGCCGGCGCCCGCTACGACACGAGACAGACAGAACCCGGGAGAGTGGAGCTCCCGAGCCCATGCGTATTTTAGCAAAGGATGACGGGTCTACACGATACAGGGACGCCGGGGCCGCGCTGCCTATACGGATGTGGCTCACGACGGAGGATGTCGCCCGGGTGCTCGACGTGTCGACGCGCTGGGTCCGCTGGCTCGCACGGGCCCGCGAGTTGCCCTGCGAGGTCACCGAATCCGGCCAGCGGATTTTCCGGCGCGACGCGGTGCGGCGCGTGTTGATTCAGCGCGCGGAGGTGCAGGCGCGCAATCGCCCGGCGCGGCTGCGGGCCGTCCGCGTGCGGATGTTGAAGGCGGGGTACGAGCCGCGGCAGTTGTCCTTCCTGCACGGCTTGGGCCTGCGGATCGTGGCGCGCGGCGAAAGGTCACTTCCGCATGCGGAAGTGAAACGCGCGGATTCGTTCGACGGACGAGCGGGATCCGAGAAGCTCGATTATGTGAACCGAAGATCCGCGGGCGGGCGGCGATGACGATCGAGGACGCGACCGACCGGCTCGAGCGCGCGGCGGCCGACGCGCCGACCATCCGCGCGGACGGGAAAATCGTGTGGACCGACCAGGGTATTTGTCGCGTGTGCGGCTGCTCGAGCGAGGACGGGTGCCCGGGCGGGTGCATCTGGGCGGAACCGAATCTCTGTTCGCGCTGCGCGCTCGGCCGATCATACGGTCGACCAGGCGACATCCTTAACGACGCCCGAGTGGGCGATCGACGTGTGCGCGCGGCGCTGCGTCGACGTCGAGGCAAGCGATGACCGCCGACGAATTTCTGACCGCGGCGATCCTGGACGCGCGGACCGCGTACGGCGCCTACGAAAGTATGCGGACTGAGGAACTCCTGCGGCTGCAGCTCGCGCACCAACTCGACGCCGCGCACGCGACGACCCCCGAGGCAATCGCGTTCGGGGGCGGCCGGCTCGCGCTGATCGCGGCGGTCTTACAAAAACGCTCGGACATCCCGCCGTCGATTGTCTGCCCGCGCTGTCACGCGCGCAGTTTCCACCCGCGCGACATCGCCGAAAAGTATTGCGGCGCGTGTCACGCCTTCCACGACGCCACGCCATGAGCCCGATTGCGATCGTGCTCGGCGTGCTCGGCCTGGCGACGGCGGCGATTGTCGGCGCGGTGTTCTGGTTCGTGCGGCAACCGACGGACCGCGGCGAGGTGTCGACGCAGTGGCGCGACGAGCGGCTCCGCGGCCGGCGCGACTGAGGGGGAAGACGATGGGACGCGACGAGGATCCGGATCCGGCCGACATTGACGACGCGGAAGATCTCGAGGACGACGACGAGCTCGAGGACGACGAGGACGACGACGACGACGAGGATCTCAGCGTCGCCGTGTAGGGGAGAGGCTTAACACCAAATGAGAAGCTCTGAATCCCTTCGTGAAGAAGCCATGAATCGGCGGAACAGTGACCGGGGTCCTCAGCGCGCTGCTGAGGATCGCATCCGTCGAGAGCGGACACCGGAATATCTGCGGGCACCAAAGACCGAACGACGGTGGATCCCGGACAACGATCCACGCAGCGACGATCCGAGATAAGTGCGCGGTCGAGCGCGGCGTGCGGGGAAGGCTCGCCGCGCTCGAGACAGGCAAGACGTTCACGATCGAATCGATCGGCTTGTGCGTGATTCCAGCGCGCCTAGGTCGAGCGGCTAACTCTAACCGAACCTCCCGCCCGCGGCCTGACGTGTCACAGCGCAGCCGCGCGGGGAGGAACCCCGGAGTGCGTCGATGGCGGCTGGAACGGTTTCAAAATACGCGAGTTTTTTCAGGCGTGCAACTGTCGCAAAACGCTGCGCTCAGATCGGGCGTCGATGAGTGGCGATCGCGGCTACGCGTCGGTGCCCGAGCGCATCACGTGGACGACGGGGTTTCATTGCGCGACCGACAAGCTCGTGCTCGGCGCCCTCTCGACCTTCGCGAATTTCGAGACCGGGAAGGGCGCGCGGGTGTCGGTCAAGAAACTCTGTGCCCGCGCCGAACTCCCGCGGCGGACGGTGCTCCGGTCGCTGCAGCGCTTGGAAGCCGGCGGCTGGATTACTGGGACGCGGCATCATCGCCACGCGACGGCGCGGGATATCGCGATCGATCGGCTCGCGCCGCATTGGATGGTGCCGAAGGTGGTCGGGGGGGTGGCTACGACTTTTCCACAGGGTGACAAAAATTTGAGTGTCAACCGTGGCACTCAATTGAGTGACACCCGTGGCACGCAGTTGAGTGCCACCCGTGGCACCCAAGGCGTCGATTTGAGTGCCACCGTTGACACCCAACCGCGCGATCTGAGTGCCACCAGTGGCACCCCGATCCCCAGTACGTACAGATCCCCAGTACAAGAACCGATCCCAAGTGCACCCGCGCTGCGCGCCGGGTTGTTCGAACACCCCGACGACGAAACCCGCGAGGACGCCGATGCGCCGCAATCAGCCGCTCCAGCACCCGACCTTTGCGCAGACGGTGGTCATCATCCAGACCTTGCCGACCGTGGAAGCGGACTACAGCAGTCGGCTCGAAGCGATCAAGGTCCGGCACCTAGCGCTCGGGTTTCACTACGACCCGGACCAGATCCTGCGGGCGCTGAAAGCCCTGAGCGACCCCGCGCGCTCATGGGACCAACGCAACCGGGCCTCGGGCTCCTCGCGGATGTGAACACGCCGGTCGGCGCGAAACCGGCTGAACGTCCGACGCCGCAATGGGGCCAACTCGCCGACGCGCTGCGCCGCGGGCTCGAGCAGGGGAGAAAAACCGGATGACCCACTATCACCGGATCGACATCAGCCGCGCCGTCTACAGCCGCCTGGTCAACGGCCGCGCGCTGTGCTGGACGGTCCCCGCGCACCGCGTGTACTGGTCGACGCCCTGGATCCATCCGAGACTCCGGCGCCGCGTGCATCGCAGGGGGAGACGATGACGCACCGCGGGGCTCTTCGATCCGTCCTCCGGCCACGCTCGCACGTGACGGCGATCATCGAGCGGCTCATTGCCGCCACTGAGCACGCGGAAGGAGCGACGCTGTCGTTGAGCGACGCGTCGACCCTGTTGACGTTCATCGAGGCGGCGAAACGTGTCGCGACCGTCTCGGCTCAAAGGGGCGACGTGCACGCGGCACAGGCCGAGATCGCCGCCCTGAAATACCAACTGCGCAAGATGACCGAGGCCTGGCAAGCCGCCGAGCGACGTCTCCACCAACGCGACAAAGAAACGGCGGTCCATGCATGACCAGCATCAACTCCAAGATGGGCCTCAAGCCCGCCGGCAAGCGCTCGATGATGAAACTCCCGACGAACCGCGCCGAAGCCGTGAAGATCACCGCGGCCGTCTGTCCCGCGTGCGGCCGCACCGGCCAACGCCCCTCGAGAACGAAGGGCGCCGGCTGGGTCTATTGCCCGGGCTGCAATGAGATCTGGGAGCTGCCGAAGTGAGTGACACCGTCCGACGGTATCCGCTCTCCTGGCCACTCGGCTGGACGCGCACGCCCGCGAGCGAGCGGCAGCGCGCCGACTTCGGGAAGACGATCGAAAAGTCGTACGTCGAGCGCCACTACGACGGACGCCCGCCGGAAACCAAGACGCGGAAAAGTAAAGCGCCCCTCTCAGCCGCCGACGCCGCCGCCCGGCTCGAGGCCGAACTTGATCGGCTGGGCGCCGAGGACGCGAAACTGAGCACGAGCCTGCAGCTGCGCCTCGACGGCACGCCCCGATCGGATCGCGGAGAACCGACCGACGTCGGCGCCGCGGTGTATTTCACCCTCAACGGCCAGACGCGCGTCCTGGCCTGCGACAAGTGGACGCGCGTCGCCGACAACATCGCGGCGATCGCGCAACACATCGACGCGCTGCGCCGGATCGAACGCTACGGCATCGGGGATCTCAATCAGGCGTTTGCCGGCTATGCGGCGCTCCCGGCCGTCGGCGGCACGCAGGGCGGCGACTGGCGCGCGGAAATGGACTTCAAACCCGGCGACCATCCGATCACCCTCGAGGTCGTCGAGGCGCGGTACCGCGCGCTCTTGAAACAGCGACACCCCGACAACGGCGGCAGCCATGACGCCGTCGTGCGGCTCAACCTGGCCCGCGACGCGGCCCGCGCGTATTTCAAAACCGAGGCGCCCCTGCCATGAAGACCCGCGACCCCAAGACGCCGGCCGAGTGGCAAACCGCGGTCAACATAGCCGAGGCCTGCCTGCTCGTCGACAGCGCGCGGCAATACGGTTTGATCACCGGCGGCCCGGTCGTCGACGTCGCTCGCTGCGATCAGATTCTCACTGAGGGACGCGCGCGGGGCATCGTCCCGAGTAAGAGCGGCGTCGACGCCTACATTCAGGCGTTCGCGTCGGCCGGTGAAGTATGACGCGCGATCGCATCGCCGAAGGCCTCGAGCTCCTCGTGCTGCAGCTCGCCAATGGCGACACCGTCGCCCCGCCGGCAGGGTGGGCGCCGCACGAGTGGACCTACATCAAAGGGATCGCGTCGCACGCCGTGTGGACGATCCGCGCGCGCTTCGTCGTCGTGGGGCAAACGTGACCGCGAAGAACACCCGGCGGCCGCTCGGCGTGACCGTTCGCCGCCGGCCGATCTACACGATCGACGTCGACCAGGTCGAAATGCAACATCTCGCCGACGGGATTGTGCTCGAGTCGGTCAGCCGGCGCGCCTATCGCTGCCTCGGCTGGCAGCGCGACGCACTGCGCCAGGCGGCACGGGTGGCGGCGGTGGCGAAGAAGGGCCGACGGACGACGACGAAGTAACCGACGACGAAGTTGATGCGCGCCCTCGGACGACTGGACGACGCAGGTACCGCGACCGCAACGAGGTAGGTCGATGGCTGACATCAAGAACGAACACATCGTGTGGGCGTATGGCAAGGACGGCGACGATCGCGAAGTGGTGATGATCGGGCTCACAGACACCGGCCTGAACTACCTGCGGGCGCAACCCGGTATGACCCTACTCGCGCAACCGCCGGCAGGCGTCAGGTTCGCCGACGTCTCCCACGTCGTGGTGTTTCACGAGAAGACGAAGGACGCGATCAAGGCGCTGTTGCGGCAGAGCGGCATGGTCATCAGCGAGGCACATTGATGGCCGAAATACTCGAAGCCGACGACGACGGCCCGCCGACGATCGTGGTGCACTTGGGCGATACAGGCGAATCGTTCGACTTCACTCCGCCGCCCGGGTTGTGGCTCGACATGCAGGCGTACGCGACGGCAGCGGGCATCACGATCGAAGCCCTCATCAACCGAGCGATAGAGGATTTCTTTCGTGATTGGCAGCGAGGGGAGCGGGCCTGATGCGGTCCTCTCGCGGAGATCCCCATGCCCAACGCCGGGAAAGCGGAGCGGGGCGCGAACCATCGTCGTCGTCGTCCGTCGTCCCTTCTGCCAAGGATCCTCAATGACTGTGGAACGTGGAACGTCTGAGACATCGGGCGATGTCTATGCCGACTGGCTGACTAAGGACGCGGCCGCGGCCGCCCTCGGCGTGACCCCGAAAACGATCGAACGCCTGGCCGCCGCCGGCAAGATCCACCAGGGCGCCAGACAGCCCCACGGCCGCGGGCCCGTGCGGGCGGTCTATCACCCCGACGACGTCGCCCGGCTCGCGTCTGAGCGGCGTACAGAGGCCCGGGCGTTCGTCCTGCCGCCGGGTGTGACCTCCCCGGTCAGTGGCAACGGGCACAGCAGCGCGGCAGCGATCGAATTATCACGAAATCGTGATATCCCGCCGGGCGCCGACCTCCTGCACGCCGTCGCGCTCGCCCTGCGACAGATGTCCGAGACATCCCAGACACGGGCGGCCTACGTGGACCGGGCCGCGGCGCTCGCGATCGCCGGCGTCTCGGCGCGAGAGCTGCGGGCGGCGGTCGCGGCGGGGGAAGTGAAACAGCGGGGCCGGCGGTACCGGCGGCAGGACCTGGAGGCGCTGTGATGCGGCTGGTTTCGGCGACGTTCGTCACCCGCGAGGTTGAGCCCGGCTGGCCGATCCTGGGCGACGACGTGCCGCTCGGCAAACGCTATCGCGTGGATCTCGATCGCGTCGAGCAGTTGACGATGGAAAACGCCGCGCTCGGCAAGTCGATTGTGTTGCCCTGCGTGTATGTCGTCGAGCCGCCGCCGCCGGGCTTCTTGCCGTTACTCGCGCTGAAAGTGGACGCCGACGCATGACGCCCAAGCTCTCCACGATCGAGGTGGCCAGCATCCTGAGTCACCGCACGAAGGGCGGCATGGTGGAATTCACGCTCAACGGCGAGAAAACCCAGATGGATCTCGCCAAGGCGCGCGAGGTCGTCGGCATGCTGCAGGGCGCGATCGAGGCCGCAGTATCTGACGAACTCATGTTCAAGTTCCTGACGACGAAAATCGGCCTGCCGGAAGGCGCGGCCGCGGCGGCGCTGCTCGACTTGCGTGAGCTGCGCCAGGGCACGCGGTCGACGAGTTGGCCGCAATGAGGGCCGCTGCATGATCCTCGATTCCGACGGCGACCCGATCGCCCAACACCCCCTGACCGACGCGCAACTACTCGCGCTGGTCGTCGACGAGATCACTCGCATCACCGCGACGCGCGTCCCGATCATCCTCGGCCCGATCGCGCCGGCGCAAGGCCTCGAGCTGGTCGGCCTCCTGCAACTCGCGACCCGACACCCGAGCCTGGGCCCGCGCGCGCGGTACCTGGCGCGGCATCTGATCGACGAACTCCGCGAGTACTTCGCCGACGCGCCGGCGACGCTGGACCTGATCCGCCGCGGCGACGACCCGGCGCAGGATCGGCCCGCGAGGGATCGCTGATGGCGCTTGGCCCCGGCAAGTACGACGATCTCTGCACGAAGATCCGCCGCGAGGCCAAGGCGGTCGGCGCTGCCGTGATCATCGTGCAGGGCGCGCACGGCAACGGCTTCTCGGTCCAGATGCCGCTCGAACTGACGCTCGTGCTGCCGCGCATCCTGCGCGAGATGGCCGACGAGATCGAGGCGGGGGGACCCGGCGCGTGATCGGCTTCGGGACGGACGACACCGACGAGGACGCGGCCCACCTGGACCGCCTTCTGCGCGCACTCTCGCCGCGCGCGACAGGAACGTGGATGAAGATCAAACACCTGCAGCTCGGCGCGACCGGCAAATTTCCGCGCGGGCCCGCCGACGCGACCGACGAGGGCGAGCTGCGGCTCGCCGTCGCCGCGGATCATCACCAGGGGATCGTGCGGATCGTCTTCGGCAAGCCGATCGCCTGGCTCGGCCTGCCGTCCAACGAGGCACGGGCGTTCGCGCGGCTGCTCACCGATCACGCCGACGAGCTCGACCGCCGGCGGACGTGACTACGGCGTCACGGTGTTGGCGTTGACCGCGTCGACGACCTTCGCGCTGTTGGCGAGCGCGTTGGTTTCGGCGGCCGTGAGGCTCGCCAGGACTGCGTCGAGCGCCGCGGGATCCCCGGCCGCGATCGCGTCGGCGAGCTGCTGCCGCAGCGCCGCAATCTGCGCGGTGTTGGCCGTCACCAACGCGATGATCGAATCGTCTTTCGAGCTCTCGTCCGCGATCGCGGCGAGGGCTTTGTCGGCCTGGAGTTTCACGTCTTGAATCGTGGTCATCAGCCTGGTCTCCTGCGTGGTGAGCGACGCGAGTTTCGAGAGGATGAGATCGAGCTTGCGGTCGGCGCGGCGCGCGTCCGCGGCGTGTTCGGTCGCCAGCAACACCGCGCGGGTCAGCGCGCAGATCGCGAGGACCGTGCCGTTGGCGCCGTGGCCGTGTTCCAGGTCGTGCAGCCGATCGTACAGGTCGCGCACGGTGACGGATTTCATGCCCGGTGCTTTCGTGGGCGCAGCCCGGCCTTCGCCGGGACCGCGCGCACCTTTGACCCCTTGGACGGCTTCACGGTCGCCCACGTCGACGGTTCACTGGTGTCGGTACTGTCGGCCAGGACCTGCAGCACAAGCGCGCGATCGACCTTCGCGGCGACGAGCTGCTCGACGAGGCGATCGGCGTTGATCCGCGCGGACCCCAGCCGCGCATGGTGGACGACGTCATAGCCGAGACAGGTCACGCCGTCGTTGCTCGCGATCCCGGCCGCGACGAGCAGCGCGTCGATCTGTTGACGGACGGCCTTCTCATCGTCGACGAGCGGCGCCAACGGGAGAATCTTCGCTTCGAGCTGGCGCTGCCGGCGGACGAGTGGCGGCAGACCGTCGAGCACGGAAAACGCCGCGTAGTCTTCCATCAGCACACCGTCTCCGGATCCTCGACTCGCGGCGGCCCGTCAACGCCGGCCACGTACGCCAGCCGCACGCGGATCACGTGCTCACCGGTGGGAATCAGGTGGATCATGCCGTCGACCATCTCGACGTGCACGTTGCGGCCCTCGACCCAGACTTCGCGCGGCGGGACGGCGGGATCGACGATGAGGTGTGCCACGGTTTACGAAATCCCCTTGAGCGCGATCGCCGCGTTCAGCGTCATCACGCACTCGCGCAGCTTCCGGATGGCGGCGGTCTGGTCGGCCGACGTCGGCGAGTTGGCGAGCGCGATGTACGCGAAGGCCTTCGCGCCCTGGCGAATCGCTTCGTACTGCGCCGCCTGCGTGGCGTCCGGCGCGTGATAGGTGAACAGGTCGTCGATCTTGTCCTTCAGGTCCATCGGCGTTACCTCGTGCCCGGCTGGGCCGGCGCGTCGTGCAGCGGAATCGTCTTGCCCGTCGCTTGCTCAGCCGTTTCGAACATTTGCGAACAGGCCATGCAATGCCGCCATCGCAGGAACGACGTCCCCTGCGTGTCGGGCCGGGAGTCGACGACCCGGGATTTCCAGGCGCCGCAGTGCGGGCAGCGAAACTTATCGGTAGTGATGCCGGGGAATGTACACCGACCCCCGCGCCGCTCGTCCTACATCTAGAACACCTCAGCCAGCGATCGCGCGATCCTGATCCCGCCTCCCCAGGCACACCCGCCGACCCGCGCCCTGCGCTCCTCGCGCGTTTCCGCTGAAAGAAGGCCCCGCGATGCGGTGTCGCCTCACTCGCCCGATCGTCGGCTGTGGCCGACGCCTGCTCGTCGATGGGTATGACCTGGATCCGCGCAGCTCGGACACCGATGAAACGAGCGACGAACCCTGGTGCTATCGGACACCGGCCCGACGGCGCCTGACGCGCCGGCATGGCTGATCGGCATGGGGTCCGCCGCACCTATCAACGCGGCTGTCGCTGTGCGGCCTGCACGACGGTCAACACGGCGTACAGCGCACAGTACCGACAGGCGGCACGCGCGGGCCGGCCTCCGCTCGGCGCGCATGTCGCCGGCACGGAAGCCGCCCGCGTGATCGCCGCGCTCGTCGCCGAGGGCTATCGGACCGGCCAGATCGGGGCCTGGCTCGGGCATCGGCGGCAGCTGCACTGGCGCCGCGGCGCCGGCGTGACGGTCCGCACGATGTTGCGGCTGCGCGCGATTCAGCGGCGGATTTGGGAGAAGGGGGCATAGATGAACCCGTTTGCGTGGTGGTACCACGAACGATCGCAACCGCCGACGATGCAGAGCCGACGTCGGGACCGACGCCGACAACGACGCGCCAAGCGGGCGAAGGCCGTTTGATATCTTGAAATCCCAATCAAAAAAACGCGGCGGCGCGCGCCCCGGCGCCGGCAAGCCGAAAGGCCACCGCGCGCAGTCGACGCTCGACAAGATCGCCGCGCGCGAATTCGTCCGGGCTCGGGTCACCGCGCAACTCGGGCCGCTCGTCGACGCGCACCTGGCCAACGCCCTCGGGATCTCCTACCTCGTGGTCCGCGAGAAGAAAACCGGCAAGTTCCTGCGCGTGACGCAGGCGATGGCGGGCGCGAAGCTGAAAAAGGGCGAAGAGCTGATCGAAGTCTGGGAGAAGGATCCCAGCGTCCACGCGTTCACCTACTTGCTCGATCGCGCGCTCGATCGGCCGCAGGAGCAGGAAATTCCGATCAAGGTGAAGAGCGGCGACAGTGACGCGCGGATCGCGCGGCTGATGGCGGCGCGGAAGCGGACGGCGGGCAAGTGAGATTCAAAAGAGAGCATTTCGTCAACGTGACCAAGGTGCTTGACAAGTGACGACCGCGGCGACCGTCGAGCGCGAGATCGAAGACTTCGTCGCCAGCTGCCACTACGATCCCCTCCGCTGGGTGAGAGGGGCCTATCCCTGGGGCGAAGTGGGCACGCCGCTCGAGGACGAGCCCGGGCCCGACGCCAATCAGATCGAATTCCTGACCGCGCTCGGCGCCGAAGTCACCGCGCGCCACTTCGACGGCACCACGCCCGTGATGCCGGTCCAGATGGCGGAAACCTCCGGCCACGGCACCGGCAAATCCGCGCTGCTGTCCTGGCTCGTCGATTGGGTGCTTTCGACGCGGCCACATAGCGATCTCACCGTCACCGCCGGCGGCTATGCGCAGCTGGAAGCGCGGACCTGGCCGGCGATCCAGTTCTGGACGGGTCTGGCGATCACCGCGCCCTGGTTCGACGTGATGGAGCGCGGCATCTATTCGAAAGACTTCCCGGCGACCTGGAAAGCGCAGATCCAAAGCTGCAAAGAGCAAAACGCGCAGGCGTTTGCGGGCCAGCACAGCCGGCGCTCGACGTCGGGCTACTTCTTCGACGAGTCGAGCCAGGTCCCCGACAAAGTTTGGGAAGTGGCCAGCGGCGGCATGACCGACGGCGAGCCGATGATCTTCGCCTTCGGGCAGATGACGCGCAACACCGGCGCGTTCTACAAGGCGTGTTTCGGCAGCGAGGCGGCGCGCTGGAATCACCGCCGCGTGGACAGCCGCACGTCCCGCTTCACCAACAAAGAGAAGATCGCGCGCGAGATCCTCGACTACGGGATCGACTCCGATTTCGTGCGCGTGCGCGTGCTCGGCTATCCGCCGGCGGCCGACGAGTTGCAGTACATCGACAAAGGCCGCATCGACCTCGCGCGCACACGCGTCATGGTCCCGCTGCCCGATGATCCGCTCATCGCCGGCTTCGACGTCTCCGGCGGCGGCAAGGCGTGGAACGTGATCCGCTTCCGGCGCGGGCTGTGCGGGAATCCGCTCGGCGCCGACGGGCAGCCGCTGGGGCCCATTCGCCTGGCCGGCGAGAAGGATCCCGATCGCTCGGCCCGCATTGCGCTCTGTGCGGAGCTGCTCAGCGATCGCCGGCCGGGGCACCAGCTCGCAGCGCTCTTTGTCGATAGCGCGTTCGGCGCCGCGATCGTCTCGCGTCTCCACGCGCTGAACTACACCAACGTCTACGAGATCAACTTCGGCGGCGAGTCGCCGGACCCGCACGACTACAACCGCCGCGCGAACATGGCGCGCAAGTGCAAGGACTGGCTGCTCCTTGGCAGTCTGCCCGACGAAGATCGCCTCGGCGAGCAGCTCGGCCTCGCCGGCTATCACCAGACCGCCGGCAAGCTCGTCCTGGAATCGAAAGAGCACATCACCGGCCGCGGGGAAGCCAGTCCCGACGACAGCGATGCGTTCTGGCTGACGTTTGCGACCGCCGTCGCGCCGCCGCAGAAGGCCCGTACCGCGGCGCCGCGGCCGCCGGCGTCCCGGTGGGGATAAGGCGTAGGGTGAGTGTTCATGCCCGAGGCTCGGCTGCAGCGGACTCGCCCCTCTTTGACGCCCGGGTATCAGTTCGGCGACGCCGGCCGACCCCGGATTGCCATGCGCTACCCGACGGTTTGGACGATAAACCCGAACTGCTGGCGCCCAATGCACGCGAACGCCGCCGACCAGCTCAAGCCCCGCGAGATCCGCCTCTCCGATCGGATCAGCACCGAGCACTGGAACACGATCGAAGGGCAGGACCATTGAGGTGCTCAGTCCGCGCTTCCGGCAGCGCCGCGGCGATTGGGTCGTACATCGCCAGTTACAGCCCATGCTGACCTGTCCCCGCTGTCACTACACGATGGACGCGCCGGCCGCGCACGTCGGCACCGTCGCGATCTGCGGCAACCCGGATCCGACCGCGTGCGGCGGGAAGGCGGGGCGCGCGACCTTCGTCATCGTCGACGGCGACAAAACACGGCTCGCGACCGCGGACGACACGACGGGCCTCAGTGACACCCAACTCGAGACGCTCAAGAAAGCCCGGGGCCGCACGCGATGAACGGCACCGAACAGCGCGAGCGCCATACCGCCGTCGCGCGCGCCGAGAAGCGGCTCAATGATCTCGAGCTCGTCGTCACCGAGCTCGCCAAGGATCTCGTCAAGCACGGCGAGCAGGTGACCGACGATCTCGCGGTCTTCAATGAGCGGCTGCGGCTCTTTCACGAGGCGGAAGCGTCGCGCCTCGATGCGGCGGACACGCTCCTGGCGCGCCAGTTCGACGCGTTCGTGCACATGACGTTCTGGCAGCGCCTGCGCTGGCACGTGACGGGGCGCCGCTGATGGCTGAGGACGTCGACCCCAACGAGACGACGACGGCCGGCCTCAGCGCCGAGGAGCAGCTGCTCGCCGACATTCGCGCGGACTATGAGTACGACCTCGACAACTGGACACCGATCCGCACCGAGGGCGCGATCGACGTCAAGTACGCGAGTAACGACACCTGGGACACCGAAGACCTCGAGCTGCGCGTCGGCCGGCCGATGGTCAACCTGGATCAGCTCTCGCAGTACCGCAACCAGGTCGAGAATCTCGTGCGCCAGAACAAGCGCGGCGTCAAGACGTCGCCGGCGGGCGAGGGCGCGACCCCAGAGACCGCGGAACTGCGCGCGAATCGGATCCGCGAGATCGAATATCAGGGCCACGCGCAGGAAGCGTACAGCCAGGCGTATCACGACTGCCTGACGCGGTCGTACGGCTTCGCGCGCATCGTCGCCGAATACGAGGACGAGGCCGGCGACGTGCAGGTGTTTCGGCCGAAGGCGATCCCGAACCCCGATCAAGTCCTCCCCGACACCGACGCGCAGAGCACGAGCGGCCGCGACTGGAAACGCTGCGTCTTTCTCACGCCGCTGACCCACCGGGAATTCAAGCGGGACTATCCGCACGCGCGGATCGTTGACTTCGACGCGGCCGCGATCGCGCAGGCCGGTCCCCGCTGGGTCACCGCGACGCAGGTCATGGTCGCCGAGGCCTGGCGCGTCATCGAGACGCCGCAGCCCAACGGCAAGGGCCGGCCGAAGCGCGAAGTCTGCAGTTATCTCACCAACGGGCTCGAGTTCCTCGCCAAACCCGGACAGCCGATCAAGAACATCTGGAAAGGGAAGTACATCCCCTTTGGATCGTGCCTGGGACGCGTCGTGTACAAGACCGACACCGCGGGCACCAGTAAGAAGGCGATCCACTCCTATATCCGCTTCGCGCGCGACGGCGCGAAGGGGTTCAACTGGGCCTGGTCGACCATCTTCGAAAAGATGGCGCTCCCGATCAAGGCGGCGATGCTCGGCTGGCAGGGGCAGGTCGATAACGAGATCCTCGCGCTGATCGAACGCTCGACGAAAGAGCACATCGCGTGGATCGGCTTCAAGCCGGTGCTCGATGCGACCGGGACCGCGGTGCTCTCGCTGCCGCAGTACGGGATCCGCGAGCCCAACATTCAAGCCGATCTCCTGGTCGCGGAGGCCTCGCAGCGCAATATCCAGAACGCGCTCGGGCATTTCAACGCGCAGGACGCCCGGATGGGCGCGACGAAGGTCACGAGCGGCGTCGCCCTCGCCGAACTCAAACGCGCCGGCGATCTCGGGAGTTACGACTTCCAGGATCACTACGATGATTTTCTCCGGTTCATGGGCGAACAGTACGACGACCTGCTGACCCACTACGACGACACGGCGAAAGAGATCGCGACCCGGCTCCCCAATGGCGACGTGAAGATGGTCACGATCAACACGCCGACCGGCCGCACCGCCGACGGCAGCCCGATGTATGCGCCGGCCGATGCGCGCATGGACGTCGGCCGGCATACCGTGACGATCTCCACCGGCCCGAGCTCCGACAGCCAGCGCGACGCCGGCAAAGACGCCGCGATGGCGCTCCTGCAAAACCCGCAGGCGTTCCCGATCATCGCATCGGACGCCGTCAAGCTGCTCGACGTCGGCCCGATCGGCGATCAGATGTCGGACGATCTTGAATTCCTGCAGCCGCCGGCGATGCAGCAGGCGCGGCAGCAGAAGAAGGACGGCAAGGGTCCGGACCCGCGGCAACTGCAGCAGGAGCTCGCCCAACTCAAACAGCGGCTGCAGCACGCGGAAGGCGTCATGCAGGAGCAAGAGAGCGAGCTGAAGGGGAAGCGGGCCGAGATCGCCAGCAAAGAAAAAATCGTCCAGTGGGAGATCGCGAGCAAAGAGAAGATCGCCGACGCCGATCGGGCCTTCGAGCGCGAAACGAAACTCGCGGTCGCCTACGAGCTCGCCAAAACCAAGGACAAACAGTTTTTCCTCGAGGAACGCGCCCGCATCGGCGCGCACCTGGTCGACGCGGCCGCGCAGGCCTCGAGCGAGCTCCACGAGCACCAGCAGGCCGAGCTCGCGCGCGTCGCGGCCGCGGAAGCCGCGACCGCCGCGCAGCAGCACCAGGTCGGGATGGCCGCCGCCGGCGCCGGCGCCGCGGCGGATGCGCAGCAGGCGGGACACGAGCAGGCGCTCGAGCAAGGGCAGCAAGCCGCGGATCTCGCGCCGACACCCGAACCCGCCACCGAATAACCAGGAGGATGCCGATGGAGTACGAACGCGCGCAGACGATCAGCAACCGACCCCTCACCAGCACCGGCGCCGCGATGGGCCTCGCCGACGAGAGCCCCAGCCCGATCCGCGATGGCGTGTGTTTCGCCGAGCAGAGTCTCAGTGAACTGCACAGCATGATCGACGTGCTCACCAAGCGGCTCGAGACGGCACTCGCGCCCGTCCCGCCGCAAGCGGACACGAATCGAACGCCGCAACCGAGCGGCCCGCCCGTGTCCCATCTGGCCGGCCGGCTCGTGATTCTCAACGAGGGCTATCAGCAGGCCGTCGGCCGCCTGCGCGAGCTCGCGCGACGCGTCGAGGTCTGATGGCCGTCGACTACGACGACCAGGCGCCGAACCTGGACGATGAGGAAGATTCGCGACAGCCTGACGCCGGGTGGATCGCCGAGGATCGGCAAGGACGAGACATCGAGCGGCTTGAGCGCGAGATCCGCGGTTCAAGGCATCATGATCGAGCATTCGAGCGACGCTCGAGGATTGAGCACATGAAGTAACCACACGATTTGCGCGCGTGACTAGGGCCTGCAGCCCGAAGGGTCGCCTCATCCCCGACTGTCGCGCGTACAAGGATCACACGATGCGATGGCGTGTCCGCGCTCCCTGGGAAGAGAGTCGTGAGACACGCCATTCGTCGTTGGGTCCCTCCGAAAACCGGATGACGCACGCGGATGACGTGCGCGCAGGTGCTGCGTGCCCGATCCGATCGTCGTCGCTGACGCCCTCCCCGCGGACCCGTCACCCGCCGCTGATCTGACGCCGGACCCGAGCGACCCGACCGCCGGCCTGACCGACGGCGAGGCGCACGCCTGGCGCATGACCGGCGCACGCCCCAGTACATCGCCAGTTACGGCGTCGCCCGCGGGTACGCCACCCGCCACGGCTGTGCAAGATCAGCCCGTCTCGACGGAGACGCCCGCGCAGGCCGCCTCGGAACCGGCTGACAGCGATCCCGACTACAAACCGAAAACCGCGAAACGGATCCAGGAGTTGCTCGCGCGTGCTGAACGTGCCGAGCGCGCCCTGGCCGCCCCGCGACCGCCGGCCGCTCCTGTCGCGCCTGCCGCTTCGACCCCGGCCCCGGCGTCGTCGTCTGCGCTCGTCAAACCCGACCCCGAAACGTTCCCGTACGGCACGTCGGACCCCGGCTACCTCGAAGCGCTCACCGATTTCAAAGTGGCCCAGGCCACGGAGAAGTCGCGCGCCGAGTGGACCGAAGGCCAGCGGGTCGCCAAGGCGCGTGAGGAATCACAGCGCGTGCTCACCGCCTTTGAAGCGAAGGCGGACGCCGCGCGTGTGAAACATCCGGATTTCGATGTCGTCGCGATGCTCGCGCCGACCGAGATTCCGCCGGGATCGGTCGCGGATCTGATGGTCCTCGAGGACGAAGCGGGCGCCGAGATTCTCTATCACCTGCAGCAGCCGGCGAACGCCGTCGAGCGCAAACGCCTCCTCGCCCTCGGGCCCCGGGAGCAATTCAAAGCCCTGGTCCTGCTGGGCGCGCGCTTGACCGCCGATCCGGCCGCTGTCCGATCCACCACGGCGCCGCCGCCTCCGCCGACGCTCTCGACGCGCGCCACGCCGGGCGATGCGGTCGAGCGGGCGATCGCGAGCGGCGATACGGCCGCCTACAACGCGGCGATGAACGCCCGCGATCTGGCGCGCTTGAAATCCTGAAGGACCTCACATGGCCGCTCCCAATTCGTTCGACTACACCGACTTCCTCGCGCGCGAGCAGCTGCGCAAGCTGACCAACAAGCTCGTGATCTCGGACGCGTTCGACACCTCGTACAACAAGAACTTCACCAAGACGTTTGCGACCGGCGCGGTCGTGCGCGTCCCGTACCCGGTGCAGTTCCTCCCCGGCACGGCCAACGATCTCGGCTACGAACCCCAGCCGATCATCGACCGCGCGACCGACGTGCGGATCAACCAGATGGCGAAGGTGCACTTCGCCTATGACGTGCTGCAGCGCGCGCTCGAGAGCCGCCACTTCGAAGAGGCGCTCACCGAGGACATCATCGATCCGGCCGTCAACACGATGGCGCAGGACATCGAAGATCGCTGCGCGAAGTACGCCTACATCCACGCGGGCACCGTCGTGGGCGTTCTGGGCACCAACCCGACGACCTTCGATCAGGTCTTCGGCGCGTCACGTCAGCGCCTGGTCAACCTGGGCGCCGGCCCCGGCAAGCGCATGATGATCCTGGCCCCCAACATCGCCCGGCCGCTCATCGCCGCGGAACTGCCGCTCTTTGCGCCGCTCGGCGAGATTGAGCGCGCGTTCAAGGACGGCGCGATCGGCCGCGCGCAGAGCTTCGACACCTACGAATCGGCCAGTCTCTACACGCACACCTCGGGCGCGTGGGCCGGCGTCGTGGAAGTGACCACCGCCCCGACCGTCAACGCGGATCTCGGCACCGGCATCACGTCGATGGCGCTGACCCAGACCAGCGGCGACACCTACGTGGTCGGCGACAAGATCAATTTCGCCGCGTGCTTCGAAGTCAACAACATGACCCGGCGCTCGACCGGGCGGCTGCGCGACTTCACGATCCTGACGCAGACCCTGGTCACCGCGACCACGTCGACGATCACCTTCTCGCCGCCGATGTTTGGCCCCGGCTCCCCGTATCAGAACGTCTCCGCGCTGCCGCTGGCGGGCGCGGATCTCTGTCTCTGGCCGGGCACCAACACCGCGGGATCCGCGGCGACCGCCAAGACCGGCGTGATCAGCCTGGCGCTCCCGAAGCAGAGCTTCGCGCTCGTCGGCGTCAAGCTGTCGCTCCCCCCGTCGGGCGGCGACTTCAAGAGCAGCACCAAACGCGACCCGGCGTCCGGGCTCGCGGTCAGCTTCGTCCAGCAGTTCGACGCCAAGACGATGGAGTGGATCACCCGCTTCGATTGTCCGTTCGGCATGGGCGATTTCTACAACGGCAACGCGATTGCGGTCGCAGGAGGCGTGTAAGTCATGGTCAACGGCATCAACACATTCGCAGCGACCACCAACTACGCGCGCTTCTCGTCCGTCGTCTTTCCGACGATGGCTGTGACGCCGCAAGTCGTCACCACCGCGACCACGCCGGTCGCGCTGACCACCGCGCAGATCCTGCAGGGCTTGCTCCCGGTCGATTGCCAGGATGCGGGCTCGATCACCACGCCGACGGCGGCCGCGATCGTCGCGGCCATTGAAGGCTGCCAGGTCGGGACCGCGTTCGATCTCGACGTCGTGAACTACGGCGACACCACGCTCACGATGGCGCTGGGGACCGGCGTCACCAAGACCACGATCGCCACCGTCGCGGCGGTCCTGACGATGGTGACCCTGGTCAGCAAACGCTTCCGCTTCATCGTCACCAACGTGACGCCGGGCTCGGAAGCCGTGACCATCTGGGCGTTCGGCTCCACGGCCGCCGCGGTCGCGTAAGAGATTTCGCGATTCGTGGAGGTGCGGGCGGGCCGTCGGCGGATGGCCCGCCCCTCGTGTCTTTTTTTCTTGAGGAGTGCTTCATGTCCGACGTTCTCACGCCCCGTCTCGTCTACCGCGGCCCGGCCGACGAGTCCGCCGAAACCGCGACCGCGACCGATCCCGACGATCTCGCCGCGAAACTGAAAGCCGGCTATCGGCTGACGCGCGTCGACAAGAAACACCCGGTCCCCGACGAGCCGGCGGCGACGATCACCGTGCCGGCGCAGCCGCTCAAGATCGGCAAGAAGTAAGGCCGCCGGATGGCGGTCTCGGTCGCGACGATCATTCGACACGTCCTGGTTGACGGCCTCGCGGTGGTCGGCGCGGGGGAACCCGTCAAGCCGGCCGACGCGATCGTCGTCCTGGACGCGATCAACGGCGTGCTCGACGACTGGAGCGCGGACGTGCAGACGTCGGTCGCCGGCGTCGTCACGCCGTTCACCACGCAGGCGATCCAGCCGCACACCATCGGCCCCACGGGCACCTGGGTGCTGCCGGTCCGCCCGGTGAAGGTGGACGGCCTCGCGGTCGCGCTGTCCTCGGGCGTCTTCACCATCATCGACGTGTCCGACGATCCGCGCTGGTGGCTCGCGCGCCAGGCCACCGGCGGCGCCGGCGCCTACTACGCCGCGGAGGTCCCGGATGGCGCGCTGTCGTTTGCCAGTGGCGCGCCCACGGCCGGGCTCGACGTGCTGCTGCTGACGCGCTGGGTGCTGGGGTCGGTGCTCCACACCGCCTCGCTCGTGCTGCCGCCGGGCTACCAGTCGGCGCTCGAGTTGACCGTGATGGAGGCCTGCGTGGATGCCTTTCACGCGACGCTGACCGCCAACCAGATCCGCCGCGCGGGCCTGGCGCGGGCGCGCATCTTCGCCAACAACCTGCGGATCCCGAGCCTCTCGGCCGCGGGCCTGGGCCTGCCGGGGATGACCGGCGGCCGCTGGGACGCGCGCACGGGCACCTGGAGCGGCGGCACGACGGGCGGCTTTGGATCCGGGTGGGTGGAATGAGCGCCGACGACGTCGTCGTCACGCCGGCGTTTGTGTCGACCGTGCCCGATACCGGGAGCCCGACCAAGGTCGGCCCGAACGCGTGGAACGCCGCGCGGAAATTCGACGGCGGCACCGACGGCGATGCGATCGTGCGCGACTCGACGGCGACCAATGGCGCGCGCTGGGCCGCCCTCGGGGGCGGCGGCGGAGGAGGCGGTACGGAGTACACCGAAGACACCCCGGCGGTGGCGAATCCGGTCGGGCCGATCGGGAACGCGCGGCGGCGCGACGCGCTCGTGTCCGAAGTCTCGGACGATGGCGACGTTATCACCGTCAACGCGACCGCGAAGGGCGAGGTCTACGTCAAGCACGTCGACGCGCTGCCGATCACGTCGGCCACGCTGGCCACCGCGGCCGCGCAGGCCACCCTGCAGACCGCGATCGATGCGATCAAGGTCGACGTCGACAAGATTCCCAGCCAAGGGCAGGCGCTCGCCGCGGCCTCGACGCCGGTGGTCCTGACGGCGATTCAGGCCGCGGCGCTGACGCCGCCGGCGGCGATCACCGGCTTTGCGACGTCGGCCAAGCAGGACACGGCGCAGACGGCGCTCGATGCGATCAAGACCGACGTCGACAAGATCCCCAGCCAAGGCCAGGCGCTCGCCGCGGCGTCCACGCCCGTCGTGCTGACGGCGATCCAGGTCACCGCGCTGACCCCACCGGCCGCGATCACCGGCTTTGCGCTGGAAGCCGGCCACGCCGCCACGATCGACACCTCGACCGCCGCGACGGCCGCGGCCGCCGGCGTGACCACGGGCGCGAAAGTCGTCACCGACGCCACCGGCACGATCCAGCAGTACCTGCGCGGGTTGGTGACGTTTTTCGCCAACGCGCTGGGGGCCGGGACCGCGGCCGCGGCCATCCGCCACACGCTCGCGTCCGACGATCCCGCCGTGGCCACCCTCGGCGCGACGACCGGCGCGAAAGTCATCACCGACGCCACTGGCACGATTCAGCAGTACCTGCGCGGGTTGATCTATCAGTCGATCACCGCGGGCGCCTTTCTCGTCACGATGGCGCGCAAATTCTTCTACGGCGCCGTCGTCACGCTGACGACGACGAACTTTGCCGGGCTGACCAATACCAGTGGGTGGCAGTCGGCGGCCATCGCCACCGGCGGCGCCGCCGAGATCCAGTTCCTGTTCGAAACCCTCGGCGCCGCGGGCAGCACGCTCCTGGTGGACTTCTACCTCGCGGAAGCGTTCACCTCGGGCAGTTTCACCGATGGCGCCACCGGCACGGAAGGCACGTTCACGGCGGCGAACCGCAAGAACAGCCGGTATATCGGCAGCCTGCAATGCAACACGACGACGACGGTGCGCGGGATGATCAAGTACACCGACGTCTCCGGCTCGCTGGCAGAACGCGTCGCGCTGCTGGCGATCAACAACTCGGGCGGCACCATTTCGGCCACCGGCGGGAACACCGTCTTTGGCTATGAGTTGATCAACTAAATGGCCTTCACCCTCGCGGCGTTGAAAACGGAACTGACCACCGATCCGAGCCAGCTTGGCTATGCGGCGTCGGTCGCCACGCGCGACGACTCGATCACGGCGGAACTCATCAACCGCGTGCGGGTCGCGATTGCGATCAAGCGCGCCGATATTGCGCCGTCCGACGTGGTGATTGCGATCGACGTGACCGATTACACGGCGCTCCCGGGCACGCCGACCGCGGCGCAGCTGTCCACCGAGCGGCGCTTCCTGTCGTGGATGGAAGCGGCGATCAGCGTCCCGAGCCTGCGCCTCACCAACGAGGACGGCACCGACACGATGGTCACGAAGAACTTCAAAGCGATGTTTCCGGCGGGGAGCGGCACGCTGACGCGCCTGACGGCGCTGGCACTGCGATCGGGCAGTCGCGCGGAGCAACTCTTTGGCGCGGGCACCATCATCACGGCGGGCGACGTGGCCGCGGCGGTGACGAGTTGATCCCGACCGCGCTGAAATTCGGGGCGAACGCCACGGATCGGGTGGACTGTGGGTCGTTCACGGCACTCGGCGTGCCGAACGCCGCGACGTGGGCGGGGTGGTTCATATCTACGTCGCAAGGCGTTGTGGGCCAGCGTATCGCACAGAAAGGGAATCACTATCTGACGTTTGCCAACGCCGCGAATAATCGCGTGGACTTTGAAACCGGACGCTCCACGACGTTCCTTCGCGCCCTCGCAGAGGCCTCAAGTTTTGCGGTGAACTGGACGACGCATCTTGGCACGCCCGTGTTTATTGCGGGGACGTACGACATCGGTGCGTCGAGCCTCCCGCGACTCTACATGGGCGACTTGAATACTCCAGCGGGTGAGCCGAGCGCGTATGTCACGCAAACGCTCGGATCTGGCACCGTCACTGATCAGTCGGCATCGAATCTTCTTCTCGGGAATAATGCCGTCCCGAACGCACCATTAAATGGCTCCTTCTTCTGGTTCTACGCAGCGTCCGCAGAATACAGCTTGGCTGAGATTCGGCGGCTGCAGTTCGTCCCGAACCAGAATTACCGCGCGTGTGCGGGTCGCTGGCGTCTAGGGGCGAATGGCCGCGGGCCAGTCCTGGACGACGCCGGCAATCGGAACCACGGCACGATCACCGGCGCGTTTCCCACCAATGACGTCCTGCCACGCGTCGGCCGCCGCTGGGCCGCCTAAAGGAATGACTATGACTGCCGCTCGCCGCGCGCTCCTCGTCCTCGTCGCCCTGCTCACGTGCACCACGCCGCTGCACGCGCAGTCGATCGGCGGCCCGATCGCGGTCACCGTCGTCGATTCGGGCACCGCGTGTGTCACCGCGCCGACGGCGTGCGCGACGTTTACCCTCGATAGCACGACCAATAGCGTCAGCCTCAACGTATCCGGCACCTGGACGGGCACGCTGACGTTTGAAGGCAGCAACAACGGCAGTGTCTGGACGACGGTGCTCGGCGCCGACCTGTCGACCCTGGGCGCCGCGAGCACGACGACCGCCAACGGGACGTTCGGGTTTGCCAATGCCGGGTTGGTCAAGATTCGCGCGCGGGCCACCGCCGCGATCACCGGGACGGCCGTCCTCACCGCGGCCCGCGGCGGCGGCGTCGGCGCGGCCAATGCGGGCGCGAGTGCCAACGTCACCCTCGCCGCCGAGACGACCAAAGTCATCGGCACCGTGCGCGTGAAGGGCAACCTGGGCGCGGCCTTCGATGCGGCGATCGCCGCGGCGCCGCCGGCCAACGCGATCCAGATCGCCGGGATCGGCTCGGGCGCGACCGGCGGGTTCCTGATCGGCGTGGCCGTCGCGGACACGTTCAAGAACGTCAACATTTCGACCAACACGACGACGCTCCTGATTACCGGCGTCGCCGGGCGTCACATTCGCGTCTCGTCGTTCGACCTCCTGACCGTGCTGGCCAATAACGTCGGCATCATCTCCGGCACCGGCGCGACCTGCGGCACCGGCAGCGCGGCGATTGTCGGCACGACGGCGGCGACCGGCTACAACCTCGCGGCCGCCGGCCGGGTCCAGGCGGGCTCCGGCGTCGGCACCGTCCTGCAAACCGTCGCGGCGGGCGATTCGATCTGTCTCATCACCTCGGCGGCGACGCAGGAAGTCGAGGCGGTCAAGGAATACAAGCGGGCGAAGGTCG
>Ga0163163_10000480_pt1 | contig 36225 bp, 34 predicted proteins | sample S65metaG_FD_119766 | JGI IMG/M metagenome (GOLD analysis project Ga0163163, IMG submission 119766) | Switchgrass rhizosphere microbial communities from Kellogg Biological Station, Michigan, USA - S6-5 metaG | ecosystem: Host-associated > Plants > Roots > Rhizosphere > Soil | place: USA... | reverse complement strand
CGACGCCGAGCGTGAACGGCTCCCACCAGTCATTGAATATCGCGAATGGAACGGTGACGGTCAGCGACGAGGACTCGATATCCTTCAGGTGCGCTGCTCCGCACAGTTCGGCCAAGTGACCTTCCCTGACCCCGGCCAGCTTCGACTCGTCACGCGCTTGCGGATCGATGTCGTGCACAGCCCGCCAGAATGTCGCGAGTGGACCGTTGGCGCCGGCGTGATCCCACACGCAGGCAGCGACGACGCCGCCGGGTCGGGTGACCCTGGCCATCTCCGACAGGCCGGCCACCGGATCGGCCATGAAGTGCACGACCAGCTGGGCGAGCACGAGATCGAAGGTGCCATCCGGAAAAGGGAGGCTCTCAGCGACTGCGGTGCGCACATCGACCCCTGGCAGACGGGCGCGGAGGGCCGCAACGAACGGCGGGGACGGGTCGACCGCCGAGACGGCGCCTGCACCAAGAAGGTCCACGAGCTGTGTGGTCAGTCCTCCCGGCCCGCATCCCACATCCAGCACCCGCTGACCCGGCTTGACCTGGCCAAGTTCCACAAACCGTGCAGCCAACGGCTCAGAGAACCGACCCATGAACCGGTCATAGGCCTCTGCGGTGACGTGGAAGCTCATGCCCTGAAGTATGCCGGATCCCGCAGGGGCCGCTGTCGTGATCATCGGCCGTCCCGCGTCACACCGACATGGGCTTGCGGAGTGTCAGATCGAGGCAGAACGGCGAAGTCACCCACTCATGCTCGCGCTTCGCGGCGCGGAGGCTGAGCATCAGATCGTCGAGCTGACGCTCGGTTGCGACGCCGGATTGGATGGCACGTTCGGCCGCCGCGGCGACGGTACTCGCGTGAAGCTCGAACCCTACCTCCGGGTCCAAGGTCGTGAAATAGCCGTTCACGTCGACGACCTCGAACCCCGCCTCGCGCCCGTACCGCGGGAGATCCTCGACCGCCCCCTGTGGGATCCCGGCCCGTTCCAACAACCGGTGCGCAAGCGCCCAGTAGTCAGCAAGGGCAGCCACATCGGGGTGCGATCGCGGGGGCGGGGTGCGTAGCGCCTCCTGTGCCACCAACAGACCGCCCGGGCGAAGCAGATCCGCGATGTGACGCAGAGTCCGTACCGGGTCGGGCTGGTGCATCAGAAACAGCCGCGAATAGGCCAGGTCGAACGGGCCGCCCAACGTCGCCGGATCGAGCTCGTGGATGTCGCCCTCGATCACCTCGACGTTGCTCAGCCCGAGTGAGGTCGTGACCTCCCGAGCTTGTTGTACGGCTGCCTTATTGAAGTCGACACCGAGGATTCGTGCGCCCGGTCCGAGCATCTCCGCCATGACGGCAAGGCAACCAATCGGGCCACAGCCACAGTCGATCGCGCGCCATCCTTCCTGGACCCCGACCCTGCGGAAAGCGGTGCGAGCCATCTCCGCCGACATCTGGGAGACGCCCAGGAGCCGCTGAAGATCTTGGTTACTGCCATCGAGGATATAGCGCCGAACCCGCTCGGCGACCTGTTCAACCATGCCCATCTCCCTTGTCCGCGCCATTGCAGCAGGGGTCGGCCGCGGTGTCTGGGTACTTTTCCGCATAACCGCGGTATCGGCTGCCACTAGATGCCGTGGGCGCGCGCGATAGCGGCGAAGACGGTGGCACTGGGCTTCGGGCTCCGGCTGAACGTCTGACGGTCCACTGTGTGCAGTCCATAGTGGAAGTCGTACCCGAAGACCCACTCGAAGTTGTCCAGCAGTGTCCAGTGGAAGTACCCGAGCACGGGCACGCCGTCGGCGACCGCGTCGAGCAGGCTGCGCAGAGACGGCGCCAGGAAGCCGGCGCGCAGCGCGTCGTCGTCGGTGCCCAGACCGTGCTCGGTGACGAGGATCGGCACCTCGGTCACGCCGTACACGTACCGGACGGCGCCGGCGAGCGACGCCGGTTGCACGGCCGAACCCATCTGGTTGCGGAGTGCGGACTCGGGAGCGGGCACGGGACCGGTACCGTCGTAGCTGATCTGCTCGTAGTTCTGCACGCCCACGAAGTCGTCCGCACGGGCCAGCTCCAGCCAGCGCTGGTACACCTGCGCCCGCTTACGGTCGCGCACCGACGGGTCGTCGCCGGCGACCACGTCGTCGACGACGGCGAGCGACAGCCCGACCGGAAGCTCTGGCCGGAGGACTTTGATCGCGGCCTTGGCGGCGTGATGGCCCGCGGTCATGCCGTCGGCGATCGCGTCCAACTCCTCCGGCAACACGACGTTCCCGACCCGGTAGCGGGCCACCCCGGCCTTCCGGCTCGCCGCCTCGAGGGTGGCCCGTTCCAGCGACCGTATGGCCTCGGGCAGGTCGATCCACTGCAGCAGCGAGGGCAGGTTCGGCTCGTTGAACGTCACCGCGTACGCGATGCGATCGCCGAAGCGGCGCACGACGCGGTCGACGTACCGGGCGAACAGAGCCGGCGCGTCCGGGTCGAGCCAACCGCCGCGGGCGGCGAACCAGTGCGGGGACGTGAAGTGGTTCAGCGTCACGATCGGCGCCAGCCCGCGCTCGTGGCAACCGTCGACCACCGCCTCGTAGTGGGCCAGCGCATCGTCGGCGAACTGCCCCTCGGCCGGCTCGATCCGGGCCCACTCCACCGAGAACCGGTAGGCCGACAGGCCCATGCCGCGAACGAGGTCGAGGTCCTCGCGCCAGCGTTGCCAGCCCTGGCAGGCCGGCCCCGACGGTTGCCGGAACACCGACGGCGTCACGTGCTCGAGGAACCACGTGTCGCTCGTGACGTTGTCGCCCTCATTCTGGTGGCCGGCGGTGGCGACGCCGAACAGGAACCCCGGCGGGAACGCGCGCGGGCTCATCACCGCTCCAGCAATTCGAGCAGGTTCCCCTCGGGATCGGCCACGAAGGCCATCCGCACCCCGGGCTCGGGCGCGGGCCGGGGGTCCATGACCGGCCGGGCGCCGAGGGACACCACCCGGTCGTACGCCGCTTCGAGGTCGCCGACATCGAAGGCCAGGTGGCCGTAGCCGGCAACGAGCGCCGCCTGGGCCGGGTCGGCCGGCTTCGCTCCCGCGGTGTCGGGCCGGTGCAACAGCTCGATCCGGTACCCGTACACCGGATGGCGCAGCATCTCGATGTCGAGCTCGATCTCCTCGATGCGCAGCGTCAGCTCACGTTCGAGACCGAGCGCCTCGACGTACCACGCGGTCGCGGCGGCGAGGTCGGCCACGGCCAGGCCGGCGTGGTCGAAGCGGGACGAAGGCCGGTCAGCCATGGACATTGAGGCGCTCCCTATCGTCGGTCAGGTACGAGGCGAAGCGCCCGTCGGGATCGCGTACCGCGCGGATCGCTTCCAGCCGGGCGAAGTTGGCGTCGCTGAGAAACCTGTCCTGGCGACGCGTGAAGTCGGTGTCGCCGAGGTAGACCCCGACGCCGCCGGCGCGGGCGATCGCGGCGGTGCCCGTGTGTACCCGCTCGCGGTAGCGCTCGTCGTCGGCCGGGTCGGCGTAGATGAGGTACGTCGCGACGTAGACGTTGCCCTCGACCGAGAACGCCATGTCCGGCCGGGACGCCGGCGGTGCCCAGCCGTACCAGATGGAGAACGAGTGCTCGGTGTCCAGGCCGTGCCACACCTCGAGCAAGGCCGGGGCGAGGACGCCGGCTGGAGCGTCGGTCCAGGTGCAGTCGACGGCGTAGCGGTAGCCCGAAGGGTTCTGCGCCGTCTGCGCCTCGTTCTCGTCGGCGATCGTCGTCGGGCCGCGGGTGTGCGCGAGCGCGCGGCCAGCGAGCGGTCCCTCGCCGAAGGCGTCGAGCAGCCGCTGGGCCTGCTCGGACGAGTCGGCCATGACGGTCGTGTGCAACAGGAGCACGGTCCGGCCCGGCTCCGGCAATCGGGTCGCCGCGACCACAGGCTCGACCCGACTGTCCAATGTGGGCAGCAGCTCGTGCAGCCACGCCAGCAGTGCCTCGCCGTCGTCGAGCCGGAACATCCAGGTTTCGTGCCACATGACGGCCGGCTGCTCGTACGTGGCCAGGTGGAACCGGGTCACGATGCCGGGGAAGCCAGGCCCGGCCCCGCGCGCGGCCCAGTAGAGGTCCGGGTTCTCGTCGGCGTCGGCCCGGACCAGCTCGCCGGCGGCGGTGACCACGTCGACGGCGACGACGCTCTCGCAGGCCCAGCCGCGGGACCGGCCGTTCCAGCCCTGTCCGCCCTGCAGCAGGTAGCCGCCGAGCCCGACCGAGGCGCAGTGTCCGCCCGGGAACGCCCGACCACGCTCGGCCAGGTACGGCGCGAGGTCGAGGCCACCGCGTAGGGCCGGGCGGACGGTGGCGATGCCGGTCGCCGGGTCGTACCCGAGGTCGCGCATCTCCGCGAGGTCGACCAGCAGCGCGTCGTCGCGCAGGCTCCACGCCGCCCACGAGTGCCCGCCCGAGCGCACGCTCACCGTCCACCCGCGCTCGGCGGCGAGGCGGACCGCCGCCACGACGTCACCGTCGTCGCGGGCCTGCAGCACGGCGGCCGGGAACCGGTCGGGCCGGCGGGCGTTGAAGACTCCGTCGGCCCGGGCGCTCTCGTAAAGGGGCTCGCCGCGCCGGATCAGCCGGTCCACAATGGACGCCGTCATCCGACCACCGCCGCGCCACCGTCGACCGGGATGTTGGCGCCGCTCACGTGCGCCGACTCGTCGCTCGCGAGGAACAGGATCGCGTACGCGACGTCCTCGGGCTGTCCCCACCGACCCATCGGCACCCGGGCGCGGATGGCGTCGGCCGGGCCGTCCGGATCGGCCAGCAGCGGGCCGGTGTGCGGCGTCTCGGTCATCGCGGGGCTCACGGCGTTGACCCGGATCCGATGCGGGCCGCCCTCGACGACCAACTGGTAGGTGAGGGCCAGCACGCCACCCTTCGCGGCGCCATGGGCGTTCTGCGGCATGAAGAAGGCGCCGCGCGAGGCGGAGATCGAGGCGACGTTCACGATCGAACCGCCGCCGGCCGCGACGAGGTGCGGCCAGGCCGCCCGCGTCGACAGGAAGACGATGTCGAGCTCGTGCCGGATCGTGAACGACCAGTCCTTGAAGGACAGTTCGTCGATGGCCCCGAACCGGATCGCCGAGGCGTTGTTGACCAGCACGTCGACACCGCCGGCAAGGGCCACCGCCCGCCGCACCCAGGAGCGCGCTCCGGCCTCGGTGGCGAGGTCGACCGGGGCGATCGCGTCCATCCGCCCGCCGGCGGCGCGGACGAGGTCCACCGTCTGTGCCGACGTCACCGGGTCGAGGTCGGCCCCGACGATGTGGGCTCCCTCGCGCGCGCACAGCAACGCCGTCGCTCGGCCGATTCCGCCGCCGGTACCCGAGACGAAGACCCGCTTGCCGTCCAGACGACCCACGCGAGCCTCCCTCCGCATGTTCGCTCTATGGAAGTTACTCTCTCAGAGTGAGAGTATGGCAGGCAAGCGAAGGAGCTCAGAGGATGCTGTTGACCCATCTTGGCCACGCCTGTCTGCTCGTCGAGACGGCCACCGCCCGCCTGCTGATCGACCCCGGCACGATGTCGGCCTTCGACGGCGTGCGCGATCTGGACGCCGTACTCGTGACACACCAGCACGCCGACCACCTCGACCCGGTCCGGATTGGTCCGCTGCTCGTGGCCAACCCCGGTGCCGCGATCTTCGTCGACGCCGACACCGCCACCGCGGTAGCCGATCTACCGGAACACACGGTCGTGCGTCCCGGAGAGAAGTTCACCGTGGCCGGCGCCACGGTCGAAGCACTGGGCGGCCTGCACGCGGCGGTCTACCGCGACATTCCAGGCTGTACCAACGTCGCGTACCTCATCGACGGCGGCGCCCTCCTGCATCCCGGCGACTCGTTCGCCGCCACGGATCGCGATGTGGACGTGCTCGCCGTCGCCATCGACGGGCCGTGGCTCAAGCTCGCAGAAGCGGTCGAGTACGTGCGCGCCGTGCGCCCGCGGGTCGCCGTTCCCATGCACGAGGGCGAGACCACCGACCCCGGCAAGTACGCCGGCATGCTCACCGCCTTCTGCCCCGATGGCGTCGTGCGGACGCTGCCGCGGGCGCAGGCGGTCACCGTCTAGATAGGAGGGTCCATGGCGTCGGGACGGGTGCTCGGGCTCGGCTGCGGCCAGCCCGATGGCAGCGCGGAGATCCTGCTCAAATCGGCCCTGCGCGCGGCCGAGGGGGAGGGCGCGGAGGTGGAACTCGTCCGCCTCGACGACCTGCGCCTGCCCAGCGGCGCCGAGAAGGTCGACCCGGACGACGCCTGGTGGCTGTGGGACCGCCTGGTCGAGTGTGACGGCCTCATCGTGAGCACGCCGATCATCACCCGGACCGTCGCGGCCCGGCTCAAGCTGCTCGGCGACCGCCTGCTCGGGCCGAATGCCGACGCGGCGATCATCGAGGGCCTGCTCGCGCTGGAGCGCGAAGGTCGCCGGCCCGAGGTCGCGTTCCGGGTCGATCCGCGCGTGCTCAAGCCGCGGGTGGCCGGTTTTCTCGCGGTGGGCGGCTCGCTGACGTCGCAGTGGAAGGCGCTGGCGCTGCCGATGCTGCACGCCACCACGTTCTCCATGCACATCGCCGTGGTGGACCAGGCGCAGTTCGACGGGGCCGGAACGCCGCGCTCCATCGTGCTCGACCCGGACGCGATCGACCGCGCGGCGGTGCTCGGCCGCAACGTCGCGAGCCAACTGGGGGTCGCCTTCGACGAGGCGCGCTACCTGGGACCGCCCGGGCTGTGTCCACTGTGTCATCTGGACGTGGTCGTGCTGCGCGGTCAGGACGTGGAGTGCGCGACCTGTGGCGCCCGTGGCCGGCTCGTCGGTAAGCCCGGCCTCACCTGGACCGACCTCGACACCTCCGTGATCACCATGGCGGAGAAGCGGGACCACGCTGCCGAGATCCAGCGGACCGCGGCCCGCCACCGCGAGCGACAGGCCGAGATCGACGCCGGTGCCGCGGCGTGGGTGGGGTACGACCGCCGAGTGCATCCTAAGTAGACAGTCGATGGCTTCCGGGCAAGACGTCCTGAGGCGGCCGGCCTGGCAGCACCACGATGGCGCGGGTTCCGGGCGGCACGGCGACGTCGAGCACGAACGAGCGGTCATCGAGGCGCCAGGACACCTCGGCCGGCCCGTACGGCGTGAGGTGCCGGGCCGTGGCCGCGGTGACGCCACCGCCCGGCATCGGCCGCACCTCGAACGTCCGGTACCCCGGTGCGGTCGGCCGAAGCCCGGCGACGTAGCGGTGCAGGAACGACGCGACGGCGCCCTTCGAGTAGTGGTTGAGCGAGTCGTGCGCGATGCCGTCGACGTCGACGCCGTTCCACCGCTCCCAGATGGTGGTGGCGCCCCGGTCGACCATGGTCAGCCAGGAGGGCTCGGTGTCCTGACGGAGCAGGGCATACGCCGTCGCGACGTGCCCGGCGTCGGCGAGGACCGGCAGCAGCAGGCCGGTCGAGAGGAACCCGGTGGTCAGGTGATGGCCGAGCGCTTCGACCAGCTCGGCCAGCCGGGTGGCGACGCTCGGGCGCAACGCCGACGGCACGAGGTCGAACGCGAGTGCCCGCACGTGCGAGGCCTGGGTCGGCACCACCAGTGAGCCGTCCGGGTGGAGGAACTCGTGTCGCCACGCGAGCCGGGCGCCCCCGGCGATCTCCCGGTACCGGCCGGCGTCGGCGCCGATGATCTGCGCGATCGTGTCCATAGTGGACGCCGAGCGGTACAGGTAGGCGGTGGCGACCTCGGACTTGTCCGCGGCGGCGAAGGCACCGAAGTCCGACAGGTCGACGTCGGGTTCGAGCCACTCTCCCCAGTGGAATCCGCTGTCCCAGAGCCAGCGTTCGTGCTCGGCCGGCACTGGACGCGCCGCGGTCCGGGCCGGGTGCCGCCCGGTGGCGGCGCGGCCGGCGGCGTACTCGACCCAGGCCCGCATCGCCGGCCACGCCTCACGAAGCAGCGACTCGTCGCCGTACGCCTGGTAGAGATCCCAGGGCGCGCTCACCACGACGTCGCCCCAGCCGGCCGAGCCGTTGAGCCCGTCGAGCGGGCCACCGAAGCCCTCCGCCGGCGGGCAGGGAGACATGTTGGCCACGCAGCCGTCGTCGCGCTGGTCCAGGGAAACGTCGCGCAGCCAGTGCCGGGTGAAGCCGAGCACGTCGTACAGGTACGCGGCGACCGGGGCGAAGACCTGCCAGTCGCCGGTCCAGCCGGCCCGCTCGCGCTGCGGGCAGTCGGTCGGTATCGCGCACAGGTTGCCCCGCAACGACCAGACGACGTTGTCGTGCAACCGGTTGAGCCGTTCGTCGCTGCACTCGAACCAGCCGGTGCGGCGCAGGTCGGTGTGCACGACGACGCCGGTGACGTCGTCGGTGGTGAGCGGGCCGGGGTGTCCCTCGACCCGCGCGTACCGGAAGCCGTGCGTGGTGAACCGGGGCTCGAACACGTCGCCGAGCCTCCCGGCCGAGGTCACGACGTCGATCTGGCCGAGCGGCAGCGGCGCCGGGAACAGCGGCAGATCGACGTCGAGGTGGGCGGTGGTGAGGTCGCCGTCGGGCCCGCGGTGCTCGCCGTGGCGCAGGGTGACAACGGTGCCCGCCGGCCCGAGGTTCGCCAGGCGCGTCCAGCCGTTGATGTTCTGGCCGAGGTCGACTACCACCCCGCCGGCGACCGGGCGCAGCTCGACCGGACGGATCGTCTCGACCCGTCGTACCGGCGGCGCCGTGCTGCGGACGATCGCGACCTCGACGTCGCGCGGTACGGCCGCGGCCCATCTCGCCGGTTCCCGAAGGCGAAGGTCCTCGCGCTGGCCGCCGATGAGGTCGGCCGCCGTAATGTGCGATACGGCGGTCTCCCACGATTCGTCGGTACGGGCGAGCACCGCCCATTCGTCGCCGGCCCGCGCCTCCAGTTGCAGCCGGACGGCGGTCGCGGCGCCGTACTGGTCGCCCGCGCGGGGCGCGCCCACCTGGCCGCGGTACCAGCCGTCGGCGAGCAGTACCGCGACGGTGTTCTTTCCCGGACGCAGCAGCGGGCCGACGTCGTAGGACTGGTACGGCACCCGGACGCGGTACTGCGTGTAGCCCGGCGCCAACTCCTCGTCGCCCACGCGGACGCCGTTCAGGTACGCCTCGTACAGGCCCAGGGCGGTGACGTGCAGCCGCGCCTCGGTGCTCGGCGGAGCCTCGAGGGCGGTGCGCAACCAGTACGCCGGCCGCTCACCCTTCGGCGGCGCGACCGGCTCGTCGACGCCGATCCACCGGGCCGTCCAGTCGCCGGGGTGCAACAGTCCACTGTCGACGATGACCGGCTCGCTCCAGCCGCTCTGGCCGAGGTCGGTCCAGACCTGAACGCGGACGGCGGCGCGGCGCCGGGACCGATCGAAGACCGGCGCGTCCACATAGGACTGTCGAGCCGACGTCACGCGACCGGTGTCGTACCCGTCGTCGGTCGTGATGCGGTACGCCGCCTGCTCGGAGGCGCCCTCGGGAAGCCACCAGGACAGCGCGGGCTGGTCCCCGCGCCCGATGGCGTCGCCGCCGCGCAGGTCGACCCGTACCGCCCGCGGCCCCCGCCGCTGGGTCATCGGCGCCCGGCGCGGCCGACCGTCTCGGCCATGAGATCCAGCACGGCGCGAACCTCGTCGTACTCGGCACCGTAGTTCAGGAAGCCATGCAGGTGCCCGCGCACGAGGATCTGACGGACGTCGACGCCGGCGACCGCGAGTGCGCCGGTGAACGCCTCCCCCGACGTGCGGAGGTCGTCGTACTCGGCGTTGACCACAACGACCGGGCACAGCCCGTCGAGGATCGCGTTGGCTGGCATGGCGTACCCGCCGGCCGCGCTCGGGGCGGCGCCGAGGTAGTTGCGGGTGATGCTGTCGACATCGTCGGGCAGGAACCGCAGCATCCGCGGCAGTGCCTGCAGTTCGGCCGCGAGGGCACGTGACGGCGGCGGGATGACCGCGTGCGCGACCGGATAGACCAGCACCAGACCCGCCGGCTGCCATCCCAGCTCGTCGCGCAGCCGCAGCGCCGCGCCGGCCGCGAGATTCCCACCGGCGCTGGCGCCGCCGAGTGTGATCCGCGCCGGGTCGATGCCCAGCCGGCCGGCGTTCTCGCGGACGCCGGCGGTCGCGGCGACGACGTCGTCGAGCGGAACCGGATAGTGCGTCCCGCCGTTCGCGAGGCGGTAGTCGACGCTGACCACCACAGCGCCCGCCGCCGCGCAGATCCGGCGCGCGACCCCGTCGGCTTCGGGCATGTTCAGATCGCCCATCCGGAATCCCCCGCCGTGCAACCAGACCAGCGCCGGCCGAGCCGCGGTCGTGGGATCGCGCGGCGTGTAGACGCGGACGCCGATCGGACCGTGCGGGCCGGGCATCTCATCGTCGCGGGCGTCGACGTCCACGGTCGTCGGCGGCGCGGGCGGCAGGAAGAACGCGTCCATGCGCGCGCGCATCGCGGGGTCGGTGAACCCGGCCTCGAACGATGGGATGCCGTCCAGCAGGGACAGTCGGTCAGCCAGGGCAGGGTGGAGCGGCACGACGGCTTCCTTTCGCGATCTACGCCTAGATCGGCGAGGTGGGGAACATGGACGGGCGGGCGCCGGTGATCCAGCCGACCAGCTGGTCGTTGTCGGTCTGCGCGGTCGCTACATCGGCTACCTTCCGGCCCCGGTTGAGCACGACGATCCGGCTCGCCACCTCGATCACCAGCGGCAGGTTGTGCGTCACCAGCACCGAGGCGATGCCCTGACGGGCCATCCGGGCGATGAGCGCTTCGACCTGCTTGGTCTGCTCGTAGCCGAGGGCGGCGGTGGGCTCGTCCAGCAGTAGCACCCCGTTCGTCTCGCCGGTCACCCGCGAGGCGCTGCGGGCGAGCGCGACCACCTGGCGCTGGCCACCGGAGAGCATCTCCACCGGCCGGGTCATCGCGGGCGAGCGAACGCCGAGGCGGTCCAGCTCGCCCTGGGACCGCTTGCGCTGCGCCTTCTTGTCCACGAAGCCGAGCCAGCCGAGCGGACCCTTGCGCAGGATCTCCCGGCCGATCGCGAGGTTCGTCGCGATGTCCTGCGCGTCGACCAGCGCGAGGTCCTGGTAGACCATCTGGATACCGGCCCGGGTCGAGTCGGTCGGCGAGTGGAAGTGGACCTCCTGACCGTGCACCCGGATCGTGCCGGCGGTCGGTCGCAACGCGCCAGACATGATCTTGAGCAGGGTCGACTTGCCGGCACCGTTGTCGCCGACGAGGGCGACCACCTCGCCCGGCTGGACGTGGAAGTCGACCGCGTCGAGGGCCCGCACGTAGCCGTAGTGCATGTCGACGCCGTGCAACTCGAGGGCGGGAACCGCCGGGTGCGCCACGGAGGTCACCTCGTTCCCGTGTGGACGGACGCCTGCGCCGTCGCGATCAGCCGGTTCGACACGGTCATCGAGATCCAGCGCTCGAGGCTGAGCGAGCCGAGCAGCAGCACTCCGGTGACCCCGGTGCCCCAGTACGGATCGATGCCCTTGATGGTGAGTCCGTTCGAGATCGTGGCCAGGACCAGGGCACCGACCGCGACCCTCGGCAGGCTTCCCCGGCCGCCACCCAGCGAGACGCCCGCGAGCGCGACCGCGGTCAGCGCCGTGAAGATCACGCCCGGGCTCGCCGCCGGGCTCGCCTCGGTGACGAGCGCCGTCGTGACCAGGCCGGCCAACGCGGCGCAGAACGAGCTGATGACGAATCCGACAACCTTGTACCGGTTGCTGTGGATGCCGGAGCGACGCACCGCCTCGGCGTTGCCGCCGACCGCCATCAGGCGGATTCCCTCCCGGGTCTGGGTGAGGAACACGGTCAGGATGACGAACAGCGCCGCCGCGATCCACACCGGCGCCGGGACGCCGTCGTAGCGCCGGGTGCCCATGAACTTCAGTTGGGTCAGACCGGGAATCGTGTACCCGCCAGCGATGATCGCCGCCACCGCCGACGTGATCGACAGGGTGCCGATGGTGACGATGATGGGGTTGAAGCCGCGCAGCGAAATCAGCCCGTTGACCAGACCCACGACGACCCCGATCAGCAGGCCGAGGAGCAGCCCCATCCAGACCGGCTGGTGGTGGTGCAGCAGCAGCCCGCAGACGCAGCTGGCGAGCGCGGCCACGCCGGGGATCGACAGGTCGAGCACGCCGCAGATGATGCCCACCGCGACCCCGGCCGCGAAGATCGCCGTGAGCGACGCCGCGTTGGCGATGAGGATCGCGTTCTTGACCTGGGCGAAGTACGGCGCCGCCCAGACGGAGAACAGCAGCAGCAACAGGATCCACAGCACGAAGATGCCTCGGTCACGCACGAAGATGAGCCAGCGCACGCTGGCCGAATCCCGTTCGTGGGCGGCCGGGGCCGGGTGCGGCTCGGCGGCCCCGTCCGAGGACGGGACCACCGTTCCGCTGGTTCCAGTGGGCAGGGTCATCGACACTTCTCTCAGCCGGCGGCCGTGACGACCTTCGCTGGCACGACCAGAACGTCACCATTGGCCTTGGGGTTGGACTGCATCTTGACCAGGGTGTCGAACGACTGCGTCATGTCGGCCTGGAACTGCAGGGCGACCGACGCGTAGATCTTGCCAGACTTGACGTCCCCGAGCACCTCGTCGTTGCCGCCGAAGTCGATGGCACACGGCAGCGCCTTGCCGGCGGCGTCATAGGCACCGAGCGCCCCGAGCGTGCCCTCGTCGTTGGTCGCCATCACACCGGCGATGTTCGGGTTGCCCTGCAGCGCGTTGCCGATGTCGGTCTGCGACTGCGCCCGGTCGGTGACGATGATCGTGCTGACGATCTTCGCGTTCGGCGCGGTCTTGAGCAGCGCGGCCTTGGCCGCGGCGTCGATTTCGTTCTTGCCGGCCGAGCCCGCGGCTCCGGTGCCGTAGAGCACCGCGGCGTTGCCGCCGAGCTTGGCGTTGATGCACTTGCCCATCTGTTCGCCGAGCGCGGTGCCGGCGGCGGTGTAGTCGATGTAGTCGAACGTGATGCCCGGCTGCGGGCCGGAGTAGCCGTACTCGTCGGGCCTGCCGTTGACCAGGATCGGGATGCCCTTGGCCTGGGCCGCCTTCAGGGTGTCGCCCATCGCCTGGGGCGCGACCGCGATCACCCATGCGGCGCCGGCGCGACCGGAGTCGAGCACCTCGTTGAGCTGCTGCGTCTGTTTGGCCGCGTCGAAGTTCGGGTCCTGGACGATGACCTCCCAGCCCTTCGATCCGGCGTAGGCCTTGACCCCCTCGGACAGGCCCTTGAGGGCGGGCGGGGCGAGCGACAACGGCGAGAAGACGAGCGTCTTGGGCAGCACAGCCGGCTTCGCACCGCCGGTGTCGCCGTCCGAAGTGGTGCACGCGGCGAGCAGCAGCCCGGCGGCCGCCACCATTGCTATGCCGACGGTGGCGCGGGTTTGGCGCCGACGACGGGTACTCACGTAGGACTCCTCCTCAGCGGCCGCACTTTCACATCGTGAAAGTGACTTTCCATTGCGTGTACGTTACGACCCGGTGACCGTGGCTGTCTATGGTGTTCGGGCAACGATTTGGCGACGGGGTTAGGCGGACCAGGACCGTTCCAGGCCCTTGACCAGCGCCACCATGGCGTCATGCCACGGCGTCGGTACGCCGACCCGGCGCCCTTCCGCCACGATCCCGCCGTTGAGCACGTCGACCTCGGTCGCCCGGTGGGCCAGCACGTCCTGCAGCATGCTCGGCTTGTGCTCGTACGCCTCGGCGATCGCCTCTCCGATCGCGTCGCGCGGCGAGCGGGTCAGCTCGATGCCGGCGGCGGCGCAGACCGCGAGCGCCTCATCGACCAGCCGCTCGACCTGGGCGCGCAGGCCGGGATCGGTGCAGACCCGACCGACGGAGAGCCCGGTCAGCGCGGCGACGGGACTGGTCGCGGCGTTGAAGACGACCTTCGTCCACTGTGGTCCGCGGGCGTCGGCGAGCGCGTACGTCGACAGGCCGCCCGCGGTGAGCAGCTCGGCCAGGCGGGTGACCTCGGCCATCGTGGCCGGCCGCGACTCGAACGGCCCGAACCACGAGTCGCCCGGGGCGTCGTAGCGCACCACGCCCGGCTCGACCAGGGCACCGGCGGTGACGATGCTGCCGCGGATGACGCGCGGGACCAGCTCGGCGATGATCTCCTCGTTGCCGAGTCCATTCTGGACGGACACCACGGCGGCGTCGGTGAGCGCCGCCTGCGCCGCCGTGACGGCGGACCGGGTGTGCAGCGCCTTGGTGGCCACGATGCCGAAGTCGCACGGTGGCACCTCGGCCGGATCGGTTCGCGCGTGAACGGTAGCGACGAACTCGGCCAGGCCGGTGACCCGCAGCCCGCGCGCGTTCATCGCCTCGACGTGCGGGGCCGAGACGTCGACCGCCCAGACCTCGACGTCGGGGACGCGGGCCAGGTGGGCCGCGTACAGGCTGCCGATCGCGCCGCACCCGACGACGGCCACCCGTACGGCGCTCACGCCCTCGCCACCTGCCGGGCCAGCGCCGCACAGTCGGCCGGGTCGGGCCCGCCGATGCCGAGCCCGCCGATGACCCGGCCGTCCACGACGAGCGGGATGCCGCCCGGCGCGGCCAGGAATGGCGCCGGATGCAACGCGGCGAGCCCGATGCCGGACGCGACCTCGTCGCTGGGGCGGCCGAACCGGGCCGCCGTCGCGGCGGTGGCCAGGGCGACGTCTGGTCCCGCCGTCACCGCGAAGTCCATCCGGTCCTGCTGGACCGGGTCACCGCCGGAGTCCACGACCGCGACGCCGACGTGCAGCCCCTGATCCGCGGCGGCCCGCAGCACCCGATCACTGAGCTCGCGGGCCCATACGAGCTCCCGCTGCCGCGACGCGGCCGGAGCAGGCTGCATGCCGAGACTGTCGGCCGACGCGACGACCAGGTCGCCGAAACGCTCGGCCCACCGCGCCCGGTCGTCACCGTGCTGCCCCGCATAGGGAACTCCCAACGCGTACGCGATGAGGAGGTCCTCGGGGTTGGCCGGCTCGCCATCCGCGCTCACCACCTCGGGCGCCACCCCGGCCGGCAGGAACGGGCTCACGGTCGCTCCCGACGCCGCGATGCCACCGACGACGATGCCGGCATCGTCCACAATGGGCAGTCCGCCGGCGCCGGGGAACATCGCCTGCGGCGAGACCCCGACGAACCCGGCCGAGATCGGCGCCGGCAGCGTCGTCATCCGGCGCAGGTGCTCGGCACTGGGGATCTGCTGCGTGGCCGAGATCCAGGCCTTCGACCGGGCCCGGGCCATGCCGCCCACTCCCCCGTGGTCGAGCCGGGATGCGGTGACGAGCGTGCCGCTGGCACCGACGACCGCGATGCCGCCGCGCAGTCCGAGCTGCTCGGCCTTGTCGACGGCGCGCTGCACCAGCTCGCGGGCCCGCGTCAGCGGTAGGTCGGTACTCATGCGCCGACCATGTTGTAGCCGCCGTCGGCCACCATGTACCCGCCGGTCATGTGCGACGCGTCATCCGTGGCGAGGAACAGCGCGGTCCCGGCGAGCTCGGCCGGGCCCGGAATGCGGCCCATCGGCGTGAGCGAGCGCAGCTGGTCGCCCCGGCCCGACTGCCAGTCCTTGCGGCCCAGGGTCGCCTCGGTCTCGATGAACCCCGGCGCGAAGACGTTCACCCGCACCGTCGGGGCGAACGCGTGCGCGTAGGACTTGGTGAGGCCGAGCAGCCCGTACTTGGCGGCCGCGTACTGCGGAGCCCGGGCGCTGCCCCGGACGATGACGGTCGACCCGATGTTCACGATCGCGCCGTGGCCCTGCTCGAGCATCCGCGACCCGAACTCGTGCACGCAGAGCAGGGTGCCCTTGATGTCCACCGCGAGGACGTGGTCGATGGACTCCTCGGTGATGTCCCGCCAGGACATCTGCTCGCGGGCGACGTCGCCGACGTTGTTGATCAGTACGTCGACCCCGCCGAGTTGGGCGAAGGCGGCGTCGGCCAGCGCGGTGATCTGGCCCCAGTCAACGATGTCGGCCTGCAACAGCACAGGAGTGCTCCCGTGCGCCGCCACCCGCTCGGCGGTCCGCTTGGCCCCGTCGAGGGAGCTGCGGTAGTGCACCCCGACAGTTCGCGCACCCTCCTGCGCGGCCCGGACGGCGATCTCGGCGCCGAAGCCGGTACCGGCTCCGGTGACCACGACCGAGCGGCCCTCGAAGCGGCGCGGCACCGGTACGGGAGTAAGCGGCACGGCAGGGTCCCTTCTCATCAGTGCGGGCTCAGACGAGCACGCGACCGCCGTCAACGTAGAGAACCTGTCCGGTGATGAAACCGGCACGGTCGGAGGCGAGGAAGGTGATGGCGTCCGCGACCTCCTCCGGGCGGCCGAGTCGCTGCGCCGGTACCAGCGCCTCGAGGCTCTGCCGGTTGTCTCCCTGGTCGAGGTAGTCCTTGGTCAGGTCCGTCTCGATGTAACCGGGGGCGACGCCGTTCACCGTCACGCCGTGGGCCGCCCACTCCCGGGCCATCACCCGCAGCATCTGGTTCAGGCCGCCCTTCGTCGCCGCGTACGGCGCGTGGTGCGGGTGGGCGAGCAGTCCGGAGACGGAGGAGACGAAGACCATCCGGCCGTAGCGGGCCCCCACCATCAACCGACCCACCGCCTGGCCGAGCCAGTACGCCGACGACAGGTTGAGCGTGACGGTCTCCTGCCAGTCCGCGTCGTCCAGCTCGAGTACAGGTCTGCGGACGTTGCGCCCCACGGCGTGCAGGAAGACCTGAGGCACGCCGATCAGGGCCGCGGCATCGTCGACGGCGAGCCGACAGGCGGTCGCCGTCCGCAGGTCGGCGACGACCGGCTCGACGTCGGCGCCGAAAGACTTCGCCGCGCGTACGACCGCCTGTAGATTCTCCTCGTCGACGTCCACGAGAGCGACCCGGGCTCCCTGGGCGGCCAGGCTCAGGGCACTGGCTCCCCCGAGCCCACCGGCCCCGACGACGAGGGTGGGTCGCCCGTCGAGCGTCAGCCAGTCCTGCATCCAGCTACCCTTCGCGCCGCAGCTCTCGTATGATGAAAGTCGCTTTCCGCAAAACCGTAGACCACGGGCGGGAGGGCTGTCCAGAGCACCGGCATGCCCGCCTACGCTGAAAGCGTCCGTTCGCTGAGGAAGGCCCTCTATGCCCCGTCGTACCGCCACCACCGCGTCCGCGGCGGTCCGCCAAGCCGAGCCATCGGCCGAAGCCGAAACGGCGGACCGGCCCGAGTACCGCGTCGAGGCTCTCGCCAAGGGACTGCGGATCCTCTCCCTCTTCAACGAGCAACGCCCGTCCTGGCGTGTGAGCGACCTCGCCGCCGCCGCCGGGCTGCCGATGCCGACCGTGTACCGGGTCGTCATGACGCTGGTCGCGGAGGGGTACCTGGACCACCTCCCCGGCGGCGAGTACCGCCCGGGCGTGCGCACGCTGACACTCGGCACGGCAGCGCTGCGCAGCCTCGACCTGGTCGCCATCGCCACGCCGAAACTGCAGGAGCTGGGCCAGCGCACCGGTGAGACGGTCAACCTCGCCGTGCTCAACGGCGACCGCGTGCTGTACCTCATCCGACTGCGCAACAGCGACCTGGTCACGGCGAACATCCAGGTCGGGTCGACGCTGCCGGCGGTGCACACGTCGATCGGCAAGCTGCTGCTGGCTCACCTCGACGACAAGGAGCTGCGCGCCCGGGTCACCGACGCGTCGTTCTCGACCAACCACGGTCCCAACGCCAAGTTGTCGCTGGCCGAACTGAAGCAGGAGCTCGGCACGATCCGCGAGCAGGGCTGGGCGATGCAGGACGAGGAGCTGGCGTACGGACTGCGGTCGGTCGCGGGTCCGATCACGACGCCGGACGGGCGGATCGTCGCCGGCGTCAACCTCGCCGTGCAGTCCCGCGACTGGTCGACCCAGCGCATCGTCCGCGAGCTCAAGCCGGTCGTCCTGGCGACCTGCGCCGAGATCTCCGCCCTGCTCTCCGACGGCACCGCGGCCTCCCCGTGACGGGTGCCCCGCGGATTCAGAAGCTGGTGCCTGAGGCCCTCGATCCCGAGCAGCGCGCGCTCTACGACGCGATCGCGGGCGGCCGCCGGGCCCAGGGAAGTCAGGTGTTCCGCCTCGTCGACGCCGATGGCTGCCTGGAGGGTCCGTTCAACGCGTTCCTGCTGCAGCCCCGGCTCGGGTCGGCGTTGCAGGCACTCGGGGCGGCGGTCCGGTACGAGACGGGCCTGGACGACCGGTGCCGGGAGATCGCCATCCTCGTCGTGGCGGCGTCCTGGCGCTCCGACTTCGAGTGGTACGCCCATCGCGCGGTCGGGCTCGCGGCCGGGTTGACCGAGGCGGAGGTCGCCGCGATCGCGTGCGGCCGCCACGACGACTTCGATCCCCGCGACGGTACGGTGGCCCGGACCGTCGCCGCCCTGGTCGAGCGGAGCGACCTCACCGCCGACGAGTACCGGGCGGCGGTTGCGGAGGTCGGCGAAGACGGCGTCTTCGAACTGCTCACATTGGTGGGGTACTACGCGACGCTCGCGCTGCAACTGCGGGTGTTCCGGGTCGGCGCGCCGGATGGTGACGGGCTGTCCGCTTGACACCGGGCCGGCCACGCTCGATGATTCGCGAAAGTAGCTTTCGTACAGTGAGAGGGCTCGCCTCATGAAGCTCGTCACCTTCGATGCTGGTCGGGTCGGCCGTCTCGACGGCGAGGACGTCATCGAACTGGACTGCGCCTCGACCCGCGAATGGTTCGAGCGGGGCGGGCAGGTCGGCGAGACCGGTGAGCGCCTGCGCCTGGCCGACGTGCGGCTGCGCGCGCCCATCGTGCCGAAGAAGTTCTTCCACACCGCGGGCAACTTCGTCGAGCACCACGAGGAGCTGAAGGCGGTCGACTGGTCCCACCCGGTCCACAAGGGCATCGTCTTCTTCCAGAACGTCGACGCGATCATCGGACCCGACGACGCCATCGTCTACCCCGAGGGTCTGACCAAAGAGCTGGACTACGAGCTCGAGCTCGCCATCGTGATCGGCCGGAGCGGGAAGTTCTTCGGTCCCGATGAGGCCGAGGAGTACATCGCCGGCTACACGGTCTTCAACGACATCACCGCTCGCGACATCCAGCGCCGCGAGATGCAGTCGGGCGTGTTCTCATTCTCCAAGGCGATCGACACGTTCTGCCCGATCGGCCCGTGGATCGTCACCAAGGATGAGATCCCCGATCCGCAGGCGCTCGCCATGCAGCTTCGGGTGAACGGCGACGTGCGCCAGCAGGGCAACACGGCTCAGATGCGCATTCCGATCCCGCACCTCGTCGCCCACCACTCCGCGCAAGGGTTCTCGGCCGGCGACCTGCTCACCACGGGGACCATCTCCGGCGTCGCGGCCGTGCAGCCCAACCCGTTCGACTTCTACCTGCGGCCCGGGGACCGGATCGAGGCGGAGATCGAGCACGTGGGAGTGCTGCGCAACCACGTCGTGCCGTGGAGCGCCGCCCACGACACCCCGCCGTACACGACCGACCTCTACTCCTCCCCGGTCTGACCGCGATGCGATTCGGTTGTCGCCACGGTCGCTTCGTCCTCGTCGGTCACGCGGGGGTGCTCGACCTCGCCGACGCGTCGGGCGGCGCGCTGCCGTCCGACCCGCTGGAGGCGTTGGCCCGCCTGGGTGAGGCTCGGTCGTTCGCCGCGACCGCCGACTGGACCGATGCCGGCCCATACGACCCGGCCGAGCTGGACGCGCCTGTTCCGCGGCCACGTCAGGTCTTCGCGGTCGCCTTGAACTACCGGCCACACGCCGCCGAGGCGGGGTTCTCGCCGCCCGCGCAGCCGCTCGTCTTCACGAAGTTCCCGTCCTGCATCACCGGTCCCGACGTCGACGTCACGCTGCCACCCGGCAACGTCGACTGGGAGATCGAGGTCGTCGCCGTCGTCGGCGCCGGCGGCTTCCGGCTCGACCGCGACGGCGCATGGGCGGCACTAGCCGGGCTGACCCTGGGTCAGGACCTCTCCGAGCGGCAGGTTCAGCTCGCCGGCACGCCCCCGCAGTTCAGCCTCGGCAAGTCCTTTCCCGGCTTCGGTCCGACCGGCCCGGTCGTGGTCACGCCGGACGAGCTGGCCGACCCCGACGACATCGGATTCGAGTCCCTTGTGGACGGTGAGCCGTTGCAGCGCGGCCGTACCAGCGAGATGATCTTCCCCGTCCCGGACCTGGTCGAGTACATCTCGTCGGTATGCCCGCTGCTGCCGGGCGACCTGATCTTCACCGGTACGCCGGCCGGGGTCGGCAACCGGATGCAGCCACCACGCTTCCTGGCGCCGGGCCAGACACTCGTCAGCCGCATGGAGCACGTCGGCGAGATCCGGCAACGGTTCCACTGACCGGACTTTGAGAGGGGATTGCCAGATGACCACAACCCAGCCACTCCACGTCCTCATCGCCGGCGGTGGACTCAGCGGCCTCGCCCTGGCCCAGGGCCTGCTCAAGGACGGGCATACCTGCGAGGTGTTCGAGCGCGACGCCGACGACAGTCGCAAGGTCGGCTACTACCTGCACATGAACGCCGACGGCGGCGAGGCGCTGCGCCGCTGCCTGCCGGCCGACCTGTTCGAGCTCTACGCCGAGACCTCGCGGCAGACGTACGACCGACGCGCCTCGATCGTGCTCGACGACCAGCTGCACGAGCTGACCTCGCAGCCGCACCTCGGCCCGCCCAACGACGGCGAGCGCCCGCACACCGGGGTACACCGGCGCACCCTGCGCTCGATCCTGCGCGCGCGGCTGGGCGAGCGGCTGCACGCCGGCAAGGCGGTCACCGGCTACCAGGAGACGCCCGCTGGGGTGACGCTGGCGTTCGCCGACGGCACGAGCGCCACCGGCGACGTACTCGTCGGCGCCGACGGGATCCGCTCGGCCGTACGCGCCCAGCGGCTGCCCGGCACACCCGTGATCGACACCGGCGTACGAGGGCTCGGCGTCTACGGCCGCACACCGCTGACTGCCGAGCTCATCGCGCAACTGCCACCGAGCCTGTACGACGGCGTGCAGATCGCCGCCGACCGCCGCGGTTCCCGGCTGCTGATCGCGGTATACCGGCCGCGGCAGCGCGCGGACGCGGCCGCTGCCGCGATCGCCCCCGACGTCGCGCTCGAGCCGGTCGACGACTACGTGATGATCAGCTGTAGCGTCGCGCCGGGCACGGTCATCCCGCCCAACGGCGAATGGACGGCCGATACCCCGGCGATGCTGCGCGACGCGATGCTCGCCGCGATCGAGGGTTGGCACCCCGCCGCGCGGGCGCTCGTCGGCGGCGTCGACCTCGGTTCCGTCTTCGTGATCCCGTTCGGCTTCCTCGAGCCGCCGGCGCCGTGGGAGCCGTCGCGGGTCACCCTCGTCGGCGACGCGGCGCACGCCATGCTTCCGACGCTGGGCCTGGGCGCCAACCTGGCCATGCGCGACGCGGCGCACCTGCTCGACCAGATCTCGGCCGCCGGCCGCGGCGAGGTGGACCTGGTCACCGCGATCGGCGCGTACGAGCAGGAGATGCGCGACTACGTGTACCCGTTCATGCGCATGACGATGGACCACGACCGCCAGTTCGGCGGTGGCGCACTGCAGGACAGGGGCTGAGGCTTCGTGAGCCGGCTCCATCACGTCGGGTACTGGGTCGACGACCTCGCGACCGCGTGTACACAGTGGACAAATGAGCTCGACGTCGGCCCGTTCGATGTCATCGACCACATCGCGTTCGAGGCGTTCGAGCTCAGCGGAGCAGGGGAGGTCGTCTTCGACCACTCCTCGGCATTCGCCGCCTGGGGTCCCGTCGTGGTGGAGCTCAGCCAGGTGCACGCGATCGACGAGCAGCTCGCCGCGGCGTACGGCTACCGGGTCGGCGCCATCAGCCATGTCTCATGGGTGGTCGATGATCTCGCCGCCGAGACCGCCAGACTCACCGGCCTCGGCTGCCGACTGATCAACACAGCCAGGTCCGGGCCGATCTCGGTCGCCTGGCACAGCGGCGGGCCACTCTTCCCGCACCCGATCGAGCTCCACCAGCGCAACGACGTGATCGACTCGATGCACCAACGGTTGGTCGCCCGGCGTACGTTCTAGGCTCAGGCCGTCGCATCTCGTTGGTCCCTGTTGCCCGAATGCACGCCGGATCCCCTCAGATGTCTCTCGTGCTGCGCCAGGCACCCAATGCCAGCGCTGCGGTGAAGAGTTCCCCGGTCGCCTCCTGCTGTTCCACGGTCTCCGCGCCGCGTTGAGCATCGGGCGTCCGGGGTGGCCAGGTCAGGCGTCAGCCCAGCCGCGATGACGGCGTTCTGTGCGCTCTGGTCCGACCGGGAGCCCGTTAGGGACGAAGGTCATTCGCCTCCCCCAGTTGTCTCCGTGACGCAGTTGAAGCGGAACAGCTCCCACGCCCCTAGTCCGGTGGCGTCGCTGTGAATGACGTCGGTGGTCCGGCCGCCACCGCCGACGGCCGTGAGGTAGTGGCGGTCAATCGTCTGTACCCCGAACCATCCACCGACGGGGACCAGATTGAACTTCTCCCAGTCCAGCAGGGCCGTGGCGTTCGAATGGATGACGTCGGTGTTCCGACCGCCACCGCCGACGGCCGTCAGGTAGTTCCCGTTGACGGTCCTGATGCCGACGTAGCCGTTGCCGGCGTCGACGAGGAAGAACGTCTCCCACGCCGAGGGCCAGGTGGCGTTCGAGTGGATGACGTCGGTCGTCTGCCCGCCACCGCCGACCGCCGTCAGGAAGTTCCCGGTGTTGTAGGTCTGGATGGTGCATGTGGACGGGACTGGGAGAGGCAAGGGCAACGTCGCCAGAGCGGGCAGGCTCATCCCGACCACACCGGCTGCGGCGAGCACGAGTGCGCCTGCCACGCTGAGCGCGCGTCTCAGATTCATACGTCTCTTCCTACTCAGGACGTTGGCTCCCACAGCGGAGCCTCCATGAGTAAGGCGTTCCAACCCGTTCCAGGCTGACGGGATTGGTGTTCCGCCGTCCGTTGGGTGCCCACCAGGCGGTGTGTACACATTGGACAGTGTCGGAGGGTGACTGTCCCAACACGTCACACGTCGTACTTTGGACGGATCCGGCCAGGCTCGGACGACCGTACGATGATCCGGTGCGACGCCTGCTCCGGTCGATCTGGGACGAGCCCGCGCCGGCGGACCCGCCCGGGCCGTTCTGGTGGGACTGGGCGCTCGTGGCCCTGCTCGTGCCGGCGGCGATCCTCGAGGGCCTGCTCCGTGCCGATCTGCCCGACCGAGCCGTCGCCGTACCTTTCGTGCTGGCGCTGATCCCGACGTTGCTGTGGCGACGGACCAGGCCACTGCTCATGCTGGCGATCGCGTTCGGTGCCGGCACGATCGTGTCGCTGGCCATCGGTCACGACCCGAACGTGTACACGATGGTCTTCCTGGTGCTCCTGCCGTTCGCGCTGGTCCGCTGGGGATCCGGACGGGCCGTCGTTGTCGGCATCGCGCTCGTCCTGCTCCAGTCGGCACTCTCCTTCGCGCTCGGCCACATGGGACTCGGCGACGCCGTCGGCGGCTTCGTCGTCCTCGCGCTGGTGTGGGCTCTGGCGATGGCGCTGCGATACCGGTCGTCGGCCCGTCAGCGTCAACTTGAGCAGGTACGGCTGCTGGAACGCGAACGGCTGGCTCGGGATCTGCACGACACGATCGCCCATCACGTGTCGGCCATAGCGATCCGTGCCCAGGCCGGGCTGGCCACCGCGGCGACGAACCCCACCGCAGCGACCGACGCGTTGCGGCTGATCGACGCCGAGGCGTCGCGCGCGCTGAACGAGATGCGCACGATGGTCCGCTACCTGCGCGACGACCAACCGGCCAACGGTCTTCGAAGTCCCGTGACACCGAATCCGGGCATCGCCGAACTCGCGGACCTGGCCGCCCCCACGCGGGGCGGACCGAGGATCGACGTCGATATCGTCGGCGACGTCGGTTCGGTGCCGCTGGCGGTTGCGACGACGATCTACCGGCTGGCCCAGGAGTCCGTGACCAACGCCCATCGCCATGCGCGCCGGGCCACCCGAATCGCGGTCCGGGTCGTCGCCGACGATCGGGCGGTGCATCTTCGGGTGAGCGACGATGGCGAGCCCACGGCTGGGCCGGCGGCCGCCTCCGGTTTCGGCCTCGTCGGCATGGCGGAACGCGCCCGACTGCTCGGCGGAACCTGCGAGGCCGGGCCGAACCCGGATCGCGGTTGGACGGTGGCGGCGGTGCTGCCGCGAACCGGAGCGGCACGGTGACGATCAGGGTCGTGGTCGCCGACGACCAGGAGATGATCCGGACCGGGCTGACCATGATTCTCAACGCGCAGCCCGACATCGAAGTCGTCGGGTCCGCGGCCGACGGACGCGCGGCGGTCGACATCGCTCGGCGGCTGCGGCCCGAGGTCTGCCTGTTCGACATCCGCATGCCGCACCTGGACGGCATCGAGGCCACCCGATTGCTCGCCGGCCCGGGCGTCGACGACCCGATCGCGGTCGTTGTCATCACAACGTTCGATCTCGACGAGTACGTGTACGGGGCGCTGCGGGCCGGTGCCCGTGGCTTCCTGCTCAAGGACGCCGGAACCGAGCTGCTCACCCAGGCGGTCCATGCGGCCGCCGCCGGCGACGCGCTCATCGCGCCGAGCGTGACAGCCCGGCTGCTGGCCGAGTTCGCCAACGCCGGACCAGCCGCCAAATCCGAGCAGCCGATCGACCCACTGACCAACCGCGAGGAGCAGATCCTGCTGGCCGTGGCCCGCGGCCGCACCAACCAGGAGATCGCCCACGACATGTACATCACGCTGAGCACGGTCAAGAGCCATGTCGCGAGCCTCATGTCGAAGCTCGGTGTGCGCAACCGGGTCGAGATCGCCATCTGGGCCTACGAGACCGGACGCGTCCGCTAGCCGGCATCGCGCGGACGACGAGTCGTACTTAAGGACGACACGAGCCCGTTCCATGGACCAACGGCCGAGGGGTTCCGGGGACTGATGAGCTTTCCGGCGCCTCCCAGAACGATCAGAGCCATGACCAACCCGAACCTGACCGATGCCAACCAGCTGGCCGTCGCGAGACGGCGTGTGTGGCTCATTCCGACCGGACTCATCGGGCTGAGCCTCGTGCCCATGGTCGCCGGCTCGCTGCGGCTGACCGAACTGGCGCGGGGCGCCGAGGTGACCGCGGACAACGAGCGCTTCTTCACCACGCCACTGCCCGTCGTGGTACACATCGTCGCCGCCACCCTCTACCTCGGGATCGGAGCGTTCCAGTTCGTGCCCAATCTGCGAAGGGGGGCATGGCACCGTACGGCCGGTCGCGCGCTGGTGCCACTCGGACTCGCGGCGGCGCTGTCCGGTCTGTGGATGGCCGTCTTCTACGACCTGCCGCCCTCCGACGGGGAGCTGTTGCTGTTCTTTCGACTGATCTTCGGTACGGGGATGGTCGTCGCGATCGTGCTCGGCGTCGTCGCGGTCCGGCGCCACGACTTCGCCACGCACCGGACCTGGATGATGCGCGGCTACGCGATCGGCCTGGGCGCCGGCACGCAGGCGTTCACGCATGTGCCGTGGCTGATCGCGTTCGGGACGCCCAGCGCGTTCACCCGCGCGTGGTTGATGGCCGCCGGTTGGCTGATCAACCTGGCCGTCGCCGAGTGGTTCATCCGGACGCGTCCGATGGTCCATGTCTCTTGAGAGATACGGCGGCGGTGCCGTCATGGGCTGGTGCGCTGCTCGATCCAGGTGCGAATGATGTCGAGATCCGCGCCGCCATGCGGTGGCAGCGCCGGATCATGAATGAGATAGCTGTTCCTGGGTGGTCACGTCAACCCCTTGCAGCACCGAACAGAGGTGAGCCCGAAGCCTCTTGTGATACCTCGACGTCCTGATCGTGATACTTGTCAGAACGCCCAGGCATAACGTCGGAACACCAGCACAGGGCGCGGCGGCGATCAACCCTGACGACAAGGAGGCATCCGAGACAAGGAAGCTGATGCCGCACAAGCCGAACAGGGCGGTCAGGACAACTGGGACCACGGCCCCTTTCACCTGGTCGTTTGGCCCATAGGCGAGTTCACCGACGACGTAGCTCCCGCTGCCGGGCGCATTGACGATCTGGCCATTGATCACCGGCTGTTGTCGGCTGAAACGGAAATCCCTGGGCCTGAACCTGAAGCGCCCGGTCGCGACGCTTCCGTGTAGCGCGAGCAGCCCCGAGCCGGGGGCGTCCCACCGACGGTTAACCAGAGATCGCTCCAACTGAACGGCGGCCTGCTCAGGTTGCAGCGGGGTCCAGATCGCGAACGGGTAGGGCTTCCACAAGCCGAAAAGGTAGTCGACTGGACTGGCCACCGGTGCAGTGTGCCATGCGATGCATGCTGTGAGCGTCCCGCCAGGTGCGTGAGGTACGTCGCTCGTACGCGGAGCGACAAACCTGCGGTCTGGGTTCCAGTTCGGCTGATGGAGATAGCAAGCCGCTCTATCCCGCTTCTGGGCCGTCCTTCTCCTCGTGGCGGTTCCAGCGCGGTCGGCCGCGTTCGAAGACGAACGGCGGGACGCCAGGCTAATCGTCGTCGGGGTACGCATCGAGGTCGGCACCGGCCGTGACCAGGAACTCGCGCGCCGCCGGGTACCACCACCGCGGGCCACCGGGCTCTCCACCGCCGCGGTACATCTCCGCCGCCGCGGTGAGCAACACAGTCGCGGCCGGGCTGCCGAGCTCAATCCCGACCTCGGTCAGGATCGCGGCCGCCTTTGCCAGACCCTGCTCGGTCGTGACCCGGGCGACCTGCGCCACCGCGGCGGCGACACCGGACAATCGAGCGGGGACCAACCGATACGGATCAACGTTGCGGGTCACGCAAATATCCTCGCCCACATCGCTGGCGCGGCAAAAGAAGCAACCACTGTGCGGTAGCTAGCCGGGCGACCGGACCGCGTTCCAGCCGGAGATATCGCATTGACCGTGCTCGTTGCTTCCGGCGGCGACAACTGTTCCGTCCGCGCGAAGTCCGAGAGTGTGGATGGATCCGGCCGCCACTGCGACGATCTCGCGCCAGTCGGCCGCATCGCACTGACCGGAATCGTTGCCGCCCACGGCCAGGACTCGGCCAGCCGCAGTGACGCCGACCGTGTGGTAGCTCCCAGCGGCCACTGCCACAACGTCCCTCCACGCGCTCACGTCACAGGCACCCGTCGATCGATCCCCGACTGCGACAACGCGACCATCGTTGGTGAGACCGACCGTGTGGAGGTAGCCGGCGGCAACGGCGGCAACGTCACGCCATGTGTCGACCGCGCACTGCCCGCGGCGGTCGATCCCCACGGCAACGGTGGTCCCGTCGGCCCTGAGGCCTACCGAATGCCAGTCGCCACAAGCCAACGCGACGACCTCACGCCATTGGCTCACGTTGCATGCCCCCTCGCGGAGCCGTCCCGCAGCCAGCACGGTGCCGTCACCCACAAGCCCCATGGTGCGGCGCCAGCCCGCGGCGACAAGGGTCACGTCGCGCCATGACCCGACATCACACTGCCCGTCACCGTTCCAGCCCGTCGCCATCACGGTGCCGTCCACCCTGAGGCCGACGCTGTGGGACCGCCCAGTGTTCGACGCCGTATGTACGTTGCCCGCAGCCACCGCGACCACATGAGCCCAGTGCTCGACTCGACATTCGCCAGATGTCCCTGTGCCGGCCGCGACCACGGTGCCGTCGGCACGCAGTCCCAACGAGTGTCGTCGTCCAGCGGCGATGACAGGGCTACCCACGTGCACACCTTACGGATTACCTGACCTGGACAGTCCTCGAACACGAGTCGAGTGGCCGAACGCCCGCGAGTCGCAGGTCAGTCGGCTTCAGTAACAGGGTCGACTGAGCGTCGCATGACGCAGTTCCGTAGGCCCTTCGGCCGCACGTACTCGAAGCCGACCCGTTCATACAGTCCACGGGTTCCGTTGTAGAGGAACGATGAGGACATCTTCTTCTCGCCGATCTCGTGCGGGTAGCCCTCCACGACTCCACCTCCGGCTCGCGCGATCAGCTCTAGTGCACCCCGCAGCGCGACTTCCGCGAGTCCGCGTCGCCGATACCGACGGTCGACGAAGATGCACGTGAGCCGGTAGTCCGGTAGAACGTCGCACTCCGCCTCGTACTGCTTGCGGTGTTGGATCGTCGGCAGTTCCTCGGGAGTGCCGTACTCACACCAGGCGATCGCCTCGTCGCCGTCGACCACGAGTGCGGCATGCGCCTTGCCTTGCTGGACGTATCGCCTCTTCAGTTCGCGGTTCGCCTCTGCGCCTTGCCCGCGTTCAGGGCCATCTGGGTGAAAGTGGATGCACCAACAGCCGCCGAAGACGCCGTTGTGACGACCGGCCAAGCCCTCGAACAGTTCCCAGGTGTCGGGCCCTAGTGCCACGACGGTGAATGCCTTTTCCTCCACATCGGCCATGTGCACACAGTAGGCAGCCCGTCAATGCGCCTCGATCCGGCGGGCCCGTGGCCCCATAGGCACAGCTCAGACCGTACGTTCGGTGCCTATGGCACAGTCCTGAGTGTGCCGTTGGACGAGCTGCCGGACTGGCTGCCGGCTTGGTGTGGACACCATCTGGGTGGCGAACCCGCCGAGGTGCTGTTCCAGTCGCAACAGGTCTCGATGGTATTCGGTCTGCGGTTGGCCGGAGGCAGGGAGGTCGTGGTCAAGGCACGCGTCGACGATGGCCGGGCCGCGTCGTGTGTCGCGGCGCAGGCAAGGTTGGCCGAGCGCGGGTTTCCCTGTTCCCGACCGCTCACGCCGGTGGTCGGTGTCGGTGCGCTGGCCGTGCACGCCGAGGAGTTCCGGCCTGGAGGCGAGGTATTGCACGGAGACTCGCCGCGCACAGCCAAGCGCTGCGCGGAGGTGTTCGCCCGGCTGATGGCCGAACTTGCTGGGGTGACGGTCACGCCGCCGCTGCCGAATCCGCCATGGGTGCGCTGGGACCACGCCGATTCTGGGGTGTGGCCGGCGATTGCCTTCCTCGACAGTCGAGACCAGAGTGTCGTGTCAGACCACATTGTCCAGGCGGCTGAGCGGGCCCGGGGCCGGTTGCTGGTCGCCGACTTGCCGTGCGTGCTCGGCCACGCCGACTTCGAGGCGCAGAACCTTCGGTGGCAGGGTGGGCAGGTGTGGGCCGTGCACGACTGGGACAGCCTGGCCTGGCAGCCGGAGGCGGCGTTGGTAGGAGCGGCAAGCGGGTCGTTCGCCAGTGCCGGGCCGCCCACGTTGGCGCCGGTCGAAAGCTCCGAGGCCTTCCTGGTGGCGTATCAAGACTTTCGAGGGCGCTTGTTCACGTCCGCCGAGCTGGAGATCGCGTGGGCGGCGAGCTTGTGGATGGCTGCGTACAACGCCAGGGAGATGGCACTGTGTGGTGGCGACCCGGCGGGCGGCGCCGCGCTGCGGGCGCAGGCGGCCGAACGCCTCCGCCGGGCCAACGCGTGACTGTGCCAGCTCAGACGCATTGAGCTACGAGGCTCGAGCCGGGCGGTAGAGTCTACATTAGACAAGGGTCGCTGCCGGTTCGTTGTTGTGAGGTCAGCCGACGCCGCTGATATTGAGCGGGCGGTATGAACCCGGTAGCGTTGGTCGACCAACCCATCGAGGGAGGGGCCATGGCGCATATCGATCTGGGTGTCGACGAAGTCGAGTTCCCAGGAATCAGAGGCCCGATGCGGTTCCGCCCGGAGACCGCAAAGCCGCTCAACGACCTCGCCGAGGTGCTGCTGCGCTCGCCGCACTCACTCTCCCGCGGCGAACGTGAGCTGATCGGTGCGTACGTATCCAGCCTCAACGAGTGTCGCTTCTGCTGCGACGCTCACTCGGCCTATGCGGCGGCCCAGCTCGACGACGGTCAGGCCGTGGTCAGCGGAGTACTGGCCGATGTCGACTCCGCGTCAGTCTCACCCAAGATGAAAGCCTTGCTACGGATCGCCGCAGCGGTTCAGGCCGATGGTCGTCAGGTCACCTCGGCCATGGTCGACGGCGCTCGAGCTGAGGGCGCCACCGACGTGGAGATCCACGACACGGTGCTCATTGCAGCGGCGTTCTGCATGTTCAACCGCTATGTGGACGGCTTAGGCACGCTCGCCCCCGACGACCCCCAGCGCTACGTCGCGGCCGCGAGCCGCATCGTCGAGGTCGGCTACCGCTGACGATGCCTAGAGGCCGTTGGTCCAGGCGTACGTATGGGGCGGGTTCTGCTGTTGCCCGTCGGTGCCGTACACAACGGCGATCTCGTCATGCGCTGCCAGCACGATGCCGGCCGGGTCGCCGTCGCGGAGGGTGCCGTTGACGTACACCTTGAGGTGGTGGGTGTCGTCGGCGGTGAGCGCGCCGATGTGGTTGGCCGCTAGGGATACCTGCCACTCGGTGAAGAACTCGCCCAGGGTGAACGTGGCTGGCTTGGTCGGGGACTCGATATGGATCACGCCGGTGGTGTCATGGCTGTGCAACGGGCTGATCTGCTGCCGGGCCTCATCGATGCCGATGTCCGCCGGCACCTGGACGGGGGTGCCGTTGATGACGACGTCCAGATGGGCGTGGATGTGTACAGCGTTGCCCTCCGCGCCGAGCATCGGCAGGCCGGCGGCCGCGACCGCGGCGGAGGCATCGGCCGGCGCATCCCACGGTGGGTTGCTGGTACGACCGACCGCGCTGGCCGATGGACCCGGCGCGCTCGACGGCGGGCCGGCGCCCGGCCGGTTGATCAAGAGGAAGGTGATCACGAGGACCGCCGCGACGACGACGGCCGCAGCCGACCACAGCCCGGCGCGGAGGCGGCGGGAACGCCGCTGAGCACGGGCCACGGCCGCGCGGGCCGCTTCGATCCGCTCGCGCTTGATCTGGGCCTTGGTCGGCCGGCCGCTGGTCGACATGGATGGAGTATCCTCACTGACACCTCGGTCGGTGCCACACCCGACGGTATCTCGGAAATCGGCGGAGCCACCGTGAACAAGGTCATCGCGCACTGAGACCTTCGACCCAGATCCACCCCTGCGTGAGCACGACAGACGCAGTCTGCGGACGTTGGTCGGGTTAACGGTGGGCCCTGAGAGGTGCGTGCGGGTCGTGGGATGAGCTGTCGATCTCATCCGAATGCGGATCGGCGTGCACGAGCGCCCAGGTCAGACGCGGTACGGCGGGAATGAGACGGTGCTCGGCGTGCCGGGCGGTCACGCCCCAGGCCGGCGAGGGAGATCCACACCGGCGCGAAGACCGTCCCTTGTGGACTCCGCACCGACAGATCACGTGATGGGTGCTCGTGGAGGTAGACGTGCATCGATACATATGCAACGCTGCAGGTGTCCCAACGTTGCAATAACTACCTTCTGGTGCGCCGGCCAAAGCGTTGTCGAGTGTGGATCGCCCTGAGTGCTCGCGACATGTCCTGGGCCTGCCCGTCCAAAGCGCACGTCGACCGTGCGGGATGTCGACTTGCCGATTGCGGTGGTTGGTCCTAGCCTGAGCGCTTGTCCGGCTGTTCCATGGTCGACCCCCGGCCACGGCCGAACGCCGCCTAATCGCGGATCCGAACAGGCCCCAGGCCAACCGTGCGGATCCGCGAGCCGGGGACCCGATGTACCTGGGGTGAATCCGCGCCGCGGCGTGGTAGGGCAAGACTTCCCGCCCGAACCCGGCAGCTAACTCGGTCGGCGGTAAGGGAAGAAGGAGTCGCACCGCGTGGGTCGCCTACGAGTGCACCGAACACTCCGCCCACTGCTCATCTGTGTCATGGCCGCAGTGATGCTGGCGACGATGCCTGGCACCCAGGCGCACGCCGATCCGACCCCGGCCGAGATCGAGGCCCAGATAGACGTCGTCTGGAACAAGCTCGAGCCGCTCATCGAGCAGTACAACGGCGTGCACGAGCAGTACCAGAAGAACAAGGCACAGCAGGACGATCTGCTCGCCAAGCTCGCACCGCTGCAGAAGCAGCTCGACCTCGGCCAGATCCGGATCGGGGCCATGGCGGCCGAGGCCTACATGGGCGGCCAGTTCAACTACATGAACGCGATCGCCACCAGCGGGTCTCCCAAGATTCTCGCCGAGCAGCTGTCCTTCCTGGACCAGCTCGGCTTCGACGAGTCGAGCCAACTGTCCGGGGTGAACGACCTCAAGCAGCAGTACGACGCGCAGAAGAAGCCCATCGACGACCTGGTTGCCAAGCTGTCCGCCCAGGACGCGGAGCTGGCGGCACAACGCCAGACGATCGAGTCGCAGTTGAAGGATCTTCAGGCGTTGCGGGCCAAGGCGTACGGGACCTCCGGGGCCATCGGATCGTTCCGGCCGTGGCCGTGCCCCGCGTCGTACGCGCCGACCAAGGGCTACCAGGCCGCGCTCTTCGCGTGCCAGCAGGCCGGCAAGCCGTACGTGTGGGCCGCTTCCGGCCCGAACTCGTACGACTGCTCCGGGCTGACGATGGCCGCGTGGGCCTCGGTGGGCGTCTACATGCCCCACAACGCCGCCGCGCAACGGTCGATCATGCCCTACGTCAGCCGGGCGAACCTACAACTCGGCGACCTGGTTTTCTACTACTCCGACCTTCATCACGTCGGCATCTACGTCGGCGACAACAAGGTGATGGTGGCCCCCCAGTCAGGGGACTACGTCCGGATGGTGCCCATAGACCGCAGTCCGATCAACAGCTACGGCAGACCCGCCTGACGCGCGACACCGGGCGGTCCGGTGGGTTTCGTACATCCGCACCGCCACAACCACGCCGGACGCGACGGTGAGAGCGGCCACGGTCCAGATCGCGGCAGGAAGGCCGTAGGCGTGGCGAAGACGCCGGTAAGGACGGCGCCGATGGCGAACCCGCCGTCGCGCCAGAGCCGGTAGACGCCGACGAGGCCGCCGAGGCGGACTTCGGCGCGGCCGTCGCGATGGCCAAACAGATCAACTATCTACAGGCAGCAGTCGAGGCTCTGATCGGACTGGCCGGGTGTGGCGTCGATCCCGTGCGGAATCTCACCGAAGCCGCCCCGACATGGCCTCCATCCACTGCGGATGGAGGCCATGCCTCTACACGGTTACCTACGGGCAGGCGGGGAACAGACGGCGGGTACCCGCGCCCGCCGCGAACGCGGCCTTGTCGCTGAACTGGCAGCCGAAGGTGGGGTCGGCGACGACCTTGGCGTTGAGTACGTCGTCACCGGCGGGTCGGTTGCCGGTGTGCACCCAGGCCACCAAGTCGTCCCAGGCGGTGCCGGCCTCGGTGGGAGAGAACTCGCAGTGGTTCACGGATCGGATGGCCCGCTGGACCACGAGGTCACCTCGGTTGGTGCGGTCGACGTCCTGGCGGTATGCCTGCTCCATGGAGAACGGCACGAACAGGTCGCCCAGGCCGTGCAGTGTGAGCACCGGTATCTCCGGATGGCCGAGGATCTTCGGAACCTGCGTCAGTGCGGCGCTGTTGCGCGCCGGCAGGTTCTGCGGCGCCACCCGCATCACGGTCGCGTTCACATCCACCGGGGAATCGGGTTGATAGTTGGTGGCAAGGTTCTGCGAGATCTGACCGGGGTTCTCGGACAGCGAGTTGCCGGCATGCGCCGGTATGCCCAGACCGAAGAGGAAGTCCTTCCAGAACGCGAATGCGGGTGTCGCGCCGGGACGCGGGCCACCGCTGCGGTTGATGACGATGGATCGGAACTCCTTGACCAAGGCATTGGTGGTGTCCGGTCCGATCGGCGACAGCGTGGTGAGGCCGAGGGCCGCCTCGATCTTCGGTATGTCGACCGTGCCGTAGTCGTCCGGGAACGGGAAGGCCGATACACCCGCCAGGTCCTGCCCGACCAGGTTGTAGTCGAGGAAGAAGTCGAACAGGGTCTGGTCACCGAGTACGCCGCACATCGGAAGGGCGCCGTCGTAGAGGTGCGGGAACTGCTCGATCGAGCGGCCGATGATGTGGCCGCCCATCGATACGCCGGCGATGAACGTGCGGTGTGGTCGCTTACCGGTCAGGTCAGGGAAGAACTCGGCGAGGTCCTTACTGCTCAGCACGCCCGCCCGGATGTCGTAGCCGTTGTCGGTGTAGGACGACGCCGCCCACGCGTACCCCTCGTTGACGAACTTCTGGCGCAGCCCGAAGCTCGGCGCATCGACGGTGAGGACGGTGCCCTGGCCGCGGAAGCCGTGCGCCCAGACCACGAGATCGCCGTTCCAGTTAGCGGGCACCTCGACGTCGTACGCCGCGTGCTCGTGGACGCCCTGGAACACCGTGGTCAGCGCCCCGTTCGCCATGATGGGGGCCATCGCCGGGTTCGACACCGTGTACGGCGGAAGCGGCTGGTCGTCAGGTAACGGCGGGTTGGCCGCGGCGGCTCCACCCATCAGTGCGGTCAGTGTTACGGCCCCGGCGATGGTGATCGCGCGCAGCAGTAGCCGCGTTCGCATATTGCCTCCTGAGCAGAAGGGAGCGCGTCGTCGCTGGGAGGAACTGCGGCGACGCAAAACCGGCGCCCAGCCGAACGTATGATGCCTCGACGAAGACTGTCAACGGTCACCGATACGCATATATCGGCAGACCGCGTCGTCGACCAGTACACCGGCCCGACATGCCAATGTCTCAGGCCGCTCGCTCACCGTCCCGGATCGGGCTCGGGCTGAGGTCCTCGGACCAGCGTTCCGGGCATCGCGCCAGTCGGCTCGCCCGCCTCGAACGTCACCTGTCCTGTTTGGACGGTGTACAGATAGCCGCTCACATCCTGCAGAAGTCGTCGGCCCCCAGCCGGGAGATCGTGAGCGAACCGCGGCGGGTGCAGCCGCATACCGTCGAGGTCGATCACGTTCAGGTCCGCCTTGTAACCCGGCCCGATAACGCCCCGGTCGAGCAGTCCGATATACCGGGCGTTGTCGCGGCACTGCTTGCGTACGACGAACTCGAGGCCGAGCCGCCCGCCACGGCTGCGGTCGCGGACCCAATGGACCAGGTTGTAGGTGGGGAAGGAGGCGTCGCACACCGTACCGACGTGGGCTCCGCCGTCGGACAGCCCGAACAGCGTGTGGTCGGACGACATCATGGTATGGACCGTGTCGAGGTTGAAGTCGGTGTAGTTGAGGAACGCGTAGTAGACCATGCCGCGCCCGTCACCGTCGGCGAGCGCGTCGTAGAGGAGCTCCTTGGCCTCCACGCCCCGGGCTGCGGCGAGGTTGGCGACGGAGCGTTCGGCCGGCTGCTCGTAGTCCGGCGGGTCGCCCAATACGAACATCTTCGTGAACCCGACCATGCGCCGCCGGCGGACCCGATCGGTCTCCGCACCGTACTCCGACAGGATCTGTTGCTTCGTCTGCGGATCGCGCATGCGCCGGGCCCGCTCGGGCACCGCCAGTGAAGCCAGCGCCGCATAGCTCGGACAGAACTCGAACGGGTTCATGGTGCCCTCCTGGGAGAGCATCAGCCCGATCGCGCGCGAGCAGACCTGGCCCTTGGCCACGATGCCCTCCGCCGCCGCCTGCTCGATCCGGGTCAGGATGCGTCGCCAGCGATCCGGGTCGCGGTCATGCTGCGCCAGGCTCACCGACACGGGCCGGCGGTACCGTCTCGCCAGCGAGGAGATCACGTCGAACTCGGCATCCACGTCGTCGAAGTCCGACGCAAACTGGAACACGCCGCGCCCGGTCTCACCGAGCGCGCTGCCGATGGCGGCCAACTCGCGTTCGGTCGCCGTCACCGAGCCGATGAGCTTTCCGCTGCGGGACCTGTGGTTGACCGTCCGGGAGCTGGCGAAGCCGAGTGCGCCAGCCTCGAGAGCATCGATCGCGACCTCGTGCATCATCGCGAGTTCGGCGACGGTCGGCTCCGCCTCGTGGTCGCCGCCGCGTTCGTGTCCCATGACATACGCGCGCAACGACGCATGCGGCAACTGGGCGCCGATGTCGATCGTCCGACTTCTGCGATCGAGCGCGTTCAAGTAGTCGGGGAAGGTCTCCCAGTCCCACGGCAGCCCTTCCGCAAGGGCCGCGCCGGGGATGTCCTCGACGCCCTCCATCAGCTCGATGAGGCCGGCGCGATCATCGTCGCCGGTACGGGCCGGAGCGAACCCAACGCCGCAGTTGCCCATGACCGCGGTCGTGACACCGTGCGCTGACGACGGAGCGAGCAACCCGTCCCACGTGACCTGACCGTCGTAGTGGGTGTGGATGTCGACCCAGCCGGG
>Ga0163163_10000479_pt1 | contig 36308 bp, 27 predicted proteins | sample S65metaG_FD_119766 | JGI IMG/M metagenome (GOLD analysis project Ga0163163, IMG submission 119766) | Switchgrass rhizosphere microbial communities from Kellogg Biological Station, Michigan, USA - S6-5 metaG | ecosystem: Host-associated > Plants > Roots > Rhizosphere > Soil | place: USA... | reverse complement strand
TGTGCTCGGTTGGTCTCTGGATTATTTTATTCATTCAATCAGCACGGGAAGTTTGCTGCTCTTTACCTTCTTTATGATCAGCGATCCCAGGACATCACCCAATCATCGCATAGCAAGAATTATTTGGGCGATCCTGATCGCCGTCGTTTCTTTTTATCTAGCTGCGTTCAAATGGAAATACAACACGGCCATATGGATGTTAGTAGCCTTTGCGCCGCTGGTACCCTTGCTGGACAGGACCTTCAAAGCAGAAGATTTTCAATGGAAAAATTCCTTATTTAAAAACTCCTATCACCCTTTTAGGGGATGGGGGCAAATATTTAAAAGCATAGTCATGAAGCCATTTATGAAAAAAATTGCTGCATCAGTTATCCTGGCAGCTATGATCAGCCACGAGGCCATTGCATTTTGCGGATTCTATGTATGCAAAGCTGACGGCACACTAAAGAACAAAACCTCGCAGGTGATTCTTGTAAGGGATGGAAACAAAACGGTCATCACCATGTATAACGATTTCCAGGGGAATATGAAAGATTTTGCCATGGTAGTACCGGTGCCGGTAGTTTTAAAAAAGAGTGACATCAAAGTTGTAAATCAGCAAATATTTACAACCCTGAATGAATACAGTCAACCCAGACTTGTTGAATACTATGATCAGAATCCCTGTAATCAATATTATAAGGACGATGTTTTTAATAAAGCGCCGCGGGCTTTGAGTGAAGTTGCTGTATCAGGTAATAACAACATGAAAAGAAAAAATGAAACCGTAAAGATCGAAGCCAAATATATTGTTGGTGAGTATGATATTCTTATTCTTAGCGCTACGGAATCTGCCGGATTAAAAACATGGCTTGATGAAAACGGGTACAAAATCCCGGCAGGCGCCGAAGAGGTGTTGCAGCCTTACATTAAAAGCAATCTAAAATTTTTCGTCGTAAAAGTGAACGAAGAAGAAAAGAGAAAATTGCCGGGAAATTTTCTTCGCCCAATTCAGATAAGCTTCAACTCTCCCAAATTCATGTTGCCGATTCGCCTGGGGATGGCTAATGCTGACGGCGATCAGGACCTTATCGTATATGCATTCACAAAAAAAGGAAGGATAGAGTGCACTAATTATCGCACCGTCTCATTGCCGACGGGAAAAAATATTCCGCTCTTTGTTCAAAATAATTTTGGAAACTTTTATTCCAATCTCTTTCAACACCAGTGGGATCTGGAAGGCAAGTCTGTTGCTATGCTTGAGTATGCATGGGATGTAAGTCCAAAGAATTATGTAAAATGTGACCCCTGCGTAGCCATTGCGCCCTCAACGCAAGATCTTGTCCAGGCCGGTGTTTGGTGGCTCAATCGCAATTGGAATGACTACAATGATGACCAGTATGATGACGACTACTCATCAAATGTCTATTTTACGCGCCTGCATGTAAGATACAACCGCAGAGCTTTCCCGCAGGACTTGATGTTTCAGCTCACACCTAATACAGAAAATTTTCAAGCCCGCTATGTTATCACACATCCTGCAAGCGGAGATTTTAACTGCGAAGCAGGAAAAAAATATTTAGCTGACTTAAGAAAAAGACGACAGGATGAGCTAAAGATGCTTAGACATCTCACAGGCAAAAGCTACGATGATTGGGATGTTGTAATGAATAACAAAGAAGAAAAAAATCTCCCAGCTGACATTTCTTACAGCAGCATTGCGTCAACAATAAAATTTGACAAAAAAGATAACACGCCTTTATTTGCCACATTAGGAGTGATCGGTCTCATTGCTCTGTTCGGGTTTAAGCAAAGAAGAATAAGATTATAACTCATGCTCATGAATATTTCTTTTCCTGTTTACCAGTCGTAGCATTGAAGGCAGAACGATCAGTAATAGCGGCAAAGCGATAATAAAGCCTCCGATCACTGCGATCGCCAGAGGTTGATGCAACTGTGCACCTGTACCAATGCCAAGGGCCAGTGGCATCAATGCAATGATGGCTCCGAATGCAGTCATAAGTTTGGGGCGGAGTCTTGTTGAAATGGAAAAGATAATTGATTCATCAACATTTCTGTTTTCCCGGAAAGATTCTCTGAATTGCAGATAGGTAAAAATGGCATTTTCACCTATGATACCAACGATCATGATCAGGCCGGTATAACTGCCGACGTTCAATGGTGTGTTGGTAATGTACAAGGCAAGATAGCTTCCTGAGATCCCTAACATGGCGAGAATAAGGATCACCAGCGCTACAAGAAAATTTCTAAATAAAAATAGAATCACTGAGAACACCAGCAAACTTGCCGTTATTAATATGATCAACAGTTCATGAAAAGACTTTTGCTGTTCAGCATACGCCCCGCCATATTCAACGTGATAACCTTGCGGCAGGACAACCCCGGAAGCAACTTTTTGTTGAATTTCTTTCATAGTGCTCCCAAGGTCACGGTTTTCAAGTCGTCCGGTAACAACACCCATTGATTGCAGGTTTTCCCGCTGAATTTCTGCATCGCCATTATTTACCACTATCGTGGCAAGATTAGCTATAGGAATTAGTCGTCCCGATGGTGAAAAGATCTGCAGGTGTTTTATTCCTTCAACACTCTGTTGAATGTTATTTGGATAAACGATACGAATGTTTGAGAACTGCTCATTTTCTAAAATATTGCCAACACCTATACCTTGCATCGATAATTGTATTTGGGTCTGCAAGGCCTGGGGTGTTAAACCATATTGTGCCAGCGCAGCATTGTTCGGAAAAATACTGATTGAAGGACCCGATATTACAATACCATTAAATACATCTGCAGCGCCGTCGACCTTTTCTGTAATGTCCCCAATTTTTTCTGACAGTTCGTGAAGTTTGTTGTTGTTGTTACCATAGACTTTTATTTCGATTGGCTGCACAGAGGCCATCAGGTCGCCAAGCATATCCCCTATCACCTGTCCAAAATCGATTTGTAAAGCTGGTTGCGTGCTTTCAATCTGCTTCCGTATATCGGCGGTCACTTCATCAGTTGTCCGCTTCCTGTTTTTCTTTAACTGGATCAGGTAATCTCCACTGTTGGGCTCTGTAATAGAGAAACCCATCTCAGTTCCTGTTCGCCTTGAGTAAGCTTGCACTTCTGGAACTTTCACAATGAGCTTTTCCACTTCCCGCAACATTCTGTCGGTTTCGTCCAATGAAGTGCCCGGCGGTGATTTATAATCCAGGACAATGCTTCCTTCATCCATTTCTGGTAAAAAACCGGTTTCCAATCGCGGAAGAATAAACCAGATAGAAAATCCAAGCAGCAATACCATTATAAAGCTGATGTAAGGGCGATGAATAAAAAATGAAACCCATCGTTGCTTTTTTACCTCGACAGGTTTTTCAATTTTTTTGGTTGAGACTTCACCTGGGGATTTTGTCAATAGCAAATAAATAACAGGCAAAAATATCCATGTCACAAAAAATGAACACACAAGGATAATGATCATCGTATTGGTCATTACTTTAAAATAGGCGCCCGCCACACCACTCATTAATTCGAAGGGAATAAAGATCACGATCGTGCTCATGGACGAACCGATCATCGCGGGTAACAAATAATGAATGGCCTTTTGCACGATCGTTGTTGACGGTTCCCCAGGGTGCTCCTCATGCGTTCGGTGTATCTGTTCTACCACTACTATTGCATCATCGATGATCAACCCGATAGCTGCCGCAATGGCCCCGAGTGTCATGATATTTAGCGTATAGCCTACTGAATAGATTACGATCAAAGTAAGAAAGATGGTGACCGGAATAGTGATAAGTATAGTGGCACTGGCTTTTAATGAACGCAAAAAAATGATCGCTACAATGATCGCCAACGCTAGACCGATCCATAAACTATCCGTCACACTCTTTACAGAGTCATTTACAAAATCCGCTTGTACGTAATAGGGACTGATCGTAACTCCGGCTGGAAGAACTTTCTTTAATTCTTCCAGTTTTTTTTGCATTGCATTTGAAAGCGTGATCAGGTTTGTATTCGGTTGTTTGATGATCGCAACTAATAACCCCTGTCGCCCATTTGCATTGATCCTTGTGTATTCAACACCTTCCCTGATCTTAACTTCAGCAATGTCCTTCAATTGTACGATGCGCCTTCCATTGTTTGCGATCACGAGGTCCTCCAACTCATCAAGCGTATGCACCGTAGCGTCTGTGACAGTCAGGTATAAAAGGCGGTAATCCGAGACAAAGCCATTGGACTGAATGAAATTTGTCTGGATCAATGCATTTGAAAGAGACTCTGGAGTAATGCCAAGAGTGCTCATTCTTTGAGGATTCAGCGTTAGCCAATATTCTTTTTGCTTTCCGCCTATGATGCGAACCTCTGCGACCCCTTCAACCTGCGACAAAAACGGCTTTATCGTATTCACGGCTATCTGCCGCATATCAATAGCTGTGCGACTGGAACTACTTGATTCAAGCGTGTATCCGATGACAGGTAAAATGGATGGATTCATTTTTTCAACCGTGATCTGAACAGCTGCAGGCAGATCATTTTTCACTTCGGCTATTCTTGATTCGATACGTTGCTGGCTGATGTCGATATTGGTATTCCAATTCATGAAGGCAGAAATCTCACAGCTTCCACGACTCGTTATACTCCTGATATCTGCGAGGTCGGGTACCCGCTTAATAGCATTCTCCAGTGGTTTGGTAACGGTCACCATCATTTTATCCACCGGCTGAAGACCGGCGTCAGCAATGATCTTTATTTTAGGAAACGTGATCTCGGGAAACAATGAGGTCTGCAAACGGCTGTATATGTAGATACCCCCCATGATGATAAGAGCAATAAAAACAGTAAGGGGGTTTTTATGTGTGATAAAGAATTTCCGCATGAATTGTTTATAGTTCTCTCAATATAATCGACTTACTACTTACTACTTGCCACTTACGACTCACCCTTCACCATTCACCACTCCCTACTCCCCTTCAGTTACTTTCACCTTCGCTGTATCAGGCAATCCATAATTACCAGTCAACACAATTTTATCACTGAGGGAAAATTGTGGCTTAAGAATCTCTATCCTCTCGTTTGTCTCGATTCCTTTTACCACGGGTACTTTTATCGCTGTCACAGAATCTGTCATTTTCATAACCCAGAAACTTGTCTGCGCGTCATTACTTAGCACTGCTTGCTTCGGAAGAGATATCGCATTTGTTTTTTGAATCTTCAGGATGCGCACCTTCGCAATCAGGTTCTCAGGAATCCTTGACGAAGAAGACACTTTGATCAACACCTGCTGCGTTTGCGACACTGAATCAATAACAGGCATAAACGAAGCCACTACGCCATCAAGATGGGTACTATCAGGCAAGATAACATCGACACTTTTATTGGTTAAAACATACTTGTGTAATTCATACGGCAAATTCAAAATAAAGCCAAAGCTTTTTGCATTGCTGATCACGGCCAATTGCTCTCCATCCTGCACATAATCGCCAAGCTGGTGAGGCAATTCTGTGATATAACCACTTTCGGGAGTTGTAATTCTGCTAACTCCCGAAAAATGATAAGAGGAATCTAATTTATTGATCGTATTGCCCAGGCTTTCAGCCTCCTTGGTTTTTAGAACGAACAATGTTTGCCCGGCACCAACGTACTGCCCCACCTTTACATTCATCGATTTTATGTAACCTGTGATATTCGACTTGATAATATTGTCCTGCTGAAAAACAGAAGTTGCATTCAATTCGGCATATTCAGTAAGCGGTTCACGACTTATAGAGGTGATCGTGACAGGAGTTTGCACCAATTCTGGAGCTGTCTCTTCCTCTTCCTTCCCAGTTGAAGCATGATGACAGGAAAGTATTGAAAAGCTGCCCAGGATGTAAACAAACAATAAACTAGCTCTCGTCATAGCGGAACATTTTATTGATTCCAGTAGTTGATCTGGTTCAAAATTTTTAAACGGCTGATCAAATTCTGCCGGTAAGAATTTTGCGCATTTAAATAATTTGTGATCGCAATCACAACATCCGTGATCTTTACATCACTTGTTTCCAATAATTTTCCATATGCCTGGATCAGCGTTTTGGTATAGTCCACCTGCTGTTTTATTTTTTCGAACAATTGATCAGTGGCATGTAGTTGAATATTTAACTGTGACACCTGCTGATTGTATTGGTTGATAAAAAAACTCCTGTTGGTCAACCTTGTGCGCTCCTCGATATCCAGTTTCTGATATTTTAAATTTCTTTGGCGTCCATCATAAATCGGCATTTTTATATTCACTCCAAAACTGTAGCCAATGTTTTTATAAGGAGTATTCTGCAGGGATGAATTAAAGCCCGCATCAGTGAATGCATTGAAGGTGGGGCGATAGCCATAATCAATCAGCTTCCGCTCATTCCTGATACGAAGACTATCCGTAATGTATCGTTTATAAAAAACCGAATTGTAAAAATCATGCGCTGCTGTATCCTCCAGTTTCGGTTCTTCGATCTTCATGATGGTCGTGTCCGCAATTCCTGCCAGGTAATTCAGGGTCAGGTAGTCCGCATTATATTGAATTTGCGCCTGCAGATAAGTTAACTCCTGTTGCTGCATGGTAATGTCAAACGCAAGGAATTCTGTTTGTTTTATAACATTGGCTTGCGCCAATTTTTTTAAGAGTTCGGATTCCTGCTTTAGCAGATCATATAGCTCTTTTGTGTATTCCATTGTAAGCTGATCGCCGTATGCGGCGATATATTGCTCAGTAATTCCCCTGATAAGATCTTTTTGGGAAAGAAGAAGCGTGTCTCTCAAAGATTGATTTTGCAAAGCGATCTTCCTGTACTGAGTCGCCAGGTTTCCTTTTGATAAAAAAGTTTTTGTGGCTTGTACCATTCCCGAAACCTGTGCAATATTTGTGATGATCTCATCATAGCCCCAGCCTTTGATCACGGGTGCGTACATTTCATTGCTGACAAAGTTGAGTTGCGTTTTCGTGGTAGCTCTTAGTATCTGGCTATCCACAAGGTTTGAAAGGATCCGGCTTTGCAAATCCTTCAGTACCGCATTGTTGCTTTTTGCATATTGGATGAAATCATTCAGACCCCGGGTCTGCCCGGAACAAAGAACAGCAATCAGAACAATTGAAAGCGTCAAAAAAAATTTCATTCCAATCATTTACTTAACTTAAAAGCCGTAAGATATCTTACGGCTTTTCAAAAAAATTAGTCCTTCGCCTCCTTTATATATTTTCCTTTCGCATCAAAGATAACATCTTTATGATGCACTTCGGCTTCGTAATTAACATCTCCGTTGGCCTTCACTATCCTGGCAGCCTCCTCAATCTTTACCCCGGGATAATTTTTTTTCATATAGTCTTGAACGGCCTTCGGCAGGTCTGTTACCGGAATATCAGTTTCCGTCTCAACAACTGTCCCATTCTTACCAATCACTGCTGACATGGCCTTTCCATCGTGTTTGAAGTTTGCTTCATAGTTTGCGTCTTCTTTGTCCCAACTTGCCTTTACAGACGGATATTTCCTTTCGAATGCAGTTTTTACTGCAGCAGGAACCTGCGATTCATTTAGTTTTTGACTAAAGGCGGATAGTGCGACTACTGCTGCAACAATCATAATTAATAGACCTTTCATACGAGTAGTTTTTAGATAAGATGTAAAATTGGGGATCGATTCTGGGAAAAATCTGTAGAAAGAGGGTGAAGTCCTTAACTCAATTTAGCGTGTTGTTGTTCAATTAGAGGAGAGGTTCACGGGCGGAACGTCGGTTGAAAAGAGCCTCTCCGAAATGGAGAGGCCGATCCTTGCGTCCTTACTAAAACGACATTTTATCATTAGATGCAGGCAAAATGAGAAAAGGTTGGGTACTACCATTTCTTTTTCCTTCTATCTGCGAGCATAACGGCTAAAACTCCAGCTAAAGACGCATTCGAATCCCTGCGGCAATACCAAATGAATTTGGATAGGATTTGACCGAGACATTTTTGTTAATGGAGTTTAGGGCAAACCTTCTTACGGGGGCAACCATCAGTGAAAAATTTTTGTTCAATCTGTATTCCGCGCCAATATTAAACAACCCGCTGAAGTATATATTTTTTAAACCATGCAGATGGTTCATAACCTCTATTTCGTTATTGGAGTTATCCTGAACCAATGTTTCTATGATGCCTTGCAATAAGATGTTGGTAGAAATTCCGGCTGAAGCAAAGAAATTGAACTTACCTTTTTGAACCCTGTATCTCATTGCAATTGGGATATTCAAATATCGCAGGGTGTGAGTAGCACTGTAGGCGTACAAACTGTCCCCGACGCTCGGGGAATTGGAGAACGATGGCAAGACATAGCCATATCCTGAGGAGGCATTATATCTATACTTAACTGAGCCCGTGTTATCTTTTTCCGCATAGATGGTTTTTGGATCGATCAATATGATCGCATTTGAATAGCTCATCCCAGGTTGCAAGCTCCAGTGATCACCTAGGCTGTAATCAAGTAAAACTCCCGTGGTGCTTGAAAGGTCAGGCTTTTCTCCGTTTTTTATATCATTGCCGGAGATATCATGAGGATCATGCTGCAAACAATAGAAGGGAAAATCAGGAGAAAAAAAGACAATCATCGACAAACGAGATGATGCATTATTGCCTGGTCTGTTTTCATTTGCTATTTTCTTCTCGGGAAGCACGATTGCGGGTATGTTTTTATTTTCTAACAGCGAGATAAATGTCCCCGAGTCAAGTGGTCCAGATTTTGTTAAGACTGTGTTTGCCGATTCGCTGAGTCCATTCGGGGAAAAGCCGCCATACATTATGCCTTTGACACCAACTCGTTGTTCTACCGGATCCCTCTCCCACTTTTCATTTGTTACACTTGATACAAGCTTGTCAGGTTTATTCTTTTCACTTTTTTTCAAAATATCATTCGGTCTGATGCCCATGTTGACCGGACCACTATTTTTATAAATATTTGCTTCCAGGATCGAAAATTTGTCTCCGACCATTTTCGTTTGCACATCGTGGATCTCAATTCCTAATAAAATTAGAAGCAAAAACGAAGAAGTCGTTTTTAACCAGTTGTAGTCGCGCCCCTTCTTGGCCCTTTGTGTGTCGAGGCGATCGCTTATGGTCTTCCATGCCTTCAGAGAAGGAATCTCTTCGTAGTCATCAATGGCATCTCTAAATAGTCGGTCAATATAGTGTAGATTTTCATCCATACGCGAAAAATTTAGTTAGCCAGGCTCTGCCCCACAATTCCCGGAGGCGTTGGGTTGGCAACCTTGGCATTGTTATTTACCAATTTCTGCAATATCATTCTTGCATCATATAAATTGGACTTAGACGTGCCCTCAGAAATGCCAAGCTGTTTGGCAATTTCCTTATGTTTCATGCCTTCAAAGACATAAAGGTTAAAGACAATTCGGTAGGCTGGCGAAAGTAATTGGATTATGTTCAGTAATTCCTTGACGCTTAAGCGGGCAATGACATCCTCATCACCAAAATAGCCTGGGTCTGGCATTTCGATATTTGTAATGGCGTGCAGATGGTGTCGACTGCGATATTTTTGCAATGCACTGTTCACCATGATTTTTCTTATCCATCCCTCGAATGAACCGGCAAATCTGAATTGATAAATACACTCAAACGCCTTTAAAAAGCCTTCCTGCAAAATTTCCTCCGCTTCCTCGCGATTAGCCGCATAACGAAGACAGACCCCGAACATAGAAGGGGCAAATAGGTCGTATAGCCGACTTTGGGAATGCCTGTCACCATCAATACATCCCTGTATAAGCGTGTTGAGGGTCTTCAAAAAAATGTCCGCCTTTACTGACATAGATGAGGAAAATCAATCGAAGAGTTGGGTAACGTCCAAAAAAATCCACAGAAATTATAACGCAAATCTGAGGGAAAGTAGTATTTGACCTGACCTGCCGTCGGGCTAAATTGCGTTACAAGATGCTTGTAAAGGCTGATCGGTGGCCACCCGTTGAAGCAATAGGCACAATTTTTATTATTCTTTTAAGCAACATTGTTCAGGTATTGTCGTTTCGCTCCATGCAACATGTTAACATGAAAAAAAAATTAATTATCGCGGCATTTGCAATCTTCCCACTTATCGCTCTTTGCCAAAAGCCAGATACTTTAATAAAAAAATTAGACAGCCTTAGCAGAAAAACTGATAGCGCAGGTGGCCAGGCGAATAACATTAGCACTAAAGCTTATAACGAAAACACACGGATCACCTTTTCCTCCTATTTTATTTTATTGGGTAGCGATTTGAAACAGGAATTTACTGCTCCTTTCCATTTCACCTTGAAAGACTGGCGAACTGTCGGAGCAGTTGCAATTGTGGGAGGAGCTCTTTTTCTTGTCGATGAGCCGGTCCAACGTTATGCATTACGGTTGAGAGATAGCAGCGCGACTGTAAGGAACACAAGTAAATATGTTACCAAGTTTGGCGGTTCGTATGAGGCCTACATACTCGCTGGATTGGGCGCTTATGGTTTTATTTTTAAGAATGAAAAAATAAAAACAACCACCTTGCTTGCCACGCAGGCTTATATAACAGGTGCCGCCATGGAAAGCTTTCTCAAGCTTCTATCCGGAAGACAGCGACCTTATTATTATAATCCCAGGGAAATAGAAGTTGAACCAAAATTTCATGGCCCGCTCGGTTCGTATGGAAAAGATATTAATGGAAATAAAATAAACAGTTCATTTCCGTCGGGCCACACAACCGTTGCTTTTGCCGCCGCCACAGTATTTGCCATGGAATATAAAGACCGGCCCTTGGTACCTATCATTTCTTATTCCGCGGCCACATTGATCGGTTTAAGCAGGATCACAGAAAACAAACATTGGATCAGTGATGTATTCGTTGGAGGGGTTCTTGGTTACTTTACTGGTCGGCTTGTAGTAAATAATTATCACAGGTATGCTAAACTAAAAGCTCCGAAGCAAAAAGAGAATTCCGTCAGCTTTAATCTCCAATACCAATACGGTCGACTGTTGCCAGGTCTAACCTATAAGTTTTGAGTGTGGACCGCTCCTTGGAATCCTTCTTCCGATAAATCGTTTTTCCAACTGTCAGAAGTATCCTGTATAATGATAGCTGCAATGCCATAACCATTGCAGCTACAAACAAAATTATATCAATAATTTTTTCGTAAAGATTAGTTCTTGAAAATTCAAATGGTCTTTAGAATCATTGGACGACTATATAGACCACGGCTCTTTGCTCCGCAAGACATCGAGTTCTTGTTTTTCTCACGGTGTGATAAATTAAAAAAAATCTTGAGCGGTCGACCCAACCAAAATCTTGAATTACTCCATCTTATTTAGCGCGTCAAGAATCTGCTAAGTTGCAATGCGTCGGCACCGCGATTAGTTTCGTTGCTATTGAAGGATATTTTTTAAAAATTTATTCGTAGTGAGCGGCACAGTCTTCCTTACCCAGCTTGCCGTCTGTAAAAAACAAGAATGTAGAACGTTAATCATTCCTTGACACTAACATAAATGTTTAAAGCATGTTAGCTATCAAACTTTGGCGCCGTATATGAAAATCCTGCAAAGAATTTCTTTGCTATTCTTTACTGTGATGATATGGTTTACCATTCGTCAATACCTTTTTTGCCCGCAATTTTCCTTCGCGAAAGGCAAACCCTTTTCCGGCAATCATTTTTACAATCCTTATGCCGGCATAGGCTCAGGTTCCTGGATCAAATGCAACTTTCATGCGCACACCAATGCATGGAATGGCCTGACCAACGGACATGGAACAGCTGCGGATGTGTGGCGATCTTACGACTCACTGGGTTACACGGTGCACTGCGTGTCGGATTATCAAAAAATCAATAGTGACTTCAATACGAAAATAAATTACCTCCCTGCTTATGAACATGGATATAATTTTAAAAAGACACATGAACTTGTTTTAGGTGATCATAAAGTAACATGGCTTGAGTATATTTTACCTCAATCCCTTTCAAATAAGCAATGGATACTTGACAACCTGGCCGGTAACGGCAATAACTTGATTGCTCTGAATCATCCGGCAATCAGGAATGGATTTAACGAGAGCGATCTCATTTACCTCAATAAGTATGATTGCATCGAGGTATTAAATCCGTACGGAAGCTCAATTTCGTATTGGGACGCTGCCCTCTCTGCAGGGAAACCTGTTTTTATTATGGGCAATGATGATGCTCACCATGTAGAAAAAATAGCTAGCATCGGGAAAGATTGTACTTGGGTAAACATTGATGCACTCAATTGTAAAAGTATCGTGAAAGCCCTCAAAACTGGAAGGAGCTATGGAATGCATATAGCTGACGTACCTTGTGAAACGGAAGCGAATCGTATAAAACGTTTGCGAGATGACTTGCCGAGGCTAAAAGAATTTTCGGTAAGTCATGACACCATTCAGATGGCCCTGTCTCAAAAGGCTGTGGAGATACAATTTACGGGACAGAAGGGCAAAATTCTATCAACTACTTGCCAGGTGTCACAAGCGAGATACGTTATAAAATCTGGCGACAGGTATGTGCGAGCTACAATAATTTTCGCTGACGGGACTGAGATATTTCTAAGTCCCGTTTTCCGTTATTCCGTATCGCCCTTTGCAGAAACAAGTGGACCTGTAATTAACAGAACCAAAACAATTTTGTACTTTTTAACAGGACTGTTAATACTATCTGCGTGGGGCTTAATTGTTGCTAATAGTTTGTTTGGCAACTTGGTGAGAAGAATCAGGCTAGCCCAGAAACGCAGACCTGCCTATCCAGCGGTTGGATAGATGTAATAGCTCGCTGGCGTGATATACCGGATGAACCAGGTTCTATTATTCTTAATTTTTCAAGGCATAAACCAGATCACGAGGGCTGTTTCCACAGCCCTTCACTATCAACAAGGATTCTGGCTTAAATCTAAACCATGTCATACAGAAATACACTTACATGGCTTATCATCCTGGGGATTTTAGCAAGATGCATCATTGCAAGCAGTATTGAATTTGGTAATGACGAAGTGTATTATTGGACGTATAGCCAGCATCTTCAATGGAACTATTTCGATCACCCACCCATGGTGGCTGTTCTTATCCGTTTAACCACATTCAATCTTTCACTGCAACAGTTTGAATTATTTGTAAGACTCGGTAGTATTATTTGCTCAGCCTTCGCCTCTTATTTTTTGTACGCAGCAGTCTCAAACGTAAGTAACGAAAAAGCTGCCCTCCTTTCGGCATTGCTTTACAATGCTTCATTCTATGGCAGTATCATCACGGGGGTTTTTATCCTGCCTGATTCTCCTCAAATGTTTTTCTGGACGGCAAGTCTTTTTGCTCTTTCGAAACTGATAACTTCAAAAAAGTCGGTAACAATTCATTGGCTTCTTTTTGGGCTACTGACGGGCCTCACTATCATGAGTAAAATCCATGGCTTATTTATCTGGACCGGGTTGATGCTTTATGTCATCTTATATCGAAGAAATTGGTTGAGTTTACCACAATTGTACTTAAGTATGTTAGTATGTCTCCTGGTTATCGCCCCTTTTTTTGTTTGGAACCTGCAGAACAATTTTATTACTTATCGATTTCACAGCTCAAGGCTCGGAGGAATAAAATTTAAAGGTGACAACTTTTTAAGAGAGATCTTTGGCGAAATATTTTATAATAACCCTGTGAATGTGGTGGTAACTTTCATGGCGCTGTCCTGGTTTTTAAAGAATCCAGGAAATGTAAAAAATGATTTTTTGAAAGTCTCAACTCTTATTTCAATTCCTATGATACTTATTTTACTTGTTTTGGCTATGTTTAATGACACACTCCCGCACTGGACCGGGCCTGCTTACATAACGCTCCTTCCATTAGCAGCGATTTATTTATCTCAAGGAACAGAAAATATTGTCAAAATTCCGCGCATTGTTCGATTCTCCCTGGCATTTACTTCTTTTGTGGCTATTGGAGGTGTTCTTCTCATTAATTTTTTTCCCGGCACGCTGGGAAATCAAAAAACGACTTCCAAATTTGGAGAAGGCGACGTAACTCTTGATATGTACGGATGGAGGGAGGCCGCAAAAAAAATCGATTCCCTGATAGTTAATGACAAGAAAAGTGGGGCTATGCCAGCCAATTTTCAATTCGTCTCAAACAAATGGTATCCTGCTGCGCACATCGATTACTACATTGCACGGCCTTTAAATAAATTTGTAATTGGAATAGGTGAAATGAATGATCTGCATCATTATGTATGGTTAAATGAATCCAGGCTTAAGAAAAGCACGCTACGTGATGCTTATTGCGTTTTCCCGTCTGATTATACCTGCAATGTAAAAGAACTCTATGCGGACAAATTCAAGTCAATTGATTCAGTAGGAGCTTTCCCTATTTATAGAAGCAACAGAGTTTCCAAATATTTTTTTGTCTATAGGCTGAAAAATTTGATCGGTGAAATCCCCAAGAGAAGCAGATAATCAAATACCATCTACCTAGCGATCGCATAGAAACAATGCCCATGGGTATGCGCGGGACGATGCGCGGTTTAGTTAGGCGTTTTTGCCGCTATTTGACGCAATATCAATGCATCTGCATATAGTGGCTCATTCATTCAAAAAACTCCAGGTTAATAAAAATTGATTGCTTTCAAATTCTTAACTTTTGCCTTAAACTCACAAATTTATGTGGTGGCTCTATGCGTTGCTCTCAGCATTGTTTGCTTCGTTGACAGCAATTTTGCCAAACAAGGCGTGGAAAATATAAATTCAAACCTGGCCACGGCGATACGCACCGCGATCATCTTGATCATGCTATCTATGATTGTATTGGCACGTGGGGAAACAAAGGGGATCGGAAATTTATCGAAGCAAAGTCTCTTTTTTCTAACCATATCTGCAATAGTAACGGGCCTGTCTTGGTTGTTTTGTTTCAAAGCGATCCAGCTAGGCAATCTATCACAGGTTGCGCCGGTTGACAAATTGAGCGTTGCTCTTACAATCATATTGTCGGTGATCTTCCTGGGTGAGCATTTGTCTTTCAAAACCGCGTTGGGCGCCCTGTTATTATTGCAGGTACACTCGTTATCGTGTGGAAATAGGAAGCATCGATGTCGGAGGTGTAGAGAGAGGTTGCAATCAAAGTATTAATGCTTTCTTGCTTAAAACTATTTTCAAAAAACCATAATTGCTTCAGATTCTGCCGATACCTTTGCGGTTCGAAAACTAGCAAAGTGAAAAAATGTATCCTGGCCGGGCTGCTGATATGTATGTTTTCCGTTACTCTTTCTCAAACGATAGAGAAAACTAATGCTAAAGCGAAGATCACCGGAAATGTCACAGACTCTTCTACAAACCAGCCGCTTGAATATGCCACCATCACCTTAATAAAAAAGGGTGAAACAAAAGCGGGCAATGGCGCTACTACTGACAGTCTTGGAAATTTTGTAGTCACTGGTGTACTTCCAGGCACTTTCAAGGTTGTTGTTGAATTTATAGGTTATTCTCCCTTTACAATTACTAATGTCGTCGTCAATCAGAAGCATGAAGTAGTTGATCTGAAAACCATCAGGCTCCCGAAAAAACAGCAAACATTGCAAAACGTAGTAGTAACCGCACAAAAAAAACTGGTAGAGAACAAAATTGACAAGCTTGTTTATAATGCAGAAAAAGATATTACCTCGCAAACTGGTGTAGCTACAGATATATTGAAAAAAGTTCCGCAGGTATCAGTGGATATAGATGGCAATGTGGAATTGGCGGGCAGTTCAAGCATACGATTTCTTATTAACGGAAAGCCTTCCACAGCATTTGGCAGCAGTATTACCGATGTGTTGCAATCCATTCCTGCCAGCCAGATAAAAAGTATTGAAGTGATCACCAACCCCGGAGCTAAATATGATGCGCAGGGATTGGGTGGCATTATCAATATTATATTAAAGAAGAGCACGGTGCAGGGTATCAATGGAAATGTTTCTGTAACAACAGGGACGCTTACGCAAAACGGCTCATTTAATTTTAATGCACGGCAAGGAAAGTTTGGTATGAATGCTTTTTTAAGTGGCAATGCACGATTGACCACGACAACACCAACGAGTTCTGAACGCCTTTCTACAGATACTGCGACAAATAAGATCGCACAGTTGCAGCAAGATGGAAGCAGTGAGTTTAGCAGGCATGGATATCAAACAGGAGTCGGTTTAGATTGGACATACAAGGAAAGAAATAATTTTTCGGGGTCTTTGAACTACAACAATTTTGGGTTTAAAGGAAATGGTTTTGTGAACCAGTCCGAAATTATTCAATCTGATCCTGCCGTCATTTTATCAGACATAAATTCGACCAACCATACCAACAATAAATTTAATGAGCACAGCATTGATGCAGGTTTGAATTACAAACGAACTTTTGCAAAAGAAGACCAGGAACTTGAGGTCTACATGAACTCAAGCACTTCCCGGAATAACAGGGATGCTGCAAACGACCAGTTTTTGCAACCGCAGGATTCTTTGATCTATGGTACGAACAGTAATAATCCGGGCAAGGAAAAGGAAAATGAAATTGGGATAAATTATGTACAACCTCTGAGCAAAGATGTTAACCTGGGTGTGGGCGGCAAGCTCAATGCTTATAATATTTCCAGTACTTCTGAGGCTCTTGTATGGCAAACTTCAGCAAAGGATTATTTGTATGATTCCGCTTTATCCAATTCCCTCGATTATCGTCAAAATGTCTATGCTGCGTATTCGGAGATAAGTTTTCCCGTGGGTAAACTTTTCCAGGCAAAAATCGGGGGACGCTACGAACGTACAGAGATCAATTCATCTTTCTCAAATGCACCGGATAAGGTACATAATGGTTACAACACGTTTGTTCCCTCATTTTTTGTTATGAGAAAACTGGGTGAAAGGCAAACTTTGAAATTTAATTATTCAAAACGAATTGAACGACCCGATTATGGCGATCTAAATCCTTTTATCAATACCAGTGATCCCAAAAATGTGTTTACAGGTAATCCTGATCTAAAACCTGAAATTGGCAACCGTTACGAACTGACCTATAGTCATGACCTTGACAAAACAGGATCATTTATGGTAACATTGTTTTACAGAGAAAACCAAGATGATATACAGCCATTCATCGTTTACTATCCAACAATAAAAGTGGGTGATACTGTTTATACGAACGTAGCCGTTACTACCCGGGAGAACATTGGCATTGAAAAAAACATCGGTACCAATATTTTTTGTGACCTCCATTTTAATTCCAAACTGAACATCCGCAGCAATCTTTTCTTTTTTTACAGGCACACCATTAACCAGGTGGACAAGGGATATAATTCCAATAGCACAAATTATCGGTTTAATATGAATGCCAGTTACCAGTTTAATAATAACCTCGCTGCGGAGGCATTCGGGAATTTTAATTCTGTTCGTCACGAAGCGCAGGGAACTTATCCTTCATTCACGTCATACAGCATGGCAGTAAGAAAACAGTTATGGAATAAAAAGGCGAGCATCGCGCTAACAGCAAATAATATCTTCAGCAAATACATCAACCAGGAGGTCAATTTGTTTGGCCCAGGTTTCGTAACGACCAGCGTGCGCAAAGTTCCTTTCAGGTCAATCGGCGTCAACTTTACATGGAAGTTTGGGAAACTGGAATTTAAAAAAGAGAAGGAGCCAAACAATGACAATCTGAATCCGCCGTCGGAATGATCCCGGCTTAAATAAAGAAGGCTAAAAAACCAATGGTACACCCGACCATTAAATCGTGCAAATGTGCCATCAGCGACGATCACATAAATTATCATTACCAAATTTGTTAAAAAGGTCATTAGCATAGGGTATGTCTTTGCTACAACCATAAGTAATAAAGCCCTCCTTCACCCCAAAGGCGGATTCCTGCCTTTTAAGAGCTACCACTTCATTTACATCTGTATTTAAGAATTCTGTTGGCCCGGAACTATTTCGCATGGTACGGAGAATGTGGTCCATCCGTCTACCATCGTTATCAAAGTTGTCAAACCTGAATTTATAGTCCGTAACCAGGAAAATAACAATACATGTGCATATGCCGAATGCCAATCCAATGATATTGATAAGCGTGTACGATTTATGCTTTACCGCGTCACGCCCTGTCTTGGCGAAATAATTTTTAAGCATACAATTTCTTTTAGTGATTCAAATTATTCCCTTTCGGATTTGATCTTTGGATGTCCGAATAAAGTGCCGGGAGTTTAATTATTTGACAATCAACCAAACGAGAATAGCAACTCATAATGAACAGTTCGATTTTGATACAAGTATTGTCCGATTTTATCACAGAGGTGACAGCAATAGGCAATGTATTTAAAACCGACTGCTGAATGTTGGGACGAAATTTGTAAACCATAATTTCTTCAGAATTCCGTTTCAACTTGCCTTAATTTTATCCCCTGCCCAATCATGAAAGTACTGGTAATAGAGGACGAAAAAGAATTATCGGATAGCATTTGCGCCTACCTGGCAAATGAGCAATTTGTTTGCGAAAGGACTCTCGACTTTGATTCATCAATGGAAAAGATCCTATTGTATGACTATGCCTGTATCATCCTGGATGTTAATCTTCCGGGCGGTAGTGGTCTTGATATTTTGAAAGAACTTAAGAATCTAAACAAGACAGATGGGGTCCTGATTATCTCGGCAAGGAATTCATTGGATGATAAAGTTTTTGCACTTAAGACCGGCGCAGATGATTACCTGACAAAGCCATTTCATTTAGCAGAATTGGCGGCAAGGGTGAATGCCATTATCCGTCGCAAATCCTTTGAGGGGAAAAATGAAATTTCCTGCAATGAACTGAGGCTGGATCTTGCTGAAAAAAATGTAAAGGTGCATGACGGCCCCGTCGACCTCACGAGGAAAGAATATGAATTGCTCCTTTATTTCATCAGTAATAAGAACAGAGTCATTTCAAAAAATGCAATTGCCGAGCATCTATGGGGTGACAGTATGGACGTCGCCGACAATTATGATTTCATTTATACTCATATAAAAAATCTTCGGAAAAAATTAATACAGGCTGGTGCTGCTGATTATATTAAATCCATTTACGGAATGGGATATAAATTTAATGTATGAAGCTTTTTACAAAATATAACAGGGTAAACCTGGTTGCCACGATCATCATTTTCCTGTTATCCAGCACCGCATTTTACTTTGCGATCAGGTATATACTAATTAACCAGGTGGATGATGATCTGAGAATTGAACAAAGGGAAATCGAAACCTATGTAAAGGAACACAACACACTTCCCGAGTCCATTTCTGTAAAAGACCAGAATATAAGTTACGTTTTATCAGATACGTATTTGCAAAAAAGAAAGTTTGAAACAATCGCCGGAAACAAGATAGACGCTAAAGAAAAAGATCTTTATAGAATTCTTCAATTCGGAGTCATTGCCAATGGAAAGATCTATTTGGCAACTGTCGCAAAATCGTTGGAGGGTGCCGACGATCTTACTCACTCTATCCTGCTAATATCTTCAGCTACTATCCTGTTGATCCTGGCAGCATCATTTCTTATTAACAGCGTGTTGCTAAAACGACTTTGGAAACCCTTTTATAACTCATTGGACGTTTTAAAAAATTTCAGGGTAGATAAAAACCAATCGCTGAATTTTCCCACAACGCAAATCGATGAATTTGCTTTTATGGATCAAATTATTCAGAAAACAACCAACCAGGCTCAACAGGAATACTCTTTATTAAAGGAATTTACTGAAAATGCGTCCCATGAAATGCAAACACCATTGGCTATTATTCGCTCCAAACTTGACCTCTTACTACAGGACGAAAACTTGTCGGAGGGTCAGAGCAAAACCATGCAAAGTGCATACAGTGCTATTGAAAAGTTATCCCGCCTTAACCAATCACTGTTACTGTTGGCAAAAATTGAAAACAATCAATTTGCAGAAACCTCTTTGATAAATTTGAAACAAAAGCTTGAAGAAAAACTGGATGCGTTCCATGAGCTGTGGCAAAACCAGAGTATTTCGGTCTCTTCTTCATTGGTGGATTCAAACGTTAACCTCAATAGTGAACTAACAGATATTCTATTGAATAATCTTCTAAGCAACGCAACACGACACAATTTCTCAAACGGATATATTAACGTAGTTTTAAAAGAAAAAATGATGGAAATTTCAAACAGCAGCAGAGAGAAAGAATTGAATTCGCAGCAGATGTTTTTACGTTTCTTCAGCCAGGATAAGAAGAGCCGCTATAATGGCCTGGGTCTTTCTATTATCAAACAGATATGTGACGTCTCAGGGTTTTCTATTCGTTATTTATTTACTGGGAATGAACATCGATTTATTTTATCGTGGTAGTTGATTCAGGATTTCCACAGAATTCAAAACTATCTTGGCTTATCATCCCCTAATAAATTTTCCATGAGTAAAAAAACCTCTGCCTCCCTGATCGTTCTTTTTGCAATTACTTCATTCTGCTATTCACAAAATCATGAGTATAAAATTGTAAAAACCTATCATATTGCCAGCGCGGGCGGGTGGGATTATATAGCTGTAAATAATGGGAAACTGTATGTGTCGCATGGAACGCAGGTAAATATTTTAAATGAAATGAACGGGGATTCCATTGGTTTTATTCCCAATACAACCGGTGTTCATGGAATTGCTTTTGATGAAGAATTAAATAAAGGCTATACAAGTAATGGCAGATTGAATAATGTAACCGTATTTGATCTAACGACAAATGCAATACTTGGACAAATAGCAACCGGCCAAAATCCCGATGCCATAATGTATGAGCCATTCACTAAAATGATAGTTACCTGCAATGGCCGAAGCAATAATCTTTCAGTGATCGACCCGGGGCAAAATAAAACAATTGACAGTATCGATGTAGGTGGCAAACCTGAAACGGCCGTTTCTGATGGCAATGGGAAAATATTTGTGAACATTGAAGACAAAAGCGAGATCGTCGCTATTGATATAAAGAATCATAAAGTCTTAAACCATTGGTCCTTGAAGCCGGCAGAAGGCCCAACAGGTTTGGTATATGACAAAAGTACTAAAAGGCTATTTGCTGGTTGTGATAAAATGCTGGCGGTTGTAAATGCGGAAACAGGCGCAGTGATCACTACTCTTCCCATAGGTGACGGATGCGATGGCACTGCTTTTGATACAAAGAATAAAATTATTTTTACCTCCAACGGTGAGGGAACAATGACTGCCATTAAAGAAAATAACGCAGATAATTTTTCTGTATTAGGAAATTATAAAACCAAACGTGGTGCACGCACGATAACGATCAATGCAAATACCGGAACTTTATATTTACCTACTGCGGACTTCGATCCAACTAAAACCAATGCAAACGGGCGGCCTATGATGGTTCCAGGCACCTTCCAGGTTTTGGTAGTTCAATAGCGATATTCATCGGCATTCAGTTAACTTTGGCCATGCTAAAAATTTCACAGCGAGGCCAGGTAATGCCACCCTCTCCTATTCGAAAGCTGGTTCCTTTTGCAGAAGCAGCGAAGAAAAAAGGTATAAGAGTTTTTCATCTCAATATTGGTCAGCCAGATATCGAAACCCCACCCGCTATTCTTGACGCCGTTCGCAAAGCAGACATCAAAGTATTGGAATATAGCCATAGTGCAGGCAATGAGAGCTACCGCCGCAAGCTGGTAACTTATTATAAGAAGGTCGGGATCGACGTCAACTATGACCAGATCATCATTACGACAGGCGGAAGCGAGGCGATCCAGTTTGGATTTTTCACGTGCTTTGACCAGGGTGATGAAGTGATCATCCCTGAACCTTTTTACGCAAATTATAATGGATTTGCTGTGACAGCCGGCGTAAAAGTTATTCCCATTACTTCTCACATTGAAAATGGATTTGCGCTTCCTCCCATCGAAGATTTTGAAAAATTAGTTACAACAAAAACAAGGGCAATAATTATTTGTAGTCCAAATAATCCTACCGGGTATTTATACAGCCGTAGTGAAATGGAGGCCCTCAAGAAAATCTGCCTGAAACATCATTTGTACTTATTCAGTGATGAGGCTTATCGCGAGTTTTGTTATGATGGCGACTACGTGAGCGCAATGCATTTGCAAGGAATGGAAGAAAATGTTGTGCTGATGGATACGATCAGCAAACGATACAGTGCTTGCGGCGCAAGAATTGGCGCATTCGTAACAAAAAATAAAGCCGTATATGATGCCGCAATGAAGTTTGCACAGGCAAGATTAAGTCCCCCAGGACTTGCGCAAATCCTGGGAGAAGCTGCTGTTGATCTTCCTGAGCACTATTTTGATGAACCTAAGGCAGAGTACATGGCCCGTCGCGATCTCCTGGTAAGCAGGCTAAATAAAATGCCTGGCGTCTTTTGTCCAAACCCTGGTGGTGCATTTTATGCTATGGCAAAACTGCCTATCGATGACAGTGATAAATTCTGCCAGTGGCTGCTTGAATCCTTTTCTTACAAAGATCAAACGGTAATGCTCGCTCCAGCAACGGGGTTTTATGGAACAACCGGGCTCGGTAAAAATGAGGTGAGACTTGCCTATGTTCTCAATCTCGAAGCGATTGATGCAGCAATGGATTGCCTTGAAAGAGCATTGCAACAGTATCCCGGCAAGCAGGAGAAAAATTTCGCTGCCAGCATTCCGGCCACGTTGTAGTAATTGCAAAATTTTTTGAGAAATGGCGGGGTTGTTCAACTGTTTCTAAATTTCTGATACTTGTTTATGAACTGGCCTTTTATAATCACCATTGCTCTTGCTGCCCTGGCTGTAGCCATTTTTCTTTTGGTCATCAACCTTAAGGATGAAAAAAGGTTTGAAAAGCAAATCGAAAATGATTACCAGAAACGAAGTAGTGAGGAAGATGATATAGAACTTGACGACAAAAGGTGGTAAATAATTGAGCGAGACCAGAATTAACTTTGCCCGCACTTCGGGGAATCACAAATTGATCCTGCTCATTACATTCTCAACCATCCTGTCGCAGCGTGATAAATGAAATCCAAAAACATCTTCGGATCTGTAAAGGTCGCTGAGTGTGTTTCTGAGCATTGATTTAGCACGATTGAGCCTGACCTTTACATTTATCTCACTGATAGCAAGACATTGTTTCGTTTCTGAAACGCTCATGTTTTCAATTTCCCTCAGTATGAAAACAGTCCTGTATTTTTCAGGCAATTTATGAATAGCATCCTCCAGGGTCTTTTTCAGTTCAGCATTCATAAGTTTTGAGGCAGCATTTTGCTGACCAATATTTTGCTGATAGTGATTGATGGTGTCGTCCTTCATCTCCAAAAAATGTTTTCGTTTTTTTATTCGCAGCAGGCTTTCGTTGATCATGATCCTCGTTAGCCAGGTTGAAAAAGAAGATCTGAATTTGAATTTTCCGAGATTCTCCCAGGCATTTATATACGCTACCTGCATGGCATCCTCAACTTCAACATCGTCATTGAGTATGCCCATCCCCACACGGTAAAGCCGCTGGTTGTACCGGCGCACAATGAGAGCGTATAAATCCTTTTCACCCTGAAGTATACGGCTAATTAGTTCGCTATCGGGTAAAATTCCCGTTCCAACAGCTGTCTGCGTATGCATTTTGTCCACGATTCTTGATTAGAGTGATGAGGTCGCAAGGGGTTACAAAACTAGTCACTTATTTTTTGTAACCTTCCCGCCTAATCATTCTCAAATTACAAACCACTTTAATAACGCGGCAAAACTATTTTTTAACCAAAGTATTAATAAATGGAAGCAACACTTGAAAATGTCCGGCAGGTTCAACAATTATTGAGATATACTTACGGCCTCGTGCCTATCGTGGCCGGTCTCGATAAGTTCACAAATCTTTTGACCGATTGGAAGAATTACATCGCTCCTTCGGTCAATAATGCTTTGCCATTCAGCGCTTCAACATTTATGGCAATTGTTGGAGTCATCGAGATCATTGCCGGCATCATCGTTTTATTACGTCCACGGCTTGGAGGGTTCATTGTAATGGCCTGGCTTATTGCCATTGCCCTAAACCTGCTGATAAGCGGACATTATTACGATGTCGCAGTGCGCGATCTGGTCATGGCGATAGGCGCCTTCTCACTGGCAAAACTTTCAGTTCCTAATGTCCGCGTTTAGCAAATTGTAGCGTTTAATAATCACCACACCGTAACCCTGGAATTTTTGTTTGATATGATGAGAATAAAAATAGAAGCGTTAATACAGAGGCAAGGTTAGAACCTGTATTGCAAACCAGCTGAGATAGAATTATATCCCGTTACTTTCTCTCCCTTGGGAAAACCTATTGGCGGCCCATCAGCAAGAATAACGAAACCCGACTCCAGAAATGGAAACAAATGGTCATTTGCTTTATACCGAAAACCAACAACAGGCATCATGGTGAAGCTTACATTAGAAATTTGTTTATCATCAATAGCCGTAGGAGAACTGTTATAAGACACGGCAAAAAAAGATAAGCCAAGGCCACCTGTAATATACGGTTGAAAATTTTTTGATCTGTTGAAACTATATTCCGCGGTGAATATAACTGGTGCTACTGTAATTTTTGCATCGTAAAAGGAATCAGCAGGGTTATTATCCTTGGCAAACCTGGCCATTTGAATTTTCATGCCCACAGCCAGTCCGGATTTAAAACTGTATTGGCCATCTGCATTAAAGATAACAAAGCCTGTCTTTACAACTTTTCCATACCCGGTAATGGGAAAGCTAATCCCGGTGCCTGCATCTACTTGCCATTGAGCGATAACTCTTGTCGAAAAGAAGACCACAAACAGCGGAATCAATTTTTTAAATCTCATGGCTCAAAATTTTATTTGAGAACCGGTAATGCTTTAACATCTTCTCCTTGCCTGGTACTTGTCGAAAAAAATCGATAGACCATCTTTTTCCATAAAAATTCGATCGGACCCTGTGAATGGTTTTTCAACCACCAATTGCTGAAAATTACCTGGGCAACAAAAAGCAGCACAGCAACCAAATAGGTTTCGGTCAAGGTCAGTTTTCCATAAAGTTTCAGGCCATTGGTACAATAAAAGAAAACAAAGAGGTAAAATATAGATTGCAGCACGTAGTTAGAAAGTGCCATTCGTCCGACAAATTCAAACGGCGACACGAGCCTATTAAACCAATTATATTGATACAGTTTTACAAAAACCGATATGTAAAATAGACTCTGCAAAAACAAACCGGCAACAATAACTATCGGCAACCATATTAATGCAGGAGTAAGTTCAAGTTTCCCGATCGAAATCATCCAGAAAAGATAACTGCAGATGAGGCCAGACACCGCGCCGAGGCCTATTAGCCTGTTCATGATCCTTCCAAATTTTCCCCGCTCGTGAAAAAAACCTGACTTGGCCATTGCGAATCCCACCAACATGCACCCAAAAGCAAACACAAGAGTAAGCGGCGAATCCTGGATAAAATTCCTGAAAGGATCTATTCTTGCATTTATTTGCAAATAACGCCAATATGATGGAGTAATGGGTTGCTCACTAACAATAGATGTGTCGAATGGATATGAAACGCCTATCGCTCCGTTCAATATAAAAACGATCGAAGTACCGAGTACGGCAAAAAGAAGACCCGTAATCAAAATTTTTTTTGAAGACCATTTATACACCAGCAAAACCAACATGCCGCAAACGGCGTAATCCCGAATAATATCGCCGAACCATAAAAAATATGCGTGGATACAGGCGATCGTCAAAAGCAGGAGCATCCTGATCAGAAAATACTTTTTAAATGCAATACCTCTTTCCTCTGCTCTCTTCAACTGTACATAGAAACCGAATCCAAACAAGATGCTGAAAATAGCAACGAACTTCTTGTCGATGAGTAAGTGAAAAACTCCCTCTAGCATTTTGTCAGTCCAATGGCTACCGAACACAAACGTCCTTGTGTTATAAATTAAATCTGCATTCTCCGCAAAGGGAATATTAGCGAGCAATATGGCGAAAAGGGCGAAACCTCTTAAAGCGTCCACTACCCTGACCCTTTCAGATCTTAGAACCGGCTGAAATGTTTCCATTAATCCTTACAATTTTCAGCCAAAGCTAAACCCAGGATCAGCCCGGAAAAAACAACAGATATCTAAAGTACTTATACCAACAAGTGACGTCACAAAAATGTGTTGAAGTATACAAAAAAGGATATGAAGTATATTGATCTAAGTCATGGCCACTGCCGATATCCAATTGCGGAAGGCCTTTGCCCGTTTTTGGCTAACAATAACAGGACCTTTTACATCTACCGAAAGATCGATACTGATCTTCCCGTTTTCAATATTTTCATACGCCCTACATGCATTGCGGCTGATAATGATTTGCCTGTTTACCCTAAAAAATGAATCGGGATTGAGCATTTTTGTAAGTTCATCGAGTGTATAGGTTGTTACAAAGCTTTCGCCCTTACCTGTTTTGATAAAAGTATAGCTGCCTTCTAAAACTACATGGGTAATTTCGGTCTGCGGCAAAAGTATATTTTTACCAGCCTTTGTCACTGTTATAATGGCAGTAGTTTCAGAAACCTGAATGCGCTCGGGCAATGGCGCATCGCCGTTTACTATTCCAGGTTCACCGGCAATTATTGATTGTGCATGAAGCGCCTGCCATCTTAGGAAAAGCCACCACGTAAAATACACGAGGTTAATGATCACGATAATAAGAATGACAACATAGAATTCATTGTACAACCATTCTGTTTTAAAAATATCCTGGTTATACGCCAGCTTCATGAACAGAAGGGTAAATACAAAGCATAAGAATGCCGGGGTGACTATGGCAAAAAGGAACTGAAGAAAAATCCGCTGAGCGGGATAGTCGATCCAACTGTACTTTTTGTCAAGCCGATGGATAACAAACCTTACGAGCTCCCACAGAATAAGCGATATAACAAATCCTCCAAGCAGATCGGTGTAAAAATACAGGTGAGTGACTCGTCTAAAGATCGATTCATACCTCCCAATGGAGTCGATCATTTCCGAAGCAATGAGAGATCCGATGATCTTTATCCAGAAATCATTATAGCGGATCTCGGTTTTATGAATTGGCTGTTGGATCATTTTATCGCTATCAAAGATAAATAAAGAGTTTAGCTCACTGCCCGCATGATGGCATTACCAGCAGCGAGTTTTCTGCTTAATGCTCGAAGGCCTCACCCGCCAGATACCCACTTCTTGCTTTTCCGAAATTCCACTCGGATGCAAACAATAAGACACCCGGGACGGTTTTTTATTCACACAGAATCAACAACCCATTGGCACATGAAAAAAATAGTTAGATTCACAACGCGGTGATACTTTTCTAACCAATAGCCGGGTCTGTATTGTAGATAAATTGAAAGTACCCTTTCGAAGCCATCGTATTTTCCTTTTGCAAAGATTTATTCAGTTTTTCTGATTCCGATCGGAGATCAAAAATCCTTTCTTGGAAACCACTATTCTTCATATAAAATTCAATGCAAATGAGAAAAGGGATCTTTACCATAGTCCTATTGACCGCACTTCTCCAAACTTATGCGCAGAAAAATCTTCGTGAAGTAATCCGCGGAGACCAAGGGATCAGCAAAAATTTTATCGAGCTAAGTTCCGATCAACAGAGAACATTTAGTCTTAACCAGCTAAGATCCGCTCTTGATCTTGACAAGCAATCCGATTTTGTCCTGATGGATCAGCAAGCCGACAAACTTGGCTTTACACACTACCGCTCTTATCAAACTTTACGAGGAATTCCTATTGAGAATTCAATGTACGTTGCACATGTAAAGAATGGAAGGCTCTTAAAACTTAGCGGTGAGATCATTGTCGACTTTGATGAGTCAAATGACTATTCGCCGATACCTGCATTATCAGCCACCCAGGCGATTGATATTGCCATAAAAAAAGTAGACGCCCGATTGTATATGTGGCAGGATGCGGGCATGGAGCGAAGGATCAAAGAACAAATGGGTAACGGCCGGGCAAGTTATGTTCCTACCGCAACTCTGGTTTGGTTTAATGATGGTGACGAAATTAACCCGCGTGATCTTCGGCTTGCCTATAAGATAGATGTGTATGCAAAACAGCCGTTGAGCCGTGCTGATTATTTTATCGATGCCAAAAACGGGAATTACCTCGGAAAAAAAGATAAACTATTTTATACTGATGCTACAGGTACTGCAGCCACCGCCTATAGCGGTTCTCAAAACATTCACAGCGATCTTAATGGCGCGACTTACCGTCTACGGGACTACACAAAAGGTAATGGAATAATCACTTTGCATGGAGAAAGTACCTTGCGTGGAACCGATTATACATGCAATTCCCCAAACTGGGCATTAGGTGGTACTGACATCGCGGCTCTTGATGCACACTATGGTGTTTCGCAGACGTACGCCTTTTATCTGATTAATTTTAATCGGGAAAGTTATGACGGCGTTAAAGGGGCCTTGTATAGTTATGTGAATGACCCTACTTATACAGACAATGCATTCTGGGACGGAAGTGCAATGAATTTTAATAAACGTTCAACCGGCGCTGGCGGTGGTGTAACGGGTATTGATGTTACGGGTCATGAATTAACACATGGAGTTACGCAAAAAACAAGTGGTTTGAATTACAGCGGTGAATCCGGTGCGATGAACGAGAGCATCAGTGACATAATGGGTAAATCAGTGCAATTCTGGAGTAAGTCTTTTGATATAAACTGGCAATTGAGCAATGATATGAATTGGATAATTCGTGACATGTCGAATCCAAATGCGCATAGTCAACCTGATACTTATATGGGAACTTTATGGTATACAGGTTTGAATGATAATGGAGGAGTACATACCAATAGTGGTGTAGGGAATTTTATGTTCTATTTACTTGTTACAGGAGGAAGCGGCACCAATGATAAAGGTAACAGTTATTCGGTGACAGGTATCGGACTTGCCAAAGCTGATCAGATCATTTACCGTTCAGAGACAGTTTATCTTTCTCCTACTTCCAAATATGCTGATTGGAGAACAGCATGCATCAATGCAGCAACTGATCTTTACGGATCAGGATCGAATGAAGTAACACAGGTACAAAATGCCTGGTACGCTGTCGGCATAGGCACAGCAGGCGGAGGTGGGGTGAGTTGCGGAACACCGACGGGTTTAGCTTCCTCAAATATCACTAACACAAGTGGTACGGTAAGCTGGATTGCAGTACCGGGTGCTGTAACTTATAATCTACAATGGAAGGCTTCATCATCCTCTACCTGGAACACGGTAAGCGGCGTTACAACCCCGTCCAGTAATTTAACCGGGTTGACAGCCGGTACCGCATACCAGTTCCAGGTACAAACTGTTTGCTCTGCAGCAACAAGCCCGTACAGTTCTGCTGCAACATTTACAACCACCGGCGGAGCGATTACCTACTGCTCCTCAAAAGGCAATAGCACAACATATGAGTGGATAAAACAGATCATTTTTGGGACGATCAATAATACAAGTAACAACAATAATGGGTACGCCAATTATACCAATCTTAGTACGAATGTAACTGCGGGCTCTACTTATACCATCACCTTAAAGCCTGGTTATAGATCAGGAGCATACAGACAATACTGGACTGTGTATATAGACTACAACCAAGACGGAGTATTGAATAATTCAGGTGAAACGGTTGTGAAAGTTTCGACTACCTCCGGCAATGGCGGGACCGCAAATGTTACCATCCCGACAACAGCCAAGAGTGGCCCAACCCGCATGCGAATACAAATGCACTACGGTGGCCAGATAACGGATCCTTGCTCATTATTCAACTATGGAGAAGTCGAAGATTATACTGTCAATATCTCGGGTGGGTCCGGTTTCACGACTTCATTAAGCGGGCTGCAGGACGCTACAACGATCAAATTGGCAAGTATAATTGTGGCACCAAATCCAGTCATAGGTTCCAACGTTCTTACTCATTATCGTCTTGCAGATAATGGAAATACGGTAATGAAAGTTATTGATCTTGATGGCCGCATACTGAGGACGATTCAATTGGGCAATCAAACTGCCGGCGAACATGTTTATAATTTGGGATTGAATAAGATCTCTTCGGGAAATTACATTTTGATATTGGAGCAAAATGCAAAGATCATTGCAAGAAATCCATTTGTGATAACCCGATGACCGTTCATATTGAGAATAAGAACCGTTCTCCTTCGGAGGGCGGTTTTTTTTTGCGATTTTTTTTACACTACACACGTGTGTGACAAACATGGATGTCCAGGTTTCAATGAACACCGCAAACGATCTCCATCTCCGTTAAAAGAAAAAACGCTGCAGCTGCTGGTTCGACATAAAAAAAGGTTTCCTTTCAAAGAAAAAAATAGACGACTTTTCCTTGCGTGAGAATTGGGTGTCATTTCTTTCACCAGGATACCCATAACTTTGAGAAAAAATTTTTTATGAAAGCAGAAATTGGTTTGACGGACAAAAATGCAAGGACAATTGCAGAGGTGTTGAATAGGTTGTTGGCCGATGAGCATATCGTCTATACAAAGACAAGAAATTACCACTGGAACTACGAAGGAGATAATTTCATGGAGATGCACAAATTTTACGAAGGGCAGTATGAGGAGCTCGCCGAAATGATCGATGAAATTGCTGAACGGATCCGTATGATCGGGCATCACGCCGAGGGAAGGCTAAAAGATTTTTTAAAACTAACAAACCTCGAAGAAGAGGATTACACAACCGATCAAAATGAACAGGTAAGAAATCTCACCGACGACCATCAAACCGTTATTCGTGTTTTGCGAAATTCTATAGACAAGGTCGATAAATTGAAAGATGCCGGTACAGTTGACCTGTTAACAAAAATCATGCAGCAGCATGAGAAGATGGCGTGGATGCTTCGCTCCTATCTTCCCTAAATATTAGCATAAAAAAGTCCTCTGTAAAAACAAAGGACTAACCGATTAACTCGCCACATGAGAGAATCAAAAGTACTGGTGCAATATGACCGTACTATTATCTCACTAAAACTTAATTGTTAACATTACCGCTATAATTAAATTTAATTTTTTCTTTTCCCAAACTTAATCTTCTATTCATCCACAGATAACAATCCTGATCTACCTCTGCAGTATTGAAGAGTCTTGCCGATGATAATTTCCGTGGAGAGTATTGAGGCAATGATACCAAAGAAATTGAGACAGGAAAATAATTTTGTCCTGGAAAAGCTCTATCCTTTCTCCCCAAATGATGTTACCGGGAAAAAAACAAGTCCAAAATCAAGTTTTAAAGACGGAATTCCATTATGTAATTGGACGATGCCAGGACAGCATCAAGGATATATGCGGGCCAGTAAGTATGATCTTTTATGATCGTTTTCCAATTAGCAATTTGTTCAATTTGCTGTTGGAATTAATCTTTTTGGTTAAGAGAGTCTTTGCGCGACGTAGTGTCTCTTGGCATTCTTTTATTCGTAGTATCTTTTTTAGGCACTGTGTCCGTCACACTCACGGTACAAACCTTTAACTGATCAGATTTGGTGTAATAATGAGAGGAGGTCGACCCCAATGCATAAAACCCACAGGTCAAAAGAGTGGCAACACCGATCATTGCGAAATTTTTCATGTTTTAAAATTTTTTATTTCTTAAAATAATACTGGGAATCAAGTGACAATATCTGTGCCCACTATCGCAAATAATATTTGTTGCTATAAATAATTTTTTATTTCGATAAAATATACGCTTGCAGAGCCTGGTTAACGCCCGGCATTTGACGCTTGCAAAAATATTTTCTAGTCTCGTCCGATTGGAGCAGACTCATTTGTTATAGTAATGAAAACACAGACGTATGTGTCCATTGATGCAAATGATAAGAATTCCCTTTGTTATCCTTAAACTTGTTTCCGGGATAATTTGTTTCAGCTTGCGAGTGATATTAATTGCATTGCGGTAGAGAATAGGCAAATTATTTTTCTTCCGCTTCGATCTTCACCAATTTAGTTCTTCCGTAATCAAAACTTGCCGCTACTTCCTTCCCCGATGAGTCTCACCGCCGCGCTACTGCGTATTAGCCGGTTGACTCATCGGGTGTACTTTTATGTTGCTTTTCTCCTAACTCCAAGAGCAGATTTTTGCCGATGAGTCCACGGCGTGCGCTCAATGCCTTTGGGGAGACTCATCGGGGAAGGCCAATATTAATTGCCTTGCGGTAGAGAATAGGCAAATTATTTTTCTTCCGCTTCGATCTTCACCAATTTAGTTCTTCCGTAATCAAAACTCGCCGCTACGTCAATCGTCAGTTTATTGCCATTAAACCGACAAGTAAAAGTTTGTGTATGCGGACTTTCAATACAGCGTAACACAAGTTCCAGCGTATTCGCATCCCTCCATGTGTAGGCTCCATTGATCTTAACAGGATAGATCATGCTCTTATTTTCGATCATTGCACCAGTCAACGCCGGTTGCGGCATGTTTGTTTCGGCAGGCTGCCACTTGCCACTCCCAAATGCCACCTGGTATTGTGCAGTATCGGTTTGAAATTTTACTTCGCACATATCATTTGAAAAATTAAAAGAAATAGCTTGCAAATGAAGCACATTTGATGGGGCTGTAAAAGTTTTTCCGCTAAGCGTTGATGCCAGCGCTTCTGTATTTTTTTGCGGAACCGGTAGCCTGAGAGAACTTATCTTCTCTTTTAGTCTTGCGGCACCTGCATCATCTGCGGGTAGCTTATCACTTTTAAACGCTGGCAATAAATAATCCCAAACAAGATTGATCTCGCCTTGCAGGTCGGGCGATTCTGCAGTGATCGCTAACACAGCATCCTGCTCTGGCATCACGATCATAAACTGGCCGAAGGCACCATCCCCGCGAAACGCATTGTGCCTGCACCTCCACATTTGATAACAATACCCTTGCAACCAATCGCTTGAATCCCTTTTTGATTGTGGTGCATCAGGACTCTGCAATATCTTTTTAGTGCTTGCTTCTTCTATCCATGCTGCAGGTAAAATTTGCTTACCATTCCATTTACCCTTCTGCAAAAACAATTGTGCAAATTTGGCCATATCCTCTGTTTTCAATCTTAATCCCCAACCGCCGGTATTGATGCCTTGCATGTCCATTTCCCAATCCATGCCGGTTATACCTAATGGATCAAATAATCTTGGTTTCAAATAGTCAATCACTTTTTGACCAGTTACTTTTTGTACAATGGCAGACAGCATGTACGTGCCTAATGAATTGTACAAAAACACCGAACCCGGTTCGTGTACAATAGGCGTCTCAAAAAAACCTTTGATCCAGTTAGTATATTTCGTGCCGACCGGGCCCGTCGGATCGGGCTCCTGTCCATCAGACATTATTAAAACATCTTTTACTGTAAGTTGCGAAAGAAATTTACTTATCGTATCCGGAAGATCGTTTGGAAAAAAAGAAACTACTTTATCGCTTAAGGAAAGTTTCTTTTCCTGCACAGCGAATCCGACAGCGGTGGCGGTAAAACTTTTGCTGCAGGAATATAAAGTATGCTTAAGGTCGGCGCGGTAAGGATCCCACCACCCCTCCGCAATCACTTTCCCATGGCGAAGCAACATAAAGCTGTGAAATTCCGTTTTGCTTCTGGCTGCTGCATCAAGAAACTTAATGATGTCCCCGCTGGCAACACCTTCCGCTTCAGGTGTCGATCGTGGAAGGGCGTTTGTTTTTTGGGCCCTGGCACAGGCTGAAAGAAGTAAGATAAAGAGGAGTAGCTGGGCAAGAAACCTGGGGTAAGTCATAAAAAACTTTAACGTAGTTTGATTGATGTTTAAAGCTATGATAATTTGACTTTATTTAATTTTAAGGTTTGAATTATTTGCCAGGGTAAATGTGAGGCTTGATACAACTCATAAAACGTAAGATATGCCAATTTATATGGACCGCCATGACGTTTCAGAAGGCGTCACGGCCGAACATGTAGCAAAGCTGCACCAGCAGGATCTAAAAGTCCAGGACCAGTTTGGTTGCAGGGGACTGACCTATTGGTTTGATGACAAAAGAAAAACTGCTTTCTGCCTAATTGATGCACCAAACATGAAAGCACTGCAGGACATGCATAATCATGCTCATGGCCAGGTGCCTCATCGCATCATCGAAGTGGAGCCCGGTATTGTAGAGTCTTTCCTCGGAAGAATTGAGGATCCTAAAAAAACGAAGGATACTGAATTGAATATTATCGATGATCCCGCTTTCAGAACCATTATGATCATTGAATTGAAACACCGAGTGCCGTTCCAGGCCCCGTTAGAACAATTTCAATCATCATTGAAAGATTTCAACCGGGAAGTAATCGATATATTGGGTGCATTTGGTGGCAAATCAGTGCGGCAAACCGATTATTACTACCTTGTTTCTTTTCCGTCAGTTTCAAATGCGGTTCATGCAGCTTTTAACATTCAGTCAAATTTTCATGATGCTTCTAATGGCGAACTAAAAAATAATATCATTCTAAAAGTTGGATTGAACGCCGGAGTGCCTGTCACCGAGAAGCAACAGCTTTTTGAAGACACCATTAGGATCGCTGAGCAGATATGCCAGGTCATCAAGAGTGAAATAGTCGTTACATCTGAAGTCAGGCATTTGTATGAAAGCGAAAACGCAGACATATTTCATGAAAATGAAAGGGTCATCGCGCTGACAAAAGAAGATGAAAAATTCATTGCAGCGTTTATGGATCATATGGGTTCAGTGTGGAATAATGTAAATCTAAAAGTTGACGATTTTGCCAAACGGGTGGGTCACAGCAAATCGCAGGTATATCGGAAAATGATCTCACTGACCGGCAAATCGCCAATCACTTTTATAAAAGACTACAGATTAAATGAAGCCGTAAAATTATTAAACAAAAATGCGGGCAACATTTCGGAAATAGCTTTTGAAACCGGGTTTAGCAGTCCTTCTTATTTCTCTAAATGCTTTCAAAAAAAATATGGTCATTTCCCCTCCGGGTATCTAATTCCTAAAACAGGTTCAGTGCTTGGGAAGCAACACGCGTGAATAAAAATTACATGCATTTGAACTAAAATTTACAGCCTTCGGGTTTGCGAGGTTGTAGTTTTGAAGCAAGCTATTCACACCAGGAAAATATCAGTTGTACTGGAGGTCGCAATTCTAATAGTTACCCCGCCCTATAATTTTTTTGAACCACAGGAAACGTAGTGCATGGATATGGTCAATGTGGTGAATCATTTACCTGGCACACTATTAATTTTAATCCAACCCGGTTCGCTTTTTTTAAAACCTAATAAAATATGCTACTATGACAAATTCAGTTAGAAACTTAAATGCAGGCGACGTTGAAAAATTCGCGTCGCAGATCAGGGGAAAAATTATTTTTCCGGGTGATCCCGATTATGACGAGAGCCGCAAGGTATACAACGCCATGATCGATAAGCATCCGGGAATGATCGTAAAATGCGTGGATGTTGCTGATGTGATTAATTGTGTAAATTTTGGAAGAGACAACGGGTTGCTGGTGTCAGTAAGAGGAGGTGGACATAATGCCGGCGGTCTTGGCTTATGCGATGACGGCCTGGTAATCGATCTCTCGGGGATCAAATTTGTATTGGTGGATCCAAAAGAAAAAACAGTAAAGGTGGGTGGTGGAAATGTGTGGGGAGAAGTTGATCATGCAACTCATCCTTTTGGCCTTGCAGTGCCGGCCGGAATTATTTCAACAACAGGTGTGGGCGGCCTGACGCTTGGTGGAGGCGTCGGCTACCTGGCAAGAAAATACGGGCTGACAATTGATAATTTACTCGAGGCTGATATGGTCCTTGCAGACGGATCATTTGTGACAGTGAATGCCGACCAGAATTCCGACCTGTTTTGGGCTATTCGTGGTGGTGGTGGCAATTTTGGAGTCGTCACTTCATTTAAATTCCGGGCGCATCCTGTCAAGACCGTTTTCGGAGGACCCACGTTGTGGCCGATCGAGAAAACAAATGAGATCATGAAATGGTACCACGAGTTCATTCATAATGCACCCGAAGATCTGAATGGATTTATCGCTACGCTGGTTATACCCGGGCCGCCGTTTCCGGAATCACTTCATAAAAAACAATTTTGCGGAATTATATGGTGCTATGTGGGTGACCTGGAAAAAGCGGAAGAAGTTTTTAAGCCAATTTTCGCATTAGATCCGATATTTAAAATGGTAGGACCTATACCTTATCCTGGCATCCAGACATTATTTGATGGCCTGTTGCCTCCCGGAATGCAATGGTATTGGAGAGCCGACTTTTTTAATGACCTGGGTCCTGAACTGAGTGCAAGGCACAAGGAATATGGTTCAAAGATACCAACG
>Ga0163163_10000477_pt1 | contig 36351 bp, 32 predicted proteins | sample S65metaG_FD_119766 | JGI IMG/M metagenome (GOLD analysis project Ga0163163, IMG submission 119766) | Switchgrass rhizosphere microbial communities from Kellogg Biological Station, Michigan, USA - S6-5 metaG | ecosystem: Host-associated > Plants > Roots > Rhizosphere > Soil | place: USA... | reverse complement strand
TTTTCTTGCCATGGCCAGACTTCGATCCAAATCTACGGTAAAGGTCTTGAGGTCCCGGTTGTTGATCCCGACCAATTCTGTCTCGTCACATATATGTTCCAATTCTTCTTCTGCGTGTAATTCCAGCAGCACTTCCAGCTGAAGTGATTTTGCAAATCCTGCGAGCTGTCTCACCTCTTGCGCTGTTAAACATGCCGCAATCAATAATATGGCATCCGCACCCATTGAACGGGCTTCCACAACCTGGTATTCATCAATCACGAAATCCTTTCTCAAAATTGGAATTTCATTCACCCGGGCCTTTACCAGATCAAGGGTTGAACCCCCAAAAAATTCTTCGTCTGTCAACACCGAAAGTGCAGACGCGCCATGTTTGGCATAACCCTTCGTGACCTCAACCACATCGGCACCTGCATTAATAATTCCCTTCGAGGGCGACCTTCGTTTGAATTCTGCAATTATGCCAGTTTTAGCAGGATCCAAAATTGAATGCTTCAATGAAACGATGTTTCTCGAATACAGGGGCGAAGATTCAAGATCGCGTACAGACTTTTTCTGCCGGCGATTTGCTACTTCCTGCTTTTTCGAAGCCACAATGGTTTCGAGGATGTTCACTTTATGATCAATTTGAGGCATTCAATTCTATTAGTTTGTTCAAGGCCTGCAGCGCTTTTCCACTCTCCAGGCTTTCCACGGCCGCATGGTACGCATCATCATAACTTTTAAAATTGCCAGTGGAATAAAGGCCCATGGCTGCGTTGGCCAATACAACTGCTGTTTGGGCCCAGGTTCCTTCAGCTTTCAGGATCTTCATAAAAATCTTTGCAGATTCTTCAACCGTTAGTCCTCCCTGGATGTCTGACGCACTAACCATCCGTTTTCCAAGTTCCTCCGGCGTCATTACTTGTTCTCCCTTGTTGTTGATCACTTTGGTATCTCCAGTCAATGATATTTCATCATAGCCGTCTAAACTATGAATGATGGTAAATGAAGCATTCCCCTGCTGCAATAAATAATTATAAATTCTAGCCATTTCCAGGCTGTAAACACCTACCAACTGAAAAGCGGGGGCCGCGGGGTTAACCATCGGGCCGAGCATATTAAAAAAAGTACGAACACCGAGGTTTTTCCGGATGGGCGCAACGAGCTTTAGTGCCGGGTGAAACAATGGCGCATGGAGAAAACAAATATTTGCTCCGTCCAGCTCCTTCTTCAACCTCGACTCATCATTGCTGAATTTGTATCCCAATTGTTCCATCAAATTCGATGCGCCGCTGATGGATGATGCTCCATAGTTGCCGTGCTTGGCCACCTTGCAGCCCGTACCCGCAACAATGAAACAGGAAAGCGTGGAAATGTTAAACGTATTTTTTCCGTCACCGCCAGTGCCAACGATATCCATCACCTGGTTGCCATTCAGGCTCACGGGTACACAAAGCTCCAGCAATGCGTCTTGAAAGCCCTGCAGCTCATCGATGGTGATACTTCGCATGAGATATACCGTTATGAAGGCTGCGATTTCGCTTTCGTTGAACTGCCCCTTTGAAATGCCCAGCAACACTTCCTTTGCTTTCGCACGGTCCAGCGTCTTATACTCAAACAGGTATTGAAGGATCTTTTTCATGTCGTCAATTTTTTAACCAGTTGCGAAGAATTTGTTCGCCCATGGGTGTCAGCACACTTTCAGGATGGAACTGCACTCCCTGCACATCGTAGTTTTTATGTTGAAGCGCCATTACATAATTATGTTCGTCTCTTGCTGTAATTTCAAGGTCGGCTGGAAATCCTTCGTCGCTTACCACCCAGCTGTGATAGCGACCCACTTCTAATTCAGCGGGCAGGCCCTCAAACAAGGGGCTTAATTTCCCATTCTTCTCATTCCTGATCTTAACCGGTGTAGCGACGCCGTGGTAAACCGTTGAGAGGTTAACCAACTTTCCGCCGAAAGATTCGCCAATGGCCTGGTGACCCAGGCAAACGCCCAGGATCGATTTGGTAGGCGCATAAGCACTAATCAACGGAAGGAGTAGTCCTGCTTCGGAAGGTATGCCAGGTCCAGGTGAAAGAATTATTTTATCGTAGGCAGCTACCTCTTCCAATGGAATCTGGTCATTCCTGCGTACATCGGTTTTTTGCCCGGTGATTTTTTCAACCAGGTGAACCAGGTTGTAAGTGAAAGAATCGTAGTTGTCGAATACAAGTATTTTCATATAAATTCAAAAGTCAAAAGTCAAAATTCAAAAGTTTCAAGAGGGAGCCACTTTTGAATTTTTAATTTTTAATTTCCTGCGCTAGCAGGATGGCCTTTTTCAGCGCATTTAATTTATTATTCACTTCCTGTAATTCAGTCTCTGGCACGCTGGCCGCCACAATACCCGCGCCGGCCTGGTAGGTCAGCGTATTCTGGCGACTCAAAAATGTGCGGATCATAATCGCGTGCACACAACTGCCATTAAAACCCATGAAGCCAATACAGCCGCCATAATAACTCCTTGCAGTTGATTCAAATTCATCAATCAGCGACATCGCCTTAAACTTCGGCGCGCCGCTCAGTGTGCCCATGGGAAAGGTTGCGGCCAACAGTGAAAACGGATTTGCATTTGGCCTGGTCTTTCCCCTTACTTCGCTGACGAGGTGGATCACATGTGAATAATATTGCACCTGCCGGTACATGCTTACCACAACGTCATCGCACAAACGACTCAAATCATTTCTCGCCAGGTCAACCAGCATCACGTGCTCTGCATTTTCTTTGGCATCCTTCAGCAGTTTTTCCGCCGCCTGGTGATCCACTTCATCATCGCCTGTTCTTTTGAACGTGCCGGCAATAGGATGTACTACAGCCCTGCCATTCTCAATCAGCAACTGGCTTTCCGGCGAGGAGCCCATCAGTTTGTAATCACCATAGTCAAAAAAGAACAAGTATGGTGATGGATTGATATTTCGCAAACTCCTGTACACATTGAATTCGTCGCCCCGGAATGCCTGTTGAAATCGACGGCTCAGGACAATTTGAAAAACATCGCCGCGAAAGCAACTTTTAATGCCCTTCTTCACTATGTCCATGTATCCCTCGTTTGTAAGGTTGGAAACTTCTTCGCCAACAGTGCAGAACGGATAAACAGGAACGTCCTTGCTCCTGATCAATGATTCAACCACGGCCAGGTCGGAGTCCAATCCAGCTACCTGGTTTTCACACAAAAAGAGTTCGTCCTTGAAATGATTGATGACGATAACGTACTGGTACAAACGATATCGCATCAGCGGTATTGCATTTGATCCAGGTTGATCAGCGGGCTTTTTAGCATTGAATTTTATCGTATCAAAAAATTGTACCGCATCAAAGCTGGTGTAACCAAAAAGTCCCTGTGCAAAAACAGCGGTCTTTTCTGTAAGCGCTGAGGGCTCAAAGCGCTGCATGAAATTCCACAAAAGACCAGGGACCTCGGTAGGATTTTCGATTGGAATTCTTTCCGGTTTTTCGCCGGGAAATTTGCACTCAAGGCTGCTGGTATTCGTGATCTCCATCCCGGCAATCGCATTGATGCAAATGAAGGAGAAACTGTTTTCCGCGCTGTGGTAATCCGTGCTTTCCAGCAATACCGTATCCCTGAATCGGTCGCGCACGCGGAGGTAGATGCCAACCGGCGTATATACGTCTGCCAGCATTTTCCTGATTACCGTATTGATTCCTATTTTTTTCATGCTTTAAGCCTGTTCAGCGTTCATTGAATTATATAAAATAAAAAACCCCGAATAGATCGGGGCCCAATATGATTGTACATTTTGCAATAGCATCACATGCCCCTGTCGGAGTTAGTATGCCACCACCAATGCTTATTTATGTTCATGTTCATTCGGCTACAAATATGAAGGCAAAAAACAAAATTACCAAATTTTTTTCCCCGCGACTTAGAGCACTCCCTTCGTAGAAGGCAGGTAATTGCTCATAGGATCCCGTCTCACGGCCATTTTGACTGCTTTGGCAAAGGCCTTAAAAATGGCCTCGATCTTATGATGTTCATTCTCACCCCTGCATTCAATATTCAGGTTGCACCTGGCTGCGTCCGAAAAGGATTTGAAAAAGTGGTGGAACATCTCTGTAGGCATTTCGCCTATGCGTTCCCGTTTAAACTCGGCATTCCAAACCAGCCAGGGCCGTCCCCCAAAATCTATCAATACTTTCGCTTCGGCCTCATCCATCGGCAGCGCAAATCCATATCGTTCCATACCCCGCTTGTCGGCAAGCGCTTTCGCAAAGGATTCACCCAAGGCCAATCCGGTATCCTCAATGGTATGATGCTCATCAATGTGAAGGTCGCCATTAGCGCGAAGGGTCAGGTCTAAGCCGCCATGCCTGGCGATCTGCTCCAGCATGTGATCAAAAAATCCCAGACCCGTTATAATATTGGCCTTCCCACTTCCATCCATGTTCAATTCGATCCTGATCTGGGTTTCATTCGTATTGCGCTCATGCGTCACTCTTCGCATTCCCAATTTCAAAAATTCGTAAATCTTCTGCCACGATTGGGTCTCCAGGCTGATTACTGAACGAAGTGATTCCATCGTATCCTTGATTTCGCCCCCGCCTAAAGCGGCATCGTTGTTCAGCCAGATCGCCTTGCAGCCCAGATTCTTTGCAAGTTGCACATCGGTAATCCTGTCGCCGATCACCAATGAGTTCGCAAGATCATATTGAACGTTGTTCAGATATGCGGTGAGCATACCCGTATTTGGTTTACGCGTAAGTGCATTGTCTTTCGCAAGCGTCTTGTCAATCTTTACATCGGAAAAATGAATGCCTTCGTTTTCAAGGCTCTTCATTACAAAATCCTGCACCGGCCAGAAACTTTCTTCCGGGAAAGATGAAGTACCCAGGCCATCCTGGTTGGTGACCATCACCAACTCATAATCCAGTTCACGGGCGATTGCACCCATGCATTCAAACATACCCGGATAAAATTCCAGCTTGGAGAAAGAATCGATCTGGTAACTCGGCGGCGCTTCCTTAATCAGCGTTCCATCCCGGTCTATAAATAATACACGCTTCATCCATTATTTGATTTTCGCTTTCACCGACTTCACGTCCGCAGCCGAAATCGCGCTGGCTTTATTGCCAAAGCTGTTACGCACATAGGTGAGCACGTCTGCAATTTGCTGGTCGGTAAGATTCGGATGTGCAGGCATCACGTTTTCATATGTCTCTCCGTTAATTTCAACCGGCTTATCGAGGCCCTGCACCACGACGGTTATAATGGTTTTCTTATCCCCTAATACATATTTGGTCTTAACGAGTGGCGGATTCATTCGTTGCACCCCCTGTCCATTGGCCTGGTGGCACGACAAACATTCACTCTCATAAACGACTTTGCCGCGTTGCATTGTTGCAGCCGGAATGGATGAACTCGTTTTCGGTTTAGCGGCTGGTTTGGTTTGTGCAGATGCACAATAAGATCCTCCGGCCAGTATGAGCACGCCGGCTGTAATAGCAAAAAATTTAAACATGCTTAGCTCTTTTTAAATACGATTCTGTAAACCGTTCCACCAGCATCATCTGTCACGTAGAGTGAACCATCCGGACCCTGCGCCAGTCCGCAAGGACGGTGCTTGGCATTTCCGCTGGATCTGTTCTCTTCAGTGCCTGCAAATCCATCAGCAAATACCTCCCAATTGCTGTCGGGCATACCATTCTTGAACGGCACAAATACCACAAAGAATCCCGCTTGAGGCTTTGGTGCCCTGTTCCATGAACCGTGAAATGCGATGAACGCGCCATTTTTATATTTTTCCGGGAACATGCTGCCTGTATAGAACAGCAGGCCATTCGGTGCCAGATGACCAGGAAACGCATAGATGGGTTGATCCACATTTGCGCAACGATCCTGCTTCTTGCTATCGCCACCATATTCGGGATTCAACAATTTTTTGTTCTGGAATTGATCGTAGTAGCAATACGGCCAGCCAAAATTGGAACCCTTCTTGACGCGAAACATTTCTTCAGCGGGTAAAACAGAACTCTGTTCATCCGTATACATGCTGTCAAAAAGTCTGTGAAGGTCATCACGACCGTGTTGCATGGCATAGAGATCATTCGTTTCGTTGTTCCAATCCAATCCCACAATATTTCTGATACCCGTGCAATAGCGAACACCCTGTGCGTATGACTGATTCATCTGATCTGCTTTGAACTGCCAAATGCCGCCTGCTGAATCAAGGATCGGACAGGGATCCTGGCCTGGTGAACCCTTTGTTCTGTCTTTTACCTGGCATGCATTTGAAGGCGCGCCAATGTTAACATAGATGTTGCCGTTGTTGTCAAGCGTGATTGATTTGGAAGAGTGTTGATGATGATCCCAAAGACCGGTTACAATTTTTTCCGGGGCTGAGGTGTTAGCTACTTCATTTTTGTCGTTGAGCTTGTAGCGAAAGATTTCCTGGTTGGAACTGGCATACAGGTAGCCATTTTTGATTGCGATGCCGGTTCCAATATAATTGCCAAAACCTTTCATCTCGTCTGCCTTTCCATCCCCATTGGTATCACGCAGGCGATAAATACCGCTCCCATCTTTCAATTTTTCTAATTTCACGTAGATGTCACCGTTAGCATTCACCACAATGTGACGGGCAGCTGGTAGCTTATCTGTAACCACCAACGCGCCGAATCCAGCAGGTAATTTAAGTCCGGCGTTATCAACATCCGGGAGCAGTTGTCCGGATGGCTTTTTCATTTGGGTTGTATCGCCAGCGCAGGCTGTGAAAGTGCTCAGCGCCACAAAAGATGCAACAAAAAGGATTTTGGTAAAAGGTTTCATATCCTGAGTTTTATTCTGAATGGAAGATAAATTTAGTACTTAAACAATGAACTCACTTAAAACCCTGATCAATTCCTCATTTTCTTTCGGTGTTCCAACTGTAATTCGGAGACAACCCTCGCACAATTCGACGTTACTGCGATCCCTGACAATGATCCCGCGGTGTTCAAGATAAGCGTAGATCGCTTTTGCATCCACCGTTTTAACAAGCACAAAATTTGCATCACTAGGGTAAATATTCAACACCGTGCTAAGCACCCTTAAACCGGCGGCCAATTCCTCGCGACTGTTAACAATTACGCGAATCATTTCATTGACCTGTTCCACTTCATCCAGCGCCTTCAAAACCAGCTCCTGCGTAGCCTGGCCAATATTATAAGGTGGCTTTACTTTGTTGTAGACACTGATTATCTCTTCACTCGCAAAAGCCATGCCCAGCCTCAGTCCGGCAAGCCCCCAGGCCTTGGAAAGGGTTTGCAGCACGACCAGGTTGGGATACTCCTCCATCTCCTGGATAAATGATCTATGCCGGGAAAAATTAATATATGCCTCATCTATCACCACCAGGCCATCAAAATTGTTGAGCACAACTTCAATGTCTTCCCGGTTCATTGAGTTACCGGTGGGATTATTAGGCGAGCAAAGCCAGATGATGCGGGTATTTTCATCAACCAGGTTTTCGAGGTGGATAAGGTCCAGCTGAAAATTGTCGAGCAGTTTGGCCCGCCTGATTTCCACGTCATTAATATTCGCGCTTACCTCATACATGCCGTAAGTGGGCGGATTGATGATCACGTTCGACTTTCCCGGTTCGCAAAATGCACGATACAAGATATCAATACATTCATCACTGCCATTACCAACAAAAATGTTGGCTGGCGGAATCCCTTTGATGGCTGCCAGCTTCTCTTTAATCAACACCTGGTGCGGATCAGGGTATCGATTGTACCATTTAATGAGGGGAGAACCCAGGCTGTTCTCATTCGCGTCCATAAATATCCTGGCCGCCCCGGAATATTCATCGCGCGCGGATGAATAGGGCTTCAGGTCTTTGATGTTTTGCCTGGTGATATTTGAGAGGTTGAACATCATTGTTTATTTAATCTAATTCTCACTGCTTCAGCATGCGCCTGCAGTCCTTCCGCCATCGCCATTTCATCAACGGTTGGAGCGATCGCCTGCAGGCCGGCTTTAGTTAATTGCTGTATCGTAATTTTCTTTACAAAACTGTCTACACTAACGCCGCTGTATACCCGCGCAAATCCATGGGTTGGTAGCGTATGATTTGTGCCGCTGGCATAGTCGCCCACGCTTTCGGGCGAATAATTTCCGAGGAAAATGGAGCCCGCATTAGAGATCGAACCTGCAATTTCTTCAGCGGCTTCGCACGAAATAATGAGGTGCTCCGGCGCATAGGCGTTGACGAGAGCAATCGCATCGGCCAGGCTGTCCATGATTACCACGCGACTATTGTCGAGCGACTTCCTGGCAAATTCCATCCTTGGCAGTTTTTCAAGTTGCCTGCCAATTTCATCCTGAACTGTCTTTGCAATATTTTCATCGAGGCTAACCAGCAATACCTGGCTGTCGGCCCCGTGTTCCGCCTGCGAGATCAAATCAGCGGCCACAAAGGCCGGCTCCGCGGTTTGATCTGCAAGCACACAAACTTCACTCGGGCCCGCAGGCATATCGATTGCAACACCCTGCAATTGCGCCAGGCGTTTTGCGCTGGTCACGTACTGGTTGCCCGGACCGAAGATTTTGTAAACCGAAGGGATGCTCGCTGTACCATAGGTCATCGCCGCGATCGCCTGTGCACCTCCTGCCTTAAATACTTTCGTCACGCCAACCAATTTCGCTGCAAAGAGGATGGCGGGGGAAATCTTTCCCTCCTTGTCGGGCGGCGTGCAAAGCACGATGTCTTCACAAGCGGCGATGGCAGCGGGAATACCCAACATTAACACGGTTGAAAACAAGGGAGCGGTTCCACCGGGAATGTAAAAACCGACACGCTCGATCCCTACGCTCTTCCGCCAGCAAACCACACCAGGCATGGTCTCTACCCTTTCTTCCCTCCTGGTTTGAGTGAGGTGGAATTTTTCAATATTCGCTGCGGCTTGTTGAATGGCCAGTTTCAGTTTTGACGAAAGCAGCTTTTCAGCTTCTTCAAATTCGCTTGTACTTACCCGTAAATCAGACAACACGACCTGGTCAAACCTCTTCGCCATGGCAAATAGTGCCTCATCACCATTCAATTCTACTGACTGCATGATCTCCATTACTGCAGCATCCAGCACTGCCGGATCCATGGCGGGCCGACTGACCAATGCTTCCCAATCTGATTTCGGTGGATTCCTGAAAATTCGCATACAATTTTTTTAGATCACCATTTTTTCAATGGGTACAACCAGGATGCCCTGCGCGCCAGCGCCTTTTAGCTTTTCGATAATTTCCCAGAATTCATCCTCACTGAGCACGCTGTGAATCGAGCTCCAGCCTGCTTCGGCAAGTGGAAGCACTGTTGGACTCTTCATGCCGGGCAGCAAAGAAATAATTTCGGTGAGCTTTTCATTGGGTGCGTTGAGCAGCACGTACTTGTTCTTCTTGGCCTTTTTGACTGCCTGGATTCTGAACAACAATTTATCCAGCCATTCTTCCTGTTGTTTACCGAGGATCTGGTTGCGAATCAGTACCGCCTGTGAATTGAGAATGGTCTCTGCTTCCTTGAGCCCATTCATGAATAGCGTAGATCCGCTGCTCACCAGGTCACAAATGGCGTCCGCAAGTCCGATGCCCGGTGCAATTTCAACCGATCCGCTGATCTCATGAATTTCCACATCAACCCGTTTGTCGGAAAGCCATTTTTTCACGAGGTAAGGGTAGCTCGTCGCTATTTTTTTTCCCTGCAGGGAGTATACGTCTTCATACTTGTCATTCCGTTTAATGGCAACGCTCAGCCGGCATTTGCCAAATCCGAGCTTTTCAATCACTTCAATATTCTTGTTCTTTTCATATACCACGTTTTCACCCACGATACCGACGTCTGCCACTGCATCTTCCACGTATTGTGGAATGTCGTCGTCGCGTAGAAAGTATACTTCCAGCGGAAAGTTGAGCGCTTCTGATTTCAGCTTGTTGACGCCATTGGAGATGTCGATGCCACATTCTTTCAATAATTTGATAGAGTCTTCGTGCAGCCTCCCCGATTTCTGGATCGCCAGTTTTAGTTTGTCCATGTACTGAGATTTCCGGTTTAAATTCTATATAAAAAAACAGGGCTTACTAAGTAAGCCCTGAATCTTGTATTGCTGAATGTACAAAGTATCACCGGCCTACCCGTTAGGTAAGATATGGTGATGATGGTTGTACATGCGATTAATCATGGCGCAAAAGTAAAGGTGAAATGTGGAATGACAAAATTTGATTGTGGATTGTTGATTGTGGATTGTGGATCAAATCTTTATCCAAAATTCCTAATCAACAATCCAAAATCCAAAATCACTCCTTCTTCATGTATTCTTTATACTTCTCATTCACATACCTCAACATATCCTCGTGATTGGCGGCGCGGCAAAATTTGTAACTCGGCCGGTACCGCAGCATAAACTGAGAAAGCGAATCTCCTTTGAGGCCGGTCAGCCGCGATACAGTAGCTTTTGAAAAGCGGTAGTCCACATATGCTGCCTCCTCTTGTTTTTCAAAGATTTTCCTGAATTCCCGCTTCTCCTTTTCACCGCTGGAAAAATAGGTAAAGGGGCTGATGGAAACACCTACGCCGTCGCTGGGCCTGTTACCACCGCGAATGGTTGAAGTTGGACCTTCATGTATGACAGCTTCGAATTCTTCTGCCCTGCTGAGTGAATCCTCCTGGTAAATATCGAGTCCGCTGATTTTTACTTCAGACATCCTCACGAACTTCCGCGACAGGTAAATATTGACCGTATCGATGAGCCATCGGTGCTTTACAAAAAGTGTATCCTGTTTATACCCGCTCGAAGAAACAAAAATGGTATCGCCCACTGTTGCCGGGATCAGGAAATTACCTCCTCGATCTGATTGTTTGAAAATGTTCCTGGTCCTGTTGTAAAAACTGACGGCCGGCAGTACCTGGTCGAAATCGCGATCGATGACGCGGCCGCGGAGCGTGGTTTGCGCTTCAATAAATGAAGGAATCGCCAGTAATAATATTCCCAATAAGCAGCGCATTCTATAAATCTAGCCAGCATGATGACGCTAGTGTGAAGTCAATCTCTAATCTTCTGTTAAAACTCAAATTTATGGGGATATCAAAATGGTGATAAAAGTTGTAGATGCGTCGTACTTTTGCATGGTCCTCCCCGTCTGATTATAAAGCTTTAGGCCGATGAAGTGGTTGTTGAATTTTTTTACCGTTCTCTTCTTTACAATCAGTTGCATTCATGCAAAAGCCCAAAAAGTGGACAGCATTTACTTTAATTTGTACACTGACAGCTTAAAAAAGGGCACGTTCAATTATATCAATGTGGAAGGTGTTCTATCTGATGGCAGAATTATTCCGCTTGATTCCTCTACCATTATCTTCCGTAGTTCAGTTGGAAAATTTTCTGCTAACAGTCTTTGGCTTGATCCCGATTTGAAAGCAGACAGGATTGAAGTCACCGTCGTGCTTCGTGCAAATCCCAAATTAAGTCGGGTCATCACGATCTACGTGAAGAAAAAAGAAAACACGGAGCGCCTCAAGACGATCGATGAGATTTTTGGGAAAAAGAAAAAGAATCAGATTTAGCAATCACGCCCTTATTGCCATTTCTTGGCATCTTCAAGGAATTTCGCCAAACCGATATCCGTCAATGGATGTTTCAATAATCCCATGATGGATTCTAGTGGACAGGTGCAGACATTTGCGCCCATCTCTGCTGCTTTGATGATATGAAGCGGACTGCGAATGGATGCGGCGAGGATTTCCGATTTGTATCCCTGCACGGAGTAAATATGGTGGATTTGACCAATGAGTTCCATGCCATCCCAACCACCGTCGTCGATACGGCCGATGAAGGGAGATACGTAATTGGCACCGGCTTTTGCAGCAAGGATTGCCTGTCCGGCTGAGAATATCAGCGTGCAATTGGTGCGAATACCATTGTCGTGAAACCATTTCAGGGCCTTTACTCCATCGCGGATCATGGGCACCTTTACAACGATGCGTGGGTGAATCGCAGCAAGTTTCTTTCCTTCTTCAATAATCCCCTGAAAATCGGTGGAGATCACTTCGGCGCTAATGTCGCCATTTACCAATTCACAAATGGTCTTATAGTGGTTGGTCACCGCGGCTTCGCCTTTGATACCTTCTTTGGCCATTAAAGATGGATTGGTGGTTACACCATCCAGGATGCCCATGTCGTTGGCTTCCTTAATCTGTGCGAGATTGGCGGTATCGATAAAGAATTTCATATAGATAGTTTTTGTCCGATGCGGGCAAATTAGTAATAATTCAAAAAAAATGGCAAGTTACTTACATCGCACCGCTCAACCACTTACCCTTGCTGCCTTCCGGCCCTGGGGGGTTCAGCAGGAGCTGGTCGTATAAGACTTGCCGCCGCAAATGTAGGAAAAAAAATCTGACCACTTGACTGTAGGTTAAGGGGTTTAATTCGGGTTAATTAGGTTAATTAGGTTAACTAGGTTAACTATATGGCACTATATTAATTACCCCAATTAACCTAATTAACCTTATTAACCTAATCAACCTAACCAACCCAATCACCCTTTTACCTAAACTGCACCGCCTTCGCCGGCCGAATGGACCTGGTGATAAAAGTTGGAATTAGCAACGCGAGAAAGCAAGTCACCAATGTTGCTAGCGCAACCACAATCACCTGCCACCAGATAATCCTTACCGGCGCAGTTGCCATATAATATGCTTCTTCATTAAGCTTTATGAAGCCGGTCTTCGACTGCAGGAAACAAATGCCCAACCCCAACACGAGTCCCCAGAAAATTCCGCGTAAACATATAAATGTGCCTTCCGATGCAAAGATCGCCTGTATGGTAGCGTTCTTCGCTCCTAAAGATTTCAACACACCCACCATCCTTGTACGCTCCAATACAAGAATGATCAAACAGGTTATCAGGTTGATAATCGCCACCACCACCATGATACCCAATATCACCTGCTTGTTCAGATTCTGCAAATTCAACCAATCGAAGATCTGCGGATAAATTTCTCTCATCGTCATACTGTTCCACTGTTGAGGCAGTGCGTTGTAAATCGCTTCACTTACCTGGTCCATCTTCGGATAATCCTTAATAAAAATCTCATAGCCACCGATATCATCAGGCTTCCAGTCATTCAGCCTGCGAACCAATTTCAAATCGCCAAGGGCAAAAATGTTATCGTACACTTCGATACCCGTTTTGTAAATGCCCACAATCTTCAGCTTCCTCGTTCTCGGCTTCTCACCGTTGGGTTGAATAAAATAAATAAGCAGGCTGGTATCCACGCCCACCTTGAGTTGCTTCGAAGTGTATTCAGAAATGACAATTTCATTACTGTAGCCGCTATCCTGGAAATGGATCCACCTGCCTGCCTTTAGAAACCTGTCAATTTCCCTGAAGTTATAGGCAGAATCAACACCCTTGAATATGACGCCCTCAATGGTTTCAGCAGTTCGCAAGATGGCCGACTTTGTGGCATAGGCCTGAACCTGCACCACTTCGGGATTCTGGCGAATTGCCTTCTCTGCAGAATCATTTCTTTGAATGGGTGATTCTTCGGCTATATTAGCCCGTAAGGGTTCATAGTGTTGCACCCTGATATGTCCGCAAAAGCTGAATACCTTCTTGCTCACAGCTTCCTGGAATCCGTTCACGAAAGCGAGTGCCACGATCATAACGGCTACGCTGATTGCAGTTGCTACCGTTGCGAGCCGGATGATGAAGCGTGAAAAGGTTTTTTCCTCGTTGGAAGAAATTCGCCGGGCAATGAAACTCGCGATATTCAAGAAGGATGATTTTATTAACTTGTGAAGATAAATGAATTATTGCATGCCCTATCCGAATGCTTTAATCAGATCGCTGGCCGTTTTGGTCGTTTGCTTTGCCCAACTCAGGTCAACCGCACAGCGTTATCCCGACCAGGTTTTTGTTCCCAATATCAAGACAGTGAAACTCTTCAAATATGGTGATCCTTTTGCCTATCCTATCATTGCGCTCAACAGCAGTGACAGACTGGAGTTACACTTTGATGACCTCGATGCCAATATCAAAAGCTATTATTATACGATTGAACTCTGCGACGCCGACTGGAAGCCGGCGCTCATGAGCTTTCTCGATTATGCCAGGGGCTTCACCAATGTGCGAATAACCACCTACCGGAATTCTTCCGTAGCCCTTACGCGCTATGTACATTACCAGGCAAGCTTTCCCGATCGCGACCTGGCACCGACGCGGGCAGGCAACTACGTACTCAAGGTTTTCCTGAATGGAGACAGTTCTAAAATGATCATCTCAAGACGATTCCTGGTCGTTGACCAAAAAATTGCCATATCTGCACAGATACAACAACCTTTCAACCCGGAGATCTTTCGTTCGCACCAGCTTATTCACGTGGCCATCAATACGCCGGCGGTAAACGTAGTGTATCCCAACCAGATCAGGGTTTTTGTTTTGCAGAATAATCGTTGGGATAATTGTCTGCATGATCTAACGCCATCGCTCATGCGAAATGCCTATTATGAGTTTAATGTCGAAAACCAAATCGTGATGCCCGGCGGAAAGGAATGGCGTTGGCTGGACCTGCGAAGTTTCAGGTTACTCAGCGACCGGGTAAGTCGGCAGGAAAATACAAATACGGCGAACGAATTGTTCGTCAAACAGGAATATCCGCGCCCGGGGCAGCGATATATGTATTTCAAGGACAATAACGGCATGTTTATCAGTGAAACCAGCGAAGGATTGAATCCTTACTGGCAGGGTGACTATGCGAAGGTGCATTTCAGCTTTCAGCCCAATGAGAAATTGCCTTACGAAGGAAAGGACCTGTCCATCTTCGGAGAAATGACGAATTATGGAAACGGCGATGGAGCCAAACTGCAGTGGAATGAAAGCACGCAGTCATACGAGACCATCCTGTTTTTGAAACAGGGATATTATGATTACATCTACGCGCTCAAAGACCCCAATGATCCGACGCGAAAATTTACATCAGATATTACAGAAGGCGACAGCTGGGAAACCGAGAACAGGTATACGGTGCTCATTTACTACCGTGAACTGGGAGGAAGGTATGATCAGCTGTTAGGTATCGCATTTTTGAATTCGATGCTGAATCGGCCAGGACAGTAGAAGTTCAGAGTTCAAAGTTCAGAGTTCAAAGTTTTATTCCAACTCTGAACTCTGAACTCTGAACTTTGAACTCTGGCCCTAGCAGGTCAATTGATATAAAACAATGCCTGCTGCCACTGCAGCATTGAGAGATTCCGCTTCGCCAAATTTTGGAATGGTGATTCTTTCATGGGCGCGATCCAGCCACGCCTGCTTCAATCCCTTTGACTCATTCCCGATCAAAATAAACCCTTCTTTCAGCGAGCCCATGCCATGAATATTGCGTCCATCTAGCGCAGTTGCATAAAGCGGGATTGCTGCGTGTTTGTTCAGGAACTCATCCAGGTCCTCATAAAGACAAGCCACGCGCAGAAAACTGCCCATGGAAGATTGTATCACTTTGGGATTGTAAACCTCGGCACTGTCGCGGCTGCATACGATTTGCTTCAGCCCGAACCAGTCGGCAATTCGAATCATCGTTCCAAGATTTCCGGGATCCTGGATGGTGTCAAGAAGTAGTGTAAGGGTATTGTTAAAGTTGGGTGATCCAGGTGATGCCTTCTTCATCACAGCAAGCACCTGGTTCGGCGTGGAGCGTGCAGAAATTTTTTCGAGCTCGTGCGTTTCGACTTCAAAAATCCTGTCTTCGGTTATATTTTTCAGTAAGTTTCTCTCGGCATCCAACCAGCTTCGAATTGCATAAATAGCAACAAGGTCCGAAGCCGCTTGCCGGCAGCATTCCGCCACGATCTTCGGGCCTTCTGCCAAAAACTTTGCCTCTTCATCTCTGAATTTTTTCTGGTATAAACTTTGAATATATTTGACCTGTGCTTTGCTTAGCATCCCTGGAAAAATTATGCCCCTAGAGCGACCAATATTTTCTATGACCCGTCGTATCCTTTATTCCCTGATTGGTCTGCTTTTTTTTGCATCTTGTACAGTCACTTCCGTCAGGAAATACCAACCGGGTGTTCCTTTCGTCTTCGAAAATAAAGTAAATATTGTTGCATCCAAGATGTCCGTGGATGTGAAGTCGGACCTGCAGACAAAACTCGAAGCCCAGATCGAAGACAGCGTCAAACCCAAGCCCAAGACCTGGCTCTTCGTATATCAAAGCCTGAAACGACCGCCCCGTTATGACACCAATTATATCGCGAAGTCCAGGGTGAACATGAAGAACCTGCTTACAGCACAGGGGTATTTCTTTGGATCAATCAAATCAGACAGCAGCCTTACCGTTCGGGGAGACCAAAAAAGGGTGAAGGTGACTTACACTGTTGAACCTGGAAAGAACTTCACAATTGATTCGGTTAGAATCAGCTTTAAAGATACGGGCCTGCAACGCCTCGCGCTGGCAAATCAATCGGCGACCTTATTGAAGAAAAAGACACCCTTTACTTACGGACTGATCAACGATGAATTAAACCGATTGATGGTAGTCTATCGCAACAACGGTTATTTCAAACTGACACGTGATGATATCTATGCCGAAGTGGATACCGTACTCGTAGGCCTGATAGATCCAACACTCGATCCCTTCGAACAGATCAGGTTGTTGACGGAAGGCTTGAAGAGAAAACAAAACCCAACTATTCACATTGAATTAAAGCAAGCGGTTCCGAAAGACTCGTCGCACCTCTTTCAATACAGAGTGGGAGAAGTTTTCATTTATCCTGATGTGCCGCTTACGGGTGACTATGCAGATACCCTCACCACGACAAAGTTTCGCCGCTTTACCATCAGGCAGAGTGAATATTTGTTCAGGCCAAGAACGCTTACCAGGAATGTGAGTTTGAGACCCGACAGTATTTTCACCCAGAATGATTTTGCGCAAACACTCTACAACTTCAATAAAATCCCTGCCTGGCAAAACGCAAGCCTGCAGGCCTTTCCGGTTGATTCAACAAAAAAAGTCGATTTCTCATTGCGACTGGTACCGGCGAAGCGACATTTCTTTAGTATCGATCTCGAGGGGTCCAGCATATTGAACTCAAACCAGAATACCATCCTTGTAGCGGGTAACAACGGTCTGGCTGTAAACTTCGTGCTCAAAAACAGGAATGTTGCCAAACGAGCCATTCAATTGGAGAATGTGATCAGAGCTGGAATTGAGTTTAACAACTTTGCCAAGATACTATCAAATGAACTTGCATCTAATAACAGACTGGTATTTCCCTGGCTCGCCTCGCCTATTAAATTAAAGCATCCCAGGCGTTTCCTCAATCCAAGATCCTTTATCGGCCTGGATGCATCCTATGTAGACCGTTTCAATTACTACAAGGTGCTCTCCCTGAACACCAATTTTGGTTACGAATGGAAGCTAAAGCCTAATGAGCTATGGCAATTCAAACCCATTAATATTGAATACACCAAGTTCCTTCGCGTTGACTCGGCATTTGAACAAGCCCTCAAAGACTTCCCCCTGCTTGCCTATTCTTACAACAACGGCCTGGTAATCGGCCCAAATATTTCTTACTCATTAAAATTCCCGGGCAAACGGTCGAATCATTTAAACGCTTTTAGAATTGCGCTGGAAGAATCCGGATTGATAATTGGCGCTCTCTTCAAAGGCCTTACTGATTCGGGCAGGATTCTCGAGAACCTGTACCGCTTTTGGCGCGCCGACCTGGACTACAGGCACTACATATCGACAAAAAAGACGACACTGGTACTGCGCTTCCATGGAGGTTACGGCCGTGGCTATGCGACCGCCAGCAACAACGGCGCAACGCTGCCTTTCTTCAAACAATATATCGCCGGCGGTCCAAACAGCATGCGAGGCTGGCAATTGAGGAAGCTTGGCATTGGATCGAATATATTTTACGACACACTTGAGAATGGTAAGTTCAACGACCGGTATGGAGACATCATCCTGGAGAGTAATGTCGAATATCGCTTTGACCTGTTCCCGATTTACGGCTTTTGGATTCGCGGCGCGTTGTTTACAGACGTGGGTAATATCTGGAACCGTTCTACCAATACATTGGCCAATGTAAAGCTTGAATACGCAGATTTGTCGTTAGAGCGCTTTTATACAGACCTCGCTGTGGACGCGGGGGCCGGCGTACGCGTGGATTTCAATTTCTTCCTTCTAAGATTTGACTTTGGCTTCCCCTTAAAGAATCCGCTATATGCGTCGGATCCCTACAAGGATCCAATGAACGACGGCTGGTTCATTAAAGATAAATGGAGCAAACCCACCTTTCAGTTTGGTCTCGGCTATCCCTTCTAGTGATGCTGAAGTACATCCTGAATTTCTGTTACCCAATCATCGACCGTTTTTGCATCTTCCAGTTTGAATTCACCAATTCTTGTTCTGCATAAACTGCTGAGGTAAGCGCCGCAACCGAGGGCTTCGCCGAAATCATTTGCCAGGCTTCGGATATACGTACCCGTTGAACATACCACCCGAAAGTTGACTACAGGGAGCTTTTCAACTTGTATTTCAAATACTGAAATAGTGACGGGCCTTGGCTCAAGCACCACATCCTTTCCTTTCCTGGCAGCCAGGTACACTGGCTTACCCTCCTTCTTAATTGCGGAATGAATGGGCGGGACCTGTTGAATATCTCCTTTAAAACTGCTCACCGCCTTTTGCAATTCAACCTCGTCGATATGTTCAAAGCTTTTGAAATTGGTGGGGTCAGATTCCAGGTCATAGGTAGGCGTCTGTGCGCCCAGCGTAAAACTACCGGTATACTCTTTTTCGCGAGCCATGTACTGGTTGATCTGTTTGGTCTTTTTGCCCGTGCAAAGGATCAACAACCCGGAGGCAAGCGGGTCAAGGGTCCCGGCATGGCCCACTTTCTTTGTTCGCACGGCGTTTCTCAACTTGCGCACCACATCAAAAGATGTCCAATGCAGGGGTTTGTTTACCAACAAAACGCGGCCCTCGTCGTATGGGTTTGTTTTCTGCGAATTCATTTTCAATCCAGCAAAGCTAAGTTGAGCGAAGTAAAATTTTTTTGAATGAAAAATGCCAAATAATTTTAGCCCTTCCGGAAAAACCCTGCATGACACTCCTTCAGCATAAAGACGACGCCGTTCGATACCAGCAACAGGTTGACAATGGGCGTCAGTATCTTCTCCCCTTTATTCAACAACACTATAAGGTTACGGCTTCCACGCGCGTGCTGGATATAGGCTGTGGCGAAGGCGGTGTGCTGATCCCCTTTTTGGAAATGGGTTGCGTTTGCACCGGCATCGAGCTCTACGAGCCCCGGGCAATCCTGGCCCGTCAGTTCCTTTCGAACTACGTCCAATCCGGGCAGGTGGACATCATTAACCAGAATATTTACGAGGAAGCCGCATTGGAGAAGTACAAACATCAGTTTGACCTGATCTTGTTGAAGGATGTTATTGAACACATTCCCGACCAGGAGCGATTCATTCCTTACCTGAAGAAGTTTCTAAAACCAGGCGGCGCAGTTTATGTTGGCTTTCCACCCTGGTATATGCCCCACGGTGGACACCAACAGGTTTGCAAGAGCAAATTTCTCTCCTTCCTTCCATGGTTTCATTTGTTACCGAAACCGCTCTACAAAGGGATTCTAAAAATGTTCGGAGAATACGATGCCGTGATCCAGGAGTTGATGGAGATCAAAGATACCGGCATCAGCATCGAGCGCTTTGAACGAATCGTGAAGAAGAATGAATATGAGATGCCTGGCAGAAATTTTTATCTCATCAATCCCATCTATCAATACAAGTTTGGCTGGAAGCCCAGGAAGCAGTTCAAATGGCTGGCAGCAATTCCGTTTGTGAGGAATTTTTTTACGACTTGTGTGTATTACGTAATTACAGTTAAAGGTTGATTGAGCGGTTGGCGGCAACCGCCAACCCCTTAAATCGCTTGTCTTGCTTTTAATTCAAGATACTTATTTAACGCATTTACCGTCACATTCTTCGGGGCTGTGAGTATGGTGATGATACCGTGACGTTGCAATTCCTTTACAATAAGCTTCTTTTCGAAAGAAAATTTCTCGGCAATGGTGCGTGTGTAAATCGTTTCAAGGTCCTTCGCCGGTTCATCAATCAATTGCTTCAATTCCGTATTTTCAAAAAACACTACCAGCAGCAAATGGTGCTGCGCAATTCTTCGCAAATATGGCAATTGCCGCTGCATGCCCGACAATGATTCAAAATTCGTGAACAATACAATCAGGCTTCGTTGCGTGATCCTGTGACGAATTGTAGAATATAATTTCTCGAAATCACTTTCCAGGTAGCGCGTTTTTTGATTATACAAAACCTCAAGGATAGACTGCATCTGCGTTGCCTTCTTTTCCGCGGGAAGAAATGCACTGAGCTTTTCAGCAAAACTGATTAACCCTGCCTTGTCCTGCTTCAATAAGGCCACATTCAACAACACCAGGGATGCATTGATGGCATAATCCAGAAGGCTCAATTCTTCAAAAGGCATTTTCATTACCCGGCCCTTATCGATGACACAGTAGATCTGCTGGCTTTTTTCGTCCGTATAATTGTTCATCATCAGCTGGCCCTTCCGTGCAGTGGCTTTCCAGTTGATGGTTCGGTAATCGTCGCCACGGACATACTCTTTGATTTGTTCAAATTCCATGCTATGGCCGATACGCCTGATCTTCTTCACGCCTACCTCACTGAGACGGTTTGAAATTGCCATCAACTGATACTTTCTCATCTGCAAATAAGAGGGATAAACAGGCACCGTCATGGCTTCGCCTTGCCTGAATCGCCTTTGGATCAGGCCAAGTACCGAGCTCACATATACATTGATTCTTCCAAATTCATATTCTCCCCGTTTCACGGGACGCAGATTATACTGAAGCAGTTCGTGTGTGCCAGCCTTCATTTTCAACTTAAATAAGACATCTCTCTTTTGAAACTGGTGGGGGATCTCATCCACAACATTCACGTCAGTTGGAAAATTGTATTTGCTCTCGAGATAAATCGAAAGGGAATTCAGGTCTCCATTGCTTAGTCTCTCCGCAAGCGCACGGCGCGCAAAAAACATGTTTCGCCTGGTAAAGAGCAATAAATAATCAATAATGAACAAGACCAATATGACTCCGGCAAACAAAAAGGGAATATCGCCAAGCCAATTCAGAAAATACCTGAAAAGAAATAGCGTGCTGCCAATGATCAGAAGCATGTAACAGCGTGGGCGAAAGAACAAATCCCCAATATATAATGACCAGAATTTCTTCATGCCTTACCTGGGAATTTCAACTTTTTTGAGAATGGTTTCAATAATCTGATCGGTGGTCACGCCTTCCATCTCTCTCTCCGGTGTCACAATCAGGCGATGTCTCAGTACTGCGGGCACCACATCAAGCACATCGTCGGGGATCACGAAATCACGGCCACGCATACCTGCAAATGCCTTTGCGCTTTTCAAAATGGCAACCGAGGCCCTTGGACTTCCGCCCAGGTACAATGATTTGTTATTGCGTGTTTCATGTACAATTGCAGCAATGAACTCAAGCACTTTGGGCTCAATGCGCAGGCTGGCCACCTGCTTCCTGAATGTATCCATTTCTGCAGCTGTGAGCACCTTATTTACAAGGTGATCAAAGTTTGTGGTCCGGCCCTCGTGGGAGTATTGCAGAATATTTATTTCTTCCTGCAGGGTTGGGTAACGCACTTCGATTTTAAAAAGAAAACGGTCAAGCTGCGCCTCAGGCAATTTATAGGTCCCCTCCTGTTCAATCGGGTTTTGAGTTGCGAGCACCAGGAATGGTTGATCAGCCAAATAGGTGACGCCGTCTACAGTGATCTGCTTTTCTTCCATCACTTCGAAAAGTGCGGCCTGGGTCTTGGCAGGTGACCGATTGATTTCGTCAATCAATACGAGGTTGCTGAAAATAGGTCCCCGCCGGAATTGGAAGCTGCCTGATTGCGGATTAAACACTGATGTACCAATCACATCACTCGGCATCAGGTCGGGCGTGAACTGAATTCTCGAAAACGGAATGTCCAGGCATCTTGCCAACAATTTTGCAGTGAGCGTCTTGGCTACCCCTGGCACCCCTTCTATCAACACATGACCGTCGGCGAGGATAGCGGCCAGCAGGAGGTCAATCATTTCAGTTTGTCCAACGATCACTTTTCCTATTTCTTCCCTGATGTTTTGAACGGCTTTGTTCAGCGATGTAAGATCAGTTGAACTCACATAGAAATTTTGTTCCATTGTTATTGGGCTTTAACATAAAATTCGTCAATCATATTGCTGACCGCAATCAGCGATACATCGTCCAGCATGTCCACTTCCTGCACGCGGTTCAAATTGGTAAACAGGTTCTGCACCTCAGCTTCGGGCACACCCGTTTTGTGCGCCACCGCACGAACCAGCTCTGCCTCGGGCAGACTGGTGGAAATAAAAAGTCTATTCCTGATGAAATCCATCAGGTAGTTGATTTTCTTTAACGCAATATTTTTGTTGTCACGACGCTCATAATACACATTTCCAACTGTGCCGACAAAATCCAGGGTTGTATTTTTCAAAGGTTCAATGACAGGAATGATTCGCTGCCTTCGTTTCGATTCAAAGAATACATAAATGACCATCGCCAGGAAAGCCAGGCGCAGCGCCCATCGCAACATCTGGTTATTCAGGAAATAGCGCAAAGGATTGTCCGAGCCCTCCGGCCCCAACTTATAAAATTCGTCCCAGTAAATCTGGCCCACTGTTTTCGGAATATAGGAAAGCGCCTTTGCTGTATAATCATCCTTACCAGGCAGCATCAGAAAGTAATTGCTGAAACAAAGTGGCGAGGCATGGACCAGGAAGGCTCCATGTCCCCACGGTATCCTGATAAAATTTACCTCCTTCGAGTTGAACTTGCCAAGCACCTCATAACGCGAGGAGTCAAACCTTGAAAAAAAGCCATCAACGAGGTATCGCTTGCAGGTATAACCGCTGTCGGTAAGTAAAGTCTGGTTGGTGAAATTCAGGTTTCCATTTCTTTTGTCGAGAGGAGCATAAAAAAATTCGTCGTTGTTGAAATGCAGGGTATCTAATAAATCCCTCCCATAGAAGTTGGCAGATAAAAAAACGTAATTACCCTGCGCCACGTATTTTAGTATTTCCGCCACATCGTCTTTGGAGAGATCTACCGACGGATCGATGAGCAGGTAAGCCGTATTGCTGTCCACGGAATTGTTCACCTGGTCATATACAGGCTTTCGATAAGAGGTAATTTCGGCTTTGGGGAAGATATCCTTAAGCCGGTCATATAATATATAAGAACCATAAGGATTCTTGTCCTCCCTGCTCAGGCTCAAACTCCAATCTTGTTCACGCGGCTTGTAAATCTCCATCAACACATAGAGGATGAAGAGTAAACCGAGGGCGATATAAGTAATTTTTCTGCGCAAGATTAGAGTTGCCTGTTAAATTGTTTGAATTGTTCCTTCAGATCTGCAAAATCATTCCTGCTCACCTGTCGCTCACCGTACCAACTGTATTCAAAATCACGCGTGAGATCCCTGAACGGTGAGGCATAGCCGCTTTCAGCCAGTTCCATCGTGTAGGCCGTATTTGTTTTGTTAATCTGCCAATTGATCATTTGTCGTTCACTGAGCTTTTTGAGTGTTTGCAAATAAAGCAGGCGAATGCCCAACCTGAAATTGCCTGTTTCCTCTGCTCTTTGGATCGCCTCCTCAAAATTGAGTGAGTGAATGTCTTCCTCTCCTAACTCGTAGTCGAGTCCCATGTCACCCTCAGCTTTTGAAAACATTCCCACCTTGTTCATGCCAGCCAGCCTGAGTATCACATAAGCCAGGATGGCCACTGCGAGTATAAGGAGCACTGTGTTAAAGGTGTATCGTCCGCCTGTTGTCCCGAGGATGCGTTGCACATTTCGCCAGAACCATTCTACAAAGCGCTGCCAGAGTGATTTTGCCGGCGCGCGACTCCTGTCATATTGAAAGTCGATGTCCTTGCGGAAAGATTCCATTTTTTCTTTCGAAAAATGTCTTACTTGAACTGCTGAACTGCTATCAATATGTATCCCCTTCTGCGCCAGTGCAGGTGCGCAAAACAACAGTCCGATTAATATTGTCATCAACCAACGCATTTGCATCAATACTGCTCTTCAATATTGTCAAAATTATTGTTTTCCGTATTGCCGAGGTTATCTATCCTGCGCATAATGCCCGTGCCATCAAACTGTTCAACAAGGTTGAAATAATTCAGTGCGATGGAAATGATCAGAATCAATAAAAAGAGGGAAGAAAAGATATTCAGAATCGAAGTGACGAGCCCTACGGTTGTACCAATATCTTTTGTGGTGAAGTAGGAAGCCAGTCCCACGACCAGCCCCACAATAAACCCAACCAGGGTAGACGAAGCGTAATAAATCATGCCCGCTACGAGGTAGATGGCCAGTGAGATCCAGAAATTATTCTTGATAATGATGAAGCACCGGGAAAACGCATCTCCGAAAGAAAGGTCTTCCAGGATTACCACAATGGGGAAGGGCGCCAGCACGGTGAAAAAATAGAATACGGGAAAGCAGCAGAAAAATATGCTCACGAATACCAGGATATTCACAGGGATCATATAGAGGAATATCCTGAGGTAATACCTTTTAAAAATCTGCCAAACCTGGTCAACGTTTGCCTGTTCGCCATTGTTCTCATCGTAATGTTTAATGTAAGAGCCCGTCATCGTCAGGATTGCCGTGTATGCAAGCATGCCGAAAATCAACAACATGAAATACTCGATCGAGAAAACGCTTGGCACGTCTGTATCGGTAGTCACCGGGTTAGCACCAATATTCCTGATACGGTCAAGAAATCCAAAATTTCTTGACTGATAAATACCATTAAAGATTGCGTGAATGAGAAGAAATATGCCACAAATGGAAAAGAAGGCTTTCACCAGTGGCTTTCCATTCTGACGGATAAAAGAAAAGGTGTCGTTGAAATTTTCGCCGAAGTCTCTCAGCTTTCTGAGCTCAACTTTTGATTCAGCCATAACTGGAAATTGTCGTTCGAGAGGTTCTCATCATCATGCTGAGCCCGCTCAATTTTTTTGTGGAGATAAATGGGATAAAAAACAAAATACCATAGGATGAGGGCAAGCGATGCCACAAGTATTGAAATCTTTAGAGCGGTTGGCATCTCTTTATAATGCCTCGTCACAAATCCTTCAAAGAACGCAGCAACGATGAAAAACGGCACCAGCCCGAAAGTTATTTTCATGGCATCCCTGGCACCCTTTAATAAAGAATGCCAGCGGCTGAACGTCTTTGGAAACACCAGGCTATTTGCCAACACCAATCCGGCGCAGCCGGCAACGATGACGACCGATATTTCGATGGTACCATGAATAAAAACAGCCAGAATGGAACTCCAGCCAACACCATGTTTAAAAAAATAATATTCAAAGGCACCAAGCATAATACCATTTTGCAACAAAAAGACCACGGTAAAAATGCCCGCACTGATGCCTGTTACGAACATGAGAAATGCGACATAGATATTATTTAGCGCAATCATTACAAACATGGTTAATTCATCACCCTTGCGATATACACCAAAGGGATCTCCCTTCTCAATATTCTCATTCGTCATATTCACATATGCGTCCGACAGGATTAAGCGAACGAAAGACTCATCATATTTGGCCGAGAGCACACCTATACAAACAAAAGCAACGAAAAGCAAAAATGAATACAATAGCTGTCGCTGATATTTATGAAAAAGCCATGGCAATTCAAATTGCCAAAAAGTCCAGATTCTTGCTTTCTTTTCTTTTTTGTTCCTGTAGATTTTCTGATGGAAACGTGAGGTAAGTCCGTTCAGGTAATTGGTGGTATTGCTGCCTGCATAAAAGGTGCGCGCGTATGCGAGATCATCTGTGAGTTCTACAAATCTTTCGGCAAATACATCAGGATTATCGAGCCCATGAAGTTCCTGCTCATACTGCTTCCATTTGTCAGCATTTTGTTTCAGGAATTGGGCTTCTCGCATGACAGGTAAGATAGCTCAAAAAATTGTTCAACAAAATTTATTTCACACTGTCTACGTTTGGTAATATTGTAGTCCCTGTAATCGCAACAAATGAATACGGTTAGCGTTCATACGACCCAAAATATTGAGCTGGAATTTGACCTGGCCAGCCTCGGAGAAAGACTGGTGGCCTGGTTAATTGACGTCATGATCTTTGGCGCTTATTTTTTTATCATGAGTTTTGTCATCAACCTGGGTCCACTCGATCGTTTCATTACAGGAAGTCCATGGCTCTTCTTCTTTCTCATGATCCCCTTCATATTTTACAATCTTGCCTGCGAAATCTGGCTGAACGGTCAGACCATCGGGAAGCGCGTAATGAAGGTGAAAGTGATCAGCTTAAATGGAACCCAGGCTACCTTCGGACAATACCTCCTACGTTGGTTATTCAGACTGGTCGATATTTTTCTCTCCAATGGCCTCGTCGCCTTTATTTGTGTTGCGGTGAGTCAGAAAAAGCAACGACTAGGAGACATGGTGGCTGGCACAACTGTTATCAAGACTGAACCACGCGTTGCGTTCCAGGATACATTATTCGTTCCGACGCAGGAAACCTACACGGTAAGTTTTCCGGAAGTGGTACAACTTCGTGATTCAGATGTTCAATTGATTAAGGAAGTACAGCTCAATGTACATCGTAGTGGCAATACCATGCTGGCCTTTCACGCGGCAGAAAAAATAAAAAGTCTGCTCGGTATTCAGTCACAACTTGAGCCGGTCCATTTCCTCAATGTCGTACTGGCCGACTACAACCACCTGGCCAGCAAACTCTGAGTTAGAAATTAATGATTGAAATCTCGCATGAACCGACTGGGATCTGAAAGCGCGCTGATACCAAAGATGATCACGAAACAAATCCAGATCAAAAAGAAAAGAATCGACGGTATCAATCCAATAATGGCGCAAATTCTTCCTGTCTTCAGATTGCCCCAGGACTGGGCTGAATAGATACCCGGATTAGACGCGTATAGCACTTTGTCGCGGTTGTATAGAATCAGTGCGATGATCGAAAGGATCACGCCTGGAATTCCATAACAAAAACAACCCACGATAGATAAGATGCCCAAAACCATAACGGCAGACGCGTTGGGCAGGTTCTGTCCGGGTTGAGGGGGAAGCTGCTGATTTTCCATCAGACGAAGATTTGATGATTTATGATCTTGTAAATATAATTAGCGAGAATCAAAATCACAACGAATACCTGACCGTAACGGATAATCGACGCTCCGTTCGCAAACTGTTTTTTCAGATGTATGAGCGCAAAGCCCACCAGGAGGATCATGGGCACCAGTGGAGGATAGAGGCTGAAGCTTTGCAACCATTCGCCTCGCATCAGGGCAATCATGCTTCGTTGCAAACCACACCCAGGACACTGCATGTGAAAGTATTTCCTGGAAGGACAAGACAACTCTAATCCTTCTAGCCAATTTATTAGTTGAACATAATAGTTCATAGTTCAAAGTTCAGAGTTCAGAGTGGCAACGGGGGTATTGAGGTATTACGGTATTGGGTATTGGGTATTGGGTTTGTTCCCCTAATACCTTAATACCCCAATACCTTAATACCTAAAAAAACAGAACTAATATGCCAGCGCAAATAGAACCCTCTGCTTTGATGGCTTTCCCGTCAGGATGCAGCTGCCTTCTTCAAGCTTGTTATTTAGCGGAATGCACCTGATGGTTGCCTTGGTCAAATCCTTGATCTTCTCTTCGGTTTCAGGCGTGCCATCCCAATGCGCAGAAATAAAGCCACCTTTTTCATTCAAAAGCTTCTCGAATTCTTCCCAGGTATCTGCCTTCGTGATCATTGACTCACGGAACTTGAGTGCCCTGTCGAACATGTTCTGCTGAATATCGACCAACAGCTTTTCAATGTGCTCTGCCAGCCCATCCATCGGCACGGTATTCTTTTCACGCGTATCCCTGCGAGCCACTTCGGCCGTTTTATTCTCAAGGTCGCGTGCGCCAATCGCTAAGCGCACGGGCACACCCTTCAATTCGTATTCGGCAAATTTCCAACCCGGACGGGCATTATCGCTATCATCGTACTTTGCACGAATGCCTTTCGACTTCAGCGTTTTCATGAGCGCCTTTACGCTTTCATCAATTTTTGCTTTTTGCTCATCGCCCTTGTAGATAGGCACAATCACCACCTGTGTAGGTGCAAGCCTGGGCGGCATCACCAATCCTTCATCATCACTATGAACCATCACAAGGGCGCCAATCATGCGGGTGGTCAATCCCCAGGAGGTTGCCCAAACATATTCCTGTTTGTTTTCTTTACTGAGAAACAATACATCAAACGCTTTTGCAAAATTCTGACCGAGGAAATGGGAGGTTCCCGCCTGCAGCGCCTTTCCATCCTGCATTAAGGCTTCGATGCAATAGGTTTCTTCGGCCCCGGCGAATCTTTCATTCGGTGATTTAACACCCCGGATCACCGGCATCGCCATATACTCCTCGGCAAAGTCGGCATAAACGCCCAGCATTTGTTCTGCTTCAGCAACTGCTTCTTCAGAAGTGGCATGAGCTGTATGGCCTTCCTGCCAGAGGAACTCGGTAGTGCGTAAAAACAACCTGGTCCGCATTTCCCAACGCACCACGTTTGCCCATTGGTTGATAAGCAACGGCAGGTCACGGTAAGACTGGATCCAGGTTTTGTAGGTATTCCAAATAATTGTTTCCGACGTTGGCCTCACAATCAATTCTTCTTCCAGTTTTGCTTCCGGGTCAACAATGATACCTCCCCCGTTCGGGTCATTCTTGAGCCTGTAATGGGTTACGACGGCACATTCTTTGGCGAAGCCTTCCACGTGGGCAGCTTCACGGCTCAAAAAACTCTTTGGAATGAACAGCGGAAAATAGGCATTCTGGTGACCGGTATCCTTGAACATCCTGTCAAGCTGGTCGCGCATATTTTCCCACAATGCATATCCATATGGCTTTATAACCATACAACCTCTGACCGCAGAATAGTCAGCTAAACCGCCTTTTATAACCAGGTCATTATACCACTGTGAATAGTCGGTCGCACGTGAGGTAATCTCCTTGCTCATAATCAATTTTTGGAATGTATACTTCGCTTCCCCTCTGGTTCTAAACCCTTGAGCCTTAGTGTCCCCGGAAGGTGTGAAACGGCGCGTGGTTTATCATTTATTTAACAGCACCGATGCAATGATTCGCTAGTTTCCGCCATCTATATGATGTAGATTGAGTTAGCAAATCCGCGCGAAAATAAGTAACTTTATATCATAAATTAAACCCCAGGCTATGAACACTCGAATTTTACTCCTCGCGATTTCAGCAGCCGCCCTAAGCAGTTGTAGTTCTGTATATAAGACAGGTCAAACGCCTGATGATGTATACTATTCTCCTGCACAGGAAAGGCCGGCCTACGTAAGCGGTCAGTCGCAGGATCAAAACGAATACCGGGGCAACCATGATTATACCGGAAACAACTATTACAGTGATTATTATCTGAGGTTTAAGTCGAGCAACTATTACCGCTGGTCAACTTTTGATGATTATTACTGGTACAACTGGAGGTATAATACTTATCTGTACGATCCATTCTACAGCCCTGTTTATTACGGAAATCCATATGCGAGCCCGTATAGCTATTATAACACATACAATCCCAAATACTACTACACCACGTCCAATTATTCAGGTCCAAGAATGTATAACCTGAATACTTACGACAATACTTCGAGGCAGTCCACCTACTATAATCCGAAATTGGGTAACAACATTAACCCCACTACCAGGACGTACAGCACGTCTACGAACGACAGGGGTGGATTTTTGAGGAGTGTGTTTCCCAATTCGAATAATAGCAGGAGCAGCTATTACAATCCGTCTTCGGGTAACAATGGTCGTTATAATGGTGGTACCACACGCTCATTTGATTCCGGCAATAACTCAGGCAGCAGAAGCTCAGGCACTAACTCAGGAAGCTCTTCTTCGGGTAGCCGTTCAAGTGGTGGCAGCAGCAGCGGAGGCAGCGCCCCGGTAAGACGTTTCTAGGGTGAATGATCAGAAGACTTTTGGCAAACCATAATACGTGACATTCGTGCCACAGAAGGAATTGTTTATCCATATCTCTAAGAATATGACTCCTGTTTACAAGTCAGCGATCGCCCTTTCTTTATTTATTCTGGCTTACACAGCCGCTTCAGCCCAGGAACCCAGCGATGCACTCCGGTATTCTTATTTAAATCCCAGTGGTAGTGCAAGAAGCCAGGCTATTGGAGGTGCAGGCATCGGGCTTGGAGGAGATATCACCAACACATTTTTGAACCCTGCCGGTATTGCCCTATTCAAGACGAATGAATTTGTACTTACTCCGGGCTTCAGCTTTGGCAGTAATAAATCAACCTACCTCGGTAATCCCGACAAGGACTCAAAGTCGAGCTTCAATTTTGGGAGCACCGGATTCGTTTTCGCAGTTCCCAGTTCCAAAGGTGCCAAATGGCGGAACTTCAGTTTTGGAATCGGGTTGAATAAACTCGCAGATTTCAACTCGAATGTATCCCTGAAAGGACTGAACAATCAAAGCTCATATTCTGAAAAATACCTGGAAGAACTAATCAGCAGCAACGTCACCAATCCTAATGATGCCGCAAATAATTTTCCATACGGATCCAGTCTTGCATTTAACACGTTCCTGATTGATACCATCAGTGGCCCGAGTGGAGAAGTAACAGGCTATCGCACGCAGGCAACCACGGCAACGGGTTTGATACAAAGTCAACGCATACAAACGAAAGGTGGTTTGTCGGAGTTCGGACTTGCCGGAGGCGGCAACCTTGCCGATAAGCTCTATCTCGGTTTTGGCCTGGGTATCGACATTCTGAATTATACCCGCAACAGCTCATACGATGAAGCCGATGCAACCGAAGTGGCAAATAATTTCAACTACTTCACCGTTGACGAATACCTGAAGACAACGGGTGCAGGCCTCAACCTGAAGCTGGGCGCGATTTATAAGCCCACAGAATTCTGGAGAATTGGTTTGAATGTGACAACGCCTACCTGGTTTAGTATGAAGGATGAGTACACCACGAAAGTGACCACCAGCCTGGAAGGTTATGGCGGCGATCCTGAAGTAAAGTTTCAAAGCTCAACCGACCTTAACAATGGCCAACCCGGTTCTTACGAATACAACTACCGCACTCCCTGGAAAATTGGTGGTGGTGTGGCATTTGTATTCCGTGAAGAAAAAGACATTACCAGGCAAAAAGGATTTGTTACAGCCGATGTTGAATGGATAGATTACGGAGGCAGCGCATATCACACTTCAACCAATGGAGATCAAAGTGCAGGCGACTACTTCTCAAAACTGAATTCCACCATCAAAGACCAATACAAAAGTGCCTTTAATTTCCGCGCCGGAGGCGAACTGAAATTCAACACCATCATGGCACGCCTTGGTTTTGCCTACTTGGGTGACCCTTACAATGATGAAAAATTCAAGGCCAATCGCTTTAACCTGAGCGGAGGTTTGGGCTATCGCGACAAGGGCATGTTCGTTGATCTCACCTATGTGCAGATGTTTGGTAAAGATGGTTTTTATCCTTATCGACTCGAGCAGGGTCCCTTCTCTCCCGCCACGCTGAAAGGTAGTCGGGGTAATGTTCTACTTACTGTTGGGTTTAAATTTTAGGAGCAGATTACGGATTGTAGATTGTTGATTGTAGATCCACAATCCATAATCTACAATCTAATTAATACTTTTGCCAAAATCTCAACTCATTGAGCTTAAAAGGCCGACTCATCGCCGCCATCATTATTCTGATTCCCCTCTCTGTATTTCCATGGATCAATTATTTCGATCTTCGGTTTGAAGAACCGCGCCGGGGCATCGTCGCATTGGAAATGTATTTAACGGGCGACTACATCGTGCCCCGCATCCATGGCACTGAATACTACAACAAGCCGCCGCTCTTTAATTGGATGATCCTGGCGTTATACAAATTGTTTCATGGCTTTCAGGAATGGATGGTCAGGTTACCCTCATTGATCGCCTGGCTGGGCATGGGCCTCGTTAATTTTTTTGTTGTAAGAAGATATGTCAACAAGGATACCGCCTGGATCTCCAGCTTTTTCTTCCTTACTGCCGGCGATGTTTATTTTTACGAGACCATGGAGAGTGGTGAGATGGATTTGTTCTACTCCTTCCTGGTGGTTTGCCAGGTAGTTTCCATATTTCATTTTTGGCAAAAGCAAAACCTGTTATTGCTATTTCTAAGTTCTTATTTCTTTATGGCCCTGGGTGTGCTCACGAAGGGAATGCCATCGTTTTTATTCCAGGCACTCACATTGCTTGCCATGGCGGTTGTGCAGAAGCGATGGAAATTCCTGTTTAGCTGGCAACATGTGGTTGGAGGTTTGTTCGGACTATTGATCATTGGCGGCTATTTTTATGCATATTCGCAACGCGCACCGCTTCCAAATTTTTTGTTCAAATTATTTAATGAAGCTTCAGAAAAAAGTGGATTCGAAAGCAAATGGAAAGATGTGTTGCTCTCCCCTGTCAACTATCCTATTGAAACACTCAAATGGTTGCTGCCCTGGTCGCTGGTGACGGTATTTTTCTTCGTTCCGGGCACACGAAAGAAAATCATGACGAATCCTTACCTGAAGTTTGTGGCTTATTTCATCCTCTTCAACCTGCCCATTTATTTTTTTACCGGTTCACCCAAGAGCAGGTACGTATTTATGTTCTTCCCATTTTTTACTACACTGATGGCTTTCGTTGCGATTGAGAATGCGCCGCTTTGGCCCAGGGTGAGGAATGTTTTAAAATGGATAGAACTGGTCCTGATGATCATTTTTGTATTGGTATTCCTCGTCTGTCCCTTTATACCCATCTCCAAACCCGTTACCATGGCTGTTTTCAAGGGATGGGGCGTAGGTATCCTGCTGGCGGCCCTGATATTACTTTATTTGAAACAACCCCTCCTTCGCAGCTATGCTTTTATATTATTTGTGGTACTGGGAAAAATCGGGTTCAACTTTTTTTACTTCCCGATTTTTAAGGCGCTGGACAAATCGATGAATATGCAGTCGAACCTGGAAGTGATCACAAAGATCACCGGCAAGGACCAGGTTTATTATTACAACTACAATGAAGTCGTGAATGCGAAGCTGGCGATTGGTCCATTAAAATTCGATTCGGTGACCTTGCATACACCACCATTTATTTCATACGAGGTTCCCTTCTATTACACGCAAAAAACACGAAACATTTTGCGTTTCACCGACCAGCTGGAGCCCGGGAATTACTACATCACCCTCTCCGACGCGCCATTTAATAAGCCCTTCACCATTCTGCACCGGTTTTATGACTATTCTGAGAATAAGGAGGTTCTTCTGATCAGGACGGGAAATCCTGAATGAGACCGGATACCTGGAAAATAAAAATATAAAATAATTTTCCAATGGAAAATATTTTTGTACTTTTGTTTTCCAATGTCAGACTCCATCAAAAAACAAATTGTCGAATTGTCATTAAAACAGTTCGAAAAACACGGCATCCGGAAAATGACTGTCCGGAACCTGGTAGAACCATTGGGCATATCCACCAAAACTGTTTACAAATACTTCCCAGATAAGGAGTCATTGCTGAAGGAATGCCTGCGGCTTCACTACAGCAAACTGGCAACAGACGCGCAAGGTTTTGAAAACGAGAATTTACATCCGCCAAGCATGCTCTTGAGAACAGGATATAAAACCATCCAGCTCGACTTCGGCACCAACCACCTCTTCTATCACGATTTGAATTATTACTATCCCGAACTCCAGGATGCTACCCTTGGCAAGCAATACAAGGCTTTCGCCGGAAGCCTCCTAAAATTACTTGCCGATGGCGCATCGGATGGATATTTTAAAAAGGACCTGAACCCTGAAGTCGTCCTGATTTCATTTCGAATTTTGTATACTTCCATCACCAGGACGGACCAATTCAAAAAGCTAAAGCTTACCCCTAAAGAACTCCTGAAAAATACAGTTGAAACCTACGTCAGGGGTTTATGTACAGAAAAAGGCCTCAACGATATTGAAAAAAATTATTCCCGGATCATTCAATAACCAACCATGAAATTGAAATTCTTTGCCCTGCTATCCCTCTTATGCACCTGCCTGATCGCCAGCGCCCAACAATTGCCGGCATTGATGCCGATGCCCAAACAGGTGTCCAGGCAGGCAGGCAGTTTTGCCATCGATGATAAATTTTCAATCAGCATCGATGCCGACGTGAAGGACACCATCTTGTTTAAAGCAGTGAACAGGTTCTACCAGGCGTTAAATCGCAAGACCAGCGCCTATTTTTCGATACCCAGATTCAGTGCTGACAAGCCTGCGAAGGACGGTGCCATGAAACTGAAAGTGGTTAAGAAATCTGAATTCCTGCCAGGTGTGGATGAATCCTATCAACTCAACGTATGGGAAAACGGCATTGAATTGGCAGCACCCAATACCATCGGCGCACTACGTGGCCTTGAAACCCTTTACCAGCTTTGTTCACAGGAGAGCGGCAGGTTCTTTTTCCCCGGAATTTCTATCCAGGATGAACCGCGTTTCGCCTGGCGCGGCCTGATGATCGATGTATGCAGACATTTTATTCCCCTCGAGTCGATCAAAAGAAATATTGAAGCGATGGCGGAGGTGAAAATGAATGTTCTCCATTTTCACCTTTCAGACAATGAAGGCTTCCGGATTGAGTCAAGGACATTTCCGCTTTTGCACCAAAAAGGTTCTAACGGCGACTACTACACGCAATCTCAAATCAAAGAGCTGATCGAATTTGCGAGGGAAAGAGGTATCATGATCGTACCCGAATTCGACATGCCCAGTCATTCAATGAGCTGGTTTCCGGGCTACCCCTTTCTTTCAAGTTCTCCAGGACCGTTTGACCCAGGTGCACCCTTTGACCTCAACAAGCTGCCCAAGCGGGATTTGATGTCAATCATGCAGTTTGTTCAAACAAGTCCCTTCCCCGCGATCGATCCGAGCAAGGACAGCACCTACCAGTTCATGGACAAATTTATTGGTGAAATGTCTGCACTATTCCCCGCTCCTTATTTGCATATCGGAGCGGATGAAAACAATGGCGTGGTTTGGAAGAACAATCCTGCCATTGTGAAATTCATGGAAAAGAACAAGATCCAGAATACACACGCGTTGCAGGCTTATTTCGTCAACAAAATGTTTGGTATTCTTCGCAAATACCACAGGCGCCCGGTTGGATGGGAAGAACTATTCACGAAAGGAATGGCAACCGATGTAACCGTGCAGGTTTGGCAGAATGCGGGGTTTGCGAAGCAGGTGCTTGACAACAACAACCCCTTGTTGGTATCCAGAGGATTCTATCTCGATTTGTTCATGCCTTCATACATTCATTACAACAATCCTGATATCAATATTACCAGCGGCGCTGGAAAGCCACTCGGTGGCGAAGCAGCACAGTGGACAGAAGCAGCTGATGCTTCCAACCTGGAAGCGAGGATATGGCCACGCAATGTTGCCATTGCAGAAAGACTTTGGTCCGATGCTGCCATCACTGATGTGGAAGATATGTATCGCCGGCTATTTGTGATCAGCAATGATTTAGACTTGCGCGGCCTTCAGCATATCGCTCAATATCAGCGCGCCATCAGAAGGATCTCTGTCGGAATCAATGAAAATGCTGTTCAGGATTTCCTGGATGTGCTGAGCCCGGTAAAGGGATATAAAAAGCTTTTCGCCAGGTTTACGGCTCCGCAAGGCACTTTGCTACAGAATGCGCCTTTGAATGAAGTTTCTGATATTGTGCTGGTGGACAACCCAACGCGCTGGAAGTTTCACCAGGCTACCCTTTCCTATCTCACAAAAAAAGACAGTGCCTCGCTGAATTTTTTATCGGACTGTTTTCAGAAATGGATTCGCAGTGCTGACCAACTGGAAAATTCAAAGCAGCAGCAACTCGCCAAGGTAAATACGCACGTTCAGAACCTTAGAAAGGTTGCTGAAGTTGGCCTTGAAGCGCTGTCCAAATTAAAAAGCGGTCAGAGCCCAACTCCAGAATGGCTACAGGAGAAAACGGCAGTTATAGCTGATGCAAATAAGCCACAGGCTGAGACGGAGATTACTGTGCTCAATGATGTTCTGGCGCTGGTGAAACAGCAGGCAGTTCCGCTGCCGGCGGGTTTCCCGGTTTTTTAAGTTTTAGCGAATGGCTCGAAATTTCTGGAGGGTATTGT
>Ga0163163_10000474_pt1 | contig 36636 bp, 34 predicted proteins | sample S65metaG_FD_119766 | JGI IMG/M metagenome (GOLD analysis project Ga0163163, IMG submission 119766) | Switchgrass rhizosphere microbial communities from Kellogg Biological Station, Michigan, USA - S6-5 metaG | ecosystem: Host-associated > Plants > Roots > Rhizosphere > Soil | place: USA... | reverse complement strand
TTCCGGTGAGCAGCCACTTCCGTTGCTCCACATATCGCCTCGACCAATGTTTTGCGGCCTATCTCCAGACCAGCGATAATTTCCCGCTTCTCATCGACTTTCATTCGAGAAAATTACGGCAACAGATTGTCGATTGCAATGACGCAGTCTGGCAGGTGCAAGGGAGCAATGGAATCCTCCCGTCGATACTGCCTGACGGTACGGTAACTACCCTCGTGAATATCCGAATAGGCAAACAGGCAGTCATTCGGAATATCGATAATCCAATACTCCACAACCCCGGTTTCCTCATAAAGGCGAGCTTTCGTTCCCAGATCGAATTTCAACGATGAATCGGAAACTTCAACAGTCAGAAGAATGTCTTCCGGGCCGGGATGCCTCGAGGCGTAGAAGTCCTCCTTTGGGCGGAGGAGAACAACGTCGGGTTCCGGTTCGTTCCAATCATTCAGCCGAACGGAGCTCTGGATAAATACAATGGCTCGGTCGCCTGTAAGACGAACCATTTATCGTGTCGCCCGGGCAACGGATGCATTGTGGGGAGGTCCCGCCACGGCCTTAACTAGAATCTCACCGTAGATGAGCTCCAACCGTTCGCGTCCGGACAGGATTCCGGCATCTTCCATCTGGTGAAACTCGTATACGTTGAAGAGCTTCTTTGTAGGGTTTGCTGACATGATTTCACCGCAAGAATAACGCAGATTCCATACCAAGGTGAAGTGATGGAGTTCGCTGGGCAATCGAATTTCCGGAGAAAGTTTTCCGGCGACTTCGCGACTTTAATGTCGCGAAGTCTTCGATGTTTTCTCGGATATCCGGTCCGGAATATCTGTCCCTTCAAAGTGCGCTACGATTCAGAGGACGGCACGATCTGGGAACTGGGGGGACAACATGGCTGATTTCAATGTAAAGACGCTCGAAGCGGATCTGGATTTCGCACACCTCACATTCTGGGATGTCGTCATTATCGGAGCCGGACCAGCCGGACTGGCCGCTGGACTGACCACGGCTCACCGTGCATTGACAACACTCATTATCGAAGCGAAGGACAGCCCCGGCGGTCAGCCGCACTTTCTCTACTCGGACAAGCGCATCGTCGATATCCCCGGATTTCCCGACGGCATCACGGGAGAGGAACTCTCCGAGCGCACTTACCGGCAGGCGGTGAATGCGCTGGTTCAATTTCGATTCAATGAAGAATTAATCAGCATCGAAGAAACAGACGAAGTCCATGACGGCGAAATGATGAAGCGTGTCGTGACCAGTACAAATTCTTATCTTTGCCGCAAAGTCATTGTCGCTTTCGGGTTGCTTCACTTTCCTCGCCGCCTCGGAATTCTGGATCGTCTTCAGTCCGAAAACGTTTATTACAAGAACCCCAAAATCGGCGACTACGAGGGCAAACGTGTGGTTGTCATCGGCGGAGGAGATTCAGCTCTGGACGCGGCGATGATGGTTCTCGGACGGCGGGGCGCTGTGGATCTCATTGTCCGCGAAGCCGTACCCGTCGGAAAACCCGATACGCTCGCCCGCATCCGCAACGCGGGCGCCACGATTCGAGTTTCCGTCGAGATCCTCAACGTCGAACTGGCCGGCGAACAAATTCAAATCACATTGACCAATGGTGAGAAAGTGCGGTGCTCGCTTGCTATCGTTCAGATCGGATTCCTTTCGGCGAAGGACACATTCGAACGACTGAAACTCAAGCTCAACGAGGATGGCAGCATTGCCATCGATCCCTACTTCGAAACCAGCCGCGAAGGCATCTTCGCTGTCGGTGATGTTCACGGAGACATCAAACTGATCACGGTTGCCTGGGCTGAAGGAATACAGGCGGCTATTCATGCGTTCAAGGAAATCACGAGCCCCTACTGGCTGAGCGAGAAGCGACTTCGCGACAATAAGATTGCCCTGATTGGAGAAAAGATCACGAAGGCCGCGAGATCGCGAAAGACCAACTCCTGACGCGTCACGTCATTCTCAATGACAGGTTTTGTCACTTCCTGGATCCGCCAGAAGCTCATTTTCGTTCGCGGTCCTTCATTCTGAATAAGCTATGGGAAGGCCTCCGGTTTGCTTTAGATAAACCATAGCGAATCGGGCGGATGTCCGAACGCGGGAGCAGGAGGCTCATTTTTGTGCAGAAAGCAAAGGTTGGTTTGCTGGTCTTGTTGTTATTCGTGCTCGTGCGTTATGCAGGTGTTTACCATCGGGCGATGGATTTCAACCACTACGTTCAGGAAGAAGTCTCAATGACGAATTCGAAAGGCTCCCTGAAAGAGGTCCTTCTGTTTAAGGCAGAACAGAATCAGCTTCCCATCACGGACCAGAACATCGACATCACAACGAACGGTCCCGAGCTTCGCGTGAGCGTCGAATACCAGCTTCCCCTCGACCTGATTCTCTTCCAGAAACCTCTGACGTTTCATTCCACCGGCGTCCGCATCGATTGACCGCTCCGTTCCCTCGCCGAAACCGCCGGCTCTTTCCTGACCGTGGCTACCAGAACATCGCTGGAGCCGCAGGGACTCCCTGTATATAATGGTCGCCCAGCGGTCGATCGGTCACTTCGAGAGAGGAGCTGAACATGTCGCAGCAGAACACCCGTCGAGAAATCCTCAAAAAAGGTCTGGCATTGGCTGGACTGACGGCTTTCACTTTTCCAGAATGGGCGCTGCCCGCTCTGGCCCAGGGAGAGACGATTGTTCCGTTCACGGATATACCCGCGAACACGAACTTCGCCGCCGCAGTCGACCGGCGAACTCTCGATATTCGTAAGATTGATGGGCCGTTCACACCTAAAGATCAATTCTTCACGACGCAACACTACGGCCATCCCGAAGTGGACCCGGCCAGCTTCCGGTTGAAAATCTCCGGACTGATTGACCGTCCGAAGTCACTTTCGCTCGAGGACCTTCGGAAGCTGGGCAACACCGAACTCATCGCCGGGTTCGAGTGTTCCGGAAATCGGCGGCCGCTGCAGGGCCTCTCTGGAAACGGCCGATGGACGGGCGTTCCCCTCAAGACGGTACTGGATTCCACTGGAGTTAAAGCATCGGCGCGGGAATTTGTCTTCTACGGAGCCGATCACGGTCCGGAGGATGTCGAGTTTCGAACACAAAAGTACAGTGTGGAATATCAGTTCGGCAGGAGCCTCCCGCGCGAAAAAGCGATGTCCGCCGATCCGTTTCTTGCCTATGCACTGAACGGCGAGCCGCTGACGAAGCACCAGGGTGCGCCATTGCGTCTGATCGTTCCAGGATGGTACGGCGTCGCGAATGTGAAGTGGTTGTCTCAAATCCACGCACAGGAAGATCAGTATCTAGGCAAGTATCAGGCTCGATGGTACCGGACGGTTCGAGGCGAGATGATCGATGGCGAGATGAGATGGAACGAAACCGCGGTCACCCACATGCAGCTGAAGTCCTTCATCGCGCGCGTCACCCGTGACGGCAGCCGATATAGTGTTCTTGGCGTGGTGCTCAACGATGGGACGCCGCTGAAGACCGTCGAAGTCAAAGTGGACGACGGGCCGTGGCAACCCGCCACAATGGATAAGTCCACGACGGCGAAGTACTCGTGGAAGCTGTTCAATTACACCTGGAATGGGGCGACGCCTGGCGAACATACTCTGGTCTCACGAGTGACGGATGTGAATGGAGTCGTTCAGCCCACCGAGAAGGATCTGGAAAACAAGAAGTCGTTCCTCGAAGACAATTCGCAGCAACCGCGGAAGGTGATGATCTCGTAGATCGACGGGAGTTCGATTCGCCTCTTATTCCGATCCTTCGGCGTCGATGACGAGATCTCCGTGATCCGCTTCGCGAAGTAAATCTATCGCGGCGGCCGCCTGCTCCTTCGGGACCAGCACCTGGGCGGCTGCCAATCCATCTACAGTAAAGCCATAGACATTTCGCATCGACTCCCCCTGAACCTCGGATGGAATGCCGTTGGATTCGAGAAACGAACGGATCTGGCTGATCTCGAGCTGCCCCTGAACTGTTGTGACTGGAACATACTCTCCTGAATGGTCCGGCTCCGGCGGCAGAGTCGCAACGAGATCCACATCGCATTCACTGCATCGTGTGAAACCTTCCCGGTATCCCGATCCACATTGAGGACAGAACATGCGCACCTCCATTCGACTCGTGCCTTGAAATCCTGTGTGTTGAAATGCTGATCGATACTTGCTCTGAATGCGAGTAGTGTCAAGACAGTTTGAAAGGGATCCGGCTTTGTTCGGCGCCGGAATTGATCTGAAGCACGACTGCTTTCGTTTCCGACGGCACCGAAAAATAATCCGGCATACCGACTAACTTTTGTTCCACTTCAGAAACGGCACCAGCATTGGCACCCGCCTCGCGTATGCATCATAGTCTTCGGTGCCCAGTTGTTCGCGCAGGAATCGCTCTTCCATTCTGGCCTTCATGTACCAGCTGACCGTCATCAGGATAGCGCCAAGAAATCCTGCTGCAGTTCCACGCAGTATTGCCGACGCAAAACCCGCAACCATGATTCCCGTATAGATTGGATGGCGAACGAAACCATACGGTCCCGTTTCGACAATGCGGTGGTCGGATTTAAGCCGGACACTGGCCGACCATAATTTCCCAAGATGGATCCGTGCCCACCACATGAACAGGAATCCTGCCACCGCCAGCGCCACCATGGCCCATCCGAGAGTGACGTGGGTTCGCCACAGAACAAGCTCCGAATAAAACCGGTGGGGGTACAATCCGGCAAGCAGGATGATTCCTGCAATGACGACGAGCCGATATGGAATTTCACGGACCGCCTCCGGCCGTTTCACCGTGGGATTGCTCCAGCCCGCTGCCAGCCACCACGAAACAAACCATGCGATCCACACGATTCCAATCGCCGATACCGGATTCATCACGATGCAATGAGGATATCAAAGGGCGTTGAAGCGGAATTCCCCAAACCCGGACAAATCTTTTATACTCCTGCCGATTGACCCACGAAAGGAAGGCCACTATATGAGAAAGCTGACAATTCCACTGGCATTCGCGGTCGCGGCCGCTCTCATCACCGCAGTCCTGATGTCGACGGTATTCAGCCCGGCCAGCTTCAATGCGCAGACTCGCACAGCCAGCAGCTACGCTGAGGACCGCGCCGCGATTGAGGACCTGCAAGCAAGATATCTTTTCGCACTCGACTTCCACGATCCCGACCTCTATGTGTCGACCTTCACTGACGACGGCGTGCTCGACTACGGCAGCGGCGATGTCAAAGGGCGCCAGGCTATCAAGGACGTGATTGCAAAAATGCCGAGCCCCGCCGCGGTTGCAGGGAAACGTTCCGGTGCAGCGCGACACAATATTTCGAATATCGTGATCAAGGTCGACGGCAACAAGGCGACAGGACGCTCGTACTGGTTTCACTACTCCAATGATAATCCGGACCGCCGAGGTGTTTTCGACGGGTTCGGACATTATGAGGACGAACTGGTCAAGGTCAACGGCAAGTGGCTCTTCACGAAGCGAACGATCTTCAACGAAGGAAGGGATGAATGGGCGTACAAAGGGGTGAAAAATCCGGCCTGGTAGGGATCAGGAAACGGGGGATTTTTCATTTGTCATTGTTCAATTGTCATTTGTCATTTGAGGAAGTCGGCTTTATCTTCAAATGGCAAATGACAGATTCCTCCGTCACTGGAACGTCCCTGCGAAAAACAGCCTTTGAGTGAACCAGTACGCGCCTGCAATGATCACCACGATTGAGCCGGCGACTGCAACATATCGTCCCGCCGTTTCACTGCGTGTCCGGATCGCTGCAAGCAGTGACGCCACAGCCAGCACGACGATCAACTGGCCGATTTCCACGCCAAAGTTGAATGAGAACAGCGACCAGCCCAGTGCGCGGCCAGGCAGACCCATTTCGCGCAGGACATTGGCAAATCCGAACCCATGGATGAAGCCAAAACAAAATGCGATCCATGCCCGAACATCGCGCCCTTTCCTCACAAGAAGATTGTCGAACCCTACATAAACGATGCTGAGAGCGATGGCCGGTTCAATAATGCGAGGCGACGGAGTGACAATATTCAGTGCAGCCAGCGACAGAGTGATGCTGTGAGCCACGGTAAATGATGTCACGACCATCAGCAGTCGTCGTGGGCTGCCTCCGAGCAGCAACAAGCCCACCAGGAAAAGAACGTGGTCGGGCCCGATCAGGATGTGATGTATTCCTTGGGGAATAAATCTGCGAATTATGGCGGCGGCAGACGGACTCGAACCGGTAAAGTGCTCCGCCTGCTTCCTCGATTGATCGAGGATCAGCTGGTGCGTCAGTTCCCCGTCTTCATAAATATTCACAAATGTCTGATGAAGTGGATCGTAGGGGAAAAGAGCGGCATGAATTGTTATGTGTGCCGGCTTCGCTCGCACGGAAGGATAGCGCAGGAGAAACCGCACCGACTCCCGGTCATGCAGCAGTTCCGGTGCGTCCCACTCCGGTTCCGAGGCGGAGCCGTCAGCCGAAAGCTGCAGACGGGCCGATAGCAGCGAGCGGATGGCTGTGGCGCTTTCAGCGAGAAATGCAGGATTGAGGAATCGATCCGCCTCGGTAACGTTCAATTCATGCGCGAGGTCAAAATCATGGATCACCAGTGAAACTTCCATGCCGTGCGCCGATAGCTGAAGATCGAGAAAACTAAACGGAACCGGATGCGCAGTCGCCTGGGCGGCAAGGATTATCGTCAATGCGCAAAGGAAGAGGGTTCGCTTCATCGTATGGGAGACTATCGGACCTATATCCAAAACAGAAAGACGTTTCGGACAAATCCCTCGCCCGAATGGAGAGAGTGCCGCGAAGCGGCGGGTGAGGGGTACAAAATGAAAAAACATTAAAGTGAGATTTTTGGTACCCCTCATCCGGCCCGCCGTCTCTTGATGTCCCACCTTCTCCCGTCAGGAGAAGGACGTGGCCGAAACATTATTTACTCGCCCTTTGCTTGAACGACGACTGGCGTTACTATCCTTCCTGAGAAAACACGATGACATCCCTGTTGTTCGCCGTCATGCTCCTCGCGCAGTCCTCGAACCCTGCGCAGGTTCAGACCGGAACCATTACGGGCAGGCTTCTCGCGCGTGACGGAACGCCGGCGGCTGGAGTCCGTGTGAGCGCGATGCCGGCCGCAGACCCCTCAAAACCATCCGGTACAGCCGGCAGCGATGGGACCGTTCTTGCGTCGCTGACTCAAACCGATGCATCCGGCCGATTCCGTCTGGAGAATGTTCCGCCCGGCCGATACTACGTCCTCGCCGGGTTTGTCGATTCTCCGACGTACTTCCCCGGTGTGACGACCACTGCAACAGCGACATCCGTTTCTGTTGCGGCCCGTTCTACCGTCGCCGGCATCGATTTTCAGGCTGCGCGATTGTCGACCGGGCTCAATCTGAAAGGCCGCCTGAAACGCGATTCGAATGAAGGCGTCGGTGGTTTAAACATTTTCCTGAGCGGAAACGATCAGTATCCAAACGTCAGGTCCCTTCCGGATGGGTCGTTTGAATTCCTAAAGCTCAAGCCGGGCACTTACTCCATTTCGGTATCGACTCCCAATTTCCCTCCCCAGCAAATCGTCCTCACGGACAAAGACATTTCCAATCTGGAATTTGTCATTCCCTGGACGGTCGACGTTTCCGGCAGCGTGTCTACAGAGGGCGGCGGAATGCGGCCGAATCTCACTCTGACTTTTGCCGGCGGCTCACGCGGTATCAGTTCCACGAATGCTCGTGATACATTCCGGATAACCTTGCCGGAAGGGGCTTACGCCATTGCGGCAAACGGACTTCCGTCGGGATTCTTCATCAAGTCCATCAAGTCCGGATCGACCGATCTGCAATCCGAGCCGTTGAAGCTTTCCAGAACATTGCCGCCACCGGCGATCGCCGTCACACTTGGCGTGTCCACTCCTCCTCCATGGGTGAAGTTGACCGGACGTGTCACCGGGCTTCCAATGCCCCGAGCCGATACGAGGCTTTCACTGAATGGTCCTGTCACCGAAACTCTCGAAGCCATCGTTGGCTCGGATGGTTCGTTCGAATTTCCAAAGCTTTTGCCGGGAACTTACTTGATACGAATCAATCCAGCTCCGCTCTCACTGCCACAACCTTCCATCATCGTGCCGAACTCCGATCTCGCCGGCGTGTTGATTTCCTTCCCTGCAGTCAAGGAGATTACCGGGCGCGTCTCGGTAGAAAATGGCGGCCCATTGCCTGTCACAAGCCTGAACCTGACTGGAACATTTGGATTATCCGTGGACGCCGGCCAGGCGACACTGGCCCAGCTTCTTGTTGCATCCGCGCCGCCGCGCAATTCGATGAGTGTGAATCTCAATCTTCGAAGCGACGGTACATTCAAGGCATCCCTGCCGGAGGGACAATACCGAATTTCGGCCACGCCCCAGTTTCGAAATGCCAATGGCAGTGTGTACGCGGTGAAGGCGTTCACATACGGCACGACCGACCTGACCAAAGATTCCGTATCGGTAACAATCGCCGATTCGGACAGTATGAATCTGACCCTTGGACCTACGTCCACGATCGCATGGTCGAAAGTGTCGGGCCGCGTGACCGGTCCGGATTCCTCGTTTTTCGCAGCAAACCCGATGACAGTGACATTGAACGGTACCGGTTTGGTTGCCAACTGGACTTCGCCTGTAAAGGCGGATGGTTCATTCGAATTTCCAAGAATCTATCCAGGCACCTACACGGCTCGCATTGCGCTGCCAGGCGCCACTCAATATCCCGGGAGTATTGGGAACCTGAATTTCAGCGTGGCAACTGCAACGATCAACCTCGCTGCAGCCGATATCACCGGTCTCGAGATTGCCGTTCCCCGTCAAAAGGACATTACAGGGAAGGTCATATTGGAAGGCAGCGGGCTCATGCCCCGGTTCATGATTCCGCTTACTCCTCTGCCTGGTGCATCAAGTCCACAAGTTCAATACATGAACATCAATCCGCAACCCGATGGATCTTTCAGCGTAAGCATTCTGGAAGGTGTGCGGCAGGTTGGCGTTTCCAGCAATCTGCCGGCGGGCTACACGCTGAAGTCGATGACGTATGGGACCACGGATGTTCTGAAGAATCCGCTGAAAGTCGCGATATCCGACAGTGCGGAATTGAGAGTGACACTGACGACTCCCCCTCACCCGTGATTGTCGGCGATAAAGAGATCACCGACCTCGTCGTCACTGTTCCGAAATAGAGTCGATACTGGTTCAGACTCAAGGTCCCTGGCGGAGTTGGGAATTGTGAAATCGGACGATCTCGAAATCGCACGAATCCTGTGCATCTCAAATTAGAAATCAAGAAATCTCAGATTGGACGGTCGGAGTCGAAGCCCTTATTCGAAGGGTTCAATTCGTCCCTTCCGCTCGGATCATTCAATTTGAGATTTCTTGATTTCTAATTTGAGGATTCGTGCGATTTCGAGATTGTCCGATTTCACAATTCCTCGGCATCACGACGAACTCCAATGAGTCCGTTATTCGTATCTCAGCGCTTCGATGGGATCGAGTGACGCGGCTTTGTGCGCGGGATAGTAACCGAAGAAAACTCCGGTTACCGCAGAGAACAGGAACGCGATGGCGGCAGCCCTGGGATCAATGTAACTGGGCCATTCCATGAAGCGTGCAATTCCGATCGAAAGGCCCACTCCGAAAACCACGCCGATGAGTCCGCCAAGCATGCACAAAATAATGGACTCCGCCAGGAACTGCATTCGAATGTAGCTGCCGCGCGAACCGATCGCCATGCGTATACCGATCTCACGTGTTCGTTCCGTCACCGAAACGAGCATGATGTTCATGATTCCAATTCCGCCAACCAGAAGAGACACGGCGGCGATACTGCCCAGCAGCAACGTCATCACGGCCGTTGTCGCCTCGGCAGCCTCGGCGACCTCCGTGAGATTGTTCACGCGGAAATCGTCCTGCTGATTTGCCCGGATTCCATGACGTTCGTGAAGGAGTGCCGTAATCTGATCCTTGGCTGCAGACGTGGCCTGAGAGCTCACGGCGGAGACAGCGATTCGATTGATGCGAGGCAGTGCGGCTCCCAGCATTTTCTTCTGGACCGTGGTGTAGGGCATCATCGCTGTGTCGTCCTGGTCCTGGCCCTGAGCGGATTGTCCCTTCGCTGCAAGTACGCCGACGACTCGATACGGAAGATTACGAATCCGGATGGTCTGATCGATGGGATCGCTGCCTGGAAATAACGTATTCGCCACGGTCTTCCCCAGCACGACAACCCGGGCGGCCGTGCGCACGTCGTTTTCGGAAAAAAAGTTCCCCGAATCCAGTCTCCAGCCTCGAATCTCCAGATTGTTCTCGTTGGAACCTTCCACACGCGTCTGCCAGTTCTGATTTCCGAAAACAAACTGTCCCTGGGCCTGCGCAATGGGTGTGACGAGCCGGACAGTGGGAAGCTGTTTGATGGCCTCCACGTCGCCTTCAGTCAGAGACTGCCCCTGATCCGCTCCCTGTCGTGCGCCACCGGCAAAATTTCCATTGCCGCCCTGGATCTGGAGAACGTTGGTACCCATCCCGGCGACCTGGTCTTGCACCAGCTTCTGCGCGCCCTGTCCCAGCGACACCATCGCGATCACGGCGGACACACCGATCACGATACCCAGCATGGTGAGTGCCGTCTGGATCTTGTTCTTGCCAAGAGCGTGAACCGCCATTTTTTGAATATCGATGAATCTCATGAGTGCGCAGCCTCCAATGGATGTTGCAGCGAGAGAATGTCGTCGCCCGGCTGGATCAGCCGGTCTTCCTGAATCAGTCCGTCACGGAATCGCACGATGCGGAGCGCGTGAAGCGCGATGTCGGGTTCGTGTGTGACAATCACGATCGTAATTTTCCGCTCCCGATTCAGCTGCTGGAAGATCTTCATGATTTCTTCCGCAGTCCTTGAGTCGAGCGCACCCGTTGGTTCGTCCGCCAGAATCAGTGCCGGTTCACTGGCGATGGCGCGGGCCAGAGCGACGCGCTGTTGCTGGCCACCGGAGAGCTGGTTCGGAAGGCTGCCTTCTTTCGCCGACAGCCCCACACTGGCCAGAGCCTGGCGTGCTCGCTCTCGCCGGACGTGCGGGGACAGTCCGGCATACACCATGGGAAGTTCCACATTCGAAAGCGCCGTTGTTCGCGGAATCAGGTTGAACGACTGGAATACAAAACCGATTTTTGTGTTGCGCGTGTCTGCCAGATCGTTCTTGGACATCGTGGAAACATCGATACCATCGAGAACGTAGGAGCCGCTGGTGAGTCGATCCAGACAGCCAATGATGTTCATCATCGTGGATTTTCCCGATCCCGACGGACCCATCACCGCTACAAACTCGCCGCGCTTGATCTCCAGCGATACACCATGCAAAGCGTGAACTTCCACTTCCCCGGTGTGATAGATCTTGTGGACGTCCTTTAGCGTGACAACAGATGCCGGCGCATTGCTCATCAGAACCCTCGACCTCGATTGCCACCACCACCGACGTTGGGTACGGCGAAGGGAGAGTTTGCCGGACGAGCCGCCGGAGTCGCTGCGGTCGTCTGGCTCAGATCGCTGACCACGATCTCCATTCCCTCCATAAGATTTTGGCCGATCACTTCCGTCCGAGTTCCGTCGTTCAAGCCGGTTCTCACTGGTATGGGTTTGAAGTCTCCGGGCATATTCCCCTCAACCCACAAAAGCGTACGCTGTGACCGACCCTGGCCGCCACCTCTCCCTCCAGCTCCACCACCGGCTCTGGCCCCATTGCCGCCACCGCCACTTCTGGCGAATCCGGCATTGCCACCGCCTGCGGCAGCTGCTGCATTGCCTCCGCCGTTACCTCCGCCGCCAGCTGCAACGTTGCCACCGCCGTTTCCGCCTCGTCCACTCCCTCCTCTACCGCTTCCGCCTCCTCTGCCTCCACCGCCTCGACCGCCACGGTTTGCGCTCGGACTCGCTTCCGCACCACCGGCAGCAGGGGTAGCGCTTGCTGCAGGAGGCGTCGTCGCAGAACCTTGTGCGGGTGGCAATTCCGGAGGCGCCGGGGGAGCCGGAGCATTTTTCAGGATTTCCGCGATCTTCTCGGGTGTCATTCCAGCCGGAGTAAAGCGGAGCGCCGCGTTTGGCACCGTCAACACGTTGTCGTGTTCATCAACGATCATGGTCAGGTTCGCGGTCATGCCCGGTTTGAGTTTGAGCTGGGGATTTTCCACTCCAACGATGACGCCGTAGGTCACGACGTTCTGCACGGTCTGCGGCTCGAGCCGAACCTCGGAAATCTTTCCGGCGAATACATCGGCCCGATATGCGTCCACGGTAAAGGAAACCTGGACCTCATCCGTGATTTTTCCGATATCGGCTTCGTCGATGTTGGCCTTCACCTGCATTCGAGCGAGGTCGTTGGCGATCAGGAACAATACCGGCGCCGACAAACTCGCTGCGACGGTCTGGCCGATGTCGACGCTTCGGGAAATCACCACGCCATCCACGGGAGAATATATTTTGGTGAGGTCCAGGTTGATCTGGGCGCGTTCCAGCTGTGCCTTCGATCCGACGATATCGGACTGCGACGATTCCAATGCCGCCTGCCGGGAACGAATCTGCGCTTCCGCCTGTTTCACCGCCGCCTGGGCTTGCGCGACCTTTGCCGAAGCGGACTGCGCATTGGATCGGGCGACATCGTCGTCGTTGGTGGAAGACAGGCCTTTTGCCAGCAATTCCTGCGATCTCTTGTAGAGCAGCTGGGCGTTGTCGTTTGCCACCTCAGCCACTTTCAGGCTCGCCTGAACCTGCAGTAGATTCGCTTCCTGATTGATCAAATCCGCCTGCGCGGATTGCAGCCGGGCCTGCGCTGAAGCCAGTGACGACTGTTCGGTAAGAACCTGGGACTGGAATGTCCGTGGATCGATCTCGGCCAGCAACTGCCCCTGCTTCACCGCCGAGTTGTAGTCGGCGTAGAGTTTCAATATCTGACCCGAAATCTGGCTGCCTATCTGTACAGTACGCACAGCCTCCAGTGTGCCGGTCGCGTTCACGCTGATGCGGATCGAGCCCCGTTCGATTTTGCCCTTAATGAGTGTGCTCTGGGATGGTTTGTTCCGGCCAAGCGCCCAGTACGTCACTCCTGAGATCGTCGCGAGCAAAACCAAAGCGACGATAACAAACCTACCCCTTGATTTCCGTCGTGGCGTTCCTTCCGCCATTCCTTCCGCCATGCCTTCCTCCCAGCCAACTAAATTGTCCGAGGTATTAAATCACAGGAAGGTGTCACATTTCAGAATGACCGTAGGCTATTTATCGCCGGCCTCGGGAATTTCCACCACCGTTGGAACCGCCAGACGAGCTTCGTCCGTCCCCCTGCGAATTTGAAGATGGGGCTTCCTGGTGCTGCGCTGGAGCCGATCTTACCGCCGATGAAGCCCCACTCGGAGGAGCGGACTGACGCGGCGATGCCTGCACATTTGACGGCGGGGCGGCCCGCTGCGAAGGAGCATTCCGGACTACCGGAGCGGATTGACCTGCGGGTACAGATTGACGCGGAAGAGCGGCCTGGTAGGGTGAAGCCGCAGTGGCGGGACCGGCTTGCCGCACCGAAGCATACTCCTGAGGTGCGCGAGGCGACGCGTTCTGTCGATAGGAAGCGGGAGATTCGGGCCGCGTGATCGACGTGCCCACGCTTCGTGCAGGCTGACTATCGCGTGTCGATGCCGGATGCCGGTTTCCACTTATCGACGAATTCTGCGACGAGGAAACCGCGGGCGTCGGCGTGGACGGGCGGGAGAGCCCGGGTTGCGCCGAACGAGACGGCGTCGTTATCGGGCTCGTTGAGCTTTGGCTCGAACCAGGATACGAGCTATTTCGATAATCGGAGGCGACGCGGTTATCCCGATTCGGACTGTTTGGCGTCGAATCACGCCCGGCGACCCGGGTCTCCTGCCGTGTATCCGATCTTGCAACCGGCGGTCTGTAATCCTGCCGTGAGTCGAGGCGCGCATCCTGTCGTACTTCCGGACGATAACTGGATCGTTCCGCTGGCCTTGTCGTATTTGACGTATTTGCTGTTCCGGCACTGCGCGAAACGAGTTGCGTCGGCGTGCTTCTTCCCTGACTTAACGCTTGCTGAGGTCTTGCAACATCGCGAGGATCTCTTCGGTACCGGTCGAAGGAAGCGGTGGCCGGATAGACGACGCCTCTGCGGTGCGAAACATCATGCGACCAGGCAATCGTTCCGATGTTGTATGACCCGGTGTTGTATGACCGATTGGAATTGAAATGATGGTTATCAATGAAAACGTTATTGACGACGACGTTGTGACTTTTCCAGGCCGGACGCCATCCCCAGTTATTCCACGCCTGGTATCCCGGGCCGTTCCATGGTGAGCCGTACCATCTCGTACCAAAATACGCGTCAATATAAACAGCGCTGCCAAAGTAAAGATAGGGTGCGTGCGGAGGGTAGTACCAGCGCGCGTAGGGGTAGTAAACCGGCGCTCCCCAGATCCAATACGGATCGTAGACTGGCACATAAACAACTGTCGGATTCGTCGGAAGGATTTCATACACGGGTTGGCCGGAATCCTCCACCCGGATGACCTGCTGTTCGGCGGTAGTTGCGAGTTTCCCCGACCGCGCTGCCCTGTCCCTCATCCGTTGTATGGCGTCCATCACATCGCCTTCCTGCGCCAGAAAGGCATTTCCAAGGTCCGTCGTCCAGGCGATATCTTCAGTCAGGTACTTCAGGACACTGGGAAAAACTACAAGGGCCTGAACGCTGGGATCCCAATCCTGGTTCAGAGCGGCCTGGGTCAACGCCTCATCACGGAGATTCGGATTACGCTGAAGCCATTGGCTGGCTTCGACAACTTCAAGAGGATACGTTGTAGCGACAAGAATCTGGCTGATCAGCGGATCCGGATACAGCGCTATCGGCGCAACCAGATTATCAAGCTGATCCGCTGAAAGAAGCTGCGCAGGACCCTGGTCTTGCTGAGCGTGCAGCGTCGTTCCTGAGCTCACCAGCATGGCGAAAATTGCGGCAAGTATTGCTCCGTATCCAAAAGTTCGCTGTCGTTGCGTCATGGGATTCCTCCGTTTGCATCGTTTGGACGTCAGTTTCACCGTAATGGCTGAAATGATGACTTCCGGGAACTTCCGATGAATTAAAGAATTTAATAAAGCTACCGGAATCATGATCGATCTACTATGGAAAACCAACGATGAGATGGCTTGTTAAAGAAGAACCCGAAACCTACGGATACGACCAGTTCGAACGCGACGGTAAGACCGTATGGGCCGGAGTGAAAAACCCGCTCGCACAGATCCATCTGAGGTCGATTCGGAAAGGAGATCGCATCCTTTATTACCATACAGGTAAGGAGAAAGCTGTCGTCGGCATCGCGAAAGCAACCCGTCATGCGTATCCGGATCCAGCGGACCCATTGGGGAAATTTTTCCTTGCGGAGTTCGTACCCGTGAAGAGACTTTCCCATCCCGTGACCCTCGCCACCATCAAGGCAGACAAAACGTTTTCGAACTTTCCGCTGGTTCGGATTTCGCGACTCTCCGTTATGCCCGTGACCGAAGCTGAATGGGCCCGCATCGAAAAGCTCAGCAGCGGCTAGTTTCGAACCAGTGGAATCAGAATTTTTTAACGGCGAAAAGGTATAATTGCGGAGCCCTTGCGGTTCGACTTGATGATGGTGAAAGAATGGGTATCACGAACGTTAAAGCGACAGTAGGAAATCCGGCCGATAACTCTCGCACGCGCGAAGTCGAGTTTCTTGTGGATTCCGGAGCAACATATAGTCTCGTCCCTTCGGAAATCCTTTTCGAATTGGAGATCACTCCGCACTCAATCCGCGAATTTTCCCTGGGCAACGGGGAATTTGTTAGACGAAGACTGGGGACTGCGACATTTGAGTATTTGGGCGTGCGGGGGGACTCCCTTGTGATGTTCGGCGAACCCGGAGACGCCCCGCTTCTGGGAGCCACGACACTTGAAGGCTTCGGATTCATCCTGGATCCGTTCCGCCGGGAGTTAAAGCCGCTCCCGATGCATTTTTGATTTCAGCCCCTCTGGCCGACAATCTTCTCGAAGACTCGATTCACTGCAGTGGTGTGCTGCTGATATTGGCGGAGAAACGGATCGGATGGAGATTCGTTCGGTGAAGTTTCCAGATAGCCCAGCAACCGCGCGCAGGTTCGGAGTTCTTCCAGTTCGCGCGGCAAGGAGTGCGTCTGGGCATCGTCCACCATCTGCAGCTTGTTCTCCACGTCGCGCAAGAACAAATACGCACGATAGAGCGTCGTAAACTCCCCGTCACTCAATAAGGATTTTCCGCGCAATGCAACGAGGGACCGCAAGGTATTCCGATGGAGTATCTCAGGAATCCGGGCGCCATTCATGGCCTGAATGGATTGGACGACAAGTTCGATCTCACGAATGCCGCCGGTTCCGAGCTTGACGTTTCGATCCGTCTGTCCTCGCGCGGAGATTTTCTCATCCAGCTTCGCTTTCATTTCACGCACGTCGGCCAGGGCTTCAAGATCGAAAGCGGGATTAAAAATAAATGGCCGTGACATTTCCAGAAACCGCCGTCCCAATGTCCAGCTTCCAGCAACGGGCCAGGCCTTCAGCAGGGCCAGCCGTTCCCATGTTCCCATTCGGGTGCGATAATAGCGTTCGAATCCATCGAATGGATCTGCGAGGTTTCCAGCATCCCCTTCGGGCCTCAATCGCAGATCGACGCGGTATACATAGCCTTCACCGGTAAATGAGCTCAACCCCGCTGTGATTCGCTGTGCCAGGCGCCGGAAGTATTCCTGCGCAGAAATTCCGGGCGCTTTTTCATCGTTGGACGCATAAAGGAACATCAAGTCGACATCGGAACTGAAGTTGAGTTCACCTCCACCGAGCTTCCCCATCGCGAAAATTGTGAAATCGGAAAAGACCTTCGGCGGAACTTTGTGAATGCGCCTCAACGCCGTCGCGCAAATGCCGTACGTGGCAGAGATCAGTGCCTCGGCAAGAACGGAAAGAGCAGAGAGGGTTTCCTCGACTGTCGCGATCCGAAGCAAATCCCGCACGCCGATGAGAAGCATTTCCCGTCTCTTCACCGCTCGGAGATAAGCGAGTTGTTTGTCTTCGCGTCCCAATCTTTTCAGCGTCTGAATGAGATCGCGTTGAATCTCTCTTTTTCTTCGTATGCGATGGAGAATCTGCGGATCCGTCACCCAATAGAAGTGATGCGGGTCGCGAATCAGGATCTCTGCCATGTAGGCACTGCCGCCAAGACTTTTCGCAAGAATGTCCAGCGACTGCATGGAGTTCCTGAGATACGTGAACAGATGAGCTTTGCTCGATGCCGCGCTGGTGAACCTTTCAAAGTATGTCAATGCCTGGTCCGGGTTGGCCGATCCTGCGGCACACGCCAGCAGATCCGCAAGAATTTCCGCCAGCAACAGCCGCTCGTCCGGCTTCCCCGCCGCTGCCTGAAGGTTTGCATCCGCCTTGTCGAAATCCGTCACGCCATACGGTGCCAGCAAACCTGCGACGCGCGACGAGTCCAGACGCGAGGCAAGCAGCAGATCCCGAACGTCACTCATGGCCATAGGTGTCAGAGTAAGATAAGGCGTGATCAATCCGGAGTTAAAACAAAAGATTCAGTCCCTATGCCCCGAAGCTTCCCAGGATCGTCTTGACGAGTTCTTCGCGAAGATGGATGCCGATTACTTCGCGACCTTTGCGCCCGAAGCCATTGCGAACCATGTTCAGCTGTCGTCTTCGTTGAGTGAGGAACGGCTCGTTCGGCTCCAGATTACTCCCAACGGAAACTCCGAATTCGAGATTGTCATCGTCGGTTTCGACTATCTTGCCCAGTTTTCCATTTTCTGCGGGCTCCTGTCGGCATTTGGCCTCGATATCCGCACCGGCGATATCTTTTCATTTTCGAAAAGGTCGCCGACATCAAAGGTCGTCGATGTTTTCCGCGTCGCGCTAAAACCGGGAGAAGTATTTGACGAGAATAAGAAGATCGAATTCGAAGACGAACTTCAGACGACCGCACGCCTGCTTGCACAGAATTCCATTCAGGAAGCCCGAATGCTTCTATATCGATTTCTCACCGAACGCATCGAAAGGATGGATGAGCCGCTCAGCGGGCTGCTCTCACCCGTCACGCTGACATTCGACAACGAGACTTCCGCAGAATGGACCGTCATGGAAGTGCAATCCGAAGACTCGTTCGCATTCCTCTACGCGGTCTCAAACGCACTTTCCATGAGAGGGATCTACATCAGCCGGGTGAAGATCCGCAGCGTCGAACGTCAGACCCACGATCAGTTTTTCATCGTGGATCGATGGGGCAAAAAGATTCGGAAACCACCCGAACAGCGACGGCTTACCCTCGCCGTCCGAATGATCAAACAGTTCACACGCTTCATTACCGAAGCTCCGGATCCAGCCAGAGCGATGCAACACTTCGATCAGTTCCTCGACAAGCTCGAGGACATTGAGGAAGACAAGCTGCTTAAACGATCGCTATCTCTTCTCGCCAGTAGCGACAGAATGGGACGGCTCGCACATCTCCTGGGATCGAGCGACTACCTCTGGGACAGCTTTCTGCAGATTCATTTTACGGAACTGATACCAATGATCGAGGCGGATTTGAAACCGTCCGACAAAGCGACGATGCAGCGCGAACTGCGTGCCGCACTTGATCAGTCGGATGAAGACGGGCGGAGAGATGTCCTCAATGCTTACAAAGACCGGCAATTGTTCCTTATCGATGTTCAGCATCTGCTCCAGCCAAATGCGACTTTGCTGGAGTTTTCACGTTCGCTCACAGATCTTGGCGAAGTGGTGGTCGGTGAAGCGGCCCGAATAGCCTATGAACGTCTGTCGGAACGATTCCCAAAATCGTCGAGGCGCAAGTCACCCGGGGAGTTTGCAATTTTCGGCCTCGGAAAATTCGGAGGGCGCGAAATGGGATATGCCTCCGATCTCGAATTGCTTTTCGTTCACGACGGCGACAGTGAATTCTTCTCGGCACTCGCGCATCACGTTGTCGATTTGATTGAAACCCGCGCCAAGGGCATTTTCCACATCGATCTCCGGCTGCGTCCTCACGGCGACGCGGGGGCATGGTCTGCGTCATTTGAACAATTCACGAAGTACTACAGCATCGACGGGGATGCGGCGCCTTTTGAACGTCAGGCGCTCATCCGACTGAGATGGTGTGCCGGAGACGAGAAACTGGGGCGCCGAGTGGAGTCTCATCGCGACAGCTTTACATACGGCGGCCAGGCCTGGGACTGGCAGGATGCACTTCACCTTCGGCAGCGGCAAATGAAAGAACTCGTGAAGCCGGGCGACGTCAATGTGAAGTACAGTGCCGGGGGCATCATCGACATTGAATATGCCGTTCAGTACCTGCAGCTGCTGAATGGGAAGGAGCATCCGGAAATCCGAGTACCGACGACGCTCGAAGCGCTGAGCCATTTGCGCCGGCTGCAGATCGTCCGCGAATCCGATTACCGGCTGCTGCACTCTTCTTATCTTTTCCTGCGAAACGTTATCGACGCCCTTCGAATCGTTCGCGGGGATGCGAGTGACCTGGTGCTTCCCGACGAATCCACTGACGAATTCAAATCGCTGGCACGCCGTATGGGCTATCGGGAAAAGGATCGAGTGAAAAGCGCCGCGCGCCTTGCCGCCGATATCCAGGAATCCATGGAAGCGGCGCACGCATACTTCCTCACCCGCTTTGAACCACAATGACGGGCGTTCTTGCTCGTGTTCGCAGTGACGGATGGCTTGTTCATTTCTGTTTGCTCTGAATGCCCCACACTTCCGATCAACTTTGCCTGGTTTAGATACCAGAAGCTGCCGGAAGCTGGGGTCACCGTTCCCCGAAATCCCAGGGATTCGAGGAACGGTGATGGACCCTGTGACTTCGCGAACTAGAACTGATACGCCAGGGCCAGATTGAATACGTTGCCGCGTCCAGCCGCAGCATTTGTGGAGGGAACACCGCCGGAAAAGTTTCGGGTTCTAAACTGCCAGTTGGACCACTCCAGTGCTGTGGTCACATTGTCCGTCACCTTATGAAAATAGCTGGCCCATGCAAGCGTGTTCTTCGATCTTCCCGACCCTGGGAGCAGGTTACTGTCTTTCGGGTCATCAGTTCCGCCGCCGAAATACATAACGTTCCGGTTGTCGCTGGTCAGCTTCACGATCAATTCGCCCCATCCGCCAGCGCCGCCAATTTTATTGAATTGGATAGGCGCGCCGGCACCCGGGTTCAAAACCGCGACTCCCTGCAGCACACCGCCCTGGAAAGGAATCAGGTTGCTGCCGATGAAGCCTTCCCCGCGAAGTCGGACGCGCGAATGCAACGGAACACTGAAGTCGTATGCGAACGACCAGGAATCGATTTCGCGATCGGCGCCGATTCGTTCGCGGCCGTAGTGCCCTCCCGCTCCGAACGTTGCCTTGGAACCCATCATCGGAATGGTTGCGGAGTATCGCGCCTGATAAAAAGGCAGAGTCGTGCGCTCACCCAGACCCGACGCAATGTTATCCAGGGCGCTGCCGGTGGTCGGAAGAGTTTCCAGCCGGGCATCCGCAAACTGGGGCCGGAGGACGCCAATCTGGAAGAGCGTTGAAGCGCTGCCAATCTTATGCGTCAGTTCGACGCGCAACTGTGGCTGCCATCCCCACAGGTTTCCGGCCGTAGCACCCAGTGGCGCGGCAACATGCGATAAGGATACCGGGTCCAGCGGCGAAATGATCATGCGGTCCTGACCCGCGACGATCCTGAAATTTCCCTTCTGAAACTGCAGATATGCGAGGCGAAGACGAGGTTCGTTCAGCACTCGTCCCTGAGGTTGATTCGCATCGAAAGGCCGGCCGCCAAAAAAATCGAATTCCAGCGTACCCGAAGCGTGCCACATGTTCGTGGAGGTGTCCGCAGGCTTGAATTGAAATCCGAAAACACTTTGTCGCGCAGTAAAGATGAGGTCGTGAATTTTCGAATTTGGTTTCGTCGTTCCGTCCGGAAACGGGGCAGATCCTCCGGGCGCAGCCCAAAGAACAAGATCCTGGCCGACGTCGACGGAATCCGCTCCCGAAATATTCAGGAGAAATGTTCCGTAAAGTCGAAGCTTCTGGCTGCCTATCGTGGCTTCTGCTTTGCCCTGCGGCGCGATTCCGGGATAGACGGGCTCCTGCGATGCTGCGGAGCTATCGGAATAATCAGAATCTTGTGCCCATGCCGTGGACGAAATGGCGAACAGGGAAACAAGGACGAGTGCGAGTATGTCAACGACACGTCGACGTCCGATGATGTTGAAATAAGACTTAAGCATTGGTTCTTTATTCTCCTTCTTTGATGGTTAGGTAATAGTCCTTCGGCAATAACTGTCTGATCTGGTGGCAATGACTCGCCAACCCCCGCAACAGTCTTTGGCCTGGTTCATCCAGGTCCGTGTGAAACCGGAAGCGCCAGTCTGAGCGCGTGCCGATGTGTTGGCGAATGGTGCCGGCAACTCAACGGAACAGAGTTGCGTTGCAATATGAAGTTTCGTTGTGCACTTCTTCATGACCACTTTCCTTGCTCACCCTCCCCGAGTGAGGAGAATAGGGCTCGCTCTTTTGTGAAGTCATAACCCCGGAGTTAATGTGCAGTAACGTTTCGGTAACGCGGGAGTAGGCGGACCTAAGATGAGTGGAAGAAGCCGCATGAGCTGGATCCGGGATGTGGGCCGCTCTTTATAACGTCGCAGTGGATTGAGAAATGAAGGCTACGGCTGGTGTTCGAGAAAGTGTCCGTCGCTTTCAGAGCGCCAGATACTCCGCTGACTATTGCTGCTGAACATAACGCGCGGACTGCCATGTTGCATTCGGTCGAGTCCTGATTGCAGCTTCAAACTCCGGATATTTCCCGGATCTGCGCGGCGTGACGCGATTCGTGCGCCGCAAGGAACGCAATCCAGTGGTACACCGACATGGGTCCGAGCTTCGAATGGGGATGAATCACATTGGCGAGCGCCAGACCGTCACCCGAAAGCAGCGTCGCCCGCAGCGCCGCGGTCGCGACTTCCAGCTGAGTCCATGCTGCGGCCGCTTCCAGCCCGGTCGGCAGCGCGAAATCCGGCGCCTGAACTCGCGTGCTGCGATCTGAAACGCGGACCACATCCAGACTGGGAAGCACCGGCTCGGCGATTGTTTCGCCGGCGAGACCAGCCTCGCGTTCTTCACGGATGCGGCTTGAAAGAATGCCCGCCATACGGCTTTCGACGATGGCCAGGTGTTCCACCACATTTGCAGCAGACCAACGATCTGGCCCTGGCGGTTTGTTGCGTCGCTCCGGCGATACAGAGTCATACGCAGATTTTAAAATGGCACGATGGGCGTCGAAGTGCGTCAGTAGCTCTCGCGTTCTGGGGTGCATCGCAGAATGTTAGCATGCACCTCATTTCACTCTGGAACCGAAGAACAAATTCCACCTTCCATTCACGTGCCGTTTGGGTCAACATTCCTCGCCATGAACTGGATATCGATTCTTTTATTGTCACTTCTTCAAGCTGCGCCTGCGGCTGTACCTCAGCCGGCCAAGCCGTTGGATGGAATTCCGAATGTCGTTGCAAAAGGCGAAATCGTCCAACTGGTGAAGGAAGGGTTTGCATTTACCGAAGGCCCTGTCCCAACTGCGGATGGCGGGATTTATTTTTCGGACCTGCTGACGTCGGATCGCATCCAACGCCTCGCGCCAAACGGCGAAATCACGGTTCTTCGTGAACAGGCGAATTCCGCCGGCGGTCTGGCACTGAACCGAGCCGGAGAACTATTCGCAGTCGAAACCAATGCCAAACGCGTTACAAAATTCGCCGGCGGCAAGGTGACGGTTGTAACCGAAGGAAGTCCGGCAAAGCCCCTGCTCGCGCCGAACGATTTAATTCTGGATTCGAAGGGCGGCGTATACTTCACCGATCCCGGACCTCGGCCCGTTGTTGCCGGACGAATCGTGTATGTGTACTACCTGGCACCCGGCTCCAAACAACCGGTCATCATCGACGACAAGATTGCGCGGCCCAACGGCATTACCGTGACAACCGATGGCAAAACTCTCATCGTCGACGATACCGTTGGAGAAATGATATTTGCGTATGACATCCAGCCCGATGGAACGGTGAAGAACAGACGGCCGTTTGCACAGCTGCACGATATTCCCAGCGGACAAAACAGTGGCGGGGACGGAATGGCATTGGACCGCAACAATCGTCTTTATGTGGCATCGCTTACCGGAGTTCAGATTTTCGACAAGACGGGCCGCTATCTCGGAACCATTTCTGTACCGCGCCAGCCATCGAACGTCGCATTTTCCGGAGCCGAAAAGAAGACGCTTTTCATTACTGCTCGCGAAGGACTCTACAAGGTTCGCATGCTCGCTTCGGGACCGAACCGGCCGGGCAAGTAAGCGGTTGACACTGCGAAAGCAGTTGTCTTCGAGTAGAAATGATTTTCAGCTGGACCGTTTCCTCTGACGACTCCTGATTCGTATGGGCATGCCCTGTAATTCATACTGCGCGAGGACATCCCGGTCAAAGCACGAATAGTTTTCGATGGCATCCCGCGCAAACAACTTGTAGTTGCCCGGCGGAATTCCTCGAAAAGCATAGTGCCCTGTCTGGTCCGTGGTGGTGTGCTTTTGAAGTTCGGTGCGGTCGCGGGACTCGTCGGAAATGAGGACCGCCGAGGCGGACTCCCCCACTCTGTGGAATCGGGGAGTCCGTCTTCTGTCCGCAGCCTTCAGCCCGAAGACTGGCGCGCGATTTCCAATGCAGCTATTTGTTTGCGGATGTACCGCATGAAAAGCATCGCACGGTCCTCGACGAGAAAGGTCGCCGTACCGGCATCGGAGATCGGTACCGGAAACCGGAACCCGCACTCGGTCTCATACCAGAGTTGTCCATCGCGATAAAAGCTGAACCGGACCTTCTGATTGTTCACAACCATTTCCTTCAATGTTCGCATGACGTTCTCCTTCTGATCGTTCAAATTGATTTTTTAACGTCAGTGGGGCCCTGTGGGCCAGGCGGAGCAGCAGAGCGGGCCGAAGGTTTGGAACTTACTCGGCGCGATGCCATTCCGCCGAACGATCAGGCGGATTGAAGCAGCAGACACGACCGGCGTGGGTTTGAGTGAGGAACACAAAGCTGGAACAGCACCCGGTCATGATCCCACAATCGTAGCCCGGCGGATCGCAAACCGTCAAGGCAGGATCAGACTCAGCAGGAGCCGGTTGCGCGAGGGAGTCGAATCGTGAAGGTACTTCCGTGATCAAGCTCGCTGTTGACGTGAATCGTTCCGCCGTGTTCTTCGACAATCCATTTCGCGAAACTCAGTCCAAGACCCGCACCGCCAACCTGCCTGCTGCGTGAAGGGTCTGCGCGGTAAAAACGCTCGAAGATGTGAGGAATAGCGTCCGAAGGAATACCCTGGCCGGAATCCGTAATTTCGATAAACACGACACTGGACGTGGCCATAGTCTGGATCGCTATGGTTCCTCCCGGCGAAGTGTATTTGATCGCATTATCGAGAAGGTTGATCAGAACCAGTTCAAGCCACTGGGGATCGACAAGGGTAGTGAGATTCGCGGTTGGAACGAATTCCAGCGAGATTCCCCGCATCGTGGCCATTAGAGCGAAAGTATCCAGGACTGCAGTGACGGCCTGTCCAACATCAACGCGCTGAAGATCGAATGTGATCCCACCGGACTCCGCTCGAACCAGGGTCAGCAGCTGATCGATCATGCGGGATAGCTTGTCGAACTCCTCGAGCTGATTGATGAGCACGTCCTTGACTTCGTCCAGAGATCGGGCATGAAGCAGAGCCAGTTCCGCTTCGCCGCGCAACGCCGCAAGGGGCGTGCGCAGTTCGTGCGCCATGCTGCCGGAAAGTTGCCGCAGTTCGCCGACCACCTTTTCAATGCGGGCGAGCGCTTCATTGAAAGTTACCGCCAGTTGATCTACTTCATCGTTAGCCCCGGTCAAAGGAAGCCGTCCCGTCAGATTCGAAGGTTCAATGTCGTGCGCGGCGTGGGCGATGCGCCGTATCGGATTCAGGGCGCCTCCCGCAAAAGACCATCCCGCAACCGCGGCCAGTACGACGGCGAAAGGAATCAGAACAAATGCGAGTTCGCCGAACCGCCGCAGCGCAAGACGTACCGGCTCCAGAGAAGTACCAACCTGAACCAGATACTTCTGACCTGATGGTGAAACGACCTTCTCATCGAGAAACCGGATCGTTCCGTCTTCCGTTTCGAAATCGGTCGACCCGGATTCCCGATCGATCAACTGCAGTTCCTCGGGCACGAAACTCAGACCAAGAAGCTGCATCTCCGGAGACTGGGTCACGATTTCTCCGGTTTCCAGATTGGTGATCTGGAAATAACGCGTCGCATTGCGAACGAACAGTCCGGCTTCGGAATCGTTCGTATCAAACTTCATAACGGGCTTGTTGTTCTCAAATTCAATGTAGCCGCGGAGCGCTTCCATTCGATCCGACAAATCGTGGTTGAGGTCCGCCTCAAGCTGCTTCCTGAACAGGAAATACGAAGCGAAAAATACAATCGCAAGCAGCAGGGTGAATACCGCCGAATACAGGAGGGTCAGCCTGGACCGAAGCCCAAGTGGTTTCACTCTCCCTTATCGGTCAGCTGATACCCGACTCCCCGAATGGTGTGTATCAATGAAGGTGAAAAGTTCCTGTCGATCTTGTTACGAAGCGAATTGATATGGACATCGATGACGTTGGTGGCGCTGTCGAAGTGGATATCCCACACGTGTTCGATGATCATGTTTCGCGTCAGCGGACGATGCGCATTTCGCATCAGTAATTCCAACAGCGCATACTCCTTGGATCTCAGCTCAATACGATCACCGGCGCGAATGACGATTCGGGTGGCGGTATCCAGTTCGAGGTCCGCGACGACAAGTTTTGTACTATCGCTGCCGCCGCGCCGCAGCACAGACCGTACCCTGGCGGACAATTCGGTAAAGGCGAATGGCTTCGTCATGTAATCGTCCGCACCTTTATCGAGCCCCATGATCCGGTCATCCAGCTCTCCTCTGGCACTGAGCATGATCACAGGCAGGCGACGTTTCCTGGAGCGGATCTGGGAAATGACATCAAACCCGGAAAGCTTCGGCAACATCAGGTCCAGTACAACCATGTCATAGTCCTGGTTGGTTGCCTGATAGGCTCCGCTCTCCCCGTCGTGAACGACATCGACAGCGTGCCCTTCCTGCTGAAATCCCTTTTCAATAAAACTGGCGACCTTCACATCGTCTTCGACAACAAGTATGCGCAATGTCCACGCTCCTTCGAATGACCACCCTTTTAACAATTCTTGTGTGGATCTATTTAGCCTGGGGCTTACTGCTGCTGGAGTTTCCATTAACAACTTCAACGGCCGTGACGATATGTTTATTCTTCTCGTCCCTATAGTGAACCAGTACGGGAGTTCCAGTAGCCAATGCGGATGGTTTCTTTGAAGCAGAGTCATACTCCAGACTCACGTCGTGTTTTCCCTGCCGGATAATCAGGTTGACGTCGGTCGCTGCGAGCACAGTCCCCTGGACGGATTTGTCGGTGCTGGTTTTTTCCTTAGGCGACGCCGACAAGAAAATTGGAGCAACGAGGAGGAATGTTACGGTCAAAGCGGACATCAATCTGGCACTGGCTTTCATTTCTTTTCCCTTTCCTTCGTGGAATGTGGTGATGAATCGATTCACGAAAGATTAAACACTTCGCCAATTAAGGCGCGATGAAGTCAGGATTAAATCGAGTTAATGTTGGGGGTAATGTAAAAAACCGAAGATGGAAACAGGACCCAGGAGATAAATCCTGTCTCCATCTTCGGGTCACGGAAATCGATTAAAAGAGTTTCAGAGTCATGCTCAAAACGACTTTGCGACCCGGACTTCCTCCGGTGAGTTGTCCATAAAGCGGCGAAGACAACACACCGTTAATGGTGGTCTTGGTTGCAGAGTTCAGGAAATTGGAAGCCTGAATACTGAACGAAAGCGTTCGGGCGCCGGTCGGCACTCGATTCGGATTTGTGACGGTGCCGCCTCCACTCCTGCCGCCTCCGCCACCGCCGCCAAAACCGCCGCCAAAACCGCCGCCAAAACCGCCGCCTCCGCCACCGCCACCACCCCCGCCACCACCACCCTGCGCGGGTTCCGCAAAGGAAGCGACAAGGCGTCCCAGCGAAGGGCTCGATTGAACCGGCGGCGTCGAGAGGACAAATATTTTGGTGAGACGCGCCTGAGGAAGCGACAGGACATTCGGACCCGTCGCGCCATTGCGAGCGCATTCCGACTGCGGAATATCGAAGGCAACGCAGGTCGAAGTATCGGGCCGATCATTGTTGGTGGAGTCTCCATTCACATCCGATCCGAGCGTGATGCTGTAGGGTCTTCCCGTCGACCATCCGATAGTCGTCAAAGCGAGAGTAGTTCTTCGAGGCATATAAAAGGTCATCGTACTGTTGATTCTCTGTCCGGTGCCGGCCGTGCGTCCCCAGTCGGCCATTCGATCGTAAGGATTCTCGAACTGGCTATCGTCCATTCCGTGAATCACGTTGTAGGTGATGTTTCCGGTCACGCGAAACTTGTTATGGAAAAGCGGGTAGTTCGACAGGCGGTATTGAAGACTGAAGTTCTTCGTCAGCCCACTACCCACAGATTGGGTTTCATACATGTTTCCGATATTGCCTTCAGGGAAGAAGGGACGCAGCGAGTTCACATATGCCGTGGCATCCGCCTTAATTGCCGGATCCGGACTCTTCAGATCCAGGCGAACCTCTTCCGGAAGCGGTGTGCCCGGATAAGGTGCGTTGATATTCACGCTTCGGTTCTGCCGAAGGAAACGAGTGACGCCAAACGTTCCGACGAGAACCATGCCCCGCGGCATGGACTGCTCCCATGTGAATGTCGGATTCACCTGGTATGGCATGACTGCATCCACCGCCAGAAATCGCGTCGTCCGTGGGGAATTCAGGGAATCGAACACGATCGTTCCACCCTGCGTCGGATCCGGATACGACGGATTGTTAATGGTGATGCTTCGCTGCTCCGAACTGGCGCCGGATTGTTCGAACTGCTGGTAGCTATTGAACGCGAATGTGCCATCCACCGCCTTCACGCCGGCGCGGATGACCGTCTTCCAGTTTCCTTTGGCGCGAAGCTGATACGACACTCCGGCCACGGGGGCAAAATTATTGTAATCATGGAAGTGTTGCTGAATCTGGTAGCGCAGACCAAACGAAACATCCAGTCGAGGTGAATATCTCCAGTCTCCCTGTGCCCACATTGCCAGCTCCGCCTGGCTCAACTGGATTTCTGAAGGTCCGGACGTTTGTGTAAATGTCAATGGTGGCGCGGGTGTGATATTCAAAAACGGATTCAGGGCCTGAAGAGCCTGCCGGTTTGCCAGCTCAATCGCACACTGCGACCCGACTGAAAAATCACCTGAGAGCGTCGCACAGTAGTCGTAGAGACTCCCAAATGTATATGTTCCGCTATAGTTGTTCCGGTTATTGGTATCGCTGCGATGGTAGTCCAACTCAAATGCGAGGGCGCTGAAACTCAGTTTGGGCTTTGGCTGCCACTGTAATGTATTTCCCAGCAGAAAATTCTGAGGCAGGCTCTGCGTGTGATTCGGAGACGGGCCGCCGTTGAAAGAGCCGGTTACATCAATGGTGTAACCTCCAATGGTGGTCGGAACGCTCCTGGAACTTCCGTGTTGTTCCTGGAACCGGATGGTATCCACGGCCTTTCCCCTGACGATTCGGTCACTGATTTGAAGCTGCCAGTTGCGATTCTTTGAATTGGCCGCGCGTTCCGGCAACGTCAGACCGCCGACCCCGCTGTTTGTAGTACCGGTCGATCGAAAGCTGAATGAAGTCGTCAGATTTTGGTTCTTGCTGATCTTCAGCCGCGGCGACAACGTGAAATTCTGACCGGCATTGATACTGGTCAGTCCATTTGCGATCAGGCCATCCGGAGTCACAGCGCGAAGATCGCTACCTCCCTGCTCGCTTTGATTGTTGGCGACGTACGCATTCAGGCTTAACCGATCCTTGATCAACGGACCGCTGCTGTTCAGCGACGTATTTCGGGTCTGGGATTTCGGTCTCTTTCCCGTCGTGAGCGAGTTTGCCGCATTGAAGGATTCGTCGTTGAAGGTCGCCGTCGTCGATGCCGTCCACTTTCCTGAACCTGCCTTTGTGACAATCTCGATCCGAGGACCGGTCGAACCATCCGCCGTGAAGGAAGTGTTCACGATGCGAATTTCCGCAATCTGAGCGAGGGGAGGAATATCGGCTCCATTGAATCCGTCGACATTGATTGTGACGTCGCCCTCTCCGCCGCGAAGCTGGGCAAGTTGAAGCAGGTAGGCCAGCAAGTCGTCCGGATTATCCGGAAGATCCAGCAATGCATCACCTGTAATCACATCGGTATTCAGGCTCGAATCCGGATCGACACTTAGTTCGCCTGAATCCGAACTTGTGGTCACGTTCACCTGGGTCGTGATGCTCAGAGCCATCGTGATGCTCAGCGGAGCCATATCCGGCGTTACTCGAACCTGCTGGCTGATGTCCTTGAAGTCCGGTACCGAAATCTTCAGCGTGTATTGGCCTGGAGAGACGTTCATTTCAAATACGCCGTCGGAATTTGTTTTTCCCGAAGCCACAACGCGGGACGGCGTGCCCGTCGTTAACTGAACATCGACATTGACCAGGACGCCGCCCGTTGCATCGCTAACCGTTCCCGCCAGCTTCGCATTGTTCGCTGAAGGCGTGGTCTGAGCGCAAAGTACGGCGCCGAAAGATAAGATGCCGGTTAGCACGAATAGACTCCGGCTCCACATCGAACCTACCTCCACGCATTGAATGTGTTAGTGAATTTGTGAAAACGCCTGGAACAATCCGTGCGCAGGCAGCACGATTGAACGATCTGTCGATTAAATTTGGATGAAGCCAGTATTAAATCGGGCTAATGGGAATCACGGAAAGCGTTTCCATTAAATCGATTTCATTCACATTTCATGTTGAGTTAATCCGCCGATCCTCCAATGAACAGACATGAAGATGAAAATAATCGCCCTCGCCATGTTCTTCGTGCTCTCTGCTCAGTCTCCGATTCATGCGCAAGGCAGAAAGCCAGGCGGCCTTTCGCTTGGCGACTTCAGCGGCCAGCTTCAGGATCTGACGAGCCGTGTTTCTTCTTCCGTCGTGCAGATCACAGGGTCGGGCTACGGAATGGAATCCGACGGTGAACACGCGGGCACGGGCATTCTGACGCGAGAACGCAGCACCGGATCCGGTGTCATCGTTTCAGAAGATGGATACATCATGACCAATGCTCACGTCGTTGATGGAGCTCGGACGATTCGAATCCGCATAAGTGGTGTATCGGGAAAAGGCATATCCACCTTTGACGCCGTGCTGGTGGGTATCGATCGAATTCTGGACCTGGCACTTTTGAAAATCGAAGCCACTGGACTTCAGGCGTTGCCTTTCGGCAATGCGAACGAAGTGAAACAGGGCGAACTGGTAATGGCATTCGGAAGTCCACTCGGCATGGACAATTCGGTCAGCATGGGCATCGTCAGTGCCGCAGCCCGGCAGCTGACCGACGATGACCCAAGAATCTATATACAGACTGATGCCCCCATTAACCCGGGAAACAGCGGAGGTCCGCTGGTCAATACCGAAGGCCATCTGATCGGGATCAACACGTTCATCTTTTCAAAGTCCGGAGGCAGTGAAGGAATCGGGTTCGCCATTCCAAGCAACGTGATCCGTTATGTGTTCGAATCCCTCCGGAAGGATGGGCATGTGCATCGGGCCCAGATCGGAATAGCGGCCCGAACCATCACGCCATCGCTCGCGTCAGGTTTGAATCTGGAGCCCGAAAGCGGTGTGCTTGTCGAAGACATTCAAATGGACGGCCCGGCGGAAAAAGCGGGCATCGAAGTCGGTGATGTTGTGCTGAGCATCGGGGACACATCGCTACGGAATGTGCGTGATCTCGCACTGGAACTCTATCGGTACAACATCGGCGAAACCGTAACACTTCAAATTCTTCGGGAGGACATGAAGTTCAGCATCAAACTGGCTGTTGCCGAGAGCGACGACGACCCGGAACGTTTCGCCGATATGGTGAACCTGGAAGACAACCTCATTCCAAAGCTTGGAATCCTCGGCCTCACCATCGACGAAAAGATTCGCAGTGTACTGTCTGCTCTGCGCATTCCCGATGGTGTATTGGTGGCTGCGCTCGGCGGCTCACCTTCATACTTTGGCGATCAACCTCAGGCGGGCGATGTCATTCACGCCGTAAATGGGACGCGGGTGAACAGTATCGAATCCCTGGAGTTCGAACTGCGCCAACTGAAGCCGGGGAAATCGCTGGTGCTTCAATTGGAACGAAACGGGAGCATGCTCTTCCTCGCCCTGGAACCCAACTGACATTCACTCGAAGTTAATCCCGGCTTCATCATTGATTAATCTGGATGGCATTCAATAGGCATGGAAGGAGGGCCCGGCCATGAAACCAGAGCGGCTTCTACTGAACATCGAGGAGCAGGCGGCCACAATGAGCAACTGCCTGCTTCAATACCGCGAGGACCCCAATGGCATACTGATGTCGCTACTCCAGAGCGGTTTGGGTCTGGCTTCAATTCTGAGCGGAATGCTTCATGTTCCCCGGCATGTCTTTATCGCGAAAGATCTCCGTGCACCGTGCCACTGTTGCTGCTCGATTGGAGCACTGACCGAAACCAACTTCGTTTACATGGATCAGCGTGTCATTGCACATCAGCAGTGGCCTTATCGCGAATTGCGCGCCTTTATCGAAAGAGCGATTCAAGATCAGCGGGCAGATATCGCACGCCTGAAGAAGTTGCATCGATCGCCACACGGGCTACCCGAACTGGTTGGACGAAATGTTTTGTTCGTCAACGACGGTAGTGCCTCCGCACCATCATTGATTGCGTCGATTGAATCATTCCGTTCACTTGGTGCAGGAAGGATCGTGCTGGCGGTGCCATCAAATACCATGCGGATCGGAAAAGACATCGAGCACCGCGTGGATGAGTTCATCGTCGCGAGTCCATCAGATCATAATTCAGAACCGCGGCGGGCGGAGCAGACTCCATCTCTCGACCATCCGTGGGTCGCGTGATACCAATCCGCCCTGGAGGCGCGGCCCCGTCCCGATATGCGACCGCGCCTGCAAAAGCGTCGAACTCAATTTCCGGACTTCCCTTTCCTGTCGAAGCTCACCTTTGAAAATCGAAAGTAGACACCAATGGACGGCTCGGAGATGCGAGTCTGCATATTCGTGGTCAGTTCCGGCAGCTCGAAATCCGGCGCCTTGAATTTGAATCCACGATAGTCGGCGCGAATGCCCACTCTCTTCGAAATATCGATATCTGCGCCTCCGCCATAAATGAAGGCAGACCGGGTCTCGGAAGCGGCTCCGTCGATATTGTTCGCGTTCTCTGTTGGCATGAATCGCAGCGCGCCTACACCAACAACCGCGTAGGGGTGAATTCTGGCCAAGAGTTCGGGTACGTGGAAAACAATATCGGTGGTACCCTGCCGCAGGTTGGACTGCACCGACGAACTGCCTGAATCACTCGAATAACTCTGTGTGACCCGAAACTGACCATACCCCACATCGGCTCCTGTCCATTTGTTGAACTGATAGCTGTAGCTGGCCTGGAATCCGCCCGATCGGGTGGACTGATCCGTAAGTGACGTGCCGGTGAACGGAGTTGGAAAATTGGTGGAGATGTTTCCAGTGGAAGTCGCCGGTATGACTCCACTGTATTGAAATATTATCTGCTGTGGCGAGGGGTTTTCCGTCGCGGATGCAGCGGGCACTCGCACAAATGCGCATAACGCCAGCCCGACCAGCAGCAAAACGCTCTTCTCAGGAAGACTCTTTTTCTTCATAAGCTCCTCCAATACCAAGGTTGTGAACTTCGGCGGCTCATGGGGCCCTGTAAGGGGTTAAACGAAGGCTGGATTAAGGCGCGATGAATCCGGAATTAAATGCAGCCAATGTGCGGGCGCCGGATGAAGCCACGATTTCCAACAAAGGTTCATGTTCGTTTCATGTCCGGTTCATGTCGCGATTGTCAAACATGGCAGTGAACAAATGACGAATCCACTTTGGATCCAAAAGGAGAAGGACATGAGCACAAATCACAAACTTGCAGCTATCGCTGTCGCCGCAATCACTTTCGCAGTGTTTTCACCGAACGCAGGCGCCCAGATCCCGATTCAAAAACTGAGCGTGACCATTTCAGAACCTGTGGAAGTACCGAATCTGGTGCTTCCCGTCGGAACGTATGTTTTCGAGGCGCTTGAAAATGGACGAGTGACGCGCATCCTCAGCGCCGATGAAAGCCATATCTACACCACACTCCTGACCCAGCCGCAGGAACGCCCAGAGCCTTTGGAAAACCCATTGGTTACCTTGAAGGAAGGCCCAAATGGCGAGGTTCAACGGATAGACTCGTGGTTCTTTGAAGGTGAATCCATTGGGAACGAATTTCTCTACACAGGAGCGGGTGCAGACGGAAAATCCGAATCGAACTTTAACGGATTCACCAAAGACGCCCGACATGTTGTGACGAGTGTCGCGGAAGATGCGATAGAGGGTCCGGAATATGTTGCGATGCACGTGGAACACGCTGTTGTCGGCTCCAGCGTTGCCACGGGCCGCTTCTTTCGCGCAAACTTCCTGGTCAACTGAAGATGGACGTAGGCATACCGGTCACATTTAATCCTGGGTTCATGACCGGTTAATCTCCGGCTGGCATAACGGCGTGGGACATGTTGGACAAATCTGGTCGGGCTTGTTTATCTGGGAGAAGGAAACAAATGAGATTTCCACTTATAGTCATCGCTACCGGCATTTTTACTTCCTTCCTGGGATTTTCGACAGCGAGTGCCTCTCAGAATGAAGCAGGCCCACTTGCTGCAGAGCAACTGGGTACCACCATTCGAATCGGCACAGTCCTATCTATGAATCCCGCACACATGGTCATCGCCTGCAGGCACAAGGGCAGGACCAATCAACTGGAACTGGTGTTGAATGGCGTAACCGTTCAGAAAGGGGCAATTGCCGTTGGGTCTCAGGTGACCGTGCACTATCGAACCCAGGACAATCGGAATTTCGCAACAAGCATCCAGCTGCGGAAGTCCTCGAACGAGATCGGGGCCGAGTCTTCAGAGCACTGAATCGAACTGGGAGTTTCAGGCGGGATTGGAAAGTGTTTCGGGCGAACCCTGTCCCAAAGGAAGAGAGTGGTGCGAAGCACCGTGTGAATTTCGTGCGGTACCCCTCACCCGCCGCTTCGCGGCACCCTCTCCCTTCGGGAGAGGAATTTATCTCAACTTTTTTCCAACGACGGAACAGTTCGGATATAGACTCGCCGCCATGTCGATACCCATGAAGAGTCTGCTGCTCACACTGATACTCATCATCTCTGCTTTCGCATTGCTGAATGCACAAGCGCCCGGCGGCACTCCTTTCCGAATCGAAAAGCTGGATCCCGCGCTCGACGACATCATTGCACCAGATGCAAAGCTGGAAATACTCGGCGACCGTTTTGCGCTGACGGAGGGTCCGGTCTGGATTCCGGCCGCGGCTGGTCAGGACGGCTATCTTCTCTTCAGCGACAACGCCGCAAATGTCATCTACAAGTGGGCGCCGAACCAACCCCTGTCCGTCTTTCTGGAAAACAGCGGATTCACCGGCCGGGACAATTCCAAAGTCGGCGCACAGACGGTAGCAGGACGAGTCGCGATTCTCCTGATCGGATCCAATGGACTCGCGCTGGATCCACAGGGCCGGCTGGTCGTTACGGCCATGGCGGACCGCACGGTTTATCGTTTGGAGAAAGACGGCAAGCGGACCATGCTTGCCGATCAGTTCGAAGGTAAACATTTCAACGGCCCCAACGACATTGTCGTGAAGTCCGATGGCGCGGTGTATTTTACCGACTCGGTATGGGGCCTGCGGGGTGCGGCCGCAGATCCGAATCGCGAACTGCCATACAGCGGATTTTTTCTGATCAAGGATGGAAAGGTGACGCTGCTTGGCGGCGACAAGGACACGCCCGGAGCCGCACCAAACGGCATCACGCTGTCGCCGGACGAGAAGTATCTCTATGTCACGGCCGGCGCCCGCCGCACGATGCGGTACGATATCCTGCCCGATGATACCGTCACAAACGGTAAACCCTTTGTCGAAGACGGAAGCGACGGTATGCGTGTGGATACGAAGGGAAACCTTTACACGACCAGTGGCGGAACTCCAGGCCGCATTCAAATCACATCACCCGAAGGCAAGCCCCTGGGCAGGCTGCATCTGCCCCAGCTTGATGGCGAGCCGCGTGCCCGCGTGTGCGCCACGAACATGGCATTCGGCGATGCGGACGATCGCGGTCTCTACATCACGGCCTGCACCCACCTGTTGAAACTTCGGATGAAGGTCGTCGGTGTGCGACCCGGGCGGCGTTACTAGTCCATATTAGGGGCGGTCATAGACCCGCCCCTAAAAAACGGACTGCTCCTGATCCATCTGTTACGGGCCACTGGTAACCAACATGACAAAAAAAGACGCTCGAAGAGGAACCTCTCCGAGCGTCTCTATTGTCAGTAAATCAGTCAAGTCTGACCGTTTACCGACAGGGGGGAACTTTTTACTTCTTACTTGGTGATGCCCGCGGACAAAACGTTACGTCCGGAGAAGGCCTTCGCCAGCTCAATCTCATGCGTGGACTTCATCAGTCCTCGACCCGCTGAGTATCCGAGCCAGCGCACTTCCGTCAGGTAGGCGTCATCGCCGTAGCGATTGAATACCAACTGGTTGTCCAGTTTCGCGGCAGGATTCGGGACTGCCGTGGAAATCACAAAGGCCGAATGTCCGTTCGAGTCCGAGATCCGAATGGCTTCTCCCTGCCGACTCACGATATATGTTCCCGCCGGCAGCGTTTTGGCTCCCACATGGAAGTCGAACGGGATTGGTACGGACATTGCCGTGGATTGCGCCAACGCCGGGGCCGGAACATTCAGAATCGCCAAAACCGCGCCCGCCAGTATCATCACCAGTGCCAATCTACCTTTTGCAAGTGTCATATTGCCTCCTTTTCTCTTTCTCTTTTCCGCTTCACTGTCTATTAAGGCGGGAAACAGCGACGCCAGCTATCATCGGTTCCTAAATATTCTTGAGTTTTCGAATTGCGCTACACTGCGAAGAGGACACTATGGCGGATGCTTTACCTCAGGACATCACACGGCTTCTCCGCCTGTGGAACGCAGGGAACGCCGAAGCACTCGACGGTTTAACGCCCCTCGTATATCGCGAGCTGCACCATTTGGCGGTTCGCTACATGGGACGTGAGCGGCCTGATCACACGCTGCAGGCAACGGGTCTGGTCAACGAAGTGTTTGTCCGGCTCATCGACTGGCAAAAAGTCCAGTGGCAGAATCGATCGCACTTCTTTGGCGTATCGGCACAGGTCATGAGGCGC
>Ga0163163_10000473_pt1 | contig 36712 bp, 30 predicted proteins | sample S65metaG_FD_119766 | JGI IMG/M metagenome (GOLD analysis project Ga0163163, IMG submission 119766) | Switchgrass rhizosphere microbial communities from Kellogg Biological Station, Michigan, USA - S6-5 metaG | ecosystem: Host-associated > Plants > Roots > Rhizosphere > Soil | place: USA... | reverse complement strand
CTAAGCTTCCGGCGAAATCCCGGGCGTTCGTACACCTCGGGATTGAGAAGCCCATGCGGTTTTTTGCCGTGAGCCACCTCGATCATCCCGGCTGTGACGGCGCGGCCGATGTCGCGGAATAGCTCATGTGTCCAGGCGATGGAGTGCGGAGCTAAAATCACGTTATCGAGCTGCCCCAGGCGATGCGGCTTCGTTACAGGTTCTTGGACGAAACAGTCGAGCGCAGCCCCGGCGATGCGTTGTTCCCTCAAGATTTCGAAGAGCGCGTCTTCATCAACGATGCCGCCCCGAGCCGTATTCAGAAGATACGCAGTGGGTTTCATTAATCTAAGCTCTCTCTCTCCGATCAATCCGCGGGTGGATGCGTTGAGAGGGCAGTGAATCGAGACGAAATCCGCCTGCTGAAGCAATTCATCCAACGCCACGGCACGAACGCCGAGCTCCCGTGCACGAGGTTCATCGAGGGTCGGGGAGAACGCCAACGGTTGATTCATTCCGAAGCCGCGGGTGAGCTCGATTAGCGCGCGCGCAATGCCACCGCAGCCGATCACCCCGAGTGTGCGATTGCGCAACTCCGAGCCCATATATTTCGATCGCGCATCCCAGTCACCCGTCCGCACGAGGCGGTCTTTGACAACTAAGTTGTGCGAGAGCGCCAGCATCCAGCAGAGCGTCGCTTCCGCAACCGAACGGTTAACCGCTCCCGCTGTGATGAAGACTGCGACATCCGCATCAGTGCACGCGGGGACGTTGACGGCGTCGTATCCGACGCCGAAGCGCCCAATCGCGAGCGTTTCCGAAGCGCCGGCTAACGTGGCGCGGGTGACGGAGGGTGTTAGAACAATGATTCCTTGGGCGCCAGCGATTTGCTCGGGCGAGATCTCGGGAAGATGGTGAGGAAAGTAGTCATACTTTATATCCGGATATTTCTCGAACGTGCGAAGGCCGATGTCCTGATATTTCAGCCTACCCTTCTCAGAAAAATCCGCTGTCAATCGGACGAGAAATGAATTCGTGTGACTCATTTTGTCGAATGTGGCCTCGATCGCCTCGCACGAGTCAAAAACTTACCGCGCCCCATAGGGGTTGCGCCACTGATTCGAATAGATTTTTAGCGTGTCGCATATACCGACTTGGTCCGTCTCGCTCTAGCGTTGGTATTTTCGAACTCGGGTGATCCCAAGATGCCCATGCCGCTCGTTCCCTACGCTTTTCTGCGGGCGCCTTGGCCCATTTCGGGGGCAATCGGCTGTTCTTTGGAAGGGAGGCTGCCGCCTCTTGCTTCGGGACAATATTCCAATAAGGATAGGACTTTTGAGACGGCAGGAAATGTACGGACGAAAGCAAGGAAACAGAGAGGATAGTCCGACACGGGCAGCGGTGCGCTGGTTGCTTAAGTTTGAGCACGATGGCCCACTGACGCTGTCGGACAAAGATCTCGGCGAGTGGGCAAGTTGGTCGGCGGACCCCGCCAACCTTCGACAGTTCCGATTGGCCCGTCGAATCTGGCGCAATCTCCGTTCAGTATTGGCGCGAGATACGCCATCGGCTCCAGGTTGAATCGCCCTCCCCATCTTTGCTGACTGTTCATCGCCGTCTGCGGGGATTTTGGGTTTCCTCAGAGACTGCTTCCATCAGGTATTCCATTGCACGTTCAATCAAGCGACGTGCACTATGCGTCTTGATGCCCAACCTCTCTCCAAGGTCCTCGTAGCTAATACCGTCTTCTCTTACCAGCATAAGCGCCATTCTGGTTCTGGGCGGCAGCGTCTCGATTGCGCGTTGCAGTGCTGTTAGCTCCTCGTTCGCCAGCCATATCCTCTCGGGCGACGGGGATTCATTGTTGGATCGAAGAGACTCCTCATCAGCAAATGCATCTCGCACAATGCGCTTCCGGATGAAATCGGTTGCAATGTTCTTCGCGATCTTAAACAAGAAAGCGCGAAGATGGCTGATGGTCGTCGGATCGCCCAGCCGGAAAAATCTGACGTAGGCCTCCTGCACGATGTCTCTCGCATCAGCGCGGGAGCGAACCCACGAGTACACATAGTTGACCAACGCGTCATTGTGTTGGAGGAGCAACCGCCCGTATTCAGCCTTCCAGCTTTCGTTTCTCGGCGCCTCAGAGTCCGGCAGCCTCCTTCTGTCACCCTCCGGCACCGGCTTCGGTTCGCTCATCAGCCGTATCGCCCAGTTTGACCCACCATGCGGTATGATGGTATACCAAGCTCATGGGGTCAAGCTCGGCTGCGCCGTTGCCCGCGAGCAACGGCGAATGGGCCTGGTACGATCGTGTACCGAAGAGGTGCGGGGATAATCAGGTGCGGGGATAACCAACCGTGTCCAGATACTAGGGGTTGGTGTGCGTGTCGTCATTATCGGCGCCGGCCTGGCAGGACTTGCAGCCGCTCACTATCTCGTGGATGCCGGAGTAAATGTCACGGTGCTTGAGCGCCAGCCCGGTCCCGGGCTTGAAACCAGCTTCGGGAACGGAGCGCTTTTGCATCCAAGTGTGGTGGCGCCGTGGAATTCTCCCGGGATCACTCGCTTACTGTTGAGTCAATTGTGTCAAAGTCAACCGGCGCTGAAGATTCGCCCGAGTGCAGTGCCGTCATTGTTTGGTTGGGGGCTGAGGTTTCTTCGAGACAGCACGGCCGACAAGTTCTTCGCCAATACGCTCAAAAATCTCCGGCTGGCTCTCTATAGCCTCGACCTGATGCGCGCGTTTCGCCAGATGCCAAACTTTCACTTCGGCTCCTATGCACGTGGCTCGTTGCAGATCTTCCGAAGCGAGAGTGCTGCTGAACGGGCGCAGACGTGGGTAGAGGCGCTGGTGCCCCACGGGCTTACCTATCGATGTCTGCAACGAGACGACGTCATCCAGCTCGAGCCTGCTCTCGAGCAAATCGCTTCCTCGATCGCTGCTGCCACTCATTTTCCGGGTGACGAAGGCGGGGACGCCTACCAGTTCTGTGATGCCATGGATCGCTCTCTCAGGGAGCGTGGCGCCAAATTGTTCTACAACGTCACTTGTCAGCGTTTCCTGCTCGAGTCTGGCTGCGTCTCCGGAGTTGTGGACGATCGCGACCGCTCCTTCCACGCAGATGTATACGTATTGGCTGCGGGAAGTTACAGCCCCGCACTTGCGCGGACGGCGAGGGTCCGACTACCAGTTCGGCCAGTAAAGGGCTACTCCATCACCTTGCCGCGAGGAAACAGATCGTCGGCACCCCAGATTCCAGTCGGTGATCCTGCCCTTCACATCGCGGTGGTTCCTCTAGGGAGGGACCGTATACGGGTGGCGGGCACGGCTGAATTTGCTAGCTACGATGCCCGCATAGATCCTTCCCGCGTTGCTAACCTGATGAACATGCTGCGTCGGCTCTACCCGGCATTTGCCCTAACTGTTCAGCCCGGTGAAATCCAACCTTGGACAGGGTTTCGGCCCATGAGTCCGGATGGAGTCCCGATCATTGGAACCACGCCCGTGAAAAACCTCTTTTTGAACACTGGGCATGGGCATTTCGGTTGGACCGTGGCGGCCGCCTCGGGCAAGACAGTCGCCGATATAATTACTCAGGCGCGACCGGCGATCGATCCGATGCCTTACTCGCTGAGCCGCTTCGCGTAGTCGGCTGTGCGACCAGCGAACGTGATCGAAGCGCCTGGCGCACACTCAGATCTTACGCTGCAAGACAGCGCCGCAACAGGAGTGACACGATGAGCATTCGACGCGTTCGGACCAACGAGCGGATGAGCCAGGTAGTGGTGCACGGAGATACTATCTATCTTGCGGGACAGGTGGCGGACGATGCGACCGCAGACGTTCGGGGTCAGACTCAACAAGTTCTTCGGAAGATCGATGCGCTCCTGAGTGAAGTCGCCTCCGACAAGACCCGCGTTTTGGCGGCGAACATCTGGTTGACCACGATGGCCGATTTCGCCGATATGAACAAGGAATGGGACGCATGGGTTCCAGCAGGATCAGCACCTGTTCGCGCAACGGTGCAAGCCGCACTGTTTACGCCGGCCCACAAAATTGAGATCGCGATTATCGCAGCGAAGTAGCTGCTGAGACCGCTCTAAGGACTCGGTCGCTGGCCGCCTAGGATGTCACGCGCGTTCCTGATGCGTTGCGGCGGCATCTGCGGATGGGTGCACGCTGCAGAAGCGTGCTATCGGCTTTCGACAGCGCAATGTAAACACCACAGAGAAGGTATGAAGGCATGCCAACGCGAGCGTCTGCCCGTATGTACCTCGCAGAAGATTCCGATCCGATCGAAACACGAGAGTGGCTCGATGCGCTTTCCTCCGTCGTGCAATACGCTGGCCCAGAGCGTGGTCTGCAGCTCCTGGCCGCGCTGAATTTCTATGCGCGCGATCTCGGCCTGACACCGCCTTCTTCACCTTATTCCGCCTACTGCAACACCATTCCAGTCGCCGACCAGTCTCCGCACCCGGGCAACGTCGCCTTAGAAGAGCGTCTCACCGCTCTCATGCGCTGGAACGCTCTGGCCATGGTCGTCCGCGCTAATCGCGCCTACAGCGAGCTTGGCGGTCACATCGCCACCTACGCGTCAGCGGCCGAGATCTTTGAAATCGGCTTTAACCACTTTTTCCGCGGTCCCGCTGCGCCGCAAGGTGGTGATCTCATTTTCTTTCAGCCGCACTCCGCACCCGGCATCTACGCCCGCGCCTTCCTCGAGGGTCGCCTCGAGGCAGATCAGCTCGCTCGCTACCGACAGGAAGTCGCGGGTCTGGGCCTGTCCTCCTACCCCCACCCGTGGCTCATGCCACAGTTCTGGCAATTCCCGACCGGCTCGATGGGGATCGGTCCCATCAACGCCATCTACCAAGCGCGGCTCATGCGCTATCTCGCGCATCGCGGCCTTGCAGCCACTAATGAACGCCACGTTTGGGGCGTATTCGGCGACGGCGAAATGGATGAGCCCGAGTCGATTGGCGCGCTGACATTGGCCGCACGCGAGAACCTCGACAACCTTACCTTCATTATTAACTGCAATCTCCAGCGCCTGGACGGCCCCGTCCGAGGCAACGGACGGATCATCCAGGAACTCGAAGCGCTGTTCATCGGTGCCGGCTGGAACGTCATCAAGGTGCTCTGGGGATCAAACTGGGATGTGCTTTTTGCCCGTGATCGAGAACATGCACTTTTGCGTCGGTTTGCTGACATCGTCGATGGCCAGTATCTGACGCTTGGCGCAAAGAACGGTGAATACAATCTCCATCACTTCTTTGATGCCGATCCCGAGGTTAAGCGCCTGGTTGCGCATCTATCCGCAGACGATGTCGATGCGCTGAATCGTGGCGGCCATGACCTGCGCAAGCTATACGCGGCGTTTGCTGTCGCACGCGAGCACCGCGGACAGCCCACGGTCATTTTGGTAAAGACCAAGAAGGGCTATGGGATGGGAGCCGCCGGCGAATCCCGCATGACGTCCCACCAGCAGAAAAAGCTTGAAACCGAAGACTTGCGCCAGATGCGCGATCGATTTCAACTGCCGCTGAGCGACGAGCAGGTCGCCAACCTCGAGTTCTATCGTCCGCCTACCGATTCGCCAGAGATGCGCTACCTCCGTGAGCGTCGCCAAGCGCTTGGGGGTTTCGTTCCCGTGCGCAAGCCTGGCTTGCAGCGGTTGATCGTGCCTCAGCTCGAATCGTACGGCCAGTTCGCTTTGCAACCCGCAGGCAAGGTCATGTCCACCACTATGGCCGCGGTGCGTTTGCTCAGTGCGTTGCTGAAGGACAAAGCGCTTGGGCCGCGCATAGTTCCGATTGTTGCCGACGAAGCCCGCACTTTCGGTATGGCCGGTCTTTTCCGTCAGATCGGCATTTACGCGCCACTAGGTCAGCTCTACGACTCCGAAGACGCGGGATCCCTGATGGCATATCGGGAGAAGTGTGACGGACAGCTTCTAGAAGAGGGCATCACAGAGGCCGGTGCGCTCTCATCATGGGTTGCCGCTGCAACCGCCTACAGCGTACATGACCTGCCATTGCTGCCGTTCTACATCTTCTACTCGATGTTTGGGTTTCAGCGCATTGGCGATCTTATCTGGGCGGCGGCAGATCAACGCGCGCGTGGCTTTCTGCTCGGCGCGACAGCTGGGCGCACGACCCTCAGTGGCGAAGGTTTACAGCATCAGGACGGCACGAGCCATGTGATCGCAGCCACAGTTCCCAATTGCCGGGCCTACGACCCCGCCTTCGCCGGCGAGGTCGCAGTGATCTTAGACCATGGTGCGCGATCAATGGTGGAGCAGGGGAACGACGCTTTTTATTACGTGACGGTAATGAACGAGAACTATGAGCAACCGGATTTGCCGCCTGCTGCGCGGGAGGGTGTCATCAGGGGGCTGTACGAGTTCGCGCGTTATCGACCGGGGGGAGAGCGCGGATGCGTTCACCTGCTGGGATCGGGGGCAATCTTGCGGGAAGTCATGGCCGCGGCAGATTTGCTAGCAATGGAGTGGCAGATCGGGAGCAATGTGTGGAGCGTGACGAGCTTTAGCGAACTGGCACGTGATGCGCGTGAAACCGAACGCTATAACCGCCTGCATGCGGAAGAGTCTAAACGCGTCAGCTATGTCGCCCGCTGCCTGGCGGAACCGTTTCCTGTCATTGCAGCCACAGACTACGTGGTCGCGTACCCGCAGCTCATCAGCGCCTACGTGACGCAACATTTCGTAGCGCTGGGCACCGATGGATTTGGTCGCAGTGATACTCGCAGCGCGCTGCGCCGGTTTTTCGAAGTCGACCGGCACCACATAGTTGTTGCGGCGCTGAATGCGCTGGTGAGCGAGGATCGGATCTCCGCTGGAACGGTAGCCACTGCCATCGCACGATATGGCATCGATTCGCAAGGGGCAGCGCCTTGGACGCGGTAGAGTTCAGTGCGATGTAAATCGTGACAGCCTGACAGCGCGGGGTACCCTCTATATCGCAGTCAGTCCGCCATCCGCGTACCAGGCAGCTCCAGTCACATAGCAAGCTTCGTCCGATGCCAGAAACGCGATCACGTTCGCAATCTCCCTTGGATCCGCCGCGCGTGCCATGGGGATCTTGTCAAGGAATTCCGCAGCTGTCGCTGGATTATCCATCAGCGTCGTCACCAACGGCGAGCTAGTCGTCCCCGGCAGCACCGCGTTAACCCGAATGTTCTTTTTCACGTAGTCGATTGCGAGAATACGCATCAAACCCAACGTACCGGCTTTGCTCGCGCTATAGGCCGTCAATGTTGGAGCGCAACCATGCGTGCCGGTCGGGGAGGCGGTGATGACGACTGAGCCGCTGCCATTGCGCTGCAGGGCCCGCAGCCCATGCTTGCACGTTAGGAACATGCCCGTCAGATTCACGTCAATGCACTGCTTCCAAGTCTCAAGATCGAGGTCAGTGGCGACTGTATCTCGTCCGAAAAGCAAGATACCGGCGTTGGCAATGACAGTGTCAAGTCCCCCGAAGTGTCGCTCGGCCCTGCTGAGAGCATCGGCCACCTGCGTTTCATCCGTCACGTTTGCGAACAGGGCAAGCGCCTTGCCACCCGCCGCGATGATGTTGGCCACCACCTGCTTCGCCGCCTCAACGTTGACATCAAGCACAGCAACGCTCGCGCCTTCTTCGGCGAGCTTGAGTGCTGCAGCGCGACCAATGCCCGAACCGCCACCCGTAACGATCGCTCGTCTGGCGTTTAACCGTTGACTCATAACGAGGCCCCCTTATTTGTTCGTGCGCTTCGTTCTCGCTGGCATCGACTTATTTGCACGCATCTCCATGTCCTGCCAGACGCGTTCCGCTGCTGCGAGATGTTCGATCATTGCAGTGCGCGCTGCCTCCGGTTTCCTGGCACTGACGCATTTTAGAATGCGGCGATGCGCCCGCAGCCCATCCTCACCGACATGAGGCTCGGTCATCGATTGGTTGCGCACCTCACGTAAGACGTCGGCGATCGAGTCCAACATGGCGAGGAGCAGCACGTTCCCCGATGAGCGGGTCAGTTCCCGGTGGAACTGAAAGTCGCACTCCGCAGCTGCATTCAGGTTCCTCTGCTCCAGGTTGCGCTCATGTTCGTCGCAGAGTTGGCTGAGGCGCTCGATGTCTTCTGGCACCGCGCGTTGAGCGGCCAGCCCGGCGACCTGCACCTCGAGAGCAGTACGCACCTCGTTGACCTTGCCGTAGTCCACTTCTTCGTGGCCGCGCACCAGCAGCCGCATTGAGGCCGCGACATCTTCGGAGCCAAATCGACTCACCTCCACGCCACGTCCCGACGTGACACGTACCAAGCCGCGCGCCGCTAGCGAACGTACGGCCTCGCGGATTACGGTCCGCGAAACCTTGAACCGGTCCGCCAATTCCCGTTCAGACGGCAGACGTTCCCCCACCTGGATCTGCCGGGAAACGATTGCATCGGTTAACTGCTCCGCGACCTTGTCGGATAGGCTCGGCTCGCGAGTGACACGGCGAAAAGGATGCATGGACGATTCGATCACGGAAACTGCTCCCTGGGGATCTGGCACGCCATCGTACCGGATTCCAGTCAAAAGTACTGGCCGAGCCTGAGGGCGGCCAAAGCGATTGAGCCACGCCTTTTGGTATGCCATCATACCCATGCTACCGGTGCAGGGAAGCGTGAGCCCTCCGTCACGGAAGCCATTGGAGGTTAGGGCGTTTATGAACAGCTACAGAACATTGTGGCAGGAGCGATTTTCTGGCATCCGATGAGGCTTCTTTCAGGATAGGCGTCGAATTCGTCCTCGATGGAGGCGGCCTTGCCTAATAGCGCGTTCAGTGATCTCGTAACACGTGGCGGAGTCGGACCCGTGTGGTCCCACGGACACGAGATCCTGCGTCGTATTTTCGTCACGGTGCGCGATCGCCGTTGGCAAGAGATCGCACCGACGCGTTGGGATAGCGAAATCGATGATGCACGGCGCACGATAACAATGGCGGCGCGTCACACTAGCGACCAAGTTGATTTCGAGTGGCGGGGAACCTTTCATATCACCGAGGACCGGCGAGAGTTAGGCTTTGAGTTTGCTGGCAAGGCGCTGCGCGACATGGACATCTGCCGGCTAGGGCTGGTGGTTCTCCATCCCGTTCAATCGATGGTCGGCGCACGAGTAACTGCAATTAGTGCCCAGTCGGAGCAGAGTCTCTCGGTTGCTAACGTGATTTCACCTCAACCGATAGTCAACGGCATTCCGAAGGCAATGACGGAGCCGTTTTCTGAGCTTCTCATCCAACGTTCCGATGTGGGTTCACTCGCGGTCCGATTTGAAGGAGATCTGTTCGAGCTGGAAGATCAGCGCAATTGGGGCGATGCCTCTTTCAAGACGTATTGCACGCCGCTACGGCTGGGATTTCCACGCACTGTGAGGGCCGGCACATCAATCGCGCATACGGTTCAAATTTGCTTCACACCCGCATCGGCACGCGAAAGGTTAAATAGGTTCGCGCTTGCGGGGGTACCCACAACGCCAGGAATATTTCCTGCGGTGGGCCGTGAAATACGGTCTCTCTCACCTCAAGCTCAGCCTGATAGGGATTCGCCCGCTTGGCATCACGTCCATATCGTAGTACCCGGAGAGGAGCCGGTGGCGGCCCTTCGGGAGATTCTTGAGTCAGCGCCGCCGACGAGGATCGAGCTCGGCATTGAAATGGAAGGGGAACAGACGCGATCAGGCGATATGTTTTCCTTGATCTCTGCCTATCACTCGCGTATTGCGCGGCTTCTTGCATACGGAGCGCATACGTCAGCTCCAGCGGCCACAGTGCTTGAGTCCTGGCGTCAACAGATGCAGACATCAGCCGCTCTGAGAGAAGTTCCAGTGCTGGCCGCTACACGGGGTTATTACGTCGAATTCAACAGAAAGGTCGCGCTCGTTTCACAGGTGTCTGGAATAGCCTTTCCGTTGACGGCGACCGTACATTCGGATGATGCCGCAACGATAGCTGACAATGTGGCCACGATCTGCGATATGGCCGAGACGGCGCGCCATCTGACGCAGCAAAACGAACTCGTGGTCGCGCCCCTCGCGCTGTACCATCCAGCATCCATGGTCCCTCAGCATTTTCCGCGGACCCTAATTGTCCCATGGCTTGCGGCCACCATGATCCATTGTGCCCTAGGGCGGATCACATCTGTCACCCTATCTGAGTATGTGGTGACGGCTCTTGCCTCGACGGACCTTTATGCGTTGCCCTTTCTTTCCTCTCTGGTTGAGTCCGCCGGGCTCGAAATAGTGCCACTTGACTCAGACCTACCGTCCCGGATGCACGCAGCTGTATTCAAGTCGATAACCGAGAGGCCTGGTCGGATTCTGGCGGCCAACGTCAACGCGCAGCCTGTTAGGTTTACGTTGGCGCAGACTGGGCTGAAAGCGAAAACAGGAAGGGACGCGGCAACGGGAGCTTCCTTCGCAGTTAACGATAGAGAAATCGAAATTCCTGGCTTCGGGACCGTATGGATTGACCTCGCCGGATCTGAGGGCTGACTTGGTCTCGGTCCGTGTGGTATACCATCCTACCAGTGCTTAGCAGGTGACCGGATGATCAAGCGCACGAGCCTCGTCTGGAAGCGCCCAAACCTGACCGACGCCGAGTTTCGCCGCATTTGGTTGGGCGAGCACGTGAAGTATGCAAAGCAGCTCCCGGGTGTGCGCGAGTACACCATCGATTTTGTAAGCGAAGGTCCCCGTGGAGCACCCTCCGCGATTGCTACTCTGCGCTTCGATTCTCGTGATGCGCTTGAGGCCGCATTCAGCGTGCCACATCTCAAGGAAAATCTGCTGCGCACACGGGAGGAGTTCGCGGAGTCCGTTCAAGTGATCATTGTGGAAGAGTGCACGGTAGTGCCGCGTATCTCCGGAGAGTCCAATGAGCGATCACGATCCTCGTGGCCGTAGCCGTGCCGTGCTCGACGGTCCGCACCGCGCTGGCGCGCGCGCTATGTTGCGCGCATTCGGTCTGACCGATAACGACTTTCGCAAGCCGCAGATTGGTGTCTGCGCCACTTGGAACAAAGTCACGCCGTGCAACGCAGGTCTCGATCTCCTGCGTAATGCAGCTGCCCAGCGACTCAACGACAAGGGTGTAGTTGCCTATGAGTTTGACACTATTTCGGTGTCTGACGGTATATCGATGGGCAGCGAGGGTATGCGTGCCTCGCTGGTCTCACGCGATTGGATCGCCGATTCGGTCGAGCTCGTGATGCGCGCTCATGGGTACGACGGTCTGCTCGGTATTGCCGGCTGTGACAAGTCAATTCCCGGCATGCTCATGGCTATCGTGCGTCTCGATGTGCCAGCCGTATTCGCCTACGGCGGGTCGTTGGCGCCGGGGCGCGTCGAGAATCGCGATATCTCGCTTCAGGACGTATACGAAGCTATTGGCGCATGCGCCCAAGGGCTAATCAGTAGTGAGCAACTCGAAGTGGTGGAAAAGGCCGCTTGCCCGGGTATTGGTACGTGCGCCGGCATGTTTTCGGCCAACACGATGGCTTCCGTCAGCGAAGCCCTAGGACTGACCGTGCTCGGTATGGCGGCGCCACCGGCCGCCGCCTCACAAAGATTCCAAGTGATACATGAAGCTGCTGACGCCTTGCTTCACGCGGTACAGGCGGGCATTCGTCCATCCGACGTCTTGACCCGTAAGTCGCTGGAGAATGCCACAGCGGTTGCTTGCACGTTGGGTGGCTCCACCAACGCGTGTTTGCATCTGCTAGCCATCGCTGCCGAGGCAGGCATTGATTTCACTTTGGCGGACATTGATGCTGTCAGCCGCCGCACGCCCCAGCTCGCCGACATGAAACCGGCGGGGCGTTTCATGATGCGGGAACTTCACGTCGCAGGTGGTGTGCCAGCCGTAATGCGCGAGCTGCTCTCCGCAGGTCTGCTGCACGGGGAAGCACTGACAATTTCAGGGCGAACGATCACTGAGCAAGTTGCAGCTTTTCCCCCCGGTCAGCCTCATCCGGTGTTGCGTACGCATGCCAACGCGATCAAGCCTCGAGGCGGTTACGCTATCCTCACAGGTTCGCTAGCGCCCGACGGGGCGGTGACCAAGATTGCAAATGAGGGTCGCATGTACCACAAGGGCCCCGCACGCTGTTTCGATTCCGAACAAGAAGGTGCAAACGCCGTACGCAGTGGCGACATCAGTCGTGGCGATGTAGTTGTGCTTCGGTATGAAGGGCCAGTCGGGGGTCCTGGCATGCCAGAAATGACCGCTCTCACTGGCGCCATCGTCGGAGCTGGACTGGGTGGGGACGTTGCTGTGATAACTGACGGTCGCTTCGGCGGCGGGACCAAGGGTTTGTGCGTCGGGCACGTAGCACCCGAGGCGGCGCTGGGTGGGCCGTTGGCCCTCGTGCGTGACGGTGACTTCATCGAAATCGATGTTGAGCAAGGGAGTATTCACCTGCACGTTTTGCCGGACGAGTTGCAAAGACGCCGTGGGGACTTCCGTCCTCCGGCGCCGCGATACCTGAACGGGGTGCTCGCCAAATACTCCCGGCTTGTTACCTCCGCCTCGAGGGGCGCTCGTTGTGTCCCGTGACGGTTGGGAGCGGATCGGGCGTTGCATCGTGGATTCGCAGTGACGAAAGGGGCACACATGCCAACAGATTGGAAGCTGCATTTGCTTCAAGCGGAAAGCGTAACCCGTCTACGGCCCGAAATCCTGTTTGGGCTGAAAGATAAAGCCGCAATCGTGACAGGTGCCGGCGGGGGGCTAGGTGCGTGGTTGTCGGCCGGACTCGCTGCAGCAGGCGCTCGCGTATTCGTTACAGACCATCCTCGGAGCTCAACGCAAATTATCGCCGATATCATCCGCGAATCGGGCGGCGTGGTTCGCGAGCACCAATGCGACCTAACGGATAACGATGCTGCCGAGCAGATAGTCATAGCTGCCGTAGCAGAATTTGGTCGCATCGATATCCTCGTAAACAACGCCGGCACGAACAAGCGGGAGCCAATATTCGAAGTCTCCCGCCAAACATGGGACAAGATCGCCACTGTTGACCTGCGTTTGCCTTACGAGCTCTCCCGCGCGGCGGCAAAAGTCATGGCAAAACATGATGGTGGGTCTATCATCCATATCGGATCGTTGAACAACGCGATCGGGCTGCAAGGAGTGTCAGTCTACGGAGCACACAAGGCAGCTCTATGTCAGCTCGCGAAATCGATGGCGATTGAATGGGCGGACTATCGAATTCGCGTAAACGCGCTGTGTCCCGGTTTCATGCTTACCCCGCTGTCCAAACCGCTGTGGGACGATGCAAATAAGGGCAGGTGGATTCTCGAGCGCAGCCTATTAAGGCGGCCCGGTTACCCCGAGGAATTGATTGGCCCTCTGCTTTTGCTCGCGTCCGAAGCCGGATCGTTCATCACCGGCCAGACGATGTATGTGGAAGGCGGGTGGCTAGCTGGAACTTCGTGGGCAGAGCCGCCGTCCGACGAACGATGATTGCGGAATCGGAGTGATCTCATGGCTTTCTGCGACAGGCGAATAGGCGCGCGATGCCATCTTCAATTTTCACGCGAGGACTCCAACCGGGCAGACTTGTCCCCCGCCAAGGTCGTACACGGCGCGACGGCATGCTTGGAGAGCCTCGCTCGAGTGTGAGCTTTCGCCGGCCAATCCGTTCCAAGATCTCCATGAGCTCCGTAGCAGTCATATAGGAGCCCGAGCTTATGGAATAGCGAGACAGGCCTCGATTTTTTTGAACGTCGCCTACTTGACAGATCCGCATGGCCTGAATCAATGCGCTTGCGGCGTCTTCCACGTGGACGAGGTCCACCCAAGCTTCGCGGTCATGCAAAACCAAAGGAACTCCGTCCATGCAGGCGGCTGCCATCTCCGTTAAGAGCGTCGGGCGTGGGTCAAACTCGCTATAGATATTGGGTAATGCGAGCGCCATTGCAGCGAAGCAGAAAGCTTCCGCATAGTACGCGAGCAGATCCTCGAACGCCTGTTTGGTCGCCGCGTAGAGGTTATACGCGTGATAACTTCCGTCTTCACTATGTTGTAGGTATGAACCTGTAGTAACGAACCGAGCACAATCGGTGCATCTCGCTGCTTCCAGTAGTTGCGTACCGAAGAGAATGTTGGTGCCAACAAATGGAGTGACATCTTTGCTCAGATGCTCACGCCGTGCTAGCGCTGCAAGGTGAAAGACGACGTCGGGCCTGACCCTTTCGAACAATTCGATTAGGGTTTCTGTTCGACCGTCGATCTTATGGAGCCAGTACTTATTAATTGATCCGGCCGTTGTTGAGATGTCCTGCCTGGTCAGTCCGTGGACTTCGACGCCTGAGGCGATAAGCTGGCTTGAGAGTTGAGTTCCCAGGCGGCCTGTTACCCCGCTAACGATGGCGCGCCACATAACGAGTTAGCCCGCAGCCATTTTGAAATAGCCAGCGTACGGCACGAGGCTTCGGCATATCACTCCGTTCCACCTCATGAGTCGGAATCCATTGAACGTCGGCATGCGCTTCTCCACTGCACGAGCATCGCGGATTGGGCTGTGACGAATGTTCCACATCATATCTGGTATACGTGAGATCGTGAACCATGACGGACCGGATGTTCGGTGCCAGGGTGATGAAGCATTTATGTCGTGCCCGAGGAATCCACTGTTCCTCAAAGGATGCTTGTCCCTGACATCGATATTAAGTCGGAACGACGATATCCAAGTTTCCAGTGACCGACGCCTTCAGTGGCCGATCACATGTGTTTGAGTTCGCCACCAGGACATCGCCGGTGAACCCGCGCGTCCCTACCGCCTGAGCTCGGCAGCATAAAGGTCACTGTATTCGCCTAGCGAGCCCCTCATGCAACCTCCGTGGACGCATCGCTAAGTACGGATGCACCGGCACTCAAGTCGTCTCGTCCAAAAAACCGCAAATTGCTCGTGAACCTCCGTGCTCCATTCGGCATAGTCCAGCACGTGGCATGCACTGGATCATGCTGCATCCGGTATGATTAAGTGGCTACGGACGGGGATCTGGCCTGCCACCGGACCAACGGACGCACCAGCTCAAATAAACGTTGTTGCGACCTCATCGAAACAGGAGGTTTCTGTTGAAATGCCATCGTAGTTGATGCATAAGATACTTTGAGAGTGCGCGGGAATGAGTCAACGTGCCTTGGACGAAGTATCAAGCCAATTGCGTGCTACTGGCGGAACGGAAATTGTGCCGGATTCCAATTGCGTTAGGATCTGGATAATCGCGCTGTTGGTCCGAAGAATCGATTTTCGCGCTTAAATTAGAGGCCTCGCGGATGAATCCATTGATAAGTAGCGAAGGATACTGACTGGACAGATAGAGGCGCGCCACGCATGGTTGGTGAACCGAGCGACTATCCGCAGGAGCTCGGTGGGCGTAGAGGGACCGATTCAAGGAGCACGCAGGGATGTCGCGCGAGCGGATTTTGCCTACTGTCGCTTTTGGCTGGTATTACTTTTCCCGGAACGCGGCAAGCAACAGAAAGATCATCACTAATACCTTCGAGAGGGATGCGTTCCGAGATCTGCTAACTATGACCCTTGCAGTGCACGGGATGCATCTTCATTTCGTTTATGTGGACCAGAATGAAATGCACCTGGGCGTGCGCGCGGGTGGCGGCTCACTGACCAAGGCACTCGGAGGCTTCTGCGAGAGATTTGCGCACAAAATCAATCGCTCCCGCGGTGAAACGGGTTCGGTCTTTCGTCCGCACGCGCACGTTCTTCTCGTCCAGCCAGGCCACTGCTTCGTGCTTCTCGGCAGATTCATTCATTGGGCTCCGCATCTTAGAGGACCAACCGTCCGGACATGCGCTCCACAGTTGAATAGTGACACGTACTACCGTAGCCACAGGCGTATGCGTGGCTTGGAGACCAGCGTCATCCTGCGGATGATCTCACGGGGGTCACGAAATCGACACGTTCAGGATGAAGCGTATCATGTGATCTTTGATCAAGCGTCGAGCCCCGCTGAGATTGATCTGTTTCGCAAGGGATCTCCGACAGACCCACGGATCGTCGGAGATAAGGACTTCATCGCGCGAACATTTCGTAACCTTGGAGTGCCGCTGCACCGGCGCGCTAGGGGTCGGCCCGGCGATCCCGAAGCAATTCCATGTGTCGTCTCAGACATGATCGAGAGGTTCTGTGTCCTATGCAACCAACAGCTACCGGGTACTGCTGCTCAGAGGTGGAAACGAGTGTTAACGCTCGAGAATGTTTGCTCAAAGTCCCGGCAGCCACCGCTTCCGATGCTTCGTGCACTGGCCGCTTCATACCTAGCTATCGACGGACAGTTCCGACTCGATCAACTAGAGGGGTTCTTCCATTGTAGGCCGAGAACACTATCCGCCGGGCGTCGGCGAGCTTACCAGAGAAAGTTCGAAGCGCTGTTCAACCGACCGTACGAGGCGCTCTTCGACGGAGATTATGAGCGCGATCTCGCGGTTGAAGCCCGTAACACAGCGACAGAACCGGCAAAGCAGGTGTGTGCGAACACGAACTACCAGAGCTAGGCACCATTGATCGGAATCGTCGTTATGCCATGGTGTTAGCGGCCACACGCTATTGGTGAACTCTGCGGGCACTCTCTCACAACCGACGTTGAGCATCTCAACGAGCAGATCAGGTGCGGTTCAATCTCTTGCACTCTCGCAAACAACGCCAGGCAGCTTGCGTGCGCCCGGCCATGATGGACACGATTCCGGAGTGACGGCGTGACAGTATTCTGGCGCGAGGAGCGCGCACATCCTGGATGAGTTGGTTCGATTGAGTGGCTACCACCGCAAATGTCCCATCAGTGTCCTCAACGGACCGATTCTAGTCCCCGCGCTAGAGAGGCACGGCCATTTGCAGGCTGACACCGAGGTTCGTGAGAGGCTGCTCTACGCCAGCGCAGCGAGCATTAATCGTGTGCTCGGAAACGGCCCGCGGCGCAGCGCCACGGCGTCGAAGGCGACTTGCCACCTAGCTGCGCAAGAGCATTCCGGTGATGGCCTTCGCGGAGTGGAATGATCCGCCGCCCCGCAGCATGGAAGCGGATCTGGTCGCTCACTGCGGTGTGACCAAGTGCCATACGACGCCGCGCGATTGTTCGGTTAACGCCTTGAGCGGTCGGCGGGTGTGCAAATGGCGAGCTCTCCAGGTGAGTTGGAATGCAAGCCAAGCGGTCAGATTGGGACGCCATCTGCTAACGGTCCGCTCTCCATATTTGGTTTTCGAGTGACGGCCAACTTCATCTGCGCTGGCCGGAGCACTCAAGAATTGCATTACTCACGACCGCATCCAACCGATCACAAAGTACGCGCAATCAGTCTCGCGTCGCGATGGCCTCGCGACGCTGTCAGTTACACATGTAAATCGGATACACGCCCCCATTCCCCAGATAGCGCATGGTCACGGCGTGACCACAATGATCACAGAGCAGCAATCTGTGCAGCAAAGCGAGCCCTTCGCGCGCAGGACCATTGGGCTGCGCCGTATGCGCGTTCGTCCGATTTCCTGCCAGGCGCTTCTGTGTTTCAGGAACTCCTCCCAGCTAACATACGTTTCCTCGACCGACCTATCGAGGAGACTGGCGATATCTGTGGATCGATGCAACCTATGTGAAGGTTCGTGAGACTCCGGTCGCGTCGTGTCAGTCGCCGCGATAATGCGCCGACAGGCTGGCCTGTACAATTATTGACTCGGAGCATTATTGACCATGGATGTATTGCGCACGCGGTGAAGTTTTCCTTCAAGCTTGGATGAAGAGTCCTGTCATATTGACGGCATGCGAATCCCGGAGTGAGCTCCAATATGCAATATTCCGGTGAGCGACACTGAGCGATGAATGGTGGACTAGAATTAAAATTCAATGGCTTGCAGCGGCCGCGTTTTCCTGCGATCCAAACGCGTTGACTGAGTCCTTCCCTGACGCGAGGCTTCGAACATGCAAATCACTGCAAATCGCCCATCGGCATTTTTTTGTGCAGCGTGGCTGCATAACAACGCTGAGGAATCCAGCATGAGCTATCAACACTGGGGCGCCTTAGCATATCCAATTTGTTGATCTCGGAAGTGACCTCCATCCAGCGCCACTTGACCGCGTCGAGCCTCAATGAGCGAGCTCCGGGATAAAGTATGATATGAATAGTGATTGAAGCGGCCAACCACCACTGGTCCGGATTCGTAATACTGGATAGCGGCAAGGCGTGCACCCGGTCGCAAAGTTGGCGGACGGTGGAAGCCAGCCCTACAATCGGCAGTGGAGTCCTACAAAGCATACAAAGGACAACGTTTTTTGCGCGACGTGGCTATGCGGGGTGTAGCACCCCATGGGATGACAGCCTGCCGGTGGTACCCCGGAGCCTAGTCAACAGTGCTCTCGCAGAAGACCGAAAGCATAAACTCTTCAGCATAGAATGGCGGCGCCTAATCTGTGAGCAGTGGTGAGAGTCGCGCCGATTCCCGATGTGAGTGTTGGAATGTCTGGATCAAAAGTCTCCGTAGATCATAGCGGCATTCGTGGAGAGCCGGAAATGTCATCAAGGACATGTTGTCCGCGTGGTCTTGCTACGTCATACCCTAGGGAGGAGTCATGAAGCGCTGCCATATCGCAATCGTTACGCTGTTAGGCAACGGGCACGTATACCCTGTCTTACCGTTATGTTCCGAGCTCGTGAAGCGAGGGCACTACGTTACGTATGTCACAGGCGACCACTATGCGCGGCAAATAGCAGAGGTGGGCGCGGTGCCGGTGCTCTTCAGTTACAGCCCCCCGGACAAAGGATTAGCCGAAGAGATCCGGAACGCATTATCATCGACGTGCGGCGACGCTGGGTATTGGAAAATGGCGAGATCGTTCCAGGTGTACGAATTCGCGTGTGCCGAGAAGATGCTGGACCAGGTGCACACCTTCTACAAAAAAAATGCGCCGGATGTGATCCTATACGATCCATTCATGATCGGGGCTCGCATCCTTGCCCGGCGTCTCGATTGCGCTGTCATACGGATATCGCCGCATTTCGCTCAGTACGAAAGATTTGTCCTTCGTCAGCATGGCGTCTTCAGAAATCCGGAGGGTGTACTAGAGTGTCGCAGGGACCTCGACTCGTTTCTGTTAAATCACGGAATCACGACCACGGACAATTTTTGGCATGTGGAGAAATTGAACATCCAATTCATCCCTAGAGAATTCCAATATTGCAACGACTATTTTGATGAGAGATTCTGCTTCGTCGGCGCTCTTTTGGACCGGCCTTTCAAACAAGTGTGGAAAATCAATGGCAAAGGAAGGCCCATAGTGCTTATCTCGGATCTATCGGGGCTGCGTGACGCGTACATAAATGCCGATAGTTACTACAAGCTGTTCATCGAGTCGCTGTCGGATTCAGCATGTCATTGCATCCTGTCTATTGGAGATAGCATCGATCCGCACTCGCTTGGAACTCTTCCCGAGAACTTCGAAATTAATCAGCGCGCGTCGCATCTAGAGATTCTGCCGCATGCTGCCCTGTCCGTATGCCATGGTGGAATGTTAAGCACGCTTGAAGCGCTCTACAACGGAGTGCCCGTTCTCGCGATTCCCCTCACTCCAGGAACCGAAGACGTGGCCTATCGCACAGCCGAGTTGGGGCTAGGGATTCAGCTCTCCAGGAGCGCATTGACGACTGACAAAGTAAGAGAAACCGTAGAGGGGATGCTCTTTGACACAGGACTTCAGACTAGAGTTAAGGAGACGCAGGAGGTATTTAGGCGTTCCGGAGGGGTGAAAATGGCGGCCGATCGAATTGAGGCTTCGCTGGAACCAGCGTAGTTGTTGGTTCCGGGCTAGGACCCCCCCGGTTACCTTGTTCGCATCCCAGGTATCCTGGGGGTCGGCCAGCCAGGCCCGGCATGATTCCTTATATGGACGCCTCCCCGAGCGCAAGAGCGTGTTTCGTGTGATGACGAACAAGTAAGGCTGCAGTTTTATATCCGGCCTGTTGTGCAGACCGAAGTCTGCTGGCCCTGATGGATTCCGCTGACTCGCGCCTCATTTGCCCCGAGGGCTCGGAGCCCGTGGAATCATGCAGGCTTGGCGAGTCACGGTCTAACCTGTCTGCCATCACATTGGGACGACCTTGCGCAACCTCCGGCTGTGTTGTCTGGATTCTCGCTCGTTACGACGCGCAAACCTCGTCTGAGAGCAACTGGCGCTGGTATCCCGATTGGTAGTCGCGCTGGTGAGCCAATAATGCCCAGATGGTGCGTGCCATCTTGTTCGCCATAGCGACAAGCGCTACGTTCTTCGGTCGTCGGCGTGCCAAGTCGATCGCCCATTGAGGTGGTGTTTTGCTGTGAAACACTGCGCGAGCTCCGTGCACCAATAACGATCTAAGATATGAATCACCGCGCTTGCTGATCCCTAGTAGCCGAATACGACCACCGGTTCCACTTTGGCGCGGTACCAATCCCAACCATGCAGCGAATTCTCGGCCGGATCTAAAGACTGCCGCATCGCCCATCGTGGCAACTGCTGCGGTGGCCGTTAGTAGTCCGACCCCTGGGATTTCAGCGATACGTCGACATCCCTCATCTTGTGCATGCCACTGTTGCAGACGCCGTTCAAGCTCTCGAATCTGTGAGTCAAGGGAATTGACGCGGGCATACTGCTCGCGCAGCGTTTCAACCAATACTGAAGGCAATCTATCGGAGATCCGTTGCAATGCCTGAGGAAGGTCCCGCCTGATTCCCGCACGGCCCTGCGGCATAACCTCGCCGTACTCTGTCAGCAAGCCGCGCAGCCCGTTTAACTGCGCTGTCCGGAACTTTACCAATTGAGATCGCATGCGATGCAGTGCCAATACCGCTTGCTGTGCCTCGCTCTTTACCGCTACCGCCTTGATCCCCGGTTGCTGCATTGCGGTCCAAATCGCCCTGGCATCAGCTGCATCGTTCTTGTTGCCACCGACGAACGGCCGAACCATCTGTGTAGCTACCAGCTTAACCTCGTGACCGAGCTTGCGCAGCTCCCGCGCCCAGTGTTGTGAGCCACCGCATGCCTCCATTCCGATCAGGCATGGTGCGCGGTTCACAAAGTGCTCGAGGAAACGACTCCGTTTGAGCTGGACGCTCATTACCTCGCCCGTTTCCTTGACCCAATACAGCTGGTCGGGTAGCAGCAGCGCACTGCTGCGCTGCCGCCCCCTCAGAACCGGACATGAGAGTCGCCCCTCATCCGGCTCAAGCCATTCGTCAGCACCACGGCGATGTGGCACCGAACTCTCCTACGGGTCGCTTCGCGGTTCGACGATGAGTGAAATAGGGGACCCATGCAGGATCAAATGGATTGGCCTGTGCCTGGATTTTGACGTGTCTCGTAATCGGCACCGTCATTGCGCGGAATAGCCGAAGTCGGTGAACGTTCCTACCGACTGGGGCTTTCGTTGCAAATTCCCAGGACCGGAATCCATCTGCGCAAAAGTATCTATTTCGAACCCACTGTGCACCCTTCGTGGGATGTCGACGCAAGCCCCACTTCCAGAGCAGTTGCCAAATTTGTGAGTCAACCGATGAGAAGGCAGCTTTCGACACTACATGGCGGTGGTACATCGCCCAACCCCGGATAACCGGATTCAGCTTATGGATCACCGCCTCCTGTGTAGCGCCAGCATTGCTCTTGATGATCTCCCTGACCTTCGAGAGAAGCGACTTAACGCTTTCCTTTGCAGGCTTGATCAGAAGTTTGCCGGTGTATTTGCGCACATTCTGACCAAGGAATTTAAACCCCTCCGAGATGTGGACGATGCGAGTCTTTTCGTCAGAGAGCTCGAGACCCCGTGCGGCCAAAAACAGCTTGACCGCTGGAAGCACCTTAGATTCGAGCGCCTCTTTCGATATACCCGTTACTACGAAATCGTCTGCATAACGAATCACGTTGAGCTGGCTGTTGCTGCGTGCAAGGGCCGTCGAGCCCACACTCGAATAAACCGCTGCTTCCAGCCCATCCAACGTCATGTTTGAAAGCGTGGGCGAAATAATTCCCCCTTGCGGGGTTCCGGCCTCACTATCAAACAGGGTTCCTTCATCGAGATATCCAGCCTTGAGCCACCGTCGCAAGATTCGCCTATCCATCGGTATGTGCTGGAGAAGCCAGGGATGACTGATGTTGTCATAACACCCCCGGATATCTCCTTCCAAGATCCACTTGGGCGAGCGACGCTTGCCCAGAGTATTGAAGCACTGCTCGATGGCATCGGCGGTCGAGCGTTCGGGCCGAAATCCGTAGGAGTTCGGATCCGCCAGACTTTCCGCTACGGGCTGAAGAGCAAGCTGCCATAAGGCCTGCATCGCTCGACATTTCATACACGGAATACCCAACGGGCGCTTCTCGCCGTTACTCTTCGGGATGTGAACCCGCCGCAGCGGCATCGCACGATAACCACGATGCCGAAGCGACTGCATCCCTTTCCATTTGGCGGCCGGGCTCGACCACACCTTACCGTCAACCCCCGGCGTTCTCTTCCCGCGATTCTCCGTCACTCGCTTCACAGCCAGCATTTTGCCGCCGTGCGAGCGGGCCAGCAGATGTTGCAGAGCTTTCACTTTGCCCCATCGGCCTTCCAGTGTTGCCTTGGCGATACGCACTTGCAGTCGTTTCACCTCTGCCCCGATGCGTGTCCAGTCCGCTTGGAGCCACTCCGGTTCAGCGCGCGCAGGCGCACCAGCGTCGATCATCATCGCTTGCGCAATGTTCTCGTTTGCTGTCATCTGACTTCCTGCGTACAACGATTCGTCAGGTTCTCTCGCCATGAATGACCGAGCGGAAGTCGGCCCGCTTTCGCGTCGGGCGATGTTTCAGCCCGTATCCCACCCATTACAGGAGGGCCTTCGCTTCTTCCGCGATCCTCTGCCCACAAGGCCATCAGCGTTCCTCGCGGTTCACCTGCCGTTTCCGGCGGCCCTTTGGGTTTACCCTGTTTCGCATGAGTCTCCAAGCAGGTCGGACCCTTCCTCTTCGCCGGCGGTAGTTTGTCCATGATGGCCCAGTCTTTAGAGACCATTCCGCACCGCACACCTTTTGGTTCAAGCCTATCAGCACGTTTGGCTTGTCAAAGCTCACGACGTTTAACGGAAGTTCACGTATGTTGGTCGTATCCACTGATCCCTAGCTCCTCTCCGCCCTCGTGCTGGCAGATTCCGCCTCGCCTCACGGCTGGGCGTACCGAATCTCGGTGGCTGCATTGTCCCCAGAGCTTCACACTGAGCCGTTGCCAGCCCCGCATGTCTGGGTAGGGAACGATTGATGGAACAATCGGTTTCGTCAGGTCAAATCCCTCCTGTGAAACAGAAACTCAGGCGACTTACAGGTCGCACAAAGACGCGCTTCGCGATGTCTACGCCCACAATGGTATGCATAATCTCGGACCTCCCGGGTTGTTCTCCACGGATGGTAAGCGGGAGGCGTCCATACCATTTGCCCCCAGTCGTCCATGATCCGTTGGTGGCGCTACTGCGTAAGCTCAAGGAGATACTGCGCGTACACGGCTATGCCTGTGAGGTGATTGCTCCGGCTAAGATCGCATGTCGTCCTGGAGATCGGATCAAAACTGATCGACGCGACGCGCTGCTGCTGGCGCGCGCAGCTCGTGCCGGCGAGTTGGTCAGTATCAGCATCCCGGATGAGCGGGACGAGGCCCTGCTCACCCGCCAGATCTGCCTGCTTTACGTCCGGCGTTGACATAGGTCACATAAACTTTGACAGGAACCCGGCAGGAAAGCGTAGTGCGGGAAAACCGCGCGCTGCGTTTGACGCTGCGGGCCTGGAGACGTGGCATAGTTGAGATACAGTGGCACTCTGTGTAGCTTCATCGACTTGCGGACAAACGGTTGAGCAGAAAATGAGAGACTTCGGCCTGGAGCGGGCGGCCCGCACCGAGGGCGAAGTGGATGAGCAAGCGGGAATATCGCCGATTCACGGCGGAGCAAAAGATCGAGATCTTGCGCGAGGCGGATCAGCCTGGCGTGACGGTGAGTGAGGTATGCCGGCGTCACGGGTTGTCGCCGTCGGTGCTGTACCGGTGGCGGGCAGTCGCTCAGGGCGGTTCTGCTGTGGCACTCAAACGCGATGCCCAGCGCGCACCGCGCAAGGACGATGCGGAGGCACGGCACAAAGCTGAGATCGAGCGGATGCGCGCGGTGATTGCGGAGATCACGGCGGAGAACCTGGAGCTGAAAAAAAAGATCTGAGGTTGGATGATTTATCCCGAGTTCCAGCACAGAGTAAGGCCGAAGTGATCCGCATCGTCAGACAAACCAAGCAGCGCTCCGGGTGGTCGGCGCATCGCACGCTGGCAGCCCTGGGGGTGCCCCGTAGCGTGTATTACAGCTGGCTGGGACGCGAGAGTCTGGAGGACCGGCCTGGCGCACCCTGCCGGGTGTATGAGGCGCTGGCTGAGGAGCGTGCGGCGATCTGCGAGTTCGCTCTGCGGTATCCGAAGATTGGTTATCGAAAGCTGACGTGGATGATGGTTGATGCGCAGATGGTTTGCGTCGGGGAAAGCACGGTTTATCGAGTCCTGAGCGAGGCAAATCTGTTATCGCGCTGGAAGCGCTCGGAACGATCTAGTGGTGAATATCATTTTCGTCCGAGTGCCCCGAACCAACAATGGCACACAGACGTGATGTACGTATGGGTAGCTGCACGGTTCTACTTCCTGCTGAGCTTTGTAGATGCCTTCAGCCGGTACGTCGTGCACCACCGGCTGTTGATGACACTCGACGGGCAATCGGTTGCCACGGAGCTGCAGGCGGCCCTGGAGGCCAACGAAGGTATGGAGCCTCGGATCGTGCATGACCACGGAAGTGAGTTCGTCAACCGCGATGTCGCAGCCGTTATCAAAGCTCACAACCTCATCGACATCAAGACGCGACCGAGGCATCCTGAATCCAACGGTATCGTGGAGCGCTTCAACGGCACTGTCCGCGACGAGACCGACAACGACTACGGCAGTAACTATTTGCGAGCGGAAGCGATCATTGCGAAGCTGATGCAGCACTACAATGAAGAGCGCCTGCACGCCACACTGGGCTACATGACGCCTGCTACGTGGCATCGTGGAAAGCCAGACGAGGTTCGAGAGGAGCGTGCGCGGCGAATCGCTGCGGCCCGTACGCACCGGAAAATGGTCAATCAGCAGCGTTTTACCGAGGCGGCCTGAACGGACGAAGTCTCCTTTGTCAAGTCAGCCGCTTTGTCCAAGTTGACGTGAAGCGCGACACACTCGCAGACGAAAGAGAAAGAGCGAGCAACAGAGAACATAACGTCAACCTACACCGCCGCGCCAGTCGTCGCCCCTACCGACGAGCGGGACGTGGAAACGGAGCGATGGAGCGGTTACCCGGGTACCGGCATCCGAAATGGCCGGCAACAAACAAGCCTAACTCCTGTTGCTGCCGCGCCACGTCTCGACTCTGCCATTGCAAAACCTCGAGGCTGATTGTATGCCTCGGAGATCTAGCGAATAGACTTCACAGTAGCTTCGATCTCCGCAAGGAGGCGGGCTGCATTGTCCTTGGAAAAAACGAGTGGCGGCCGGATTTTCAGGGTGTTCGCGTGGAATCCCGTGGCTGAAATCAAAACGCGGCGCTCGCGAAGTCCATTCACGATTGCCCTTGCTGCGGCGGGGTCCGGCTCCTTGCTTGCGCGGTCTTGGACCATTTCGACACCGATGTAGAGACCTGCGCCCCTTATGTCACCAATTCCCTCATGGCGTGACGAAATGTCCTGGAGCCCATCCCTGATAAATCTGCCAACTATATCTGCGTTCTCCAGCAGGCGGTTATCCCGAATGACGTCGAGTGTGGCCTGTGCGGCGGCGATCGCCACCGAATTCCCGCCAAAAGTGTTGAAGTAGCGTATGTCATTCCCAAATCGCTCAACGACCTCCGCTGCAACCGCCACACCGGCCACAGGAAACCCATTGCCCATCGGCTTGCCCATGGAAACGATATCGGGGTCGATGCCGTGACGCTGATAACCCCAGAATTGCTCGCCGGAACGTGCGAAACCCGATTGGACTTCATCCGCAACCATGACGCCACCGGCCTGACGGACCACGTGCGCTACAGGCACGAGAAGATCCGTCGGATGCGCGAAAATTCCGTCAGAAGAAAAGAGCGAGTCCACGACAAACGCAGCGAGTCCGTTACCGTGGCGTTCGAGATCATCTATTTGCGCGGCCACTTGGTCTGCAAACCAACGCCCCAAGTTATTTGCAGGGACCCGGTACGAATCCGGCGATGGGACGCACCGCACCCACGTGCCCAATGGGGAGTTTTCTCCAAGCGATGGGGAGAAACTGGCAGTCAGCTCTGAGCAACCATGATATGCCTCCGATGTTACGATAATTCCTCTTTTGCCCGTAAAGTGCCTGGCAATACGAACGGCCAAATCGTTCGCCTCCGACCCAGTGCACGTAAACATCGCGTGTCCGGTCTTGCCAACTCGGCCGCCGAAAGTCGAGAGCAGATCTTCCGCATATTTGAGAATTCCTTGCTGAATATAGCGCGTGTGCGTGCACAGCGTTTGCATTTGACGATGTACAGCCTGAACCACTGTTGGATTGGCATGACCGACCGATACTACATTGTTGTAGGCGTCGAGATATTCGTTGCCGTCCTTGTCGTAAAGAAAAACGCCCGTGCCGCGAGTGACTTCGACCGGTTCGTTATAGAACAACCGGTATGCAGGCCCGAGCAGTCGGGCCCTACGTTCGACAAATGAGCGGGTCTCATCATCGAGATGCCCGAGGTTGGCTGGATCGAACGCGTTCACCATCTTTCCGCGTCGTGGTACTACTGATCTCATGAAAGTTTCCGAAAAGGTTCAGTTGATCGCCACACGAATCATGTCTGCTTTACAACAGCATCGACGACACCTCATCAAAGGAACGCGCAAGGAACCAGTCCAACTGCGCCCAGCCCTGTTCGGTATTGCGCATTATATATTTCGAATTTTCGGGAAACCGCTTCTTACGCCACAGCGTAATGAGTGCTCGGGCGACAACTCGAGCCATCACGAGATGAGGAATCAGTTGAAGCTCGTCTTCGGTCAGTTCCGCCACACTAAGATACCCGCGAAGAACATCACGGCTATCCGAGAACAAATCCTCAACCGGAGTTTTTGCTGCATTTCGGGGTAACTGGTTAAGCAACGCAGTCGATACATCGATCGCAACCGCAGTGCGAACGACGTCGCCGAAATCAATAATGCCTGTCACAAATTCCGGATGAGCGTGGTCGACGATGATATTCGATTTGCTGAAGTCGTTATGCAGTACTTGCGTGCGGAGCTTCAAGACGCGGTCCTCAAGGCTGGCGAAGCGCTCCATGCCTCGAGCCAACTTCTCGCGTTGATTATCGTCTTGCACGCATTTAAGAAGATGTCGCAACTCTAAAAGGTGTGTGACATCCCAGGCTAGCACGCGCGAATCTGCAGGATGGCTAAACCCGGCTGTGGCATACCGCAAGCGTCCAAGCATCGCGCCAACGCGGAATCGCTCCTTCGCGTTCGATCCAGTGCTATCCAACGTCGTACCTTCCAGATAGGACATCAGGTGAACGTGACGACTCTGCGCCGCTCGATCGATCATCGTGAAGTGTGGACGTCCGCTGATATTTTGAACAAGCCGCGGAACCGGGATGCTCGCGTCGGTCGTCGCAACATGAAGCAGCAGTTGGACTTGGAAGGAGATATCCGCGGGGTCCTCCGCCGGATTCGCGACTTTCAATGTATACCTACGGCCGTCTGCAGCGTCGACGCGAAAGGTATCGTCCTTCTCTGTCGCAAGTTTTGTCAATTGGGCATCGATTTCGAATCTGCAATGCAATAGTTCGGTTGCTTCGTCTGCAAGCATACGCTCATATTGAGCGCCAAGACCGCCTTCAATAGCTAGAGCAGTCGCGTCCGTCTGGATGGGGGGCACGAATACTCTACCTACGTCTTTGTTGTTGACTTAAGCATACGGACATTGAGACTAAGATGACCGCGATTGAGAGTGCAGGACTTCAATCACTGCGGTGAAGACCAGATTGTGCTGTGTTGAGGTTGGCTGCAATGTATCGGTGCCGCACCTCGCGTGTCCCATCGGCGGCCAGTGAGCGCGGTGTGGTTGGTGCAATAAATTTAATTCAAAAAGCGGCACCATCGTCGCCATGGAGGAGGGCGGGTCGATAAATTCCACACTGGCACGCGACTTCGGCATGTCTTAGGCATCCATAGTCGGCGCGACCCGCGTTACTTTTGCCTCGGCCCCCATAGTAGATCATACCGCGAGTTAATGCACAGGCTGCGCTACGTCTAGATTCTGTCCGATGCAACGCAGAAGCTGAGTCGTGAAGCTGAAGGTATGAACGGCAATGAGATTGTCCTTCAATGTGCCGGCGCGAGGTTCTCAGGGGCCGGGGTGTTTCGCAGCCAGGAAACCTAACGTAGGTTTTGGTTGTGAGCATCATAACCGCGGTGAGCCGGCGCGCCGCAACATACATCCCAGCCGCAATATACTACGTTTGACGGGCCCGCTTTCGGGCCTATGGCGTCGCACAATTCACGTGCTGGCGTGGCTATCCAGAGTAATGGCGTTTTCCTTCCCGCACCAGTGGGATAGCGTGTATTCTACGATTTAGCAATCGGACATCGCTCCAATGGGCTGCTTTTTCGGTTCTGAATCTCCCGCCCCTCCTACGCGTGACAAAAAGCGATTTAGGCGATCGATGAGTACGGAGTCTGCAATATCCACTTCTGAGCCCGATCAGCCCAGTTGCATGCCGACCGAGCAGGCAGGCGCCGATAAGGCTCATGCGGCTCGGACCGCCAACTGTTTCAGGACGAGTACTTCAAACTGGTCCATTACATAGTCGCGCGAACCTGGTCGTGGGCAGAAGCTCGGGACGTTGTGTCTTAGGCGTACGCCCAGGTTCCGATTAACTATCCGCCACGCATCGACCCGACATACAAGTTGTTATAGGCACGGCGGGGGACTGCAACTGAGCAGCGCCCTTAAGAGCATCCTTAGCTACCGGCACTCTCTGCCTTTCCTGAGTCAATTCGTGATCGCGACCACCTGGGTGGTCTTGATCCCGCTCGCTGTCATCTGGGTCTCCCTGAATTAGGCATTAGGGCCTAACTCAGCCGTGAACCTGAAGCACTCCCTATACCACCGCACCAGGCGAGCAGAGAGAAGCCCGATGGATCGTGTATCAAGCTGAGTGGCAATACTGCGCTAGTGGTCCGATTCACCGCAGGCGCGCGCATGATCGAGCTCGAACACGACGAGGTGTACTCTCGCGTGCAACGTAATCCGCACCGGCCGTTCGTGGTGCATGCCTGCGCTGGCGCTACCACGGTACTCGGCGCCACGTTCGAGGTCCCCCGATTCCCAAAGCACTTTCAAGTACGGGTCCGAGAAGGCGCTGTCGAAGTTGCATCCCTAAAAAGGGTTACCATTTGCGATGACGTATCCCAAGCGGCTGCGCAGTGGGTCCCGGTGCGCCTCGCGCGCGATGAGGAGATGACCTACGATGCCCGCGTCGCTGCGGCCTGGCCTGGATCGAGGGATATCTAGCCCCCCTGATCTACCGCGGACAACGACTCACGAACGTCATCGAAGATATTCAGCCGTATTCACGCCGGCGAATCATCATCGACCCCCGCAGCGGGTGACCTTCAGTACCGGTATCGTCATCCAGAAGGACATCGAAGCTTGGATTCGCGGTCTTCCCGCGATTTACCCGGAAACAGACGTCATCGACTGCCGCACGTCGAAATACCATGAGTCGGGGTGCTCGGATTCGTAGCGCATCGTAATTCGCTGGCGCCCAAATCCTTACCAGGACGGTCCACAATCCGCGCATCGTTGACTTTGCCTCCTGCCGTTCTGTTTCGAATAAATGTCGCTTTTGTTTCATTCATTCGTCTTAAGTGCGCGAAGGTCGAAACAACGCTCTGCATCGTGGCTGTAGGCTACGAGTTCCCGCATTCGAACGCCTTCGCTGGTGGGCCTGAATGGAGGGATGGCGGTTTTAATGGGTGATTCGGCCAGCCAGAACTTGTAACGGAATGCCATACACGACCTGACGCAGAACGGCGGACCGGACTGTTGTTCTTGACGTTCTGAGGATTCCGATGACAATAACTAGACTCCTTGGGCTCCGCGTGGCTGGAAGACGTCGCACGTTCTTTTGTCGGTCTCGTTGCTCCTTCGAGCTTTGGGTCCTTCTAGCACTGTCCTTCCAGTTGACCACCCTTTGCGCGCTGGCAGCAGAAGCGCTTGATCGACCCCTCACGCTCGACATTCCACCAAACACCCGTCTCGACGACGCGCTGATCGAGTGGGGTACCAAGGCGACGATGACCGTGATGGTCAACACGCCGCTGGTCGAACATCAGACAACCCAAGGATTCCGAGGTACGGTTAGCGCAGGCACTGCGCTCTCAGAGCTACTACGCCAGTCCGGACTATCGTACACGGCCGAGGATGGGAGAATTCGGGTCATCCCCTCTACAACCCTCATGCGCTCCGCGCAACAAGACGAACACTGGCAATCGGTGTCAATGCCGAACTCAGGCACCGAGAGACCAGCAAACCCAGCTAACGCGAACGCCGCGAACACGAACGCCGCGAACAACGCGCAAAAAAAAGCCGACGCGGCCAACGGCAACACTCAACAAGATGCTCGCCGAAAGGAACTTGAAGAGATCCTCGTTACCGCGCAAAAACGTTCCGAGCGGTTACAGGACGTGCCGGTGCCGGTGACCGCATTGAGTGCAGACATACTCCTCGACAGCAATCAGCTGCGGCTCCAAGACTATTACACCACAGTACCCGGGTTAGATGTGACGCCCGTCCGACCGGCTTATCAAACCATCTCAATTCGAGGTATCACGACAGGTGCCTTTACGAATCCGACTGTCGGTATCATGGTCGATGATATGCCCTACGGGTCCTCCGCTGATCTCGGCGGGTCGGCCGGGGTGCCTGACATCGATCCCTTTGACTTGTCCCGAGTCGAGGTGTTACGTGGACCGCAGGGAACGCTCTATGGCTCTAGTAGCATGGGCGGCCTAATCAAGTTTGTAACGGTGGATCCTTCAACGGACGCTTTAAGTGGCCGTATGCAGGCAGGCACGACTAGAATTCATAATGCCGCCGATGCGGGATATAACGTGCGCGGCGCCGTTAACGTGCCACTCACCGACACTTTGGCCTTTCGCATGAGTGGGTTCTATCGCGAGGACCCAGGTTACATCGACAACCCCGTACTCCACATTAATGACCTAAATAAAGACGATGCCTACGGTGGTCATTGGTCGGGCCTGTGGCGCCCATCTGAATCATTGTCGCTCAAAGTCAGCGCGCTATTCCAGGAAATCAAGGGGTATGGACACCCTGATGTCGTTGTCGAATCAGGTCTGGGAGATTTGCAGCAGAACTATGTGCGAGGGGTCGGAGGTAATAGCCGAAAGGTCCAAGCCTACAGCGCCACTGTGAACGCGATGCTCGGAAGCGTCAATCTAACGGCCGTTAGCGGATACAGCGTCAATGCGATTACAGACTCGGTAGATTATAGTTATGTCTTCGGTCCTCTCTCAGAAGCCTTCTTTGGGGTCTTGGGCGCTCCACTCACCTTCGATAACCGGACCAATAAGCACACGGAAGAAATTCGCCTTTCGGCCCCGATCGGGCAGGGAATCGATTGGCTGTTTGGAGCGTTTTACACACACGAAAATTCTTCGTACTTGGAAGACGTACTTGCCGCGGATCCCATCTTGGGACAAAGGCAATCTGTTGGCCAGGTGTTTTCCTTCAGATTCCCTACTGACTATGACGAATATGCGGCATTTGCGGATGTCACGTTCCATATTACGGATAAGTTGGACGTTCAGATCGGCGGGCGCGAAAGCCAAATCAGGCAGAGGTATGAGGCGTCCGAGTCAGCAGGTCCCTTGACGGGATCGGAGTCTCCGGTCGTCGCCCCGGAAATCGTTTCGCGGGCTAACGCATTTACGTATCTGCTGACACCTCGGTTCAAGGTATCATCAGATTTAATGATGTATGCCAGGCTTGCGTCAGGTTATCGTGCGGGTGGCCCTAATGGAGCTCTTTCCCCAGTGCAGGAATATAATCCTGATAAGACGGAAAACTATGAGATCGGCGTCAAGGGTAACGTCCTTGACCACGCGCTGTCATTTGATGCTTCGCTTTACTACATCAACTGGAGGAATATCCAACTTACGTTGATTGATCCACAAACCCAAGGCTCTTACACGGCAAACGGCGGCACGGCGAAGAGTCAAGGCGTGGAGGTTTCGGTCGAGTCAAGGCCGACAAAAGGACTGACCATCGGAGCTTGGATTTCGTATGACGACGCCGTGCTAACTAGAGAATTTCCGGCTGCAAGCACCGCTTACGGAGCCGCTGGCGACAGGTTGCCATACACAAGCCGCCTATCTGGCAACATTTCCTTGGACGAAGAAGTGCCTCTCCCGCTCAACTTGATCGGGTTTGTTGGGAGCACTGTGAGCTATGTCGGCGGCCGCGAAGGCAACTTTAAAGGGACTTCTACAGAGCAGCGGGGCAATTTGGCCGCCTATGCGAAGACGGATTTGCGGGCAGGCGTGAGGTATGAATCGTGGACAGTCAACGTCTTCGCCAACAATGTTACCGACAAGCGCGGACTTATCGCAGGAGGCTCGGACGCAATCCCTCCGAACGCCTTCATTTACATCCAGCCGCGCACGATCGGAATTTCAGTGGTCAAAGGATTTTAGCCGCAGCGCATCGTGATTTAGAGAGCACGTTAGATTTTGCAGGATTTGAGAATGAGCAGTGTCGAAGCGGAAGCATTCGCTATCGTTGGGGGCACCATCATCGATGGTAATGGCGGCAAGCCGATAAATGACGGAGTGATTCTCATCGAAGGCAAGCGGGTCGCTGGTGTGGGAATCAACTCCCATGCGGTCGCCCCCCAGACGAAGAAGATATCAGCGGCGGGAAAGTACATTATGCCGGGTATGATGGACGCCAACGTCCACCTCTTCCTGTTTATCATTCCGGGCGAACTCATGCGATATGAGGGGCATTATGAGGAACTCATCGCAGAGGCCGCCCAGGTCGCGTTGAAGAACGGTCTCACTACCGTCTTCGATACGTGGGGCCCGAGAGAGGCGCTCACCCACGTACGAGACCGAATTAATCAAGGCCATGAGGTGGGTAGCCGCATCTTCTTCGCTGGCAATATTATCGGCTTGGGCGGGCCGACATCCAGCGATTTCCTTCCGATATCCCGGTCCGTATTCACCAAGTCTGAGGCGGACGCAATAGACTCGCGCTGGGAACAAGGCGTCGGGAGAAATCTCCTCTGGATGACGCCGACAGAAGTGCGTGACTGCATACGTGCCTACGTGCAGGGAGGTCATCAAAATTTCCTTAAATATGCCAGCAGCGGTCATGCATTGACTCATTTTGAGTACATCTGTTTCTCGGAGAAGGTTCAACGCATCATCGTCGAGGAGGGCCACCGGGCGGGCATAACTGTTCAGGCCCATACCACATCCCCCGAGAGTCTCAGAATGGAGATCGACGCTGGAGCTGACTTACTCCAGCATCCCGACTTAACTGGCTCAGTACCGTTACCTCAGGAAACCCTGGACGTCATCGCACAGCGCAATATCCCTTGTGCGGCCATGTTCGCGACGCGCCGATATCTCGAATGGAGCAATGCGCACGACGACGAGTTCCTAAGAATCGCGCAACGGATTAAAGACGAGAATGACCGTCGCCTTGTCATTGCGAGAGCACCCATTCTGCTCACGACGGACGCAGGCGTCTTTCCGGCGGATACCTCCGATCACCGATTGGGGCTGACTTGGCGCATCGCTACAGCCGATCAGTCGCCGGTTTCAATGGGCGAGGCGCATTTCCGCTGGTTGGAAGCGGCGGCCGAGCTCGGCATGCGGCCGATGGATGCTCTAATGGCTGCGACCCGGAACTGTGCTAGAGCGTACAAGATCGACAAGGAGCTTGGCACGCTTGAGGCCGGGAAAATTGCTGACCTGCTTATTCTCGATAAAAATCCTCTGGAAGATCCCGCAAATTACCGCAGCATCAGCTTGGTCATGAAGGAAGGCAGGATTATCGATCGGGACTCTCTGCCGACGAAAAAACTGTTTACGTCGTCCAGCACGGCCCAGACTATGGGTCGCCAGCCTTACTCCGAAGCGGGTCGCGTCACCGCTATGTCTCGACTTACGAACCAAGTGCAAGCCTATACACGAGCAAATTTGTGCGTATGCTCTGCACTACGTGCTCTTGTATCTCGCTGGGCAATGTCATGCCCCCCTCCCTCCCTCCCTCCCGGGCTGCTGAAGTAGACCGGTTCGTCACCTATATTTTGCAATCATGACGAGAGTTTCGTCTGAGTGACTGAGTCGGGCGGGAAGGCTCATGGCAGTTTCATCTGACCAAACACGCATTTCAGGAGCGTCCAGATGCCGAAAAGCATTTGCTGCAAAGTTTGCGTCGCTACATAAGCTTATCGTGTAATGAAGAACACCGTGAGCTTCCGGCACGATTCGCGCTGCAGTGCCTTCTTCAATGATGCTGCCATCGGAAGCGCGTTCGTGCTTCGACGCTAGGCCTATGTTCAGCGAAGCCTACAAGCGATACGTTCTCGGGACTTTGACGTTAGTTTATACGTTGAATTACCTCGACCGATGTTTGATCGCATTGCTGCTGCAGCCAATCAAATTGGACTTGCACTTATCGGATACGCAGTTAGGTTTTCTGACGGGCATTGCGTTCGGACTGTTTTACGCCACGTTGGGGCTGCCTATTGCGCGCTGGGCGGATCGCGGCAATCGGGCCACCATTACCTCCATCGCGATCGGGATATGGGGAGCCACTGTCATGCTATGCCTGTTCGTGACCAATTTCATCCAGTTGGTGGGGGCGCGAATCGCTGCTGCTGTCGGGGAATCCGGCTGCATGCCGCCGACCTATTCGCTGCTGGGCGATTATTTTACCGAACCAGGAGAACGCACGCGGGCGATGGCCATCTATTGGCTCGCTGGCCCATTGGCCTCAGTGATCAGTTTTCTCCTGGGAGGTTGGCTGAATGAACTCTACGGATGGCGGGTTACGTTTTTTTTGATGGGGATCCCTGGTTTGGTGGTTGCCGCGCTTGTGAAAATGACGATCATCGAGCCGCGCACCCTTGCGACCTGTCCACAGGACCTTGAACATCGGTTGATGCGCAGGCCGGACGTGCTGCGTAGCTTGTGGCGTCAACGATCATCGCGGCATTTGAGCGTGGCCACGGTATTGCTCTTCACGATGGGTCTAGGACTGGGGCCGTGGTACGCAGCGTTTATGATGCGCAGTCATGGCATGGGCACCGCTGAATTGGGTATCTGGCTGGGGTTGATTTTCGGTCTCGGCGGGAGCGGTGGTACTTTGCTCGGCGGCTACGTGGTCGAACGCTGGTTTGTCGGAAACGAAAGGGGCCAGATGCGCTTAGTCGCCGTCATATTTGCCTCGTTGGTTCCATTCTTCACATTATTTCTGTTGCTCCCACAGAAACACCAGGCCCTCATTGCCATGGTGCCGTTGATCATGGCGTTCAGTTTCCCTTTTGGACCGACCTTCGCGTTGATGCAACGACTGGTTGTGGATGAGAGCCGGGCAACGACGCTAGCTGCGGTGATGTTGTTCGCCAATCTCATCGGGATGGGAATTGGGCCGCAGTTGGTCGGAATACTCAGTGACTTGCTGAGACCCAATCTGGAAGATGATTCGTTACGCTACGCCATGCTGGCCGTATCCTTAGTGGCATTATGGGCGGCCTATCACTTCTGGCAGGTCGGGCGGACAGTCAATCAGGATTTATCAGCAATCACGTGCGGCACTCAACCAAACGCGGGTCCTACTGGTGTTCATGGAAGTGCTTTGAAACCAACCCCTTCAAGATAATTGACGGCCGAAACAATGAAAAAAGATATTCGTGACACATGCCTATATCGAGAAGTTGAAGCTCTATGCAAGGCAGTGCGACAACCTGGCACGGGACAAATCAGTGATGCCGCAGAATTACATGTCTCACCCAATGGCGAGCATGCAGTGTTCGCCGGCGTCCTGATGGACAAACTCGATGGTGCGTCATCGACCCGTGTCTGTCAGGTTCAGTTGACGTCGGGCGACACGCGAGTATTGACCTTCGGGCCGAACACGGATCGTCTTCCCAAATATTCGCCCGATGGGCGGCACGTTGCCTTCTTATCCGATCGTCACAAAGCTGGTAATTTTCAGCTATATTTGCTGAATCCGGTCAGTGGCGCTGCTCGATCCGCTCCGACAGTAGAGGGCTGGGTTGAATATTTGCATTGGTCGCCAGACGGCGAGCGCATACTGCTTGGAGTTGCTGGTTACGGGGCCGACATCTCAGGAGGACAAGGTGCGATCAGCAGTGAGCTGATGGCCGAGGATGTGCCCTCCTGGATACCGGCAGTGGAAACCGGAGGCGAAAATTATCGCTGGCGCCGGGCTTGGTTGTATGAGCTCGCTACCGACCGCGTTCGCCAAGTCAGTCCAGCAGACAGTAATCTCTGGGAAGCGGTGTGGTGTGGCAACGACGCCTTGGCGGCTGTGGCCTCAGCCGGTCCGGGTGAGG
>Ga0163163_10000470_pt1 | contig 36741 bp, 36 predicted proteins | sample S65metaG_FD_119766 | JGI IMG/M metagenome (GOLD analysis project Ga0163163, IMG submission 119766) | Switchgrass rhizosphere microbial communities from Kellogg Biological Station, Michigan, USA - S6-5 metaG | ecosystem: Host-associated > Plants > Roots > Rhizosphere > Soil | place: USA... | reverse complement strand
TTGCGCCGAAACGAGGTCACGCCAGCCGTGCCCGCGCGGTCCGTCGAGGCAGAACATGAGCCAGGCCACGCCCACAAACGACAGCCAGAATCCCGCACTGAGCACACATAACGGATCCCAGGCGAGCAGCGCAACCACGGCGAGCGCCAGTCCTTGCACGGGCGCACGCGCGCGGCGCGCGAGATTGGCGATCAACAGCGCGGCAATCATCACCAGAGCCCGCCGCGTCGGCAGGCCGAAACCGGCGATCAGCGCGTAAGCGACAGCAAAGCCGAGACTCGCCACCGCTTCGATGAATGGCGCGGGCCAGCGCAACGTCAGGCGCGGCGCGAGTTTCCACAGCAGACGCACGAGCAGCACGCCGAAACTCGCGAACAGCGCGATATGCAAACCCGAAATCGCGATCAGATGCGGAATGCCGGTCGCACGCGCGACCGCCCATTCGTGTTCGTCCATTGCGTGCTGATCGCCGAAAGCGAGCGCACGCAACAGATGTGCGCTCGGCACGTCGCCGAGCGTCGCCGTGATTTGATCGACGACGCGTGCGCGCAGGCGGTCGATGCAGATGGCATCTGCGCCGAGTTCCTTGTTGTCCTCGTTGTCGCGCACGTAACCGGTCGCGACAATGCCTTGTTCCAGCGCGTAGCGTTCGAAGTCGAAGCCGCCCGGATCGATCATGCCGCGCGGGCGCTTCAGGCGCAGATGCAGACGCCACTGCGCGCACGGTACGAGTTCCGGCGCGCCTTCGTACCAGCTCACGCGCAGGCGGCCGTCCAGTGCGGGATTCGCATCGTGCACGTCGAATTCGAACCGCGTGCCATCGTCCTGCATGCGCGGCAGGCCGTGGATACTGCCGGTGACAACGACATCCTCGCCTTCGAGCGCTGGCGCGAGCCGATGTGAGAGCGCGATGTCGGCCCGCAACATCGTCCACGCCGCACCGAACAGAAGGAAACCCAGCCAACGCGCACGCCATGGCAAGAACGCCAGCGCAAAGGCGGCAAACGCGAAATCGAACCATCGTGGCGGCAAGGCGGGCAGCACCTGCACCGCAAGAGCGCCGGCGAGCAGCGCGAGCGCGGCCGCCGGCTGGAATAATTGCACAAGTGAAAAACGGCGCAATCCGCTGATGAATAACGTGCCCGGCGCGGCTCCCCTGCTCACGCGTATCGCTTGTGCTCAGGCCGCTGACGCGGCTCCAGGCTCGCCCAGAGAGCCGTTGTGCAGTTCGAGCACGCGATCCATCTTCGCCGCCAGCCCGTGGTCGTGCGTAACGAGCACCAGGCTCGTGCCGATCTCGTGATTGAGTTCCAGCATCAACGCATAAACCTGTGCCGCATTCTTCTCGTCAAGATTACCGGTCGGCTCGTCGGCCAACACGCAAGCCGGGCGCGTCACCAGCGCGCGTGCGACGGCACAACGCTGGCGCTCACCGCCGGAAAGCTCACCGGGCTTGTGCTGCGAGCGTTTGCCCAGCCCCACACGGTTGAGCAGTTCGGCTGCCTGGCCGCTGGCTTCGCTGATCGCCATGCCGCGGATCAGCAGCGGCATCGCGACGTTTTCGAGCGCGGTGAATTCCGGTAACAGGTGATGGAACTGGTAAACGAACCCAAGCGAGCGATTGCGTACCAAGCCGCGCTCTCGATCTGATAACTTCGCGAGCGCGTGACCTTCGACGTTCACATCGCCGTGGGTCGCGGTATCGAGACCCCCGAGGATGTGCAAAAGTGTACTTTTGCCGGAGCCCGAGGCGCCGACAATCGCGAGCGTCTTGCCGCGTTCCAGAGCAAAGCTGACATCGCGCAGAACTTCGGTGCGCAAATCGCCCTCGCTGTACGTCTTTGCAACCGCGCGAGCCTCGAGTACCGTGGTGCTCATTTCTTTGCCTCGCGTGCGACCGGAAACCAAGTCATGCCTATGTCGTCGAGATACGTACCGTCAGGGAGCTTGACGCGGCGGTGGAAGCGGCTTTCTTCGGCAAAACCACACTTCTTGTACAAATGGATCGCCGCGGCATTCGTTTCGCGCACACGCAGCTCGACGCGCTGCACATCTGTGCTGGCCCGCGCCCACTCCTGCAGCGCGCTGAGGAGTGCCGTGCCAATACCCTGCCCCGTGTTCCCTGGATGCACGACGAGCGTCAGCGTGCGCACATGCGTGAGCGCTGCCAGAGAGCCGGCGGGCTCGAGCAAAGCGTGTCCGACAATGCCTCCATTGCGCTCGGCGACCAGATAACTGCCAGCCTCTGCCAGTTCGGCGATTTTCTGTGCGAAAGCTGCTACGTGCAGTTCATGCGGCTGCGACATCAGGCGACCCGGCACATGTGCCGTTTCACGTTCCGCTGCACACAGGGCCGGTGCGTCTGTGGCGCACGCGCGACGTATGCGCAACTGCGATGTAGCGGCGTCATTCATAGCGCAAAGCGGCCGCAGGCTGCGTGCGCGCCGCACGCCAGGCGGGATAAAGGGTTGCGAACAGACAAAACACCACGGCGATGGCGGCGATCCAGCCGACGTCGCTCCAGTGCATGTCGGACGGCACCTCACTGATGTAGTAGATGTCCGCTGACAGGAATTCCACGTTGAAAGTGTGCTCGATCCATTTGACCAGAGTCGGCAGGTTCAACGCGAGTGCGACGCCGCCGATCACGCCGAGCAGGATGCCAAACGCGCCGACGATGACACCCTGTACCACGAACACGCCCATGATGCTGCGCGGAGAAATGCCGAGCGTGCGCAGGATCGCGATATCGGCCTGCTTGTCCGTAACGAGCATCACCAGCGTGGATACGAGATTGAATGCGGCGACGGCAACGATCAGCGAGAGGATGATGAACATCACCTTCTTCTCCATCGACACCGCGCTGAAGAAATTCGCATGGCCGCTGCGCCAGTCCTGCACGCGATAGAACTGTCCAAGCTGCTGCGCGAGTTCGCGGCCGATGTCCCAGGCGCGGAACATGTCGTCCAGCTTGAGGCGGATGCCGCTAGGGCCGTCGAGCTGAAACAGACGCTCGGCGTCGTCCATATGCATGACGGCGAGGCCTTCGTCGTATTCCTGAAAGCCGACGGAAAAAATCCCGACAACTTCGCAGCGCTTGAAGCGCGGCACCGCGCCGATCGGCGTGACGCTGACTTCGGGCGCGTAGACGGTCACCTTGTCGCCGATACCGACGCCGAGCTGCATCGCCAGCTCGTTGCCGAGCACGATGCCGAACGCGCCGGGTTTCAGGTCATCGAGGCGCCCCTTGAGCATCTTGCGGTCGATTTCCGAGACCTTGGGTTCCTGATCCGGCAGCACACCGCGAATCACGCCGCCAGTGACGCGTGTGCCCTGCATCAGCGCCTGACGCTCGACGAACGGTGCGGCACCGCGTACGTGCGGGTTCGCATTGGCGATCTCGATCGCATGTGGCCAGTCGCGCACGCTGGAATCCACGCCCGACACCGTCGCATGCGCGACCATGCCGAGGATGCGCTCGGTCAGTTCCTTTTCAAAGCCGTTCATTACCGAGATCACTGTGATCAACGCCGTCACGCCGATCGCGATGCCGAGCATCGAAACCAGCGAGATGAACGAAATGAAGTGATTGCGACGCTTGGCGCGCGTGTAGCGCAGGCCGATGAACAATTCGAGAGGACGAAACATCAGAAGCCAGGGTCGGGATACGGATACAGGGACAACGAGCTGCGCATTCTACCCGTGAGCGCGAAGAGCAGTTGCGTTTTGCTACCTGAACAATTTCTAAACCGAAAGGTATTGAAATTGCACGATCGAACCGCACCTGTTGTCCGAGACGTTGTCGCGCCGAAAAGTCGCGACGCTGTCGGATTCATCTTCAACTGGAGAACATCATGAAAAATACCTTGTTAGCGCTAGCCCTTTCCGCCGCTGGCCTTGCGGCCGCGCCGTTGCAGAGTCATGCGGCCGATAATGGCAACGGCGGCTTTTTCGTCAATGGCAATGTCGGCCAATCGAATCTGAGCAAAGGCGTCTATGACGATAACGACACCGCCTATGGCGTGAACCTTGGCTACCGCTGGGCGATCAATCCAAACGTCGCACTCGGCGTCGAAGGCGGCTACACCGACCTCGGCAAGTTCGACGCCAAGAACGGCGCGGCGAACTTGCCAGGCGCGGAAATCAGCGGCTGGACTGCAGGCGTCAACGGCCACTTCAACCTGACCCCTGAATGGTATGTATCCGGCCGCACTGGGTTGTTCCGCGGCGACACCAAGGGCGCGTACCTGGCCGGCACCACGCCCGTGTACGTCGACGATACGAGCACCAAGTATTACGCCGGTGCCGGCTTCGGCTACGACTTCAGCAACAACCTCAGCGTCGGCTTGAACTACGACTACTACAAGACTGACAAGAGCGGTTTGAGCCTCGACCCGAGCCTGGTTTCGGTCAGCGCCGAATACCGGTTCCAGTAAATACCCAACACTCCGACGGAGAGGCACCGCAAGGATGCATCCGGGACCCCGGCTCACGATCGTGAGCCGGGTTTTTTTACGAATTCGCCTTTGTCTCGTCGCGCACGCGTGCGAGTCGCACGCGCAGGCGCCGGTGTATATCCGCGTCGCAGTTGTCGGGGCCAAGCACCAACGCCAACCTGCGCTTGTCATTGCGCTGCAACCGCAGAACGATCCACGCGCCACGCACGACGGCGTGATCGAGATCGGCGATATGTTCGACTCCATCAGTACCGACGATGCGCCAGTGGCCGTCTTCATGCCAGGCGGCGCGACGTGCGGACGGGCGCCAGAACCGCCGCAGCGAATGAACAGCGCGGACGCCTGCCGCCATGGCAGCCGCGATTTTCGCCCACAACGGCATTCCGCTCAGCACCACGGCAACGAACGCGAACACGGCGACGCAGGCGACGGCAACGACCAGCCAACGCGACGGCGTGTAGTCAAAGACGATCGCGCGCGCGGATTTCATCGACGATTTGCTGCCACGGCCCAAATCCCGGCACTGCGCGCCCCATCAACCAGTCCCAGAGCTCCGGATCCTGTTGCTCGAGCAACGTGGAAAACGCCGCTTTTGCCATGTCGTCCGCGCGCGGGTAGCGTTCATCGAGATACCATCCGAGCAGTTGATCGAGTTCACGCATGCCGCGCCGGCAGCGCCAGCGCAGACGCGACACTTGCGCATTCATCGCAGCATGCCGAAGGCCAAGACCGCCCACAGCACCCATAGTGCGACACCGCCGGAAAAGTATACATAGAAGCGGTGTATGACCTTGTTGTACGTGCACTGGATCGCGCTATGCGCTATGCGCAGCGCTACGAAGGTCCACGCCAACGCGAGCGTCAGGGTCATCACTTGAGCTGTCTGCGCGGCAACGCCAAGCGCGAGATAGAACAGCACCGGCAGTTCGAACAAGTTGCGGAAATTGTCGGACGCACGCGTGTCCTTGAGGCGCTCGGCGATCTGCGCCGACAGCGCCACGGATTGCGGGTGGATGCGTTCGCGCTTCATCTCGCTGATACGCACGCGATACATGCGCATCCAGACGCCAAATGTCAGTGTGGCCATCGCGACGGCCGGCCACCACATCAAACGAGTATCCACGCGCTACTCCCCTTGCATGACGGAATCAGCGTGCCAGCAAACGGCAACCGCCGCCAGTTGCAAATCCGCCAGGAATGACGCCGGTCACGCGCCCTTGCGTTCGACCATCAGCTTCTTGATTTCGCCGATCGCTTTCGCCGGATTCAGGCCCTTCGGACAGGTCTTGGCGCAGTTCATGATCGTGTGGCAGCGATACAGCTTGAACGGATCCTCGAGATCGTCGAGGCGCGCGCCCGTGTCCTCGTCACGCGTATCGGCGATCCAGCGATACGCCTGCAGCAGGATCGCGGGGCCGAGGTACTTGTCGCCGTTCCACCAATAGCTCGGGCACGACGTCGTGCAGCACGCGCACAGGATGCACTCGTACAGCCCGTCGAGCTTGGCGCGATCCTCCTTCGATTGCAGCCGTTCGTGATCCGGCGGCGGCGCACTCTGCGTACGGATCCACGGCTTGATCGAGGCGTACTGCGCGTAGAAATGCGTCAGGTCCGGCACCAGGTCCTTGACCACGGGCAGGTGCGGCAACGGGTAGACCTTCACGTCGCCCTTGCACTCGCCGATCGCCTTGGTGCAGGCCAGCGTGTTCGTACCGTCGATGTTCATCGCGCACGAGCCGCAGATGCCTTCGCGGCACGAGCGGCGGAACGTCAACGTCGGGTCGATCTCGTTCTTGATCTTGAGCAGCGCGTCGAGAACCATTGGCCCACACGCGGCGAGATCGACTTCGTATTCGTCGATGCGCGGATTCTGCTGATCGTCGGGATTCCAGCGGTAGACGCGGAACGTGCGCACGTCCTTGGCGCCCGGCTTGGCCGGGAAGCTCTTCCCTTTTTGTACTTTGGAATTTTTTGGTAGCGTGAATTCGGCCATGGGATCCTCAGTACGTCCTCGCCTTCGGTGGCACCTCGGCGACCTCGTTCGTCATCGGCTTCAAGTGCACCGGGCGGAAATCGAAACTCGCCTTGCCTTTTGCATCGACGCCAACCAGGGTGTGCTTCATCCATTTCACGTCGTCGCGCTCCTTGAAGTCCTCGCGCGCATGCGCGCCGCGCGACTCGTGACGCTGTTCCGCGGAATACATCGTCGCGACGGCCTGGCCGAGCAGATTCTGCAGCTCGAGCGTTTCGATCAGGTCGGAGTTCCAGACGAGCGAGCGATCGCTCACCTTGACGTTGGCGAACGCATCGTATGCCTGCGAAATCTTCGCGCAGCCTTCCTTGAGCGTGTCGCCCGTGCGGAATACCGCCGCGTCCTTCTGCATCGTGCGCTGCATGGTCAGGCGCAGGTCAGCGGTCGCGATATCGCCGTTCGCGTTGCGCACGCGGTCGAAGTTGGCGAGCGCCGCGTCGGTCGCAGACGCGGGCAAATCCTTGTGCGGCGAATTCGGCTTGATCGTCTCGCCGCAGCGCTCCGCAACGGAGCGGCCGAAGATCACGAGATCGAGCAGCGAGTTGGAACCCAGCCGGTTCGCACCGTGCACCGACACGCAGGCCGCCTCGCCGATGGCGTACAGGCCCGGCACGACCGCGTCCGGATTGCTGCCGACGTTGCGCACGACTTCGGCGTGATAATTCGTCGGAATGCCACCCATGTTGTAGTGCACGGTCGGCAGCACCGGGATCGGCTGCTTGGACACGTCGACACCGGCAAAGATGCGCGCGGATTCGGCGATGCCCGGCAGGCGTTCGTGGATGACTTCGGGGCCGAGATGCATCAGGTTCAGATGGATGTGGTCCGCGTGCTCGCCGACGCCGCGGCCTTCACGAATCTCGATGGTCATTGCGCGGCTGACGACGTCGCGCGAGGCAAGATCCTTCGCGTTCGGCGCGTAGCGCTCCATGAAGCGCTCGCCCTTGGAGTTCGTGAGGTATCCGCCCTCGCCACGCACGCCTTCGGTGATAAGACAGCCGGCGCCGTAGATGCCGGTCGGATGGAACTGCACGAATTCCATGTCCTGCAACGGCAGCCCGGCGCGCAGCACCATGCCGCCGCCGTCGCCGGTGCAGGTGTGCGCCGAGGTGCACGAGAAATACGCGCGGCCGTAGCCGCCGGTCGCGAGCACGACACCGTGCGCACGGAACAGGTGCAGAGTGCCTTCGGCCATGTCCAGCGCCAGCACGCCCTTACACGCACCCTCGCTGTCGAAAATCAGATCGAGCGCAAAGTATTCGATGAAGAAGCGCGCGTCGTGCTTGAGCGACTGCTGATACAGCGTGTGCAGCATCGCATGACCGGTGCGGTCGGCGGCCGCGCAGGTGCGTTGGGCGATGCCCTTGCCGTAATCCGTCGTCATGCCGCCGAACGGACGCTGATAGATCTTGCCGGCGTCAGTGCGGCTGAACGGTACGCCATAATGCTCAAGCTCGATCACCGCGGCCGGCGCGTTTTTGCACATGTATTCGATCGCGTCCTGGTCGCCGAGCCAGTCCGAGCCCTTGATCGTGTCGTAGAAATGGAAGCGCCAGTCGTCCGGACCCATGTTGCCGAGCGCGGCGGAAATGCCACCCTGCGCGGCAACCGTGTGCGAGCGCGTCGGGAATACCTTGGTCAGGCACGCAGTCTGCAGCCCTTTCTCGGCAAGGCCGAACGTGGCACGCAAGCCTGCGCCGCCGGCGCCGACGACGATCACGTCGTACTTGTGTTGCTGGATTTTGTAGGCTTCCATGTCTTATCTCACGGCTATCTGTACGATCGCCAGTGCGCTAGCGAGCGCACCGAGCACGCACAGGATTTTGACAGCAAGCTGCGCCGTGATTTCGAGCCAGGGCGTGTGCACGTAATCCTCGATCACGACCTGCAGCCCGAGTTGCGCATGCCAGAACAGGGCGGTCACGAACGCCAGCAGCAGCACGGCATTGAGCGGCTCATGCACGAGCGCGCGCGCCTGCGCATAATCCGCCAACGCGACGCGCAGCGCGAAGTAGACGATCCACAGCACGAGCGGAACCAGCGCCACCGCGGTCACACGCTGCACGATGAAGTGATGTGTGCCGGACTTTGCGGAGCCCAGTCCGAGCGCACGCTTGAGCGGGGTCTGGAATTCGGTGGCGTTCACAGCGCACCTCCACGCATCGCTACGCAGGTCCAGATCGCGATCGTCAGCAGCAGGCTGGCGATGACGACGATCCAGCCGGTCAGGTACGCGCGCGGTATTTCAAAGCCCCAGCCGGCGTCCCAGCCCAGGTGCCGGATGCCGTTGCACAGGTGAAAGCACAGCGACCAGGTCCAGCCGAACAACAGGAACAGGCCGAACGGCGACGCGCAGAACGCGCGTACCTTCGCGTAAGGATCGGGTCCCGCTGCCAGCGCAAGCAGTGCAGCGACGACGAGTATCGTGCCGACGGCCAGCGCGATGCCGGTCGCACGATGCAGGATCGACAGCGTCATTGTGAGCTGCCAGCGGTAGATGCCGAGGTGCGGCGAGAGGGGTCTGGTCGGGGCCATGTCGGGAGGTCCTAGAAGTCGATGCAGCGGCCGTTCTTTTCCCAATCGCCGTAGCGCGTGGGATCGGGGCCATCGCGCCCGCCAATTTCAGCTTGCCTGGGAATTGCGGCGGGCTCGGCGGGAGCCGTCGGTTCCGTCGCGTCGTTTGCGGGAATTTGTGGCTCGGGCATGGACATCCTGATCCTTTCGCGGCGGAACGGCTTGATTGCTGTCGGCGGCGCACCTACATTCGCAGGCAAATTATAGCGCCTTCACGATGATGATGATTAGTCTGCCGAAACCGCAGCTGCTGGGAATCGCCGGCGCCGACGCCGTGGCCTTTGCGCACGCGCAATTCAGCAGCGACGTGCGCGGCCTGCTTAACGGGCAATGGCAGTGGAGCGCTTGGCTTTCGCCGCAAGGCCGCGTGCGCGCGTTCTTTCACCTGATTCGCGACGACGACGAACATCTGCGCCTGCTGCTGCGCGGCGGCGGCGCCGGTGAGTTGCGCTCGGCACTCGCACCCTACATTTTGCGCGCAAAGGTGGCCTTGAGTGCCATCGATGACACCGATGCCGTAGGGACTTTCGACGCGCGCGATGGCCGCGCAGACGCAGACGCACTCGCGCTGCCGGGCTCGCCACCACGCTGGCTGATGCTGCGGCGCGCCGCGGCAACCGACGCGAGCGGCGCTCCCGCGGCGACGGAACAGTGGCGCCTGGCCGACATCCGTGCCGGCCTGCCGGAACTAGATCCGGCGCTGCAGGATCAGTTCCTGCCGCAGTGGCTGGGACTGGACCGACTCGGCGCCGTCAGCGTGAAAAAAGGCTGCTACCCCGGCCAGGAAGTGATGTCGCGCCTGCACTTCAAGGGCGGCAACAAGCGTGCCTTGTACCGTTTGCAACTACAGGCGGCGGCGCTGCCGGCGCAGGGCGGCGCCTTGCTCCTCGCCGCCGGCAGAGAGAATGCCGGCCAGATCGTAATGGCGGCGCGGGGCGATGGGGGCATCGAGGCGCTTGCCAGCCTGATCGAAGCGGCATCCGGGGAATCGCTGTGTGCGGCGGACCCGGCAATTACCGATCTGCGCGTCGCGCAGCGCTTCGCCTGAGGGGGCACCCCTGCACCTTTTGCGCTGCGTCTCGCCTTCCCCGAGGATTCGTGCTAAGACAGGGACGCCACAAGGGGGCGGGACCATGCAAACACAAACCAAGGGACGCCACAGCTGCGTTATCGGGCTGGGCGTATGGCTGGCAGGATACATTTTCCACAATGCGGCATATGCGGCAGAGTACACATTCCGCATCGAACCGTCCAATCCGCCGGATCGGATCAGCGAAACCTATGCGCCGCTGATGGCCTATCTCAAAAAAGCCACGGGCGCCGATTTCAAGTTGGAAGCGGCGAAGAACTACCACAACTATTGGCGCGACGTGCTCGGCGGCGCGAAGGCAGATTTCGCGTTCGACGAGGCGCATCTGACCGATTACCGCATCCAGCACGCGCATTTCGAACCGCTGGTGCATACCGCGGAGCACACCAGCTACGTGCTGGTGAGCAACATCGAGCTCGACAAGAAAGGGTTGAACGGACTGGTCGGTCACAAGATCATCACGATGTCGGCGCCGAGTCTGGGTTACGCGACTCTGCTCGAGTTCTATCCAAACCCGGTGCTGCAGCCGGATATCGCCTCGATTGCCACGTCGTGGCGCGACGCGGTCGACCGCGTGTTCGGAGGTGAAGGCGATGCAGCGATCATTCCCGCTTATCTCAAGGAAACCTATCCGAACCTGACGCCGGTCAAGACCTCTAAGGAGTTTGCGGGCCAGTGCCTGAGTGCTTCGCCCGACGTGCCTGCGGATGTGAAGGAGAAGGTCAAGGACGCGCTGCTCAAACTCGACCCCGACTCCGACGCTGCCAAGCTGCTCTTCGAGATCGGCGTGACCAAATTCGTACCCGCCTCGGCCGCGGAATACGCCGGCGCCGAGCAGACGCTGAAGAATTTCATCGGTTACAAGTAGCTCGCGCGCGGTAAATTATACTTTTCCCATAGTGCTATTTGCGCCATTTGTATCTTTCGGGAAAAATGAATAAATCCCAATCCGGCGCTCTCCCTTAACGCACGCCGTTCGGTTTCCGTTCAGGAAACCCGCCGGTTTTAGAGTGACAACTCGCATCGATATGCGATAATGCGCGCCCAGTGACGCCGCCAAACGGCGGCGCTTGGCGATTTCCAGCGTTCCGACATTGCCCTGCCGCTCTCGGCCGGGCCGGAACCAGCAACAACCCGGCACCGTTTCCACACCGGTGCTTACGCTGCGGCCCACGGGACGTGCGCCACAGCGGGGATCGAAACGATCCCGCGATCGATCCGGAACGGGCAACCGGCCGGAACATTTCACACCGCGGCGCTGACAAACGCCGTAGTTGCATTCATGGGGCTGGCGCGCGCGTTTTCGCCGCGACGCCCTGCGGGCGCAGCACGAGTTTTGTTTTTCGAGGAGTCTTACGCCATGAAACTGGCTTTGATCCTGTGGTTGGCATCAATGTTCCACAATTCCGCAAGCGACCAGGCATGTCTGGCGGCGACCGTCTATCTGGAAGCACGCGGCGAGCCGGTGCGCGGGCAGATGGCCGTGGCCGAAGTCGGCCTGCGCCGTCGCGACAGCGGCGACTGGGGCAAATCCTTGTGCAGCGTGCTGCGCGCTCGCGGACAATTTGCTTTGTCCACAACGAGCAAAAATTATCTTTTTACAGATGTGGATTCCTGGCGCCAGGCGTGGTTCATCTCCGGCGTCGCACTGCAGATGTGGAAGCTGCCGCCGCATTGGCGGCCGACGATGGTGCCGAAAGCGGACCACTTCTTCGCCGCGGATTCGATGCCGCCGGATTGGGCGAAAGGGTCGCCGCTCGCCGTGATCGGCGATCACCGCTTTTATCACGCCGATTGAACGCTATTCGGCGCGCGTGCCGAACAACTTGAATCCGGCTGCCAGGGCGGCAGCGACGCGTTGCGCCAGACTCGCGGGCGTCGATGGCGGAGGAGCATCCGTCTGCGGCCGCACTTCCGGTACCGCGTAGGATACGCGTCGCTCCCCGGCTTCACGCGCGCAACGCAGCGCGTCGAGTGCGAGCCGGTTCCAGCGCAGTGCTTGCGACGCGGGGATCAGTACCCAGCCAGGCGAACTGCCCTGCCCGCGCAACGGATCCCACCCACGCGCACCCGCCAAGCGTTGCGCCTCGGCCAAGGCACGGCCGTGCAGCCGGAACGCCATGGCATCGCTCGCGTACGCAGCAAACGCATGGCCGTTCAGGGATAGTGCGGGCTTGCCATATAGCTGCTCGGCGCGCGCCTCGTGCGCGCGCTCGAGATAGCCTGCAATCGCATCGAACTGCGTACGCGCGTTGGCCATGGTCCCCGCCCTCCCGGCGGGACCATGTTAGCGCAATCAGCGGTGCAGCGGCTCGATATGGTCGCCGCGCACATATACGCGGTCGCCCGGGCGAAAGCCGCCGTTGCCGCCCTGCGTCACGGTTGCCCAACGGCCATCGTCGAGCTGGACGCGGAACCGCCACGCGTATCCGGAGGCATGGCGCGCGTTGTCTTCTTCGGCCGCGTTGCCGATTGCCGCACCGGCCACGACACCGGCGCCGGTCATCGCCGCCCGCCCGCTGCCGCGACCGAACTGGTTGCCGATCAGGCCGCCGATGATCGCACCAAGCACGGCGCCGCCGCCGGAATTGCCCTGGCGCAATTCGACCTGGTCGATATCGCGCACGGTGCCGCACAGGTGACAGTAGCGACCCGAATAGTTTTGATCATCGCTACCTTCGTGATAGACGACGCGCTCGCGCGGAGGCGGCGCCACACAGCCGTTCAGCGCGAACACCGCAGTGATCAGCACAACGATGATTCCACGATTCTTCAACATTACGATTTCCCTCTGTTGACTTGGCTTGGATAACGCACAATCGACCTATCGATTGGCAGCAGTTTCCGGGATGCCATGTGAACGGTTCCAAACTGCGCGATCGGTTAGGATTGTCGCGGATATCTCTTATGGAGAGGACATGGACACCGCCAGCCCCCGCCGCCTGAGCGATCGCGTCCGCGAGTTGGATTCGCAAGGCGCGATGGAGCGCCTGGCACCCCTCGCCGACGCCGAGATCGCGGCCACGCTGGCTGAACTCGGACCCGGTCACGCGATCGACGTTCTGCAAAAGTTTTCGGCCGAACGCCGCGGGCGTATCGCGTCGGCGACGCTGTCCGGCGAAGGCGAGCAGTGGCTGAGGGACTGGCACTATCCGGAAAGCAGCGTCGGGCGCCTAATGGAAGCCGCGAACGCGCATTTCCGGCCACAGACGCCCGTATTCGAGGTCGTCGAAGCGCTGCGCGAACGCGTCAAACGCGAGCTGATCACGTACGTGTTCGCCACCGACGAGGCCGGCAAGCTGGTTGGTGTAGGCACGTTCCGGGAGTTGCTCTATGCGGGTCCCGACCAGCTGCTATCCGACGTGATGGTGCGCGATCCGTTCTATCTGCGTCCGGAAACCAGCCTCGTCGATGCGATGCGCGAAGTCGTGATGCGCCATTACCCGGTGTATCCGGTATGCGACGCGAACGGACGCCTGATCGGCCTGGTGCGCGGCCAGGTGCTGTTCGAGCAGCAGGCGTTCGAGATCAGCGCGCAGGCCGGTAGCCTGGTCGGTGTGGAAAAGGAAGAACGCACGTCCACGCCATGGGCACGCGCACTTAAGTTTCGCCACCCGTGGCTGCAACTGAATTTGCTCACAGCGTTTATTGCCGCCGCTGTGGTCGGCTGGTTCCAGAACACCGTCAACCAGATCGTATTGCTGGCCGTGTTCCTCCCGGTGTTGTCGGGCCAATGCAGCAATACAGGGTGCCAGGCGCTCGCCGTCACCTTGCGCGGACTGACGTTGAACGAATTGCGCGCCGGTGTCGGCGGCAAGCTAATGCTGAAAGAAGCCTGGCTTGGCCTGCTCAACGGCATGCTAGTCGGCGTGGTCGCGAGCCTGGGCATGTTCGCGATGGCGCATTTCGAGCACAACCCGCACGCGACTGCGCTGGCCGGAATCACGTTCGTGGCGATGTCGCTGTCGAGCGTCGCCAGTGGTGTCGCAGGCGCCGCGGTGCCGCTGGGCCTCAAGCGCCTTGGCGCGGATCCGGCGATGGCATCGAGTATCTTCCTCACGACCGCGACCGACGTCGTCAGCATGGGCCTATTTCTCGGCATGGCGACCTGGCTAATCCTTTAAATGGCGGATCTGATCGACAGCCATTCGCACCTGGATGTCGGCGAATTCGATGCGGATCGCAGCGGCGTGCTCGCGCGTGCCCGTGCCGCCGGTGTAACACGGCAGATCATCCCAGCGATCGACGCGGCGAACTTCGTGCGTGTGCGTGACCTGTGCGCGAACGAGGCTGGGCTTTACCCCGCCTACGGACTGCATCCGATGTATCTCGCCGAACACCAGCCCGAGCATCTGGATGAGCTCAAACAGTGGATCGAGCGCGAGAAGCCGGTGGCGGTTGGCGAATGCGGATTGGATTTCTTCGTAGCGGGCCTCGATGCGGAACGACAGCGCCACTATTTGCAGCGTCAACTCGAACTGGCACGCGAATTCGATTTGCCATTGATCCTGCACGCCCGGCGCGCACTCGATGAAGTTACCAGCGCGATCCGCCGCATCGGCAAGCTGCGCGGGGTCGTGCACAGCTTTTCCGGCAGCGTCGAACAAGCCCAGCAATTGTGGAAACTCGGGTTTTGCATCGGCATCGGCGGTCCGGTCACGTACCCGCGTGCGCGCCGCCTGCGCGAAATCGTCGCGACGATGCCACTGGAATTCCTGCTGCTCGAAACCGATTCGCCGGATCAGCCGTTGCATGGCCATCAGGGCGCGCGCAATGAGCCGGCACTGTTGACCGAGGTTTGTGCATGCGTCGCCAGCCTGCGCCGAGTCGACGAGGGAGCTATCGCGGGCGCAACGACGCGCAACGCACTACGCTTGTTCAATCTGCAAGTGGCACAAACGTGAGATATCTTCAGCTCGGCGCAAAGGCCCTGCAGCTAGTCAAAACCGTTGGCGAAGATCAGATCGCCGTCGTATTCCACTGCGCCAATATCACAGCGCACCGGATCGGCTGGCGCCCCCTGTAGCGGGCGCGACGTGCCGCGCTGATCATCAGTGACCACAGTTGCGTTGTCGACACGCTTGCAATCGGTCACTGCGTCGATCGCCAAACTTCCGGGCAACGGCGAATGCGTCGGCGTCGGGCCGCCGTAATCGGCGAGCGGCGCAAGCTTCCCCGGCGTGCTGGTGTAGGTAAAATTTGGACAACTCGTGTCACTGGACAAGTTCGCGCCGCTGACCGACAGGGTCGTATCGTTCGGCAAGTCGCAATTTCCAACGGGATTGTCCGCGACAATCGAATTCTTGATCTGGATCGCTCCGATGGAGCCAGTTTGCGCTCTCCACCGCAACGCCGGAGATCCAAGATTCGCCGTGATCGTCGATGCCTCGATCCGCGCGGTGCCGCACCCAAGGATGGTCGGCAATGTGCCAGCCGCGTTGTCCGAGATGGTGCTATTGAACAGGCGAAATTCGACGAGATTCGACAAGCAGGTATTTACATTATTGATATCGCTAACGAGGATAGTTAGCCCAAAAGAGCCGGTCCGGTTGTTATCGATGGTCGAGTATTCGATATGCAGACTACCGTGGTCCTGGGCGATCGCACTTCCACCCAGATAGGCATAGTTGTTGCTCAGGCGCACATGGCGGAACAATACGGTTGTCGCGGCATCGGCGACAACTTCGATACCGCCGGCAATGGCCCCGCCGGCGGGAGATATCGTGTCGGCACAACCGTTGGCCAAATCTGCATCATCGATTTCAAGCGAACCACCAACAGCAACGTACAGCAAGCGGAACTCGCCCGACTGGTAGGCGCCATCGGCATTGCACGCAACAGTCGTCGATCGCTCGATCGTGGCGCCATTGCCGTGAATCGCGATCGGCGTGACCACAATTGGTAGTCCATTCGCCCCGTAGCCGCTGCCATTCGTAAAGTCCGTATTGTCGGCAGCAGTAAGGCTGATGGTGACGCCACCACCCGGCAATTCAATCACATTCGTGCCGCTGCCCGAGCCCGCGCCGCAGCCGCCAACGGCGGCGTGGGTGTTCGCGGCTGTAATCGCGTCGCGCAGCACGCACGAACCCACGACATTGTGGGCGCCGGAGATATTGTTCACGGTAATTGTTGCCCCCGGCGCAGGCAATGCAGTGCCCAAAATCAGGAACCCTACGAGAACCTTGCGGACTGCGCCCCACAGAATCGGATTCATATACTGGCTCCTACGTATGCCCGTTCATTCGGAATCCGAGGCAGCGATTACAGTTTCACCAAGACCTCTCCTGCCGCAAGAGTTTCTGGATCAGGCCACCGCCGCGACGACCTTCGCACTAACGCCTAGATTGCGCGTCCGGCACGTTTCGCGCAACCGGTGATCCATGCCCACAGCACGGCTACGGGCCGCCATCGCTCTTCGGTTTGGGCTCCCGCTGCTCGGTCTGACGCGCGGCTTCGGCCTGGCGTTCGCTCTCGGCCCGGCGCGCGTCGCATTTCGCGATCGCATCACGGTAGCTGCGGTCGACGCTGCTGCGTGCTTGCGCGATTCTTTCCTGCTCCGCCGCGATCGCGACATCGAGGTTGCCGATGCGCACTTTCATGGCCTCGGGTGCCGTCTGCTCGGTTGCGTAGGCGCGCACGAGTCCGGCCTGCTGCTGCAGCAATGCCTGCAAATTGACTTCCCCTGGATATACGCGCAGGCGCCGCGCCTCGTCCCTGCACTTGGCATCTAAGGCGTTGGCCGCCGGTGCGGCCGGCGTCGGTGGAGAAGTTGCGGACGCCGCCGGCGGAGCGACCGGCGCAGAACCCGCATCCACCTTCAGCGCTTGCGCGCTTGCATCGCACGGGTCCGGGGAAAACACCATGCTGCCATTGGCATTTATGCACTTGTATACCTTCTTTTCCGCATGTGCGGCACGAACGGCGGGCAGGCAGGACAATATCGTTGCGAACAGAAACCAGGGTGATACGCGCATACAACCCCCTATGCATGGTCTTGGTGGCCGGCCGGCCGCCGGTGGTCTTGGAGCAACCGCTCGACGACTCGAGCTGCTGCCACCATGCCGAAACTCGCCGTCACGTGCATCGCCGCACCCAGGCCGCCGCTGCAATCCAGCTTGAGGGCCGCTGCGGCGCCCTCGGCGGCCGTCGGACGCGTCTTGCATACACTGCCGTCAGGCTGCGGATAGTTGACGTTTTCGCGCGAGAACACCGCTTGTACGCCGAAGTAGCGCTTGGGATTGCGCGTCCAGCCGTAGTCGTCGCGCAGTTTCTTGCGCACCAGGCCGAGCAGGATGTCGTGCTCGGTTTTCGACAAGTCACGTGCGGTGATCAACGTCGGATCGATGCGCCCGCCGGCGGAACCCGATACGACGATCGGAATCTTGCGGCGCCTGCAAAACGCGATCATCTCAACCTTGATGCGCAACGCATCGCAGGCGTCGATCACGGCGCTGTAACCGCGTTCCAGTAATTCAGGCAGGTTCTTCAGCGCCACGAATTCGGCCAGCGGATGCACGCGCAGCTTCGGATTGATCGCGCGCAGACGCGCGGCGACGACGTCGACTTTCGGCCGGCCGAACTCGCCGTCAAGTGCGTGGGATTGGCGGTTCACATTGGAAACGCAGACCTCGTCGGCATCGATCAAGGTGATTTCGCCGACGCCGGAGCGCGCCAATGCCTCGGCCGCCCATGACCCCACGCCGCCGATGCCGACCACGCAGGCATGCGTGTGTGAGAGGCGCGCAACGCTGCCCACCCCGTACAAGCGTTCGATGCCGGCAAAACGTTGATCCATCGAACTGTTCCGAAAATGATGCTGCGTGTACTCTAGCACTCGGCCGGCCTACACTCGCCGCGCGCCGCAACAGGGGCAAGCCATGCACACGCCATTCGATTCGCGAATCAGCGCGCCCGATCAACCCACGGTGCTCGACATCGAAACCGGGTCCGGCGACGGTGCGCAGATATTGGCGCCAGGTCAGCGCGTCGGGCCGTATCGGATCACGCGATTACTCGGCGAAGGCGGCATGGGCGCCGTGTATCTGGCTGAGCAGCTCGAACCGATCGAGCGCCCCGTCGCTCTCAAACTGATCCGTGGTCAGGTGCGTGGCGGCATCGCCGAAGCGTATTTCCTGGTCGAACGCCAGGCGCTGGCGCGCATGGATCACCCGGGAATTGCGAAGGTTTACGACGCCGGCACCACGCCGCAGGGTCATCCGTTCTTCGCGATGGAATGGATCGACGGACCCTCGCTCGCGGCGTATTGCTCGGCGCGGTCCTTGCCGCTGGGCGATAAGCTCGCACTGTTCACACGCATTTGCATGGGCGTGCAGCACGCACATCAAAAAGGCGTAATCCATCGCGACTTGAAACCGAGCAATGTCCTGATCGCCGACGTCGACGGCCAACCGGCACCGAAGATCATCGACTTCGGCATCGCCATCGGCGCCAGCCGCACGACAGGCGGCGAAACCAAGCTGATGCAGCGCGCCGGCACGCGCGGCTACATGAGCCCGGAACAACTGCAGGGTAAGGTGAGCGAAATCGATATCCGCAGCGATGTCTACGCGCTCGGCGTAATGCTGCTGGAACTGCTGGCACCAGCATCGCTGTTCGATCACGCAGCGGACGCCGGGATCGACAATCGCGGGATTCACGCTGCACTGCTCGCCTCGCTCCGGCGGGCCGTCGCCGCCGATGCGCGCATCGTGCGCGAAGTCGTGGCGATCCCCGCGCAACTGCGTTGGTTACTCGCGCGCGCGATCGACCCCGAGCGCAGCCACCGCTACGATTCGGCGCAGGCGTTGGCCGAGGACGTGGATCGTTATCTGCGCCGGTATCCGCTGCATGCGGCGCCTGCGACTCCCGGTTATCGACTACGCTGTTTCGTTACACGCAACCGCGGCCAGATGATTGCCGCGAGCCTGATCGCTCTCGCGCTGATCGCCGGTACCAGCGCCGCCGTGGTCGGCATGCTGCGTGCACGCGCGGCCGCCGAACGTGCGAATCTGGAGGCCGAGAAAAGCCGTCAGACTTCGCAATTCCTTACCGATGTGCTGTCCGGCGTCGATCCACGGCAAGCGCGCGACCTGGACAAGACCTTGCTGCACCTGGTGCTCGACAAAGCCGCCGCGCGCGCAGACAAGGAACTGGCCGGTCAGCCGGAAGTGCTGGCCGACATCCAGAACACGATCGGCGGCAGCTACAGCAGCCTGAGCGAGTACAAGCTCGCGTTGGAGCACACGCAACGCGCATACGATCTGGTGCGCGTGCAGCTTGGTGCCGAGGCGCTGCCGACGCTCAAGATCGAGCACCAGCTCGCGCGCCAACTGCTGAACACAGGCAAGCAGAAGGACGCCGAGGATCTGCTCGTCAAGAACGTCGCTGCGCTGACGCGCACGCGCGGCGCCGAAGACCGGCAGACCCTCGAAAGCGCGCTGGACCTCGTACGCACGCAGCGCGAGCGCGGCGAATACGCCGCCGCGGAACAGCGCGTCGAAGCGCTGCTGCCGGCGGTCGATCGCCTGGACGACGGCGGCAAGCTCAAGATCGACATGCTAGACATGCAGGCGACCGTGCTGACCGATCTGGGCCGCTACGCCGAAGCCGAACCGATCTTCCGCGACGTGATCGAGCGCGAAACGCAGCTGTGGGGCGCGGAAGACTCGCAAACGCTGGATTCGATGAACAGCTACGCGATCATGTACCTGGAATCCCACCGCTATGCCGAGGGCGCGAAGATCCTGGCGGCAATGCTGCCGGTCGACGAAAAACTGTATGGGCCCGATCATGCGGTCACGCTAAACGTAGTGTCGAACTTGGCTGGCGCACTGCGCCAACAAGGCACGCCGGAAAAGATCGCCGAATCGGGGCCGTACTACCGGCGCTCGTTCGAAGGCGTGCGCAAGAAGTTCGGCGACAAGCACATGAATACGATCATCGCCACGCACAACTACGCCAACTACTTGCTCGACGTCGGCGATACCGCGCAAGCGACCGCGATGCAACGGCAAGCGCTGGCAGCGGCGAACGAGGTGCTCGGCGCCGATCATGCAGTGACCGGCGAAATCCACTACGGGCTCGGCAAGGCGTTATTGCATGCACGCAGTTACGCTGAGGCGCAGGCCGAACTGCTCGCCGCGGTCACCGAAAAGCAAAAGGACCTGGGCGCCGATCACTGGCGCATGGGCGAATATCTCGACAAGTTGATCGAGGCATACAAGGCCGATGGCAAGCCCGATCCCGCTACGCAATGGGAAGCCAGGCGCGCGGGTTTGAAGGCGAAGCCAGCCAGCGAGTCCTAGTTTTTTCGTCCGCGCGATGAATCTTCGTCAAGTCGAGCAGTACCTGGCCAGGATCCACTGGCGCGGGCCGGTGCAGATCACCCCGGAAACACTGCGCGGGCTGCACCTGGCACATCTGCGCAGCGTACCGTTCGAGAATCTGAGCATTCACCTCGGCGAACCGATACGGCTGGACATCGACGGCCTGTTCGACAAGATCGTCGCGCGCCGGCGGGGCGGCTTCTGTTATGAAGCGAACGGGCTCTTCTGCGCTCTGCTGAACCAGCTCGGATTCAGCGCCAGCATGCTTTCCGCGCAAGTAGCGCGATCCGATGGCGGCTACAGCCCTCCCTACGACCACATGGTCCTGCGCGTGCAGCTCGCCAATCCCTGGCTTGTGGACGTCGGATTCGGCGATTCTTTCAGGTTGCCGCTGAAGCTACATGAACCTGGCGTCCAACCCGAAAGCGGGCGCAGCTATCTGCTCGAACCGCACGGACACGGCTATCTGCTGAAGCAGAACATTCTGGATCGAGGCTGGGAAGCCCAATTCAAGTTCGCGCTGGAGCCGCATCCGCTCCGCGATTTCGAGGACATGTGCCAGTTCCACCAAACTTCGCCGACATCGCATTTCAGGAAATCGAAGCTCGCTACCCTGGCGACCGAAGACGGTCGGATCACACTGAGCGGGATGAAGTTGATCCGGTCCGGACTGGATGGATCGCGCAGCGAAGTTCTGCTATCGAATGAGCACGACTATAGCGCCGCCCTGGCCCGCGAGTTCGATATCGACTTGGCGCGCCGCTGATAGCTAACCCTCGGCGCACACTCGATTGCGTCCGCCCTGCTTGGCCTTGTACATCCGCTCATCCGCCCGCCGCAGCAATTCCGACGGCGTGCTGGCGTCCACGCCGGACTGCGCCACGCCGATGCTGACCGTCACGATCAGGCGCTCTTCGCGCGTATCGACGGGTCGCGCACCGACCACGGCGCGCAGCATCTCCGCCAACCCCGCCGCTTCACCGAGCGATTTGCCGCGCAAGGCCAGCGCGAACTCTTCGCCGCCGAGTCGCCCGAGCGGCGCATCGGCCGGGGCGTGTTCGCGGATCAGCTGTGCGACGACACTGAGCACCTGGTCGCCAACGAGGTGTCCGTGGCGGTCGTTGATCTGCTTGAAATGATCCAGATCCATCAGCAGCAGGCTCAACGGCGCGGTCGTCTTTGCGTCGCCCATTTCCTCGTCGAGCAGTGCGCGGAAACGCCGGCGGTTGTAGAAACCCGTAAGGCTGTCGTAGATAGCCAGGTCGATCAGTTCTTCGTGGTAGTTCGCTTCCAGGCTCGTGCCAGTGAAGAACTTGATGGCGTTGTTGCCGACGCTGATCTGGTCGCCGTCGCGCAACTCGGCGCGTGTGACCGGCTTGCCGTTCAGGTACGTGCGATTGGTCGAACCCAAGTCCTCGATCAGGTAACGATCGCCCTCGCGCCAGATGCGGCAGTGCTGGCGCGATACGCTCGGATGCGGCATCGCCAGCGCGCATTCGCTGGCACGGCCGACGATGACCGGCACGTCGCCCAGCTCCATCTGCTGGCCGAGCAGCATGCCGCTGACCACGATCAGACGCGGCTTGAAAGCGCCGTCGTCCTGGCGGGTCGGCTCACCCACGGTGTGACGATCGGTTTGGGAAGTGGTGTTTCTGCTCGAAGGCACACGCAGGCCCCAGGGTATTGCGTCGCATTGTAGCGCCGGTCGGCGGCGGTTCCGCTATGCTTGCGCGCTGATTTTTCCGCGGGGTTCGCGCATGCGCAGAATCGCTTTGCTGGTGTTGGGCCTGGCCATCGGTGCGGCCGGCGGCGCCAGCGTGGTCAATACCTTGCGTCAACGCGATGCGTACCCGCGTGGCCTCATGGACGTCATGCAGCACCACTACGTGGCGCTGCGCGATGACGTGCACCACGGGCGTTGCGAGAATTCCGCAGCGCACGTGCGCCTGCTGCACGAGCTTTCCGGCGAAATCGGCAGTGCCGTCTATGGCGAAGACATTCCCGATGCACCGTTTCGTGAATTCGAATCGCGGCTGCGCGATGCGCTGTCGGCAGCTCCGGCGGCGGACTGCAAATCCCTAGCCGACGAAGTGAACCGGATTGGCGCAGTCTGCGAGGACTGTCACCGGCAATATCGCTAGTAATCCGGCAATGGTATGAACTCGGTTTCACCCGGTACCGGTGGAAAGCGCATCGCCACCCATTCGGCCTTCGCACGCTCGATGCGCTCGCGCGAACTCGACACGAAATTCCAGTACACGTGGCGCTCGCCGTCCAGCGGATCGCCACCGCACAACATGACGTGCGCCGGTGCGGTTGCCCGGATTTCGAGGGTTTCGCCGGCCGGCAGCACGGCCAGCCTGGCCGGCGCCAGCTCGACGCCACCGACCGACAACGTCGCGTCAGTCGAGTAAACCGCGCGCTCGACGTGCTCGGGCGGCAAGCGCATCGCACCGCCCGCCGGTAGCACGGCGGCCAGGTAGAACATCTTCGAGAACGTCACTACCGGCGCAGTGGCTCCGAATGCCGTGCCCACGATCAGCGTCAATTCGGCATCGCCGTCGCTCAGACGCGGCAACGTCCTGGCCGGATGATGGTGGAAACTCGGTTCAACTTCCTCGGCATGCTGCGGCAGCGCCACCCAGGTCTGGATGCCGTGCACGGCATCACCGGCGGCGCGCTCCAGCAGCGGAGTACGTTCCGAATGCACGATGCCGCGGCCGGCTGTCATCCAGTTCACATCACCAGGGCGGATGACCTGCACGTTGCCGAGGCTGTCGCGGTGCTCCATCGCCCCGCTGAACAGGTAGGTGACGGTGGCCAAGCCGATATGCGGATGCGGGCGCACGTCGATGCCCTGCCCCGGCGCAAATTGAGCCGGACCCAGGTGATCGAGGAATACGAATGGTCCGACATGCCGCGCGCGCAGCTGCGGCAGGACCCTGCGCACCTGGAATCCGCCGAGGTCGTGAACTTTGGATTCGAGAACGGAAATCGCCATGCGCGCAGCATAGCGCGGTGCGGAAAGCGGCGACACGGGGCGCTGTGTGCTACACGCGCGCAGCAAAACGCACCGGCGGAGGCAATCCGCCGGTGCTCAAGGACTTACGGTACTAATCTCAGGCTGGAGCTACTTCGTCGGCCTGCAAGCCCTTCTGGCCCTGCACGACCTTGAAACTCACCTTCTGGCCTTCCTGCAGGGTGCGGAAACCGGTCCCCTGGATGGCGCGGAAATGCACGAACACATCGGGGCCGTTTTCACGGCTGATGAACCCGAAACCCTTGCTGTCGTTGAACCACTTGACAGTACCAACCTCACGATCCGACATAAAAACTCCACAAGACAAATCGAACACGGCCAACGCGCAACACGAGGCCGACTCACTGAGATGCAGGGAACGAAGCGGATTGAAAACAAAAGCGTTTCAGATCGCGCGATACAACCTACCGAGCAACGCAGCAATGCCGACTATAACTCAAAATTTACAAAATTTCGAATTTTGTAAAGCAGTTGCCTTTCGCGGCCTTGCAACCTCGAAATTGCTTGATTAAGGAGCTGGAACCGACTGAATTGGTGGACGATAGTGGGATCGAACCACTGACCCCTGCCGTGTGAAAGCAGTGCTCTACCGCTGAGCTAATCGTCCAGGAAGTGGTGCCGGAGAAGGGAATCGAACCCCCGACCCACGCATTACGAATTTTACATGAAAACAGCATCACTAGGAAAACCTAGTGATCATCGGTGATCGGTCACACACCTATAACAGGCGGAATCAACACGTTACTGCACGGAAGAGCACGCAAGAGAACATCCGCGATGTACCGTCAGCGTACCGTTGCGAGGCAGTCGCGCGCACGCGGCCCCCGGACCACAATCAGGGGTTGCCGATTCGTTGTCGAGCAGTTCGCTTTCCACACGAGGTCTCCACTATTGGCCTGCAGTCACTTTCTGACCTTGGATTCGGCAACAGCCTCCGCTGCGAGTCTTGCCGAGAACTCTGCCTCTGCCTCCTCACCGAAATGCTCAAGCATGTATCGGCCGAATAGCAGAAACTCCAACGCTGTCGCGATCTGCACTTGTTTCGCAAATGCGTCGCTTGCAGGAAAGTATTTTGCGGCCACGTCGTTTTGCTTCACCGCTTCTTCGTACAGTGGATGGTCGCGAATATCCGCTCGTCCGGCCACATACGACGTAATAAGCTTCCCTTCGGCATCGCCCTTCTGCCACAGCTCTTTGGTTGCCGGATTGGATTGAAAATTCGTCCACGAGTCGCCGATTGATCTCGTATGCTCGCCGAGAAACGTCGGAAGCACGTACTCAAATGCAGCCGACATTGCGACTTCGACTGATTGCGAGTCTACCGAGAAAGAGAAAACAGTCAGCGTAATGACCCGAGCGAATACATATCCAGAGATGTAGGGATCACTTTGCATTGCCCGAAACAGCGAACCATCCCGCAGCGCCGCAGAGAACGGCGCCATGCTCGCCTCTAGAGCATGCTCCAAGGCTGCCTTGGTCTTTGCAGAATTGCTTTTGGTAAACGGCCACATGAAATAGTCTCCGTGGGATGTATCAGCCATCAGAGCCCTTCCAAGCACATTGTAGCGCTCGACGATTTGAAATAGGCGACCAGCAGGCTCAACGTTGAGCTAAGCAGCAGCTGTCTTACTTGGCAGCATACCAATGCGGCGCCTGGATATATCATGCCCACTTGGCGCCATGTTGGGCGGTGTGGGAGGCAATCAATGACGGTCGTCGCATATCGCGCCGGTAAAACTCTATCGGACGAAATGGAGCTGCGAGCTCACCTTGCCTCGCTACTTCGCCTCGAAAACATTGCGCTGCTTCTGGGGGCTGGCGCGTCGTGTGCGGCCGGTGGAAGTACCATGAACGAGGTTTGGGCAAACTTCGTGTCCCTCGCGGCACCCGACGCTCGTTGGCTCGTCGACAACCAATTCGTTGATGGTGCCTTTCTGGTGCCGCGCCCTCCCGTTGGGCCACCCCCAGCACTGCCACGCCCCCCATTGGCACCAAACGTCGAAGCATTGGTTGACGCGCTCGAAATTGCGATCATGGAATGGACCCGCCTCATCGATGCACGTGCCACGCCGGCGAAGAACGCGAGGGCGTCCTTGTTCAGAGCTGTATTGCGCGGCTCGGTGCTTTCGGATGCCTGGTGGACCTCACGAGGCGATGCGGACGCCTCGTGGGACGGGCTGGAGCATCATCGCGCCATCCTTCAAAAGATGACCTCGGCGCGGCAGCCCGGTCAGTCGCCGCCATGGGTGTTCACCACCAACTATGATCTGGCCGTCGAATGGGCTGCAGAGTCGGTCGACATCCAGGTGATGAATGGCTTTCTCGGGCTGCATGGTCGAAGGTTCTCACCGCAGAGTTTTGACCTTGGATTTCGCAATATTCAGGCACGTGGTGAGGCACGATTTGGGGTTTACAACATTTATCTTGCAAAGCTTCACGGGTCGCTGACTTGGAAGGAGATCGAGAGTAATCTTTACGAACTTCCGGCGGCACAGGCTTGGCCTGAAATTAAGCAGTTCCTCAGCGCTGCCACAGACGATTTGAGCTATTTGGTTCTTCCGCGAGCAGCAAAATACCTTCAGACCGTCGGCTACGTGCTCGGAGAGCTGCTGAGGCGCTTTGCCGAATTCATGGCCCGCCCGCAGGCTGCCTTACTAATCGCTGGGTATGGCTTCGGGGATGAGCACATAAACCGGTTGCTTCGGTCCGCGCTTCTGAATCCCACGCTTCAGGTCGTGGTGTATTTGCCGGAGTTCAACGGTGATCCGTCCGCTGCGGAACTCCCCGCCATGGTGCGCCGCCTCTTGTCGCTTCAGAACCCCCGCCTGACGATCGTGGGAGGCGGGGACCAGGCATTTTTATCGAAGTTGGCGCAATATCTTCCCGACCCCGCCGTATACGACGACGACCTCAAAGAGTTGGAACGCAAACTCCGAGAGGATCCTGGCGGTGGAGCAGTGGCTGGCGCTGTATGAGGAGCCGCCAAGCCATCGGCTACGTCGTCCTCATTGATGGTGTTGACGTAACCATCAACTTGTTGGACGTTCATCGAGGCCACCTCGCAGCACACAGCCAAGGCGTGTCGGCTGTTACAGAGGTCGGGTGTCTGCTCGGCGTCGAATCCGGCGGACGATTGTTGGTGATGAAGGTGCTGTCGACATCGTTCTCGGAGCCCCGCGAAGCGCACAAGTTTGGGACGGCTGCCAGCACGATGACATCCGAACCGCTGAGAAACCTCAGCGGCATCATCGTGGGGCAAGTCAAGCGAACTGGCTCTCAGGTGAGCTTCGTCGCCGACTCGCTGTCCTCTCCATCACTTGGCTCGGAAGTCTACCCGCTGAATCAGTCGGAATTGGCTTCGGTCTTGGGATGCAACGATGACCACGTCGCTCCTATCCATCTGGGCGATGATTTGCGCGGCGGCGGCCCGCTGATTTTAGGCTTGGAGAGCTTCGTCTCCCGGCACGTGGCGGTTCTCGGAAGCTCTGGGCAGGGAAAGAGTTGCCTCACTGCCGCCGTGCTTCAGCAGATCGTGAAGATGCCGCGCGCTCGCATCGTGGTATTCGACATCAACGGCGAGTATTCGGATGCCTTTCCAGCCGCCAACTATCCGCCAGACACCGTCAAGGTCACACGACTCGGAGGGGCGGGCGATGGTTCTATCCGCATCCCTTACTATGCATTGGGCCGACTAGGTCTTCAACGGCTGCTCCTGCCGAGCGACAAGACGCAGCGTCCTGCGCTCTCTTTTGCTCTCGACCATCTCCACCAAGTCCAATGGTTTGAGGCATCCAGAGGCGTGGGATTGGCGACCGACAACATAGCCACTCTGTTCGACGATTGCAGGCCGGATCGCGCCACGGAGGCGAACGACCTAATCAGCCGGTTGCGAGCAAATCAACCGCAGCCGGCGGCACAATGGCCCTCCATGAAGGCGCTAGCGCCACTCATCGCAGATAGCCACTGTCTCGCTCGACCCACCAGGGCTGGGCCGGTGGGTTACGAACGCAACGCATTCAACTATGGGAACGTCGCTCCTCTCATTACTCGTATCTGGCGCCTGGTGGACGACGAGATGTTCCGCGATGTTGTTGATGTCGATGGTGGACCTGGATGCGGTGGTCCTTTGGACTGGAAGCATGAGGCAACCGCCCTCGTTGACCGTGTCTTTGGCGGTGCGCAGGTTCCTTGGAAGATACATATTGTGGAGATGCGGCGTCTGTCTCACGACCTGACGCCTTTCGTCCTCGGCTCGCTACTCGAGCTCTATGCCTACGAGTTATTCCGTCGTGGTCAGCAGCAGAAAATCGAGACATTGTTGGTGCTTGAAGAGGCGCACCATTATTTGCGTCCCACGGGTGCTGGTGAAGAGGCCGCGAACAATTCGTTAGCCTACGAAAGGTTGGCGAAAGAGGGAAGAAAGTTTGGATTGGCTTTGTGGCTGAGCACACAACGGCCGTCGGAGATCTCGCCAACGGTCCTTGCTCAATGCTCCAATTGGATATGCTTTCGACTAACCTCCGAACGGGATCTCGACGCCATTCAGTCGGCAAGCGAATGGGCTGATCGCCGAGAGGTCAAGCGCATCGCCGGACTGCCCCGCCAAAATGCGATCGCATTTGGCGGTAGCCTTCAGATGGCCACGTTGATCAAAGCGGCAACAGCTTCGCCCCTCCCCAGGTCTCAAGATGGGCGGTTTGACCAGTGGAATGTCGCTCTCCCTGCACCGAACGTATAACCGACCGCTCCCTGCTCGCCGTTGCCGCAGGTACTCTTACTGTTGGAGCGACGACGACCAGGTCGTAACGCGACTGCCTCAGGATTTAAGCTGTGCATGGTTCCGCATGACCAGCGCCACGACATCGTTAAGAGTTGGATTGGCGGGCATGGAAAGATCCATCAGCTTGACGCCAAGGCGATCCTCCAGCTCCAACATGACCTCGAGCATCATCATTGAGTCGAGGCCCAGATCGCGCACGGATGTGTTTGCGGCGATCCTGTCGGTCGGAATCTCGAAGCGTTCCTCAAGAAACTCCTTGATTACCGTCTCAATACGCTGAGAGTCCAAATCGCTCACCGTTCGTGGCCCGAAATCAACGCGATCTCCCGCAAGCCCGGCGAGCTTATAGCTCGGACTGCGGCCACAAGTCTACGCTGAGTCCCGATGACACTGTCAATGTTTACAGTCGGCTCGCGCGACGTGTCCTTTTATCGCGCCACTCCTCGTAATTAGCCATTTGATACGCCTGCTTCGCGTGATCCTCCGGATCCACGGACGGCGTGCACTCTATCGCGGTTGTCCGTTTTCTTCTCTGGGCGCCATTGGCTCAGTAAGAGGCGGGAGTTGCCCGTCATCGCCGTACTCATATAACAACCAGCAAGGGAGCGTGCTCATGAGGTGGACGGGTCTTGCGTGTGTTCTTCCCACACTGTCACTGTCTCAGTCGATATTTGCCCAGGGCCTACTCCGCACAACACCGTTTCGAATACGCCGCCGCTGTGCAGCGGTTCTTCTGATCCTCGCGACCGGGCCCTCGATCACCCATGCGCAAGACGTTCCACCCGACCCACCGTCGTTCCAATCCCTTGAAGTGCTGATTTCGGCCAAACCCGGTGCGCCTACCGTGGACCAGGGCGTTAATTACTTGAATACGGAAGGTAATCAGCAAGCTGGGACGCCTCCATTACAGAGTCTGACCGTCGAGAACCCACAAGGTGCCGCATACCTTTCACCGGTACGTGCAACGGGGAATCTGCTGACGCTAGTCAAGAATTACCCGAACTGGTCGCGCGCAAAATTTGAGCGCTATGTGCTTATCCGGTATCCGATGGCATCCGATCTGAGCAAGGCGATGGCGGCGTTCCAGAGCGATCCCTATGTCGAGGCCGTTTACTTGCCGTCGACGACAGCACAGTTCTTTTCCGCAAGCGCAGCCGAAACGACCTCATCCGCAGTTTCGCAATATGGACGCGATGACATCAACATCGATGCAGCCTGGCAGATCGCGGGAGGATATGCGCTGATCGGCGATGTTGATTCAGGGCTATACGAAAAACACCCGGCCCTGGCTCAATTCGACACCAACGACATTTTCATCGGCGGCAACTTCTCCCCGGCGGCTTCATTCAGCATCGGGCAACGAGGCCAACTGGGCTTCCCCTCGGATTGGACAAATTTGGTTGTGGACGAGCTCTGGGGCCCGATTCAACCGGCTCTTACCACGTGTAATTCGCAGTCCGTGGATGCCGCAATTCCTCCGATCGACGCCGGACACGGGACACATGTCGCTGGACTGATTGCGGCAAATCCCAACAGCAACCTCGGTGTCAAAGGAAGTTGTAAGCATTGCGGGATAGCTGAGGTGAAAATCTCATTCTTGCAGTGCAAATCCAACGGGAAAATGTACCAATTCCTAAACCCCGATCTGGTAGGCCCAGCAATTGAGTTTCTGGCTGACGACGGCGCACAGGTAATCAATTTGAGTCTGGGCGACTTTTCAAAAGCAAGCGACTACTGCAGCACTACTGGACAAAAGGACTTATGGTGCACGGCGATTGCCGAAGCTAATGGCTACGACGTGACGTTGGTTGCCTCTGCCGGCAACAACCGAACAGACCTGGCATTCCCTGCCAATGATTCACGTGTTCTCGATGCCGGAGGATTTGAGGAATCGCTGGCGTTGTGGGACCTTTCACCAGGTTCCATAGCGAACTGCCCGCCGATCGACTATGTCGCTCTTGGCAAAGAATGCGGTTCTGACTTCCAGACCGCGCCCAGCAAACCGCCGCAGGAACTGATGGCATCCGCCAACAAGGTATCGTCCACCACGTATCCGCAAGTCAACTGGAACTCGAATGGTTGCGGCGATGGGTATCCAGGTCCTGGTTGGGGCAATGGCGTTGGTCTGTGCACAGGCACTTCGATGGCGGCACCGCAGATCAGTGGTGTGGTGGGCATCTTGCGCTCGATCAATCCGCTGGTGAGCACCGGTGTCCCAGCACCACCCGTTGGCCAAGCACTGGGCATCCGAGCTGTGCTGTCACGCACGACAGTGGAAACTCAGGCGAACCCGAACTTCTATTCTCCCGCTTTGGGATACGGCCACCCCGACACGGCAGCAGCAGCGCGCATGATGCTCGGCACGGTCGCCGGCCGCCGAGTGATCAACCGCGTCACACCACTGTTCCGGCTCTACAGCAGCGTCACACAGGACTATGCCGACACAACCTCGCCGCAATTTGCGATCGCATTGATGCTAAACGACTCCTATGTTCCGAAAGGCCTTGCCACTCCTGCCTATGATGCGTTTCCGAACAGTGAACCCGGCGCACCGCCGCTCTTGGCACCAAAAGCAAAAATCTACGTGCTGACGACGGAATTCACGCCGCAGCCCGGTTATCCACCACTGGTGCCGTTGTACGTGATGGATCGCCGCCGCAACTGGCCGCTGGGGTGTCTGCCTGGAGCCGGGTGTAACTCGAGCCATCGCGATTTCACTCTGATGACGACACCTTCTGAAGTGCAGCAGGCGCACGTCGCCGGCTTCGAGTTGTACAACATCCAGGGCTACATCTACCAGCGCTGCAACTCCGAACCGCAATGCATTCCGCCCGGCGCACAGCCACTCTATCGGGAGTGCAACACGAGCGTCGACGATTGTGCGATATTCCTCGAAAGTGAACGCGTTGCATTCGAGAACGCGGGCTACAAGAACGCCGGACCGATCGGGAACAGCAAGGTGCTCGGCTACGCATATTCGAATTTGGATTCTGATGGCGACGGGCTCGTGGACGGTATGGAGTACGTCATTGGCACGAACCTCGATCTACCGGACTCGGACGGAGTGGGCGCAACTGACGGTGTCGCCTATCCGCAAGCCGGAGTACCAGTGAGCGACCCCTGTCTTGGCCCAGGTGCGATCAGCTGCCCGGCGGACGAGATATTCAAAGACGGATACCAATAGCGATGATATCGACGCTCACGGGTTGGCCAAGGAAAGTTACGATGCGTCGAATCGTATTTGCTTTTTTGCTGGTGCTAGTCGCCTTTGAGCGACCAGCGCAAGCCTTTGTCGATCCGCCCGTACTCGTTCCTCAGCACCCGTTCGCAGGTCAGCCAGTCTCGGTTTCTATCCGGGAAGGTATGTGTGATTCCCTTGCAGCATATCCTCCGCCAACGCTTACACATGACGGAAAAAACATCCATTTGGTTATTCAGTCGTGGTCGACCACCGATCTGGAATTTTGCACAAGCCCAATTCTGACGGACGTATTTCCGATAGGCTCGTTCGCCGCCGGGTCTTACGCCGTGCAGGTAGATCGAATTTATCCCAGCGGGAATGGTCCGGTTACCGAGACGCTTGGGGTTCTGCCGTTCACGGTGTCGAACCCGGCGAGTGTGCCGACACTCAGTACCGCCGGGGCCATAGGATTGGGAATGATGCTGATGATTCTTGCTCTGTTGTTCGGCAGGCGGCGCGCTCTGTGAATCCCAACCGCTTGCAATTGTTCGGACTCAGACGTCTGTTCGCTGTAACTTTGGTGGGCGCTGGCTGGATATCGAGCTGTTATGCAAGTGCGCGTGTGATTCCGCTTGCACAAGGCGCAGATACAACCTTCGTTGTCACGATTGGTAATGCGACATCTAGTGATATTCCGTTAGCGGTGTTTGGAGGAATGTCGCTTTTTTCGCCAGGCCAAACAGAGTATTCCGTGGTAGTGCTAAACCCTGGAGTCTGTTCTGTCGGATTCGGCACCCTCCCTGGCACGATCTTCCGTTCATTCGACCTTTCCGGAGGCCCAGTGCCCGCCCACGGGTCGGTAGTCTGTTCGATCCAGATACATCGTGACGCGTTGTCTCATCATGCGCTTGAGGCCGGTTTTCAGCCATTCAACATGCCTCCGGGCGTCACACTGAGCGATACAGAATGGTACATCGGCCCAATAGCAGACCTCTCAATCAAGGCAAGGCAGGTCGATCCCTTTCCGCGATTAGGTCAACAGGTCGGATTCACAAGAATTACGATTCGAAATAGAGGACCTTGGGATGTTCAGCATGCCGACTTCGGCTACTGCCAAGACAGCGTGTTTGCGCCTTTCACCCTGGACAATAATTTGCCGAACGGATGCGGGGCTGCTTATTACGGGCCCGCCTGTTTTGCCACCGGCCTTCCATCTGTTCAATTCGGTGTGGGTTCATTGGCCGCCGGTCAGACGAAGTCTTGCCTCTTGCGCGTTACCGCAAATGAACCTCTGACGACAACTATCGGTTTCCCATTGGGGTTCGTTTCAGAACCAGTCTCCCTCAACTATGAGCGCCCTGTGGATCCATATACCTACGACAACATGACCGATTTGGAAATCGCGCCTCTTGCGGTTGTGCCGGTCCCAGCGGGCAGCGAATTGTGGTTGATCCTGCCAGTGCTGTTGGTGCTCTCGGGATGGCTGGCGCGGGTCGCCAGTCTTACCAAACGGCGTTATTGATCCGCCGCCGTAGATCGGTGCCAGGCTTGAAGTGCGGGGAATACCTTGCTGGCAACGCCACCTGAGTCCCTGTCCTCGGATTGCGCCCAAGTCGGGCCGGCCGAAAACGCAGTTCGAACGAGCCGAATCCGCGAACCTCGATCCGCTCGCCGGCCGCTAACGCAGCGGTGAGCTGGCCCAAGACGTGACGGGTTGCCATATCCACGTCCATGGGCAGCAGGTGCGGCTGGCGTGCCACTAGCGCCGCGATCAGTTCTGACCTTGTCACCTGCGAGTTCCGTCCGTCACGGGGAAGCTCCAACATAGTCGCCGGGGACGACACGGCGCAAGCATAATCCTGGTTGCGCCGCTCCTCCGGCGGCAACTCAGTGCTTGGGCCCGCTGGTCCCTGCCGGGCCTGGCATCGCCACGACAGGCTGCGCGTTGGCAACCGTGTTTCCGAGCAGATTGCACAAGAGGGCGGAACACAATGCTGCTCCAAAATTCCTCGGAAACATGAAATTTGTCCACCCATAGCCAGGATGGCGCAGGCGCAACAGTATCCCATCGCCAAACGCATCGCAAAGCCATGGCGGTGAATTAGCCATCCAAACGATGCTTGGTGGTGTTTCTGACATTGGCTGTTTCCTTTCGTCGCGCTCCTGCGCGGCCCGAAGGATCAGGTCATCTAGTTCCTCAATCGTCAAAGTCTTGACGTCAATTTTCATGGCTAGCCTCGCTGGCAGATTGAGTTCGAACAAGAAGCGACTCTAGCGGGCGCTTTGACTGGCGACTAGCGCGTTGTCCTCTTTGCCCCCGGAACCCCGTAATAGTCTCGTATGGCCGGTGTATGGCGTAGCCCGGGGCCGTCGAGCGTATCAGGAAGTAGTGGACGGACAGTTGTGCATTCGTAAGCCGATGTTCGTTTTTCCAAAAGTGCAGCATTGATTAGTTAAGAGACAACCGCCGCGAGGCTAGCCAATGCAACCGAGTTGAACAAATGATTGTGAGCTACACCGCAGCCATTGCGAGTAACGCTCACTCATCGAACCATGAGGGCGCCCCAAGGGCGGCGTAGCGCCACGTACGCCGCCCCCTTGGGGGGGGGCCCCGTGGGTGAAACGTACAAACGGACGATAAGGTCCCAATAGGAGATTGGTAATGCGGCTTAGTAATGTACTTGTGTTCTCAGCTGGAATCATACTATCCACCTGTGGACTAGCCAACGAATCTCCTGCTTCCAAGACGTTTGACAAAGCACATTCCGCGACCGCGCCAGCGGGTACACGGGCATATTTTGATCTTCTCACTGCGACATGGCGCACAGAGCTCATCCTGCCTGGGGAAGAAAAGCTGCGTGCAGGAATCACTTTGCCGCGCGCGGATTTCGACCTGATGGAACTTTTGATGTTGCCTGATGGTTCGCAGGGTGTGCGAACCAATGGGCAGTTGCAAATGGGCATCGGTGCTTATCGAGATCCAGACGGTGTAGAGCATGAAATCTGCTTGCCCATGGCTGCGATGCCGGAAAGCTTGAACGGACAAATTACACAGGCGGAAACGCCATGAGCCGCCTGCGGCAAAGAGTTCTAGCACTGAGTTGTGGCTGCGCTGTGTTTGCAGCACAGGCGGCCAATATTGTTATTGTCAATAATGATAGTCCTGGCGAAGGGCTGAATGATCCATCTCCTCCGATCTTGCCCGCCAGCGGCAATAGCGGTACTACACTTGGTCAGCAACGATTGATCGTGTTGCAAGCTGCGGCCAGGCAATGGGGCGCGTTGCTTAAGAGCAACGTAACAATCCGTGTTACGGCCAATTTTGATGACATCCAGTGTGATGCCAGTTATGTGCTTTATGCCGATACTGGGCCGACGTATTTTGTCCTACCCGGGAGCGTCCCGCCGCCAGGCATCATGGCAAAAACGTGGTACCCACAGGCTCTCTACGAAGCCAAGAACGGTGACTACTTCAGCAAACCCTCCACTATTAGCGCGCAATTTAATAAGGCGGTAGACAAGGGCTGCTTTCCGGGAACGTCACATTATTGGTATGGCATCGACACTTCTGTGAAGGCGCCTGCAGGCATGCCCGACCTGCTGCGAATTGCTATGCACGAATTCGGGCATGGCCTCGGATTCATAAATTACGTTTGTAAGGATCCTGCCGGATGCGGCTCAGTTCCATTCGGTGGGTTTCGCTTAGACGCGTCCAACAACGAACTCCCGGACATCTTTTCTCGATTTGTAGTCGATTGGGATTATGGCTATTGGGATTCGATTGACCAACCGACGCGCGCCGTTTCTTTGAGAAATGACCCCAATGTCGCTTGGGGAGGGCTCGTAACTATCGGTGCGTTGGCATTGCCCCAGTACAGTTTGAACACGGGCTACCTCGATGGCGCTAGTGGTCGCTTCATGCGTATTAACGCACTAGCGGGGACTGGCGTTGCCGATACACAGCACTGGACGCCTGATGCTGACAAAGGCTTCCTAATGGGAGGCACAGGGCAAATTCCAACTAATGACCCTGTCGATATCACGTACAACGTATTTCAGGATATCGGTTGGAGCGTCAATCCGCGCGACACGCTCTTTAATAACAATTTCGACATTCATTGACGGGCGCGTGCGACGGCGCAAGAGGAAGACAGTGCCAATGTGCTGGCTGCTGTCGGTTGGGAGTCGAACATCCGCTGGTGACGCTATGTCGATCATCGGCTAACTGGATCTTACTTATGCAGCTCCACCGTAGTTGTACGTTTTCTGGGTCGGCTCGCCAAATCGGACGTTACAAGCAATGGCCAAGAGCAGTTATCAGAGTCGTTTTACTGTGTAGCTATTTCTTTACGACGATCGCGCAAGCGGCGCTAACATATACTTGGACGGATGGGAATAACACACATATATGGTCGGATGCGGGGAACTGGAGCCCATCAGGAACTCCCAGCACCGGCGATACCCTGTTGTTCCTCCGGTCAGTGTTGCCCATCAAACTACGTCGAACGATATCGCGAATCTGAGTCTGGCGCGCCTGATCTTTACCGGAGATGGCTATACCCTCAATGGCCCGCAAGGCATCGTGCTGACTAGCGGTATCACAAGCGGGATCCAGACTTATTCTGGAACCGCCACGATCGCCTTGCCAATCGATGTGCAGGCCAATTCCGTTACGTTCGATAACGGTAGTTACTCTAGCCAGTTAGTCCTTAACGGCGCCTTGAGCGGAAGTGGGCCCATCGCGGTGAACACGAGTGTTTCACTCAATGCTCCCAATCAGTATGGCGGGACCATCACGGTCAAGTCCTCGCTTAGCTTAAGCGGAACAGACACCAACCTGATGACCATCATCGATCAGGGAAGCGTCAATTTTATTGGTGCTAATCTGCCTAACACGGTTGTCACTAGCCCCATAAACTACGGCTCGTTGTACGGCTATGGAACTCTAGGCAAGACCACCGGGTACAGTCTGACTCCAAAAATATACAACGGTCAGGGAGGCGTGATTCATACGGGCGATCTCTCGGTGATTGGCGGTGCCTATTTCACTATTGGTGCAACGTCTTCCACCCAGTTGCAAGTTACCGGAACGGTCGATCTGAGTACCAATCCGCAACTGAGTCTCACTGTCGATCCTAGTTTTCTGGCTACGCCGGGGCAATCGATCATTCTGATCGACAATGATGGTACTGCCGATGCGGTGGTCGGCACTTTCAGTAACATGCCCGAAGGTAAGTTTCTCACGTACAACTACGCGCAATA
>Ga0163163_10000469_pt1 | contig 36859 bp, 31 predicted proteins | sample S65metaG_FD_119766 | JGI IMG/M metagenome (GOLD analysis project Ga0163163, IMG submission 119766) | Switchgrass rhizosphere microbial communities from Kellogg Biological Station, Michigan, USA - S6-5 metaG | ecosystem: Host-associated > Plants > Roots > Rhizosphere > Soil | place: USA... | reverse complement strand
TGCTGTGATTAATTCAAAAAACATATTTTTGCAGCCACTAAACTTTTACGACATGTCAGACATTGCATCAAGAGTAAAAAAGATCATTGTAGACAAACTAGGTGTTGACGAAGCTGAAGTTACCAATGAAGCTTCTTTCACTAATGATTTAGGTGCCGATTCATTAGACACTGTTGAACTGATCATGGAATTCGAAAAGGAATTCAACATCTCCATTCCTGATGAGCAGGCTGAAACCATTACCACTGTTGGCCAGGCTATTGCTTACCTGGATGAACACGCAAAGTAATCCCTTGATTATTCGGCGATAAACCGGAATGCCTGTCTCTTGCAGGCAGGGAATAAACTACTCCGCCTTCTACTGTTGATCACAGCGAAGGCGGTTCTACTTATACTGCATAGCTTTGCTTGAAATAGTTGTTTTTGCGAAATAGTATCTTTAACAAAATTCATTTGTTGCTATGGAATTAAAACGGGTAGTAGTTACTGGTATGGGCGCTCTTACACCACTTGGCAATAACGTAAAAACTTACTGGGATCATTTAGTGAACGGGGTGTCAGGGGCGGATATGATCACTCTTTTTGATGCATCAAAATTCAAGACTCGTTTTGCCTGTGAAATAAAGGGATTTGAACCTACTAATTTTCTCGACCGAAAGGAAGCAAGAAAAATAGATCGTTTTGCTCAAATAGCATTAGTGGCAAGCGACCAGGCAGTCGCGGATGCAGGAATTTCAAAAGATAATGTCGATACCAATAGAGTAGGAGTTGTGTTTGCCAGTGGCATTGGGGGGCTTATTACATTCCAGGAGGAAGTAATGAATTTTGCAAAGGGTGATGGTACGCCGCGCTTCAATCCTTTCTTTATTCCAAAAATGATCCTTGACATTGCTGCAGGGCATATCTCCATGCGTCACGGTTTTCGCGGGCCAAATTTTGCAGTCGTGAGCGCGTGCGCATCCTCTACGAATGCCATCATGGAAGCATACAATTTAATTCGTCTTGGAAAGGCCGATATAATTTTAGCGGGTGGAACCGAGAGTGTAATAAGTGAAGCGGGTGTTGGAGGATTTAATGCAATGAAAGCTTTGAGCGAAAGGAATGAAGATCCTAAAACAGCAAGTCGTCCTTATGATAAGGATCGTGATGGATTTGTAATGGGTGAGGCTTCGGGCGTTATCATATTGGAAGATCTTGATCATGCTATTAAACGGAAAGCCAATGTTTATTGTGAGATAGCAGGTGCGGGCGCCACGGCCGATGCTCACCATATTACCGCTCCGCATCCTGAAGGGCTGGGTGCAAAGAATGTAATGCTTGCCGCGCTGGAAGATGCGGGAATGGAACCGGGTGACATTGATTACATAAATACTCACGGTACTTCCACACCACTTGGTGATATTGCGGAAGTAAAAGCAATTGTTGACGTCTTTGGCGAGCACGCTTACACTTTAAATATTAGCTCTACCAAATCAATGACAGGTCACTGCCTCGGTGCGGCAGGCGTGATTGAAGCGATTGCCTGCATAATGAGTGTAAAATCTGATTGCATGCCGCCCACCATTAATCATTTTACTGATGATCCGGAATTGGATGCCCGACTTAACTTTACCTTTAATAAATCACAACACCGCAGTGTAAGAGCTGCTCTAAGTAACACATTTGGTTTTGGCGGACACAATGCCTGCGTGATTGTGAAAAAGTATGTTTGATCAGGAATTATTTTTTCTGGTGAATAAAAATTTTGTAGCTTAAGTATTGTGGATATTTTTAAGCAGTTTTTTCCGAAAGAATCGGCTTCTTCTTTCAAGAAACATTTAAAAAACATACTGGGTTTCACTCCGGGCAATATCGCTTTATACAAAACTGCTCTGACTCACCGGTCTGTGAGAGAAGCGTCAGATGAAAACAACGAGCGACTTGAATATTTGGGCGATGCCATTCTCAGTGCGTTAATAGCCGATTATTTATTTAAACGCTATCCTTATAAAGAAGAAGGATTTCTAACAGAAATGCGAAGCAAGATGGTGAATCGCCAACAATTGAATGAGATTGCTTTGAGGATGGGATTAAAAAAAATAACACTCTATAATAAATCAGATGGCTCATTAAAGGTGAGCCAGATATTTGGTAATACCCTGGAGGCTTTGGTGGGGGCCATTTATCTTGATAAAGGATATAAAAAGACAAGCCGATGGGTGGCTGAAAGAATCATTCTTCCGCACATGTATATGGAAGATCTTGAACTGCTGGAGATCAATCATAAAAATAAGTTGTACGGTTGGGCCAATAAAAATGGCAAGGTCCTCGAGTTTGAAACCATCAGTGAGAACATTGAAAATGGCAGGCGACTCTTTACAATTGCTGCAGTCGTGGATGGGGAAGCGGTCGCTGAAGGAAAAGCCTTCAATAAAAAGGACGCAAGTCAGATAGCTGCACAACTCGCTGTAGAAAAATTGAGCATCGGGAAAGAGACGGAAGAAACCGAATAATGCATTATAAGCAACATAAGTCAAGCCCAAAAATTACGGATTCACCTTCGTAAGAATTAGACGATTGATTAGAAAATCTACGACTAGCTTATAAGTTTTCATCGACAGTCCGAACTCATTTTTTTTGCAAAAGAGGGATTTTGACAAATGTCAAACGGTTACAATCTATTTAAGATCAGGGCGATATACCACAAAGTAAAACTCCCGAGTAAAACCGTAAAATTTATTAGTGAAATCACTTGCAGGTATAGAGCGCGGCTACTAGTTTTGTTCTCGTTCTGTAAGAGTAGACACTCAATCGAATCTAAAAAAACTAAACATATTGATGGACGGACGTAAGAACCTGGTTTTGTACCGGGTTTTTTGTTTTTTTAACCCATACTTTGGCAAAGCTCAATAAGAACTCCATTAGCACTTTTAGGATGAACAAAGCAGATAAGTTTATTGTCAGCCCCTTTTTCGGGTGTTTCATTCAGGATAGTAAATCCCTCTTTCTTTAAACGATCTATCTCTGAGGTAAGATTATTTACTTCGAAGGCAATATGATGAATTCCTTCCCCTTTTTTGTCAATAAATTTTGCGATCACTCCATCCATCTCCTGGCTCTCCAGCAGTTCAATTTTCGTTTCACCTGCTTGAAAAAATGCCGTATTTACCCTTTCACTTTCTACGTTTTCTATCTTATAACAGGAACTATTCAAAAGTTTTTCAAAAACCGGAATAGATGCAGATAATGATTTTACCGCAATTCCTATGTGCTCAACTTTTTGCATAGACGCCGAATAAAATTTGAAACTGTCCGATAGCAGGCAAGATATGAAAATGGCGTAATTGCTCAATGACTCTCAGCAAGTCGTGCAGAACCTTTTGTGTAATTTTGTGTTATTGTAAACGAACAACATCCACGTATGTTAAGACTGCCTGTTTACCTGGATCATAATGCCACGACACCCTGTGACCCACGGGTCTTGGAAGCTATGCTACCATATTTTACAGAGGATTTTGGCAACGCGGCCAGTCGAAACCACGCTTATGGGTGGCAGGCCGAAGAGGCAGTGAAGTATGCTCGTGAAAAGGTAGCAAATTTGATCAGTGCTGAGTCACAGGAAATTATTTTCACCTCGGGAGCAACGGAAGCCGATAATCTTGCATTAAAAGGTGTGTTCGAAACTTATGTTGGTAAAGGAAATCATATCATTACGTGCAATATCGAACACAGGGCGGTTCTTGATCCCTGCCGGCACCTGGAAAAGCTGGGTGCTGAAATAACCTATTTGAAAGTTAAAACTGATGGGCTGATCGATCTCGATGAATTGGAGAGTTCTTTTAAGTCGAACACCGTTCTTGTTGGCATCATGTATGCTAACAATGAGATCGGAACTATAATGCCCATAAAAGAGATTAGCGCAATTGCAAAGAAGAAAGGAGCATTGTTTTTTACGGATGCAACTCAAGCTGTTGGAAAAATACCTGTGGATGTTAATGAGGATGGGATTGACCTCATGGCCTTCAATGCTCATAAGATTTACGGATCGAAAGGTGTTGGGGCATTATATGTCCGAAGGAAAAACCCAAGAGTGAAACTGGCAGCTCAAATGGATGGTGGCGGACATGAAAGGGGAATGAGAAGTGGAACGTTGAATGTCCCGGCTATTGTTGGTTTTGGACGGGCCTGCGAAATTTGCATAAATGAAATGAGCGGCGATGCACAGAGAATGGGCGACCTGAGAGATAAACTCGAAATTGCATTATTGGATATTGAAGGAACTTCTGTAAATGGAAATAAACAATCTCGGTTACCGCATGTTACTAATATATCTTTTAAATATGCAGAAAGTGAAGGCCTCATGGCCGCATTAAATAAGGATATCGCAGTATCATCCGGTTCAGCCTGTATGTCGGCTTCACTAGAGCCTTCATATGTGTTAAAAGCACTTGGATTGGGAGATGATATTGCACGCAGTTCTTTACGTTTTAGTTTAGGGCGGTATACAACGAATGATGAAATAGACTATTCAATCGAAAAAGTTACTAACGCAGTGAATCAATTGAGAGAAATGAGTACTCATCTTGAAAAATAAAAAAATCGATTATGAATGTAGCGCTTGAAAATGGTATTTATATAAGTGACAAGGCTAAAAATAAAGTCGGGGAATTAATGAAGCAGGCAGGGATTGATCCGTCTTCCTACTTTCTCCGCGTAGGCGTCGCGGGTGGAGGCTGCTCTGGATTAAGTTATAAACTTGATTTTGATAATGAACAGAAACCCACAGACCAGGTGTTTGAAAATAACGGCGTAAAGATCGTTACTGACCTAAAAAGTTTTTTGTACCTGGTGAATACCACGCTTGATTTTTCTGACGGGTTGAACGGTAAGGGTTTTCATTTTATTAATCCCAATGCCAGCCGCACTTGTGGCTGTGGCGAAAGTTTCGCCGTATAAATTGCTTTATTTTTTTCAGATAGACCCCGTCATAGCGGGGTCTTATTTTTTCAAATGACTTGATTGTTCTTCTTCGGTGGCGGCGGAGGCAGAGGTGGCAATCGATGGTCGGGATTGTTCAATGAAAGTTTCGGCGGAGGGGGTGGAGGCGGAGGTGGAGGTGGAGGTGGTACAGGTGCCTCTGTAATCATTGAATCGATTTTTTGTGGAGGAGGAAGAGGAGGCAGTTTTGTTTTTTGAGAAAAAGTGGTTGCCGAAATCAAAATGATCACGACAAGTGCGGACAGGCAGGGAAATAACTTTCTCATAAAAAAGATTTTGATTGAGATGCCGTCAAGTTAGATTTCCATAATTCTTTTTTTAAAAAAATACGCTGTTGATCTTGCCGTTAAAGAAGATCAAATGTTCTTAGTTTGCCTTATTTTGCACCAATCTTCATCCACATGTGGTCAGTTTGTAAAAAGGAACTCAGGCAATTTTTCAGCAGTCTTACCGGTTATATTGCGATCATTGTTTTTTTGCTGGTGAATGGACTGATGTTGTTCGTTTTTGAAAATAATATTTTCGATTTTGGCTATGCCACACTGGAACGCTTTTTTCAGCTCTCGCCCTGGATCTTGTTATTGCTTATACCCGCTATCACCATGCGCAGTTTTTCTGACGAGTTTAAGGCCGGGACTTATGAAATTCTTCAGACTCGGCCTTTGAGCCGTAGCCAGGTTATCGCCGGAAAGTACTTTGGAAGTTTGATAGTTGTGGTAATAGCATTGTTGCCAACAATCATTTATATTTTCTCAATTCAAAAATTGTCTTCCAACGAGGGCATTGACGTGGGCGCAACAATCGGCTCCTATATAGGACTGGTTTTTTTAGTCTCGGTTTTTACGGCCGTAGGAATTTGTTCCAGCAGTTTCACCAATAATTCTGTTGTAGCGTTCATCGTAAGCCTTATTGGATGTGCGTTGTTATACTATGGATTTAGCGCTATCAGCCATCTACCCGGATTAAGTGGAGGTGCTGATTACTATATTGAGATGGCGGGGATCGATTTTCATTATCGTAGTATAAGCCGGGGAGTTGTTGACACGAGGGACGTGATTTATTTCTGCACTGTTATTATCCTATTTCTTTCGATAACCAACCGTAACCTTTTAAAACGATAAACTGCAGATGAAAAGAAATCTTTCGTCCAATTTTAATCTGCTTGTTTTAATACTGATACTGCTCGGTATCAATTTACTCGCTTCTATATTTCATTCCCGTATTGATCTGACAAAAGAAAAACGATATACTCTCAGCAAGGCCACAAAAGATCTTCTTGGGAATTTAGACGGCCAGCTAACGATTGATGTCTTTTTTAAGGGCAACTATCCCGCCGGGTTTAAAAAGATCGTCAACAGCGTGCAGGAATTCTTACAAGAAACCCGGGAATATGCGCATGGAAATATAACAGTCAGATATTCGGACCCCTTAAAGGAGTTTGCTAGCGATTCTTTGGCCAAGCCCTTTATAGATTCAATGGCCAATTACTACGACATACCCCGATACACAATACAAGCTCCTTCAAAAGTTGGAGATGAAATGAGTTTTAAGCAAGTACTCCCGGGCGCAGTTATTCATTATAAAGATGCTTCAGTTGGCGTTAGTTTATTTAAAGGAGTCAAAAATTATGGCACTGAGCAGGAACAACTAGCCGCTCTTTACAATGATGTCGAATCAACTTTAGAATACAAATTCGCGCGTGCCATTGAAAAAATCACAAGTACTTCGAAGCCAGCAATAGGATATGTTTTAGGAAATGGCGAAGCTTTCGGGTATAATGTTAATGACGCGTATGTTACGCTGAGGCAAAATTATAACGCCGATACCCTTAACCTTCAAAAAGAGCCATATATCCCCTCTTCAATAAATGCGTTGGTCATCCTAAAACCAACTATCCCTTTTACTGACGAGGATAAAATAAAGATTGATCAGTACGTAATGCGTGGCGGAAAAGTTTTCTGGATGATCGACAATATGTACGCTGAATTTGATAGTCTCTTCAAATCTCATGGATTTATCGCATTTGACAGAGGCCTTAATTTGGAAGATATCCTTTTTCGGTATGGCGTCCGGCTCAATGAAAATCTTTTGCAGGACATGCAGTGTGACAAACTGGGACAGATCGATCCAAATAGCCAGCAAACACGATTGGTAGACTGGCCCTTCTTTCCAATATTGAATGGCACCAACAATTCGATTAGTAAAAACCTCGATGGAGTAAGAGCTGTATTCCCTAATACTCTGGACACGGTAAAAGCCGAAGGGATCCGGAAAACATTTTTGCTCAAGTCGTCGGCGAATGCAAGAGTACTGACTGCGCCCGCTAAGATCGATTTTGAATTTTTTCAAATAGCCCCGAATATTAAAGAATTCACAGTCCATGATACCGCGGTGGCCGCACTGTTGGAAGGAAAATTTAAGTCACTTTATTCTGGTCGCATGCCTAAATCATTTATTGACTCAATGAATGCGTATCATGTTCCTGTAAAAGATATTAGCGATACCGCGACAAAAATGATTGTAGTGGCTGATGGTGATATTGCGACCAACTTTGTGAGCCAGCAATATGGACCCATGCCCATGGGCTATAATTTTTACACAGGCTATACCTACGCTAACAAAGAATTTTTTACTAATTGCCTGGAATATCTTGTCAATCCGTCGGGCATACTTGAGACGAGAACGAAAGATTTTACACTTCGCCTACTGGATCGTAAAAAAGTAAAAGATCAAAAAGCAACCTGGCAGTTTATCAATATTGCTCTGCCTGTTTTAGTTATTATCTTGTTCGGGTTTATATACCAGCAGTTTCGCAGAAAAAAATATGCAGCCTGAACATTAACCCAATCTCTTTAAATCTATAAACAATTCAGACACCGAACACAGACTATCTTTGCTTAATTAAGCAGCATGGATGAATACTACCGAGATCAGCTATCTAGTTTTTGGCGTTGTTTTACTACTTGCAATTGGCTTTGATTTGGGCCTTCTCAGCAAAAAAGGTTCTACGGTCACCATACGTAAAGCCCTGTGGCAAACAATTTTTTGGGTCGCACTGGCCTTTGCTTTTTTTGGGTTTATCTGGATCGTAAAAGGACACACGCGCGCATTGGAATATATCAGCGCTTATTTAATGGAATGGAGCCTGAGTGTTGACAATATTTTTGTTTTCATTCTCATTTTTACCTTCTTCAATGTACAGCAGAAAGATTATGCAAGGGTGTTGCTTATTGGCATCTTACTCGCCATTGTATTCCGAATTTTGTTTATCACGATTGGTGTTGCACTTGTCGCCAGGTTTGAATGGATATTGTACATTTTTGGTGGGATACTTGTGATAACGGGCTTAAAAATTTTTACAGCAAAAAAGGAAACTCAATATGACCCGAAAGGGAATATTGTTTACCGGTTTATAAAAAAAATTTTACCCATTCATGATAAGGATGTAAGCGGGAGGTTCACTGTAATTGAAAATGGCAAGCGCTTCTTTACTGCGATCTTCGTTGTTGTTGTCTTACTGGCTACGACAGATATTGTGTTTGCATTGGATAGCATCCCCGCGGTATTTGCCATTTCACAGGACAGATTAGTAATTTACAGCAGTAATATTTTCGCCGTGTTGGGGTTACGTTCACTCTTCTTCCTTTTGCAGGGAGCGGTCGATCAGTTTGAATATCTTCAGCAAGGCATTGCTGTTGTGCTGATCTTTATAGGTCTTAAAATGCTTGCCGAGGCAGTGCACATTTATATACCCGTTTGGGTTTCATTAATGGTTATTGTGGTTTGTCTTTTCGGATCAATTTTATATTCCGTACAAAATTCCGAAAAAGAAAAAGACTGATGGAGTACAACATTAAAAATATAGCAGCGATTGTTGACGGTAAGATGTTGCAACTTTCCCAGGACGCAATGATCGAACATCTGCTCATTGACAGTCGTAAAGTTTACTCCTCCTCAACGTCATTGTTTTTTGCCTTAAAAGGTTCCCGTCGTGACGGACACCAGTTTATTTCTGAGTTGTATAAAAGAGGAGTTCCGAATTTTATCATCAGTGAAGCGGTGAAGGTTAGTGATTATCCTCAAGCCAACTTTATTTTAGTGGCTGATACTCTTGAAGCACTTCAGCGGCTGGCCGGTTTTCATCGAAAACAATTCAACATTCCTGTCATCGGCATTACAGGAAGCAATGGAAAAACAATTGTAAAAGAATGGTTATATCAATTACTGCATGAAAATTTCAATATTGTTCGTAGCCCTAAAAGTTATAATTCCCAGATCGGAGTTCCATTGAGTATATGGCAAATGAATTCACATCATCAACTCGCCATTTTTGAAGCAGGGATCTCAAAACCTGGTGAAATGGAAAAACTGGAGAAGATCATTCAACCTACTATCGGCATTCTTACAAATATTGGCGAGGCGCACAGCGAGAATTTTCCAAACAGGGAGGAAAAATTAAAAGAGAAGCTCAAGCTTTTTGCTCATGCCAACAAGGTGATTTCTAAAGGAGATGATGCATGGATCACGAGGCAAATGATGAGGCTTGAAATAAATAATTTCCTTTGGGGTCGAAATATGACCTCAGATCTCCAGGTCGCGTCTGTCGGCCGCAAGGATTTTCGAACCGAGATAATTCTGAACTATAAACATGAAACATTCCAGTTTGCAATTCCATTTATAGATGAAGGATCGATTGAAAATGCCATTACCTGTTGCAGTCTTTTGTTAGTGGCGGGCATCGACCGGTCTTTTATCCAGGAAAAAATGCAGCAACTGCAACCAGTTAGCATGCGACTGGAATTGAAGAAAGCGATCAATCAATCTTCAATAATAAACGACAGCTACAGTGCGGATCTTAGTTCGTTGACCATTGCCCTGAACTTCCTTGATCAACAGGCTGCGGGTAGTAAGCGAACAGTGATCCTATCGGATTTTTTACAAACAGGCATGACAGAAGAAAAATTGTATGACGAGATATCTTCCTTACTTCGTTTACATCGTGCCAGCAAAGTGATCGGGATCGGAAAAAATATCTCCACTTACTTAAAGACCGACGGTAAGGCCACTTACCAGTTTTATAATTCAACAGAAGATTTTCTCAAGCAGCTTAGATCCTCACAATTTAAAGATGAAACTATTTTAATAAAAGGCGCCCGGATCTTTGAATTTGAAAAAATTGCACATGCACTTGAAGAAAAGGTTCATCAGACTGTGCTGGAAATAAATCTTAATGCTATCGTGCACAACTTAAAGGCATATCAAAATTTTTTGCATCCTTCAACGAAAGTTATGGCAATGGTAAAGGCTTTTGCTTATGGAAGTGGCGGGGCCGAAATAGCCGGCATTCTTCAATACCATAGGGTGGATTACCTGGGAGTTGCATATGCTGATGAAGGAGTGGAGCTGCGAAAAGCGGGCATTCACCTTCCTGTTATGATCATGAATCCTGAGGAATCAACGTTTGATGCCATTGTTGAAAATGATCTTGAACCCGATATCTATTCATTTGAATTGCTACATCAGTTTAGTGCTTATTTGGAGCGACTGGGATTGCAACAATATCCTGTTCATATCGAAATTGAAACGGGCATGAACAGACTTGGTTTCGATACAGCCGATATAAAAAAGTTAGGTGAAGCATTAATCCAGACTGACAGATTTAAAGTACGATCTTTTTTTTCTCATCTGGCTGGCAGTGAGGATCCGGCGGAAGATGAGTTTACACTTCAGCAACATGAGAAATTTATTATCGCGAGCAATGAACTGGAAAAAATAGTTGGATACTCTTTTATAAAACATATCGCTAATTCAGCCGCGATCCTTCGGCACCCTTTGTTACAAATGGATATGGTAAGACTGGGAATTGGCATGTATGGAGTGGATGCGACAAACACAGGATCGCTGGAATTGCAACCGGTTGCCACGTTGAAGTCGACAATAGCCCAGATAAAACATTTAAAGAAGGGTGAATCAGTTAGCTACAACCGGAAGGGCATTGTAAAACGAGATTCAGTCATTGCGACTATACGGATAGGTTACGCGGACGGCTATTCAAGGTCGCTCGGTAATGGTGCCGGGAAGATGCTGATCAATCACCAACTGGTCCCTGTTATTGGTTCGATTTGCATGGACATGACCATGGTAGACATCACTGGCATTACGGGTGTAAATGAGGGCGATGAAGTGATCATTTTCGGAAGCGAATTATCGATCCAACAAATTGCAGAATGGGCTAAAACCATTCCTTACGAAATAATGACGGGCATCTCACAAAGGGTAAAAAGGGTTTATTTTGAAGAATAAGTGAATCAATTTTAAGATTACAATGACTTTTACGCCCGGTATTAGCAAGTGAGTTTCCCTATCTTTGGCGTTCAAATTTTCAAGAGTGAAACTTCGAAGCGTTGTTTTTATTATTGTATTAATCATCATTGTAGACCAGGCGCTGAAAATCTGGATCAAAACAACTTATCCTACGGGTCATGTTGCAGATGTTATTGGAACAAAGTTTCAATTGTATTTTGTTGAGAATTCAGGTATGGCCTGGGGTTGGAAATTTGGAAATGAAATCGGAAAGATTGTATTAACTCTATTCAGGCTGGGAGCAGTGATATTTGGCACATGGTATCTCAGCCGTATTGTAAAAAATAATTATCACCGGGGATTTATTGTGTGTGCTGCGTTAATTTATGCAGGCGCATTGGGAAATCTCATTGATAGTATGTTTTACGGAGTGATCTTCGATAAGGGTATGCATTATGACACGGTCATTAAAGATTTCATCGGGTACAGTGGTGTAGCGGGTTTTTCCACTCCCGGTTACAGCTCATTTTTGCATGGGAGCGTTGTTGACATGTTGTATTTTCCTATTGTAAGGTCGACTTTCCCTCATTGGCTTCCGTTCGTGGGCGGAAAAGAATTTGAATTTTTCAGCCCGATTTTTAACATTGCTGACGCGTCAATCTCTGTGGGGGTTATTACACTTTTAGTTTTTCAAAAGCGATTTTTTAAACGATATCGCAATACTCCAGTCCATTCTACCGTTGAAACAAATACGGAGGTCAGTGATAAAGTGCAGGTTTCCTGATTTTCAAGCATTTCCCGTTAAAATATTCACAGCCGAGGTTCCTAATAAAAAATGGTATTTTGCGTTTATCCTAAAGTATCAAAATGAAAGCACAGAAATCCCTGTTTTGGCTGCTCTTACTGACAGCATTTATAATGGCCTGCAAGAAAGAATACAGCTATGAAAAGGGCAAATTAAATCCGTCCGCCGGTTCTCTTCAATCAGGTACAACGGGCGATTGCCTTGGCAGCGTGGTGCAGGGAATCTACAAGGTCGATACGACCTTAACCGATTCAAACTATGTTGATGTGAAAGTTGATGTAACTACTGTGGGTGACTACAGGGTAAGTACCGATACCATCAATGGCTTTTATTTCTCGGCAACTGGTGTATTTACGGCAACTGGCGAAAATACAGTTCGTTTGCAGGGGAATGGAAGACCCCAGACCGTGGGTACAAATATCTTTACGGTCACTTATGACAGCACACAATGTACATTTTCCGTAACTGCTCTTCCCGGCGCTAGTGGTGGCACTGCGGTGTATACTTTGCAGGGTGCGCCAAACAACTGTAATCCCGGAACAACGCAAGGGACATATGCCGCTGGTATTGCGACCAATTCTTCAAATACGGCGACGGTAAATGTGGACGTGGCGACAGTGGGCACATATGCCATCGTTACGACAGCTGTTAATGGAGTTACATTCACCGCATCTGGGACTTTTTCCGGTCCAGGTCCACAAGCCATTGTTTTAAATGCCAGCGGTATACCGACAGCCGATGGATCGTTCACTATTCCCGTCACAGTTGGAACAACGACCTGCTCATTTACCCTGACAGTAGTGGCTGGGGCAGGAGACTATTTTCCCCGGACGACCAATAGTAACTGGAGCTACAAGTTTGACAATGACCCTATGGATACCTTGTTCCAAAATGTTATTTCCCAAACTCAATCAGCGCTTGGAAATACATACAATGTATTTATGTATAACGATGGATCGGGAGTCGATACCTTAGGTTACTTCAGGAAAGCGTCGGGTGATTACTATCAGTACATGGATGTGGGATCTTTCTTCGGCCTTGATAACGAAATGTGGGGTGAATATATTTTTCTGAAAGACGACGTCGGCGCCGGTACTTCATGGACCTCGAGCGTCTTTACAAATACGTATACGGACACTACTACTACTCCGCATACAACGGTCCCGATCACCGTGCGGTTTAAAGAGACAATTCAACAAAAAGATGTTACTGTTACTGTGCAGGGTAAGACGTATCAAAACACCATTGTTGTTCTTGAGGAATATGAAGCCTCATCCAACGGCGGTACTACCTGGAGTCTGCTGCCTTTTAATTCGACGAACTATTATGCAAGAAATGTCGGTTTAATAAAATTGGATTTTGTTGATAGTTCCGGAAGTGGAACCAGTTATTTGCAGGAAATAACCCGGTCTGAAGTATTTTAACTTTCAATAGTGAGCATAAAAAAATCTCCTGTAAAAGGAGATTTTTTCATTTTTATTACTCAAGGTTTCTCATTCGTAACTAATAAACCAGTTTTTGTCGCCGGGTTGCACGGCTGCTGGTATGGTTATTTTGTTAATCGAAGTTGTTTTTAGGTAAGAATTGTTCGTCGGCGAAATCCTCATCCGATTGATAACTCGAGAAAATTGTTTGTTACGGCTTTTAGTAGAAGACGAATTCAGTGCTTTTAACGAATAAGCCGAAAAGTAAGGTTCAGACTTTACACTTATTTTCATGGTACCAGATTTTTGAGTTCGGGATTCATACAATATTGGAACGACAAAATAGAAAAATTATGCTGTACACAGCAAATGTTTAACGAATAAAAAGCAGGTCATTCGTTTACTCCTACGCAGTGATTCGTAAGTTTACTGACTCAGTTGCTGATTTTTCCTACCATCTTCTCCGGTATTACCCATTCGTCAAATTGTTCAGGTGTCAAATACCCAAGTTTAACAGCCATTTCTTTCAGGGTGGTTCCTTCTTTGTGTGCTTTTTGAGCAATTTCAGCCGCTTTATAGTAGCCAATCTTTGTATTGAGGGCAGTAACAAGCATCAGTGAATTGTCAAGATGCTTTTTAATATTCGCCTCGATCGGTTCAATACCTACCGCGCATTTGTCATTAAAAGAAACGCAACCATCTCCGATCAACCTGGCACTGTGGAGGAAATTATAAATCATTACTGGTTTGAAAACGTTCAATTCAAAATGACCCGTGGCGCCGCCAATGTTAATGGCCACGTCATTTCCCATCACCTGCGCTGCGATCATTGTCAATGCTTCACATTGAGTTGGATTCACTTTGCCTGGCATGATAGATGATCCTGGTTCATTGTCGGGAATATGAATTTCACCGATCCCACTTCTGGGTCCTGAAGAAAGCATCCTGATATCGTTCGCGATCTTCATAAGGCTGACAGCAACAGTTTTTAATGCCCCATGTGCTTCCACAATAGCATCGTGTGAGGCCAATGCCTCAAATTTATTTTCAGCCGTAATGAATGGTAGACCGGTTAATGAAGAAATGTGCCTGGCGACATTCTCCGAATAATTTGGTGGAGTGTTGATACCCGTTCCAACAGCAGTTCCTCCGAGGGCCAATTCGCTGAGGTGAGGTAAAGCATTTTTTATCGCTTTCAATCCGTGTTCTAATTGTGAGGCGTAACCGCTGAACTCCTGGCCGAGTGTAAGTGGTGTTGCATCCATAAAATGTGTGCGACCAATTTTCACCACTTTCATGAATTGCTTGCTTTTCTTGGACAGTGTATCTCTTAATCTTTCAATTCCGGGAATTGTTGTTTCAATTAAAATTTTATAAGCAGCAATATGCATGGCAGTTGGAAACGTATCATTGGACGATTGCGATTTGTTCGCGTCATCATTCGGATGCAAATATTTTTCCTTGTCATTAAGTTGGCCTCCATTTATCACATGGCCCCGGTAAGCGATTACCTCATTCACGTTCATATTACTTTGTGTTCCGCTTCCTGTCTGCCATACGACGAGTGGAAAATAATCATCGAGTTTTCCTTCCACGATCTCCTCACAAACTTTTGCAATGAGGTCATATTTTTCTTTTGATAAAATCCCCGCTTCGTAATTGGTAATCGCGGCTGCCTTCTTAAGATAAGCAAAGGCACGAATGATCTCTTTAGGCATTCGGTCTATATCCTGGGCAATTTTGAAGTTATCAATGCTGCGTTGCGTTTGCGCTCCATAGTATGCATTTTCAGGAACCTTTACTTCTCCCATTGTATCCTTTTCTATTCTAAACTTCATAATAGATTTTTTTGAAATGCAAAGGTAATCAGCAAATAACTCTCAACATAAGAAAACCTGCTTACACTAACGTTTGCGCAGGATTTCTTTATTTAAGAAACATGAATAATTGTAACTTTAACAGCTAACAATTGCTGATGAATTTCCTTTCGAAGAAGATAGCTTTTGTGCTTGTCCCCATCGTCGCGGTCGTCATTTTTTTTGTTTTGAGCTCCCGCCAAAAAACCATTGATTTTAATACCCAGGTTAAACCCATATTTAACAAGAAGTGTATCGCTTGTCACGGAGGAGTAAGGCGAAAATCCAATTTCAGCTTACTGTTTCGGGTGGATGCCCTTGCAAAAAATAAATCGGGGAAGCCTGCGATCATCCCGGGTGATCCGGATCATAGCGAAATGATCAGGAGACTAACGCTTAATGATCCAGATGAACGAATGCCTTATAAACATGATCCACTAAGCAAAGACGAAATTGAAGTTTTGCGCAAATGGATTAAACAGGGTGCAAAATGGGGTGATCATTGGGCTTATGTTTCTGTAAAACCTGTTGAGGTTCCCGAAGTAAAGACTGATTGGGCGAAGAATGAGATCGACCGGTTTATTTATAGAAAGCTTGATGAAGAAAAATTGAAACCCTCGGCAGAAGCAGATAAGCCTACTTTACTTCGAAGGGCTAGTCTTGATCTTATCGGCATGCTGCCTTCAAAAAAGATTGCTGACCAATTTCTGAATGACAATTCTCCAAAAGCATACGAAACTTTAGTTGATTCGCTGCTGGCATCAGGTCATTTTGGTGAAAAATGGGCTTCTATGTGGCTCGACCTCGCCCGCTACGCAGACACAAAGGGTTATGAGAGAGATGACAGCAGAAGTATATGGCGCTATCGTGACTGGCTTATCAAAGCCTTTAACAGGGACCAACCTTATGATCAGTTTTTAACTGAACAAATAGCGGGAGACCTGTTGCCAAATCCCACGGATGATCAATACGTCGCGACAGCGTTTCAAAGGAATACTATGACCAACGATGAAGGTGGAACCGATAATGAAGAATTCAGAACGGCTGCTGTGATTGATCGGGTGAATACAACCTGGCAGGCATTGTTGGGGACCACATTTGGTTGTGTACAATGTCATACTCATCCATACGATCCCTTTACCCACGATGAGTATTACAAGTTTATGGCTTTTTACAATGATACCCGTGATGAGGATACTTATGATGACTATCCGCTGTTGCGACATTTTAATGACACGATGCACCAGAAACTAAACTCATTGACCGAGTGGCTGCAGGAAAATGTTTCAACAGAAAAGGCAAAAGAAATAAACTGCTTTCTCAGAACATGGGAGCCCACAATTAACTCGTTAACGGCTGACCAGTTCGTCAATAGTGAGTTAGCGGATACGAAATTTCTCATATTTCGTAACCATGCCGTTGCCAGGTTAAAACATGTGGATCTCGAAAACAAAAATTTGCTTATCTACCGCTATATGTGTTGGCTAAAGGATGGACACTGGGCGATCCATTTAGACAGTCCCAATGGACCCATACTGAAGACCATTTCGCCTGATACCACAAAGGAGTGGAAGATCGTGGCAACTCAAATTCCCTTAGGCACTGGCATACACGATATCTATTTTACGTATTACAACCCCCATTTGAAGAATGCGGTTGATAACGGGCAGCAAATGGACTGGTTTTATTTTACCCAGGAATTTCCGGGCAAAGGCAAACCGGGATACGAAACAAATAAAAAGATCTTCTGGTCACTTCTTACTGCAAAGGTTCCAACTACGCCGATCATGGTAGATAATCCGTCGGACATGCATCGTCCAACTAATGTTTTTGAAAGAGGGAACTGGCTTGTAAAAGGCGATGTAGTCACTGCTGCGGTTCCGCATGCTTTGAATCCACTGCCAAAGAATGCGCCTAACAATCGCCTTGGTTTGGCGATGTGGTTGACAGATAAGGAAAACCCATTGACCGCGAGAACAATGGTGAATCGTGTGTGGGAGCAACTCTTTGGAAACGGACTGGCAGAGACATTGGAAGACCTGGGGACACAAGGCATTCCTCCTAATCACCAGGAATTGCTTAATTGGCTTTCGTGGAAATTCATGAATGATTATAAGTGGAGCACAAAAACATTGTTGAAGGAAATCATAATGTCTGCAACATACAAGCAGGATTCAAAGCTGACACCTGAGTCTCTTGAAAAGGACCCCGCAAATAAATTATATGGTCGGGGTGCAAGGGTAAGATTATCGGCAGAGCAAGTGCGTGACCAGGGATTATGCATAAGCGGTCAACTTTATGAAAAAATGTATGGCCCGAGTGTCTTTCCCTACCAACCAAAGGGAATTTGGTTATCGCCATGGAATGGTGCAGATTGGGTGAAGAGTGAAGGTAATGAGCAGTATCGACGTGCCCTGTACACTTATTGGAAAAGAACAGCACCCTATCCCTCTATGATGACCTTTGACGGAGTGGCGAGAGAAGTTTGTACTGCCAGGCGGATCCGCACCAATACGCCTCTTCAGGCATTGGTTACATTAAATGACGAGGCGTATATTGATATGTCAAGATATTTTGCATACAAAATGCAGGACGCCGGAAAAGAAGTGAAACAGCAAATAAGTAAAGGGTATGAAATGGCTTTGTACAAGACAATTTCGGCTGAAAAATTAGCTGTACTGATGAAATTGTATGACGAATCATTGCAAAAGTTTAAAAAAGATAAAGACAAGACATGCGAAATGATCGGAGTAGACAACGAGCATAATAATCCTGAAACGGCGGCAATGGTGGTGGTGGCAAATGCGATATTGAATTTGGATGAGGTGATCACGAAAAATTAGACCTTTTGGATTGTGAAGAGTGAGACAGCAGATAATACCATATAATCTAAAAAACAAGGGGGTGGGTGTTGAATCGCAAACAGCACGTACAAGAGTGCGACGCAACAAATGACTAATAGAATTACTGAAGCTGGCTACCAATAAAATTTAATGACAAAAAAAGATCTACATAGTCAGAAATTGGTTGAAGAAGCGACCCATGCGCATCTTCATTTTCATACTCGAAGGCATTTTTTGAAGGAGAGTGCAATGGGATTAGGTGCACTGGCGTTAGGTTCATTGCTAGGATGTCGTTCGCGGTCGTCCGATGCATCGAATATTTTATTTGATCCTGCACATCCATTAGCGCCGAAACTTCCGCCATTCCCCGGAAAAGCAAAAGCGGTGATCTATCTGCACATGGCCGGAGCACCATCACAATTGGAATTGTTCGATTACAAGCCCGCCCTGATTAAATTGGACGGACAAGATTGCCCGCAATCATTGCTGGAAGGAAAACGATTTGCATTTATTCGTGGCGTCCCCAAGATGTTGGGACCCCAGGCCAAATTTGCACAGCACGGTGAAAGTCGTGCATGGGTAAGTGAACACCTGCCACATTTCTCTACGATCGTTGACGAAGTAAGTTTTTTGAAAGCGGTCACAACTGATCAATTTAATCATGCTCCTGCACAACTGCTTGTGCATACAGGCTCGCCAAGACTCGGTCGGCCAAGTATGGGATCTTGGGTTACGTACGGTTTGGGAACGGAAAATCAAAATTTGCCGGGATTTGTTGTGTTAACTTCAGGCGGAAAATTTCCTGACGCCGGCAAAAGTGTTTGGGGCAGTGGGTTTTTGCCTTCGGTCTACCAGGGAGTGCAATGCAGAAGTGAGGGAGATCCTGTCTTATTTATTAGGGACCCCGAAGGAATGGATCGTGATCTGCGCAAGGCCTCGATCGATGCCATTAATGAGATCAATAAAAAGGAATACGAAGAATACAAAGACCCCGAAATTCTTTCACGCATCTCGCAATATGAAATGGCTTATCGTATGCAGGTCTCTGTGCCCGAAGTGATGAATATAAATGATGAGCCGGATTATATCCACGAGATGTATGGTACAAAGCCAAATGTGGCCTGCTTTGCGAATAATGTTTTGCTGGCAAGAAAATTAGTCGAAAAAGGTGTTCGGTTTGTGCAATTGTTTGACTGGGGCTGGGATAGCCATGGCACAGATGCGAGTCTTGCTATTGATGTAGGGTTCATTAATAAATGCCGCCAGGTTGACAAAGCAATGACGGCGTTGATCCTCGATCTGAAGCAAAGGGGATTGCTCGAAGAAACGTTGGTAGTATGGGGCGGGGAATTTGGTAGAACGCCCATGCAGGAAAACCGCGAAGGCAAACAAAATATTTTCAAAGGTAGAGACCATCATACTGAGGCATTTACGATCTGGATGGCTGGAGCAGGAATAAAAAAGGGCGGAAGCTACGGCGAAACCGATGAAATCGGGTACAGTGCCATTAGTGGCAAAGTGGATTCATTCGATATACAGGCTACCGTTTTGAACCAATTAGGATTTGATCATGAAAAATTTACTTATCAGTTCCAGGGGCGACCATTCAGATTGACTGATGTGGCAGGAAAGGTGATCGAGGAGATATTAGCGTAACGCAAGGCAGAGATTAGGTATTATACCAGGACATTCAAATACTCGCAAATTAAATAGGCTTTCTTATTGCCCAATATCTTAATATCATTAATATCCAATAACTAATATCCTTATCCTGACAAGTTATCAGGCGCATAAAAAATAAACTTTGAACCGCAGAAATTTCTTAGAGCTGGGCGCGTCATCAACAGCTGCGCTAATGTTTTCATCTCTTGATGCATTTTCTTCCACAAATAAACCTGCATTTACCATGAGTAAAAATTTTGAATTAAAAATTTTAGCAACCAATTGGGGCTTTGCAGGAACAGTTGATGAATATTGTTCCAGGGTAAAGCATGATGGTTATGATGGTATTGAGATCTGGTGGCCGTTAGAAAAAAAAGACCAGGACGCATTGTTTGCAGCCCTGAAAAAAAATAATCTGGAGGTAGGTTTTCTAACAGCAGGCCATGAGAGCAATTATGACCAACACTTCAATACATTTAAAAACATGGTGAATGCTGCTGCAAAGAATACGGTTCAAAGACCTTTATATATTAACTGTCACTCTGGAAGAGATTATTTCTCCTTCGAGCAAAATAAAACTTTCATTGATCACACCATCCAGCTGGCAAAGGAGACAGGAATAAAAATTTGTCACGAAACACACCGATCCAGAATTTTATTTGCTGCGCCTGTTGCAAGGCAATACTTTGATAAGATCCCTGAATTGAGGATCACCTACGATGTTTCGCATTGGTGCAATGTGAGCGAAAGCTTATTGCAGGATCAGCCTGAAACTGTTAATATTGCTTTGCAGCGGGTAGATCATATTCATGCACGTATCGGCCATCCCGAGGGACCGCAGGTGAACGATCCGAGAGCACCTGAGTGGGATGAAACCCTGAAGGCGCATTTTGCCTGGTGGGACAAAATCGTTGAATTAAAAAAACAGCAGGGCGATCGTTTAACAATATTAACTGAGTTTGGTCCTCCTACCTATATGCCTACACTTCCCTACACACAACAGCCATTGGCCGATCAATGGGCTATCAATGTGCACATGATGGAGTTGTTGAAGAAAAGATATGTGTAGCTACAAGCTACTAGCCTCACGCTACAAGCCTCATCCTTAAAATTCAAACTATAATTATGAGAAATTTTAAAGAACTTAAGATTTGGCAGAAGGCAATTGATATTGCGATAAAAACTTATCAATTCGCTGAGACTTTATCCAAAGAAGATAAGTACGCCATCGTGCAACAAATGACAAAGGCGAGCGTATCTATTTCCTCAAATATTGCAGAAGGCAGTAGCCGAAAAAGTGAAAAAGACTATTTCCGGTTTATTGAAATTTCCCTTGGTTCAGCCTTTGAATTGGAAACACAAATTATCATTGCAGAAAAGTTGAATAAAGGCAATCAGCAGTTGTTGCAGGATTTAAAAATGGAAGTTGCTGATGAGCAAAGGATGTTAACTGGATTTCAACACAGACTTAATCTGTAAACTTGTAGCTTACAGCATAAAGCTTGCAGCAAACTATGTCAGAATTCTTCGGTCACTTCCACGTTGTTCTCGTTCACCTGCCCATCGGCATTTTATTGCTTGCTTGTGTATTTCAATGGTTAGAAACGAGGCCAAAATTTGCTTCGTTGCATACGGCCACCACCATTGCGTTAATGATCGGAATGATTTGCGCTATTCTTTCGGCATTGACGGGTTATTTATTGTCATTCAGCGGCGACTATGACGAAGGTTTGGTGATCACTCATCAATGGTTTGGGATCAGCGTGGCTGCTGTAAGTATCGCGATGTTTTATTATCATAGCAAATCTGCACCATTTAAAACAAAGGTTTCGATCAGTATTTTGTTATTTGTCCTGATCATTATCACGGGTCATCTTGGCGGATCACTGACCCACGGTTCAGATTATCTTACTAAGTCATGGAATCTTTCGTCGGATACTGTTGCCCAGCGAAAGCCAATTCCCAACGTTCAGGAGGCAATGGTTTATTCAGATATTATTCAACCAGTGTTACAATCGAGATGCTATTCCTGTCATGGAAAAAATAAACAGAAGGGAAAATTGCGGATGGATGATAGTTTGAGATTGATGAAAGGGGGCAAAGACGGACCGGTGATCATACCTGGCAACGCTGAAAAAAGTGAGATGGCAAAACGGCTGTCATTGCCACGTGACGACGATGATCATATGCCGCCAAAAGAAAAACCACAACCCACCGAGCAGGAAATCGCGTTGATCCATTGGTGGATCGCATCCGGTGCGCCCTTTGATAAAAAGGTGAAACAACTGGAGCAACCTGAAGAATTAAAACCGGCCTTGCTTGCTCTGCAAAAAGTGGATGTGAAAAAGGTCATTATTCCGGATCTTCCTTCCCAGCCGATTTCGAAGGCAAACGACGGTGCCATAAAAAAATTGAAAGACATCGGAGCAGTCGTTGAACAGGTAGCACAGAATACAAATTACTTGTCAGCCAATTTTGTGACCGTCAGAGATCCCGGCAACAAAGAAGTTCAGTTGCTGTTGCCATTAAAGGAGCAGTTGATCGAACTGAAACTAGGCAGCTCTTCCATCTCAGATTCGGCTTTGCTGGTCATTGCCCAATTCAAAAATTTAATGAGACTGCAGCTGGATTACACAAAGGTCACTGATAAAGGCCTGGCAAATTTAACAGCCTTACAAAATCTAAGGTACCTTAATTTAGTTGGTACAGCCGTAACGGAAAAAGGGGTTTTACAGTTAAAGGATCTAAAAAGCCTCCGATCCATATATCTTTATCAAACCATGGTGAAAAAATCGGAGTGGAATGATCTTAAAAAAGCATTTCCGAAAACATTTATCGATTCAGGCGGATATACAGTTCCCTTTTTGCCAAACGATACGATGGAAGTAAAACCGCCAAAGACAAAACAATAAGCAATGAGATGTTTACTCTTCCCGTTTCTTCTTATTTCAATAATTAGTTTTTCGCAAGCAAAGAGTTTCGAAAACCCAGTTCCAACTAAACAACAATTGGCGTGGCATGAAATGGAGTTTTATCTTTTTACCCATTTTGGCCCCAATACTTTTACAGATAAAGAATGGGGTGAAGGAACCGAACCCGAAGACATCTTTAACCCAAGCAATTTAGACTGTCGCCAATGGTGTCGCATTGCGAAAGCTGCGGGCGCAAAGGGGATCATCATTACAGCAAAGCATCACGATGGATTTTGTTTATGGCCCAGCAAATATTCCAAGCATACTGTTCGTGAAAGCAAATGGAAAAATGGCAAGGGTGATGTGCTGAAAGAGTTATCGCGGGCTTGTAGGGAATATGGGTTAAAATTCGGGGTTTATATTTCTCCCTGGGATCGCAATCATCCGAAATATGGAACATCGGCGTATAATGACGTATTTGTAAATATGATGAAAGAGATCTTTACCAACTACGGACCGATCTGGGAATTGTGGTGGGATGGAGCGAATGGCGAAGGCCCGAACGGAAAAAGACAGGTGTATGACTGGGATCGGTTTAAAAAGACAGTTCATCAATTATCACCAAATACTGTTGTCTTCAGTGATGTGGGTCCCGACATTCGGTGGTGTGGAAATGAAAAAGGAATTGCTGGCGAAACCAACTGGAATTTGCTGGACACTGTTGGATTTGCACCTGGTGCCGGAGCTCCTCCTGTTGATACGCTCAACCATGGGAATTTGAATGGAAAAAACTGGATACCTGCTGAATGTGATGTCAGCATTCGTCCCGGCTGGTTTTATCATAAAGAAGAAGACGAGAAAGTAAAGACTCCTGAAGAGTTGTTTCAATTGTATTTAAAATCCGTTGGGCGCGGAGCCAATTTGCTGTTGAATGTACCGCCGGACAGGAGTGGAAGAATCACCGAAAAAGATTCAATAGCATTGGTCGGGTTTAGAAAGTTGAGAGATGAGAGTTTTAAAAAAGATCTTTTAAAGAATGAAAGATTTTTTATTTCTGGGGGAGATAGTATCAAATCAGTCTTGCAGATGCATTTCAACGACACCAGAAAGATGAATTGCATCATCCTCAGGGAAGAAATAAAGAACGGTCAGTCAGTTGAAGAATTTTCAGTGAGGATGGGTAGCAATGAAAGAATAGAGGGTCACACAACCACGATAGGAAGAAAAAGAATAATCACATTTCCTGAAGTCAGCACTGATCATTTGTACATTTATTTTTCAAATAGCAAAAGAAAGGTTATGATTGCCGGAATCGCTGCCTATTTAATTGATGAAAGTCTGATCGAACAATGATCATGAGAAAAATATTTCACGCGAAGGTGCAAACCTTACCTGCCGGCAGGCAGGGAAGCGCAAAGAATACACAATATCCTAGCGCCTTTGCAAACTTTGCATCTTTGAGTGAAACCAAACTTACTTATGTCTTGCTTTTACTCATATTTCTTATTTTCAATTTCACATCTTTCAGCCAGGAAAAGAAAGGGAAAAATTTTCTTTCAGAAACCAGGGCGCAAAAAGAACAAAGAATGAAATGGTGGGAGGATGCAAGATTTGGTTTGTTTATTCATTGGGGTTTGTATTCAGTCGCCGCCGGAGAATGGAAAGGCGATACCACGCATGCCGAATGGATAAGAACTACAGCGCAGATACCTTTAAAAGAGTATGAAAGATTTGTTCAGCAATTTGATCCGGAGAAATTCAATGCGGAAGAATGGGTGAAGCTGGCGAAGGCTGCCGGGATGAAATATATTGTCATTACTACCAAGCATCATGATGGCTTCTGTATGTTCGATACAAAGCAAACCGATTTTGATATCATGTCCACACCCTTTCACCGTGATGTGATGAAGGAATTAGCTGCAGCCTGCAAAAAAGAAGGCATCCGGCTTTGTTTTTATCATTCCATTATGGACTGGCACCAGCCATATTACTTTCCGCGAAGAGAATGGGAAAAAGACAGACCAGGAACGGGAACTGATTTCGATGCCTATGTTTCGTACATGAAAAATCAGTTAAGAGAGTTACTTACCAACTATGGAAGGATCGGGGTTCTTTGGTTTGATGGGCAATGGGAAAATACATGGACACATGAAAGAGGGAAAGATCTTTATGAATATGTCCGGAGCTTACAGCCATCGATCATCATTAATAATCGCGTTGATGTAGGAAGAGAAAGCATCGGGCAGACAAAGGCAGGATTTGCAGGTGATTTTGGAACACCCGAACAGGAAATTCCTGCCACTGGAATTCCAGGTTCAGATTGGGAAAGCTGCATGACGATGAATAATAATTGGGGGTACAATAGTCATGACGATCACTGGAAATCTTCCGAAGACCTGGTTCAGAAATTAATTGACATTGCGTCCAAGGGGGGAAATTTTTTATTGAATGTCGGACCCACTGCTGAAGGCTTATTCCCCCAGGCTTCGATTGAGCGATTGAAAGATATTGGTTCCTGGATGAGTGTAAATCATGAATCGATTTATGGAACGAAGGCGAGCCCATTCAAAAACCTTTCGTGGGGAAGATGTACACAAAAATCAACCGCAGGAGGAACAAGATTATATCTGCATGTTTTTGATTGGCCCACAAATGGAAAATTGATGGTGCCGAATTTAGGCAGCCAGGTAACAAATTGTTATTCGCTTGCTGATAAAAAGAAATTAAAGGCTATTAAGAAAGGCAGTGATTATGTGATCGACATCTCAGGTATAGAAGAAAAACAATATGCCACGGTAATAGTTATGGACATAAAAGGTAAACCAGTGATCTATGATGCACCTCAGATAAAGTCTTCTTCAAATATTTTTATTAAGCAGATGCCTGTCACATTCAACACCCAAATTCCCAATGCTGTCATTCGATATACAACAAACGGAGATGAGCCTACAGCAAATTCGCCGGCTGCAATGAAAACTTTATTACTCAAAGGATCAACGACCGTTAAGGCCAGGACGTTTTTGTATAACAAACCGATAACTGAAACTGCTACTGCAAGCTTTCAAAAGGTAACTCCCGTACCTGCCATAAATGTTTCCTCTCCATCTCCCGGAATTAATTATGCCATTTACGAAGGGGAATGGTCAAAACTACCCGACTTCGATAGTTTGAAACCAACCTTATCTGGCATTGTGAAAGATTTTGACATCAGTGCAAAGCAGGGAAGTGATGGATATGGTTTTGTTTTCGATGGTTTAATAAAGACACCAACTGACGGCATTTATAATTTTTATATCTCTTCTGACGATGGTAGCAAATTGCTCATTGACGGCAAGACATTAGTTGATAACGATGGATTGCATGGCATAGTCGACAAGAGTAACGAGATCCCTCTCGCGAAAGGCTATCATGCTATCAAAGTTTTGTTTTTTGAAAGAAGCGGCGGTGATGCATTACAAGTTCAATGGAAAGGGCCTGGGTTTACTGCACAGATCATACCATCTTCGGTTTTATTTAGAAACTAATGTCAGAGCCCAAAAGGAATGAGGTACTATTTGCCTTTGAAATTCGGCTTTCTTTTCTCTAAAAAAGCGGAAGCACCTTCTTTAGCATCTTCGGTAGCAAAGCATTCACCGAACTTTTTTATTTCAAGATCGTAACCTTGTTGGGTATGATCAAAATTGTTTACACACTCAATTACCTTTGAGACAGCGATCGGCGCTTTGCCTTGTATCTGCGAAAGAATTTCCTTTGTCTTTGGCAATAATTCTGCTGATGAAAAAACTTTATTAACTATACCATGTTCCATTGCTTCATTCGCAGAAATCATAACTCCGCTCATTAATAATTCCATAGCAAGATTTCTTCCGACTAACTGGGTTAACCGCTGTGTACCGCCATATCCCGGTGTCAGTCCGAGGTTTACTTCTGGTTGCCCGAATTTGGCATTCTCACTTGCATAAATAAAATGACAAGCAAGTGCCAGTTCACAGCCACCACCCAGGGCAAAGCCATTTACTGCCGCAACAATAGGTTTTGGTGAGTTTTCAATTTTATCAAACAGCTTATGACCTCTGGCCGCGAGTTCGGTTGCTTGAGATGAGTCGAGTTCTAAAAATTCGCTGATATCGGCGCCGGCTATAAAAGCTTTGTTTCCTGCGCCGGTGATCAATGCGGATTTTATTTCACGATTTTGATAAATTTCATCGATAACTTCATCCAGGTCCCTGAATACCTCTTTGTTTAGGGCATTCATTTTATCCGGACGATTAATTGTTATGATGAAGGTGCCGTTTTCTATTTCAGCAAGCAATGTTTTGTACATAGCGTTCTTTTAAAAATTCCTGTTTGCTTTTACCCAGTCTTTGATATAATCAGCGATCTTCGAAGTGGGTACCCCCGGGGCAAATAAATTTCCAACTCCCATTGACTGCAATTTCTTGACATCTTCGTCAGGAATGATTCCTCCGCCTGTAAGCAACACATCATTCATTTCTTTTTCCTTCATCAATTGCAGGACTTTTGGAAATACGGTCATGTGGGCACCGGACAGGCTGCTAATACCGATCGCATCCACATCTTCCTGTAAGGCAGCATTCACGACCATTTCAGGAGTTTGACGAAGACCCGTATAGATCACTTCCATACCAGCATCGCGCAGCGCTGTGGCAATTACTTTTGCGCCACGATCATGACCATCCAATCCAACTTTTGCAACTAAAACGCGAATAGGCCTTTTTAATTCTTTACTAATTAGATCATTCATAAAGCGCCTCAAAAGTAAGGTTTTGGATGATGATTTAGCTGTGAGTGATTGCCTTAGACCTCCTAAAATTTGGCTCTGTCTTTTTCAATTTTTTCTTTGAAAAAGTGATTGAAATTTTCATCAGCGCCTCTAAACAGGTAAATATAATCACCTCGTTCCCGTGCATAAGCGCTGGTAATGCTGTCTACTTTCACTATTTGCTTAAAGCCTTTTGCCCAATCGTGTTGTTGCTCATTCGGGTCATCTGTGATCAAAATCATGTTTGTTATGTTCTTACTAAGCGGGAGCCAATATAGAAAACTGGCGTTATCACTGAAGGCAGCAGGGTAGTGATATTTGGGTGCATAATAACTTACTGCACCCGCCATGCCGTAGTTATTGCAAAAAATAAATACATCTTCTTTTTCCTGAGATGAGAGCAGGCTATAAGCTTTACTAACTTTTTGCGCCATTTCTTCCCAACCAAGCATATCCGAAAAGTCCTGCGGCAATGGATGGTCTTTCAGGTCTTCCCATTTAAGAAATCCGGTTTTTGCCATGTTAACCTTGGAATAGAACCGCGCAAGTTTGTCGGGCTTAAAAATCGGTAATGAAAGAGGAATGAAATAAATGCCGGATAAAATGGGAAAAATGACAAGGGCACGCCTCAAACTCTTCCTTTTTACCGTGGTAAATGCTTCAAGATGTACACTGCCAAATGCGAATAAGACTGGGTAGACACCTAATGCATAATAATTCTTTCCGTGGCCAATGAGAAACAAAACAATCACAAAAAAGTAAGCCCACCCGATAAAACGATAATTTTTTCCATTCTTCAAAAAACTGACATACCATAAGCCTGCCAGCCAAATAAAAACACACGGTAAATTCATCAGCAATTGATCGATCAAAAATTGCAGAGGGCTTATGTATTGCAATTGCGTTCGCTGCAGCTCATTCATATGGTAGACTACCGGAAATTTTTCTGTGTATTGCCATATAAGATTTGGAAGAAAAATTACAAAGCCGACGATCATTGCCAACCAAAAATGTTTCTTCAAAAAAATAGTGCGGTGCCGGGTAAAAAGCAGGCTGATAAAAATACTAGCAACAAAAATTGACACAGAATATTTGCTGAGCATACCAAGACCAATACTGACACCCAGTAAATACAGAAATTTATTTTTTTTCGTTTGAACAAACCGAACGGTGCTGTAAGCGATCATAGTCCAGAAAAAAACTTCCGGAGTGTTTGGTTGAAATAAGAAGAATAACCGGAGATAGACGCCAAAAATAAAAGGCAGGAATATAAGCAATAGCGCAAAGGTTTTACCACCCAACGATATTGCAATTTCGCCCGCTATGATAAATGTGGCTGCACCAAACAGCGATGGCCATAGTTTGATCCAGAACAGCCCATCTCCGAAAACATGGGTAAGCCAGGCAAACACTGAAAGCATTGGCGGTACTTCCATGAATCCCCGTGCCAAATGATGACCTTCTGCCAAATAAAGAAATTCATCACGATGAGGCTCGTAAAAGCTGTTTTGTAAAAAATAAGGAATAACAATTTTAAGGAGACCTAATAAGATGAGAATTTTTCGAAGACGGCCAGTGTTGTACATATAAGTTCAAGGTAATTTATTTTTTCATCTCTAAATTGCGACATGCAATACAGGAAATTTGGCAATACTGATCTGTTGGTAAGTGAGATCGGTTTTGGCGCGTGGGCTATTGGCGGTGGTGCAATGATCGGCAATACATCTATAGGGTGGGGTGACGCAGACGATGTTGTTTCTGTGAGAGCTATCGAATCCGCGTTGGACACTGGGATCAATTTTTTTGACACAGCCGATATCTATGGGCTTGGTCATTCGGAAGAAATTCTTGGTAAAACACTACGGCATGACGTTATCATTGCAACGAAGGTGGGTAACGTGGCCAGGAACGATCAGTTTACCGTCGATTATACGAAAGAATATATTCTTAGAGCCTGTGAACAAAGCCTAAAAAGGTTAAAAAGAGAAACGATCGATTATTACCAGCTGCATTCTGCACGGGTTGATCACTTAGAAAAAGGCGAATGTATTGAAGCAATGCAAGAGTTACAAAAGGAGGGAAAGATCCGTTATTGGGGTTTGTCGCTGAATACATTTGATCCCTTTCCTGAGGCCGAGCTTTTAATGAAACATCATTTAGGAAACGGGTTTCAACTGGTCTTGAATATTCTTAATCAAAAAGCTTTGCCTGTTCTTGAAAAGGCAAATGTAAATGGCTATGGTATTATTGCACGAATGCCTTTGCAATTTGGGTTACTCACAGGAAAATTTGATGTTGGCTCGTCTTTTCCTGTCAACGATCATCGGCATAGCAGGTTAACAAAAGAAGTGATTGTAAATGCCATTGAGGCATTGAAGCCAGTTTGGGAATTGGGTGAAAAATATGGAATCACAAGAACTCAGCTTGCATTGAGCTATGTGTTAAGTTACCGCGGCGTTTCAACTATCATTCCCGGCATTCGTACACCCGGGCAGGTTACACAGAACACAACGGGCTTGACCAGGCTCTCAGATGCAGATCTGAAAAAGATCGAAGGTCTCGGGAAAACGGATTTCGTGTCTCTGATGGATTTGATACAGAAACAAGGCTAGGAAAAAGCTACCAGGGCTTTTTGTATTCGCTGGATCGTTTCTTCTTTCCCTAACACTGCAGCTATATCGAAAACCGGCGGTCCGAATTTTCCACCTACCAGCATAATGCGAAGAGGCAGTTGCAATTCGCCGGGTTTAATATCCTGCATCATTGCAAGCTTTTTAAAACCATCCTCAATAAATGCAGACTCCCAGATGTCCGTGGCGCTGATCTCTTCGGCGAATGATTCAAAAAATCTTTTTTTACCCTCACTCCACTTTGGTTTTACAGCATTCAGATCATATTGTTTGGGAGCTTTGAAGAAAAAATGCGATTGATCGTAGAAATCAGTCAGCATTGTGCACCGATCTTTTATTAATGAAATTACTTTGTCTAAATAGTCCTGGTCAATATTACTAATGCTTTTTTCTTTTAGGATTCTTTCAACCTCAAACCTCAAACGGTGAACATCACACCTCTTTATCCATTCATGATTGAACCACTTAGCCTTTTCATAGTCAAATTTTGCTCCAGCACTATGTACTCGTTCGATGGAAAATTTTTGTATCAATTCTTCGATAGTGAAAATTTCCTGCTCGGTTCCATCATTCCAGCCAAGCAATGCGAGGAAATTTATGAACGCTTCGGGCAAAAATCCCTTTTCTCTGAATCCTTCCGTCAACTGACCAGTTTTTGGATCGGTCCAGTTCATCGCAAAAACAGGGAAGCCATATTTCAATGCGTCGCGTTTGCTCAATTTGCCATTTGGCCCGTGTATCAATGGAAAATGTGCCCATTGAGGCATATCCTTTTCCCAGCCCATGTATTTCCAAAGAAGCAAATGGACAGGTGCACTGGGTAACCATTCTTCACCGCGAAAAGCGTGTGTGATCTTCATTGAATAATCATCAACTACAACTGCAAGATGATAGGTTGGCATTCCGTCTCCTTTCAGCAGGACCTTGTCATCAACAATGCCGGTGTTAAAATGTACTTCACCTCGTATCAGGTCTTTAAAAGAAATGTTCTCATTTTCCGGAACTTTAATTCTTATTACGTGCCTTGTATTTGCTTCCAGTAATTTCTTTACTTCACTCTCTTCCAGTGTTAGCGAATTTTTCATCACCATGCGAACACTGTGATCGTATTGCGGTGACGGATTTTGCTCGCTTTTGAAATCCTGGCGCATTTTTTCCAATTCTTCCGGCGTATCAAAAGCATAATAAGCAAATCCATCCTTTACCAACTGCTCTGCATATTGCCTGTAAATTTCTTTTCGCTCACTTTGCCTGTATGGCCCGTAATCTCCGCCTGTCAACGGACTTTCGTCAGGTTTGAGACCACACCACTCAAGGCAATCAAAAATGTATTCTTCCGCACCTGCTACATACCGGGTTTGATCGGTATCCTCAATGCGCAACACGAAATCGCCGTTGTGTTGCCGGGCAAATAAATAATTGTATAAAACCGTTCTGATGCCTCCTAAATGCAAGCCACCCGTTGGACTTGGTGCAAAACGAACACGGACTTTCTTCATAAGCCTGCAAAGATAGAGTAGAAGATACAAGGTTCAAGGATCAAGGCACAAGGCTCAGTTGAAGTAATCTTGTACCTTGTGCCTTGTCGCTTGTACCTTTTTGTATGAAATATTTTGTAAAAACTCCCTGGTGGTTAAAAAAAATTTATTCGTCCTATACGTGGAGCATTCCCACAAAAGAGAAGGTCATGTACCTAACCTTTGATGACGGACCTCATCCGGAGATAACGCCATTTGTTTTGAAAGAATTGAAAAGTCACAATGCACTGGCAACTTTCTTTTGCATCGGTAAAAATGTTTTGGCTTATCCTGACGTTTATAAACAGATATTAAATGAAGGACACAGTGTGGGTAATCATACACAAAATCATCTTAACGGGTGGAAAACTTCCAATGACAACTACATGAAAGATATCGCCGAGGCGGCAAGCTACATTGATTCAAATTTATTTCGACCACCTTATGGTAAGATCACAATGTTCCAGGCAAAGAATCTACGGACGGCAATGAAAGTCCGAAAACCAAAAGTTGTAATGTGGGATGTGCTGAGCGCAGATTTTGATGAAAAAATTACAAACGAACAGTGTCTACAGTTTGTAATCTTAAAGTCTTTACCGGGTTCGATAGTTGTTTTTCATGATAGTGAAAAGGCTTCTCTGAAAATGCAATACGCACTTCCAAGAGTTCTTCATCATTTTTCTGAAAAGGGGTTCAGATTTTTGTCTTTACCGATAAATTAGAATTAAAAACGTTCGTTCTGAAGTGAAATTATACGCTGTTAAAAGTTAGGGCCTGGGTAGAAACCCTGGCCCGTTTTTAATCCGTACCCTATGAAAACTGGTTTAAAGGTAATTATTTTTTAATTATCTCAAAGTAATTTCATACTTAATACCATTGATGGTCAGAGTTGCACGATTGTCGCAATTTCCACCCCCATAGTCCAGAACACCAACCCACTGTGAATTCGACGCAAGATTTTCCCGGCCGGTTTTTATCACTCCCTGGGATATCCAGCGGCAGGTAAATCTTTTAATGAATGGTTCGGTGATCTCAGCCTTCCACGCCACTATGAGGTCATTTCTTTTTGTTTTGCCGGTTGCTTTCCCTTCGATTTTGAACACATCGTCCAGAGGGGTGATTGTGAGGTTTCCTTCGGTCCTGGAAATTATTTTATGGCTGTGCCACTCACTGTAATTTCCATTTGGTTTCGAGAGGTTTGCATTCGCATCCACGGTAAATTGTAAGTTGTCCTGGGTGCCAGTATTGCCAATGGTGTATGTCGCAGAATTATCGATAGAAATGCTATCTATTTGGAAATCTTCAAATGTGACGGAGGCCGTCGCTCCCGGGATCAATAAACGGTTTGAATAATCAATGATGATCTTTCCTTTTCGCCAATGCCCGTCATTTGCAGCACAACCAGTGCTTCCAAAATCAAAAGTTATAGAGATGGGGAAAGAATTCGGCGTCGGTTGTACGATGATTATGTTAAGACAAGAGGGGAGAAGATTGGTATTGTCGATGCGTCCATCAGCGTAACTCGTTCCGTACCCGGCTCCGGCTTTTCGGCCAAAAATACCGGTGCCACCCATACCCACGTTAGTATTTACTCCCAGCACGTCATCAAAAACTCCATTGAATACATCGTCTGCTTCAGCATTGGATTCGGTCGCGGATATATTAGCCACCGCTTCGTCCTGGGCGGTTGTATCGCTGACTTCTTTTTTACAGGAAAAGATAGCAATGCATAGAAATATCGTAAGTAAAAGTTGGATCGGATTACTCAGAAACTTCATAAACGTAGTTTTTGTAAAACAGTACGGTAATAAGATGAGAATTATTGAAAAAAGTTTAACTGTTTCTTAGATTTTTTTCGTGAGTTTTGCTTGATTATGAGCCTGATAGATACTCATTGTCACATTTATGCTTCAGATTTTAATGCCGACCGCCAGGCAATGCTTAGCCGAGCTGCGCATGAAGGTATTACAAAAATGCTTATGCCTGCCATTGACATGTCCACTCATGTGCAGATGCTTCGTCTTGAAAATGAATTTCCGGGAAAGTGTTTAAGTATGATGGGGCTTCACCCCTGCTCAGTAAAAGAAAATTACCGTGATGAAATGGGCGCCGCAGAAAAGTACTTTGAGAAAAGATCTTTCGCTGCAGTAGGAGAAACGGGGCTTGATTTTTATTGGGATTTGACTTACACAAAGCAGCAATACGAGGTTTTTCAAAGGCAAATTGACCTCGCTTTGCAGTATGATATTCCTATTGTTATTCATTCACGTAATTCTACTGATGAGTGCATTGACCTAGTTGCGAAAAACCAAAACGGAAAATTGAAAGGAGTATTTCATTGCTTTTCAGGTTCCATTGAACAGGCAATTAAGATCACTGATCTTAATTTCTATCTAGGGATCGGTGGAGTGTTGACTTTTAAAAAATCGGGGCTTGATAATGTAGTGGGGGAGCTAGGCCTTGACCACATCGTTTTGGAAACAGACGCGCCTTATCTGGCCCCGGTGCCATTCAGAGGCAAACGGAATGAATGCAGTTATTTGAAATATGTGGCGGAGAAGTTAGCCGAAATAAAGAAAGTGAGCGTAGAAGAAATCGCTGAGATAACAACAGCGAACGCTAAAGAACTTTTTGACCTTTCATCTTACTCATAGGAACAGAAGAAGCAAGCGGTACTTGCTCAAATATATACCGCTTGCAAAAAGAAAGAGGCATAACTGAGCGCAGCAGGTTGGTTTGCTTCCACGGATACCTTTTCCATGTTTCGCTTTTGCTCCGTTGTTCCCTTTTCTGTTCTTGTCAATTCGGTGAACATTATCACCGGAAGTGCTGCCAGGATCACTATGAACCTGATTGTGAATTTTAATTTTTCCATTTTTTTAATTTTTAGTTGTTGATAAATATGACGACACAAAGATGCTACGGGTTACAGTGCAGAGAAAGGGTATTGGTAATGAATTGAAGGGTTCTTGAGATGAATTGAAAAAGAGGAGAAAATGAGCGATCATATTTAAACGGGCCGTTGCGACGAAGGATAATTAAGTATCAGGTGTTTTTTAGCGATGAGCCATACATAAATTCATTTTTACATGGATTTCTCAATTCATACCAGAAAAACCGCAATTCACCCGTAAAACGGACAATTAACAGGGCTGTCACCCTGCATTTTGGCCCTGAACTGTTAACTTACATTAAGGCATGAGCAAAACCACCAGGGAAATACGACCGTTTTCATATTCAAAAAAAGAAGGTCTCATCGCAGCGATCTTTTTGCCCCCCTTTGCGTTTTTGTTGAATTATGTGATGTTTGGAAATAAATACTTTTCAAGCCTGAAGAATTTCCTTCTCGCAACCATTCTTACGTTCGCGATCATTTTGCTTTGTTATATAAGCTGCGGCATGATCGCCAGCGTGCTCAACAATCGCTATCCTAAATACAGTCAAACCTTTAAAAGAATATCGATCGGGATTGTCGTGTACATATTAATTATGACGGCATCCATAAGCATCATTTTTTGGGGTTACGATTACATAAGTTTCCTGGGTTATCAACTCAATCAAACTCAGTATGCCTGGTGTGTGGTGATTGGCATCTTCTGTAATTTACTGGCGACAAGTTTGAATGAAGGAGCTGCTTTTTATGATAAATGGAGGCAAACAGTAGATGAGGCGGAGAACTTAAAAAAGGAAAATTTACAAAGCCAGCTGGAAGGCCTGAAGGACCAGGTAAATCCTCATTTTTTATTCAATAGTTTGAATTCATTGTCGTCGCTGATCAATGAAGATCCCGAAAAGGCAGAGAAATTTCTCGACGAAATGAGTAAGGTATATAGGTATTTATTACGAACAAATGAGGACGGTTTAACTACCCTGGATTCTGAAATGCAGTTTATTCAGTCTTATTTTCATATGCTGAAAACAAGATATGGAGACGGCGTTTCTATGGAAACTCAAATTGATGGTCATTACCTGAGTTACCAATTGCCGCCACTTACTTTACAAATGCTTGTAGAAAATGCAGTGAAGCACAATATGATCCTAAAGGATAGCCCGCTGAAGATACTGATCATGACTACTAACAGCGGGAGGTTGATTGTCAGCAACAATCTTCAAAGAAAGGACAGGATGGTTGCATCAAATAAAGTAGGGCTGGCTAATATTGTTAATAAGTACCGCCTGATGAAAAAGGAAGAAATAAGTATAAGAGATGATGGAAAGGAGTTCGCGGTTGTTGTGCCGCTTATCCAGCCATAAAAGGTGCCACGGCTCAACCTCCGGAATCATCAATCTATACAAGGGTTTGAACAAATGGCACTAGTTTATTAGGCTTAAATTATAAAATGAAAGTAATTTGCTTACAAGAAATTTTCCTTTATGAAAGTATTTATTGTTGAAGACGAAGAACTGGCAGTAAAGAAGCTTCGCAAAACTTTGGAATCTGTTGACACTACGGCTGAAATTGTAGGGGTGGCTGAAAGTATTCGTGCGTCCGTGAATTGGCTTCAAAATAATCCTGCACCCGATCTTATCCTGATGGATATCGAGCTTTGCGATGGCCAGAGTTTTGAGATATTTGATAAGGTCGATGTAAAAAGTACCGTAATCTTTACCACTTCTTATGATGAATATGCATTGAGAGCATTTAAGGTTAATAGTATCGATTATTTGTTAAAGCCGGTACAGAAAGAAGATCTCAAATCTGCGCTTGACAAATTGCAAAATCTAAAATCGATGTATGCGGGCCAAACCAGCTCCGTTTCATTGAATCTCGAAGGCCTCGTAAAAGAATTACAATCAAAATTTCAACCGAAAGAGTTCCGGAAACGTTTCCTTGTAAAGCATGCTCAAAAACTCGTAAGTGTCGATATTGATGAAATCGCATACTTCTACAGTGATGGAAGGTTGAACTTTTTCAAAACTTATGATAACAGGAAGTTCGTTGTTGACTATACCATGGATGAACTTGAAGAAATGCTTGATCCTGCAAAGTACTTTCGCATTAGTCGCTCATTTTATGTTTCCATCAATAGTATTGATCAAATACATGACTATTTCGGTAATCGTTTATTACTCAATCTTAAGCCCGTGGTAGATAAGGAATCTATCGTAAGCCGCGAAAAGGTAACTGAGTTTAAACAATGGATGGG
>Ga0163163_10000468_pt1 | contig 36868 bp, 27 predicted proteins | sample S65metaG_FD_119766 | JGI IMG/M metagenome (GOLD analysis project Ga0163163, IMG submission 119766) | Switchgrass rhizosphere microbial communities from Kellogg Biological Station, Michigan, USA - S6-5 metaG | ecosystem: Host-associated > Plants > Roots > Rhizosphere > Soil | place: USA... | reverse complement strand
CCATGGCCAGCCAATTAGCTTTCAACTGTATTTCAAAAGCAATCCTGATAGTGTTGCTACTAGCGAGGGTAATTCTGGCAAAGTCTTTGGTGTCGGCTTAGATTGGTTTACTCCCTGGCGAGCATATCTGCGCAGCGATACGGGTGCTGGCACAACAAATTATGCTATCTCGAATGGCCGTGGCGGTACTCCAAAGGCAAATTTTACATGTATCGTTTCTCCGTGTGGCTACACGAATAATTATCGGGACCGTCACCAAGTAGCTATCAGTAACAGTCAACCCGTCATTAAATATACGTCAGGAGCTTACGATGTATTTGGCTATCAACAAGCCGACGCGAGTTACACACGTGATTTCTTAACCAAACGAGTTGATGCCCAAGGGAATGTCACGTTATTTAGTTGGACTACTGATGGGACCACGGGAGCGGCTCGCTTGTCCACAATTACGGATGTGGATGGCAATACAACAACATTCACCTATACAAACATTGCAACAGCGGGTGCGGCGGGCACATATACGATGCTTTACCGCGCTACAGATGCCGCGAATCACGTGACAACGCTAAATTACAATCGAGACAATACCCAGACTGGTGCGCCGGCGTTAACAAATATTGTCGATTCGGTAGGATTGAGCAGTTCATTTCAATATGCTGGCTCTAAGCCAACAACTTCTCTCACACTTATGACCCCGTACGGCACGAATATCTTCAAGGTCGTTACCAGCAACTCACTTCCAGTAGCCGTTCACGCAAACGAACTTAACCTGCGAAACCATTTATTTGTTTATGTTGATTCTTCCGATACTAATCAGGTTACCAATTCGTATTCCGCATATGTTCCAGTAACGACCAATTTTGCAAACACATTCGATACGACTAATAGTAATCAACGCAACACGTTTTACTGGGGGCCTCGGCAGTTTGGCCTATTGCCGACGAATTTCATAGCGGATGTGACAAATAGCAGCCCATTCGTCGATTTGACAAAGCTTTACACCACAAACTACCTGCAGGCTCGACAGCGCCATTGGCTCTATGAAACCAATTCTGGCACTCCTAAACTGGGACAAACCCTCTCACTTGAGCGCGATCCGAGTCCCGATGGACTAAGCCAAGGTCTCATTACCTGGTATGATTACACTGGCAAGGCTGGTGGCGATAAAGAGTTGGAAGGTTCAATGATTTTACCACTATTCAAGGCCTGGAAGCTGCCAAATGGCGAATCTCGTTTTATCCGTTACGAACGCAACACCCTTGGAAAAGTCACAAAAATGATCGAGACCTACAATGACGCGGGTGGCGGAGTCGTTTTGCGCACCAACATCATGGTGTTTGCCGCTAATAATCTTGATCTGCTTTCTGTGACGAACGCTCTGGGAATTCAAGTCACAAGTAATATCTTCAACGCCAAACATCAGGTTTGTACGAATTACAATTCTCTTAGCGAACCGACAATTTACACCTATGACAGCACCAATCGGCTGCTCACAATGAAGACAGCCAGCGGACTCACAACCTCCAATTATTATGGTGCAAACGGCTATTTAGCTCAAACTATTGATCAGGAAATTCAGCGCACAAACTCCTTCACATGGAGCAACGGGTTGATCGCAACGCATACCGATCACCATGGTCTGACACTTACATACACCTGGGACAATTTGAATCGGCTCATCAAAACAACATTTCCTGACACCAAGTACATCACCAATGTCTATGACAAGTTGGACCTGATAAGAGTTGTTGACCGGATGGGCTTCACAAATCGATATGAATACAATGGCTTTCGTCAACTTGTAAATTATATTGATGCTCTAAATCGGACCACCACTTACAGTTATTGCGATTGCGGCACACTTTCATCAGTGACAGATCCATTGAGTAATCCAACAACTTTTACATACGATTACCTGGGTCGTCGCACCCAGGCAACTTATCCGGACAGTTTCACAGTTACTTATAAGTATGACTTGGCTAATCGGTTAACCAATGTCACGGACAGTGCCGGTCTGAGCACGACCAACTGGTTCAATAATCAAGGAAATATCACGACGATCTCCAATGGTGTTGGCAGAGTTAATGCCATGATTTCCGACGTGTTGGACCGGTCGACTAATCGCGTTGATGCAAATGGAGTCACCGTAAGCAGCACATATGACAACCTAAGCCGTTTGCTTAGCCGCACATACCCGGACTCAGGTGTGGAGAAGTTTGTTTATACTGTGAATATTTTCGGACCCACCAGTTATACCAATCAGGTCAGTAATGTAGTGCTGTACGCGTATGATCAGGCTGGACGCATGACCAATGAAGTTTTTGTGGGGGTGAGCACCAACAGATTCACGTTTGACAGCGGATCAGATTTATTGACCCTCGTCGATGGCAAAAACCAGACAACTACCTGGAATTATGACGAGTTTGGCCGCCTCACAAACAAAGTGGATAACCTCGGAACGAATGTTTTGTCATACATTTATGATTTAAATAGTCGGATGACCAACCGGACCAGCGCCGCCAAGGGGACAACCGTTTACAAGTATGATACTGTTGGCAACCTGACAAATGTGATCTATCCGGTAAGTTCCAACCTCTCATTCGGGTATGATGGTAATAACCGGCTAACGAACATGCTTGACGGTATTGGCACAACAGCTTATACTCACACCTCAGCAGGCCAGGTTCTGAGTGAGGATGGCCCGTTTTCGGCTGATACGGTGAGTTACGCATACGCAAACCGTCTTAGATCGAGTCTGAGCGTTTTGGCGCCCAACGCCTCTCCGTGGACTCAAAGTTATACCTATGATGCTGCCAAAAGGCTCGCAACTGTCACTTCGCCCGCTGGCACTTTCACGTATACCCTTGGGGGGTCAGTCGCTGCCAGCCCGTTAATCAAGACATTGGCACTGCCCAATGGCTCGTACATAACTAACACGTATGATTCGTTGGCACGAATGCTTACCACTTCCTTGAAAAACAGTGGTGGGACTGTGCTGAATTCCCACAATTATGGCTACAATGGTGCGCATCAACGTACGGCCATGACGAATATATTAGGCGATTATCGCACATACACATACGATGGCATGGGACAATTGAAGACAGCTCTTGGAGTGGAACCTGGTGGAGTGACAAATCGCCTCAATGAACAGTTCGGGTATACTTACGATGCGGCAGGCAACCTGAATTACCGCACCAACAATGCTTTTATCCAGACCTTTAACGTAAACTCCCTAAATGAACTGACAACGAACACTCGCAGCGGAACCTTCACCGTCGCTGGCACAACGACCTCCCCGGCGACCAATGTCACGGTGAATACGTCAAACGCATTTCTCTACGTCGATTACACTTTTGCTAGCACCAATCATACATTGGCCAATGGAAACAATACCTTTACAGCCATCGGAAAAGACTCATCTGGCAGGCAAGATACAAATGCCGTCACGATCGATTCGCCGTCGACAAATATCTTTGCTTACGATCTCAACGGAAATCTCACGAGCGACGGCAAACGTGGTTTTGATTATGACGACGAGAACCAACTGATCCGAATAACAGTGACCAATTCATGGAAATCAGAGTTTGCATACGACGGCAAAATGCGACGTCGCAAACGGGTTGAATGTTCATGGGTTGGAGGCGTTTGGGTCACGAATTTGACAACTTATTACATTTACGATGGCAATCTGGTCATCGAAGAAAGGGACCTCAACAATTTGCCGACGGTAATATACACCCGGGGCGCGGACGTAAGTGCCTCGCGCGAAGGTGCGGGCGGTATTAGTGGCCTTCTGGCGCGTTCGGACACCACTACGCTTAACGCTCCTCACTCCTACTATCATGCTGATGGAAATGGGAATATCACTTGCTTAATCAACACGAACCAGCAAGTCGTTGCAAAATACGCTTATGATCCATTCGGCAATGTGCTGAGCCAGAGTGGCTCGCTTGCGAATGTCAATTTATATCGGTTCTCCAGCAAGGAAGCACATATCAACAGCGGTATCTACTATTATGCCTTCCGATTTTATGATCCTACCCTGCAAAGATGGCTCAATGCCGATCCCATAGAAGAAGCAGGGTTTGCGGTACTTAAAAATTTGCCAATTTTCATTCTAAATGATGGCGTGAACCGCTATTTGTTCGTTGAAAATGAACCTATCGCGACTTTCGACGCCCACGGGCTCGCACCGAGTTCGTCTTACTGTAAATGGATTCTTAAGCAGCTTGGGGATTCCGCATCTAAGGCAAAAGACGCGGCAGAGCGAGAAAGGATCCATGAGCAAATAGACAAATGGCTCAACGAATTGGATAGAGCCATAGAAAGAGAGGAGCAAAGACAAAAGTTCCTAAATTTCTTACTGAATTTAATCACCTTACCCCTGAGAATTCCAATGTTCCTCCTGCTTCCGAGTCAGAATCCTGATTATATTGGGGGCCCTGGCGGTGGAGGCATGACTCAAACAGACGATGCTCTCGACTTTGACCTTGAAGTTTCTCAAGTTAATCAGGGATTGCCGCGATGCGAGTCGCAACCGCCCATCCACTGCTAGATTATGCTCCGCAAAAAAGAGCTTGAAGGTTACCTGCAAATGTTTAGACGATTGGGAAAGGCAGGGTTTGATGCCGATGCCGGAGAATGGCTTATCCGCCACCGAGGTGGTGCAGAAGAATTCATGATGGAACACTTCGATTTGCTTACTCCAGCAGAGAGAAGACATGTGTATCGATTCCTATTTGGGATGTTCCAAAGGTCATTTAAACGCATAGTGGAATTTCGTTTAAGCGCTGAATCAGACGCGGAGTGCAGGGAGGAACTCGCAAATATTTATGAGAAACACAAGACAGCGCTTGAAAAACCTTACGGGCTCCGCTCGAAAGTTGAGCGGTTGGCTGAGTTTGAAAAGGATTTGAAAAATAAAAATGCATTAGTGCGCTGTAGCGCGGCATTTGGTGTCTACGTTTTTACCAAAAAAACAGGGGTCGTTCTTCCTATTCTCCTAAAGATTTTGCGCGAACAAACTGGCAATGAACGAGAACTAGCTGTAAAAATTTTGGGCAAGGTAGATCCTCTTACTCGAGAGGCAATTCATGAGTTGCGCGCTATTGCGAAAGATAGAAGCGACCCTCTTCAAATGCTAGCGGAAAATGCTTTGAACCGCAAGAGCAGAATTCCGAAGTGGATCCGGGATATGCTTAGATTGAAACGTGTCTAAAATCAGGGCGATTTTAAGAGCCCATTTATGGGGCGACTTATCTCTGGCTAGGTACAACACAGATCTTTCATCTTCGTAGAACTTGATATAGTTGGGAACGAGCAAATCTATCCATTCTCTGGTGATTCGCGCTTTATACAGTATCAACTGGTCTGGTCTATATCTGCGGCAGAGGTCGATAATCTCAGTTGTACTGATTTGGCCAGACCAGAAGCGCTTGAGAACGACGACCGCAAGCTCAGGCGGAACGCATAATCCTGCCTATTGAGGTGAGTCCCGGCAGACCGCAAAGAGGAGTGGGTTTGTACAATTCATTTATCTAATACTAACATTAGAAACTTGCATCCATCAGGAGCTTTCGTGAACCCTTCAATCAACATGCCGAACACTATTGGCGCTGGACTTATTGTCTTCCGAAATGTTTGCAAAAAGCTTCGTAGTAGCAGGTGTCCTCTCGTGCTATCATGAACAAAAGCTTCCCGTGTTTTCAACCCTATTTGATCACGGGAATGTCCTTTATGAATCAATACGAGTTTTGAACGAGTTTATGGCTGGCTTAGCCGGGGAGCGGGAGCGCCCAAAGACTTGAGAGCTTTCTGCGCCTCTCAGGCATCCTGCCTCATACCCCCTTACCCCTTCGGTGGGTGCCTTCGGGCTTGAAACATACCACTTTGGGCTTTGACGAACGGACGACTCAACACGAGCAATTCTCTCCGAATCGAAATCTCGTGTTCAGTCGCTTGGTCCGTTAGACGGGTTTGATGTGAAGCAAGTGCGTCATTAGTCCTCCACAAATGAGTCAGATTAATTATTTAAATGAATGTTAACAAATCTTTCCGCTGCATTACGAACACGACCGGTTTTAGCGTCAAACGAGACTTTTATCGGAACAGAGCCATATTTGTTTACGACCTTTTCTACCAGGAATTTCTGCGCGAATTTTGTGCAAAGAGGCAATATGTTCCAGCAAAATTACTTTTGCATTTGCAACTATTTCCTCAACAGTTTCACCCTCTAAAAAGCATCCAGGTAGCGCAGGAAAATGCGCAAAATAACAGGCTAAATGTCGCATCATTCGATGGTTTCATGACCAGACAATTTGGGTCAAAGGTCGCAACTACAACGACAGTTGACGGAAAGTTGACTTGGGAGATTCCTGCACCTTTCAAGCTTCCCGGCTCATACCTCTGGCCCCTTCGTTGGGCGCCTTCGGGTTTCAAACGACATTCTGACGAAATTATACCTTAATCTCTTTTGGTGTAGAGTTGAAGTATTAGGAGAGCTGGCAAGGTTTCTTGGCGATGAAGTCATTTTCGCCGCCACCTGGCAATGATGACAGTGCCCCACCTCTAACTTAAGCACTAACATTAGCACTTCGAGGTCCTTGTTTTACGCGTGTACGGGCGACATACATGGTATGTAGGGGCGATTGCCCGAAACTACATGATTTTTTCGGCTTAACCGCCGCACCACTACCTCCCCCAACGTGTCGTCGGCTATCGCCCGACTTAACGCTTTTTCCTTCGGCTATCGGGATGCAGTCCACTTACCCAGTGTCCTTTATCCAAAAATCGTTAAGTCGGGCGCTACGGGCTATCCGCCCTAAGCTCCGACACGTTGGGGGGCCTGGTTTTGGATGAGGCGCTATCGCACCAACCACAATTTCGCTATCGCGACAAGTTCACGCTGAAGCGTGGATGGACTATGGGCTTTACGACTGTCACGACTTCATGGAAGACATGACAACTACGACTGCTCTGCAAAAAGCGTGGCCGCATATGCGTCTTGAGCCGGGGCCGAGGCACGTACGATTTTCTTGTCCCAGCCCTTGCCGCATCCGGCAAAGTTAGGTGCCTTTGCCATATTTCCCTATCGGATATCCTTTGAGCATTATGAAAAACATAAACAACAAAGGAGTGGGTTCGTCAGCGGATTTAGCCGAGAAAGAAGTGAAGAAATTAATCATGTTCGCAGCAGCTGGCCTCAAACTTGGGCGCAGGATTTACGAGCAATTACAAAGCGTCGAGGAGTCACTTGAGATCGTAGCGCGCGAAATCAAGAGGATATCGGATAAGGCGAAATAGGTTCGCCTCGTGGCAGGTCCGCTTCGGGTTTCAGGACCAGTCGCCAATTACCTCGAGGGCACGCTCCCCACAGCGTTTGCCGGTTAATCTCGTAGGAGTGGCGGCTGGTCCTAGAATCATGAATGACGAACCACACATTATCATCGGAGAGCGTGAAGGCTGGGGTGACACCCAGCCTTTTGGCATATCTGCCACGGAGCAGCGACAACATATTTACATCATCGGAAAGACAGGCTCCGGCAAGACGACTCTCCTGCGGAATCTCATCATTCAGCACATTGCTCTCGGACATGGAGTTGGCGTCATTGATCCCCATGGTGATTTGGCTGAAGAATTGTTAAACCACGTTCCGCCAAAGCGAGCCGACCACTTGGTATATTTCAATCCTGGTGATCTTGAGTTTCCCATCGGATTGAACGTACTTTCAAATGTCCCTCCGGACGGCCGCCACCTTGTGGCATCCGGAATTGTTGGCGCGTTCAAAGGAATTTGGCGTGATTCATGGGGGCCGCGCCTGGAATACATCCTCTACAATTCCATATCAGCACTCCTTGAGTGCAGGAACGCTACGCTGTTAGGAGTCAATCGGATGCTCACTGATGAACGATATCGCGCCAAAGTGGTTCGCCAGATAAAAGACCCGTTCATCCGGGCATTTTGGGCGGAAGAATATGAAGGCTACGACGAACGTTTCAAACGCGAGGCCATTGCTCCGATCCAAAATAAGCTCGGCCAGCTTCTTTTGAATCCAGTTATTCGGAATATTTTAGGCCAGGTCAAAACCAAGGTGAGTATTCCGTTTATCATGGACAATGGACGCCTTTTTGTCGTGAACCTCTCAAAAGGAAGTCTTGGGCATGAAAAAGCGAATTTGCTCGGTTCCCTCATCGTCGCCCAGTTCCAGTTAGCTGCCATGGCGCGGGCCAATCGCCCGGAACAGGCACGTCGCGACTTTTATCTCTTCATTGACGAATTCCAGAATTTCACAACGGACATTTTTGCTTCCATCCTGGCTGAGGCGCGTAAATATCGCTCGTGCCTCATTCTTTCACATCAATATATTGACCAACTTCCCCTGCCTATTCGTCAGGCAGTTTTTGGCAACGTAGGGACACTAATTTCATTTCGCCTGGGTTATTCTGACGCGGAGATAATGGAGAAGGAATTCGGTAAAGCATTTCCGGCCACTGCATTGTCTGACCTCGGTCGTTATGAGGCGATTGTAAAGCTGCTTGAAGATGGAGCCAACCGAGAGCCATTCCGTGCGAAAATGCTGCCGCCGCTGGGAAACCGGATTGGACGGAAGGGAAAACTCATTGCACAATCGCGTGAACGGTTTGCAATGAAGAGGGCTGCGATTGAGCATAAGCTCCACCGGTGGATTGACTCGGCAGATGTAGCTTACGAGCAAATTGCTAAAACTGGTTGAGGATCTTTCGCGACATGCTTCAGAAGGATTGCCGGATCCGACAGCTACAACATTTTGCATTCGCCTCTCCTGCCGCAACCTGTCTCCTCTTTCTTTATCGTATATGAAATATCCATTGAGCATGAGACGCCAATTTCTTTGTAATTAATATACTCACCACCGAAACAACCATCGCCGCTTGCTGTCAGGCTCTCGGAATGGGGTTCTGGACTGGTTTACGCAGATGCTAGTCTTTCCAGTATCAGAGGCTTTTTCACCGTTCACTTGCTGACCCTTTCAAAGCGTCTGAGTCCGCTCACTAACTTGTCGTCAAGAACAAGAGATGGCTCCTTCATCAATTCCAATACCCCGGCCATCATGTTTAGATGAGCTCATCCCGTCATCCGCGCTTCAAACGTTCTGCCACAGTCGACCCGATCCGGCTGACGGAGCGTGATAGAACAATCATTCAGACCGTGTACAAGCATCGATTTTTGAGTTCTTCGCATCTCATTAAGCTCCTTGGAGAAAGCCGACAACCAATCTTGCGACGGTTGCAGTTGCTGTATCATCATGGCTTTTTGGAGCGTCCTCGCGCTCAAATCAACTATTATCACAAAGGCGGCTCACGGCACATCGTTTATGGGATTGGCAACAAAGGTGCGGCCCTTCTAAAACAGGAACTCGGCCTTCCTCTTAGAGTCCTCCGTTGGAGCGAGAAGAACCGTGCGGTTGGTCGGATATTTCTCGAACATGCATTGTTGGTTTCAGACGTGATGGTAGCATTTGAAATCGCCTGCCGAGAAAGTAGCAAAATCCAGTTTCTGACTGAGGATCAGCTTCCCACAAATATTGGTGACGGCCACCGATCGTTTCATTGGAATGTCACGCTGAGCACCGGAGAGAAACTCGGCATTATCCCCGATCGGATTTTTGCACTCAAATATTCGGGCGAGGCAGGCAAGTGCAATCGAGCGTTTTTCTTTCTGGAAGCTGACCGAGGAACCATGCCTATTAAACGGCGGCAACTTTCTCAAACTTCCTTCTACAGAAAGTTGCTCGGTTACGAAGCAACCTGGGCTCAATCAATTCACCGATCTCGCTTTGGTTTTCATCGCTTTAGGGTGCTCACGATTACGACCAGCGCCGGCCGACTGAGATCGCTCGCGGAGGCCTGCTCGCAATTGAAGAGTGGTCATGGCCTGTTTCTCTTTACGGATCAGAAATTATTAGGCGGCCACACTAATGTCCTATCTTCAATATGGCAAACTTGGAAGCAGGGCGAAATCGTCAGCCTTTTGAACTAAAGGAAGGTCACTTGTTTTGAGTTTGGTGTAATCGGCATAAGATTTCTCGTCGAAGCGGTTTAACTGTGGGCCGCATTGTTCCTCACAATTTATACAGGAGAATACGTGGCAAAATCATTGTTTATCGGACTTTAAGAGCGTAAAACCGGTCCTCACAATGGAGTGTGTTCTTCAGCATTACGGCCTGCTATCGATTCAAGAGAAGCAGAGATAGCCTGGGCGCGGCGTATCCCCTTTAACGAGGGCGAAAACCCTTCTCAGTTTCGAGTGATTCATAGTCACCTAATCGGATCATTCAACGACAACTGTGCTCCTACCCGAGACTACCCACCATCAGAAGTGGATATCGGTAACCTTGTACGGGCCAGTCATATCCTTGAAGTGCTTGAGCAGGTAATCATTGGCAACCTGAGCCATTTGTTCCTTACGATAGTTGGGATATTTTTATACCTAACTTCCTCACCCGCGACGAGTCGTCGCGGTTTTTGTCTTTTGGATGTGTGCCCGCCGGTTTGAAAGCCTCGCCAGCCTTTGGGTTTAGCGAAGAGGTGACTTGACGCTAATCGCTTTGCGATCTCCTCTATATGGTGTGGATCTTTGGTTTGACACTCCCAAATGACCATTACACGCCATCCAAGCCTTACCAAATTCTGGCATTGAAGTTTGTCTCGCACCACGTTTCTCTCAAGTTTCCGGCGCCAGAACGATTTGTTACTAGCAGGCAGTGTGCATTTCCGACAACCCTTATGCTGATGCCAGAAACATCCGTGCACAAAAACAACCGTACTATGCTTCGATAGTACAATATCAGGTCTTCCGGGCAGATGCTTTGAATGAAGCCGGAATCTAAACCCCATGCGGTGAAGTATCGAGCGAACAATTAACTCAGGCGCGGTATTCTTGCCTCGAATTCTGCTCATGTTCCAACTGCGGCGTGCTGAGGTGAGATGATCGTGCATCGGAACCGTTCAAGCTTGCTCCGCTCCAGCCATGGGGGGAGGGATAACGTTCCCGCGTCCCAAACCGTAATGCACAGAGTGACTCACCGGTCGCAAAGAATCCTTACCCACTCCGCTTCCGACAACCCAACGCGGGAAAGCGCCTGTCCAATAGAATGCGCGACGCGTTGCGCATGAGCTGGTTTCAGCTGAGCAACCCACTCAAATTTTTTTCCGTCAACGGTTGTAACCCAAAAACCGTTGTTATCCCGCTCTCCGGCTATAACACCCGCATTTCCCTGCGGCGTAAACCTCTCAATCCTAAGATCCCGCACCTTCGTTGATGCCACAACCTGCACAAGGTCACGCTGCACAGTTTCCACGACACAACCGTTTCCGCCTCGATTCCCCATGACACCGTCGGACAAACGCAAGAATGGGAACTCGTAGGACCGTCCCACTTTAAGCCGAACCGCATCGCAAACCGGCACGAGACACAAACTATATTCTGCCTTCTCGCCATCCACGTATCGCACCACCGTTCCTAGGCTTAGAATTCGAATCTGTTGATCGTAATAGGTTCGCGAATTGAACAGCGCCGCTAGGCGCTCATTAGTTTTCCCCCCATCTGCATCCACGGCGTTGCGCAGTACATCTAAGACATCTGGCTCCATCGCTCTCGTTAAACTCTTGCCGTTCTCCGACAGCTTCCTGACCTCGGGGCACCTGCGTTCGGCTTTCAAGCCTCTTATTCCCTGAGTCAGCAGTACCTTCGCCAAACGCAGAAACTCCTCCTTCGGCAACTCTTTGACCTCCTTCACACCTTTATCGTTAGCCTTCTCCGCTTCGAGGTACCACGGCTTGGTGCCCGTGCCGATGTTCATGCTTCCAACTCTGTCCTTCACGACCTCAGACAAATCACCAGTCTTTGCAAAATAGTCCTCGACGATCGCAAGAAATTCTTCCGCCAGTAAAGGAGGCAACATCTCGAACGCCTCATCAGTGTGAAGAAGTAACGCTCGGTGCAACAAAAACGCGCCATCCATATCCGCGCTGAATTTTGCAAGGACTCGGCGGGAGTTCCGCTTCACTGCCGCCATAGCAAGCAATGCGCACGAAGAAAGAATCCCAAGATTCTTCGCAATGAATTCATCGACCACGCGAGTTGCCAGCCCGCTTTCGCTCACAGAGAATGCTTCCTCGTCCTTATGTCGCGCAACGCTGAGCTTCCCGAGGACAACAATTCGTGTCGCACCGGCATCAATACGCAAAGCGCTTCCCTCAGGCTCTGGAGTTACACCTGCTTCCTTCAATCTGTCATACAACGAACTTGCGACCTTTGCGAGCGAAGGCGTGGTCGTGTATATGACAACTAACCTCGAGTGGTGTGGGATAATGCGGCTGCTCTGCGCCACAATCGCTGTCACCAGTTCGCGCATCTTGGCGCCTTCGTCCTTGTGAAAGTCCCAGTCGAGGATTACCAAATCCGCAGCTTGGCAGAGCTTGAAGATCTTAGAGTCTTCGTCCGTCTTAAAATCACGCTCCGGCTCATACAAAGCACAAACAATCCCTTTCTCAGCGAAACTCCCTACAATGTCTTTTGGATGAAATATGGCCTCAGCGGGTTTTACTTCGGCCACGCGTGCGGCGGCCTCGGTAACCTCCGCAGCCTCCGGCTTGCTGGCAACTGCGTTAGTCTCGCCTGCCTTTGGATCTGCCACCGTATCCACAGCTTCAGATTCAGCGGTTTTTGCTTCAGCCGCCTCGTCGGGCGCGAACGTCGGCTTCCGTGTGCGGACAAACGTCTCCTGAGATTCCACAGGTTTTCCTGATACTCGGGAAAAGATCTCATCATCAATAAACACGGCACTCTGCAAATACATGCCGGCGGCTTTAGCCGTCAGTTCAGCAACTGTCGTCATAGATTTACCCGTATCGAAGGAATAACGATCTGGAATGCAACATTATACCCCTTCGGGGGCTTAGTAAGGGCTAGGTCCATCTTCTCCTCCTGCAACGCCCGTTTAGAAATGAACAATCCTAAACCGCGGCCGCCAGGTTTCCGCGTAAAACCGCGCTCAAAAAGGGAATCCTTATCCCGGTCTGGTACGGAAGGTCCTGTATTTGCGACTACAAATCCGTCGGCATTTGCCTCGAACAAAATCGTCCGTTCACCCTTTGTATTTCCAAGCCAATAAATGGCGTTGTCAACCAGATTAATGAAGACCGGATATAAAGTGGAAGGATAACATTCCACCGAACTTGCCTCGAAAACGTCACCGCAATACAACCTCACCCCGTGACGCTCCAATCTGTTAGCAAACAGGTTTCGCACGTAATTTCGCACGGTTTTGCCATCTATTTTAATAGCTTTGCGATAGAGTCTCCGCTGGAGAGGCGTGAACAGGTTCAAGTGCCCATCCAGGTGCTGAAAGTTTTCCCGGATGGCATTATAGAGAGGCTTAATTGCATCACTCCGCTGCGAGAGGTGCCCCAACTCCTGCACGCTTCGACGCACGTTGAGGATCGCTGCGGCAAACTCATGATTGATAATTGCGACAGCCAGTCCCAATTGCACCATCTCAAAATCGGCATCAGACTGCTCCTCGAGGGAGAGCATACGTTCCTCCAGCGCCTCGATCAATTGCGCGGGCTGTTCAACCTGAGCGGTCCTCAGATTCTCGGAAAGCGAGGCCAGCATATCCCGCGTTGCAACGAGGGCTTCACGATGCTTTGTCTCAAGGGATGTCAGCTCCGCCTCCCACTCCTTCCTCAGCTTTTCGATTTCACGAGGAGACATGGCCTCGATGTTGGATCGGTTTATATCCGCCTCAATCCGCTTAACAGTATCATCCAATGAGTACATCGCCTTTTGCGTGACTTCAAAGACGGTCTCCCGCGTATCGCTGGCCACGGCCCGCGCCTGAGTCGCCGCCTCCTGCAAATCCTTCTGCCTCTGTCCAGCTAGCGTCCTAAGACGCTCTTCCAAACGTTTACGCTGATCTACGTACAGTTTGGCCTCAGACGCGACCTCTCCAACAGTGCGCGCAATCTCTTCACTGAACGGATCGAAGACCTCTCCATCAAGTCTCCCCGTCTCCTCAAGATATGCATCCCAATCCCGGCGAAGCGCTTTCGTAAGGCCCACGCCAGATGGACGTTTTACCGTGTAGGACTCTCTGAGACCCTGAAGCTTTTGCACCGCTTCCTTCTCCACCCTGATAAGGGCCACAGCAGCTTGATCTTTGTCCGCTAACCGAGATGCCGCCTCCATTCTGGCCTGCGTCAGCTTTCGTAGATTTGCAATCTCGCTTTCAGGCAAGCCGGGCTTCGTCCGTTCGAAAAAAGTTCCCAAAGCGGTTTCCAGCTTTCGCCTCTTCGTCGCCACCTGCTTTTCTCTCCGCTCCAACGCCGCCGCTTGGCGAGCGTGCTCTTCGCGCTTCTTCTCGAAGTACTCGGCTTTGGCGCCGCCCTTTCGGAAAAATTCTGCCGCCAAATTCAAGAACAGGTTAACAAGAATCTCCCTCAGTTGACGGTAAGCTTGGTTCTGTTGAAAACCTTCCCGGCCTGCCTTCTCCTGAAGCCTTTCGTTGCCCCGCCGGCTGATACGCACGGCTCCAAACAGTCGCCGGTATGAGAAAAAGTAATACCCCGCTCCAAGTGTGCGACGACGTTCGATGTCGAGCCAGTCAAACTGATTGTCCCCGTAGGGCAGAACTCTGATCCTGTCCCTGTAAATATACAGGCCACCAAGCTTCTCGAGCTTAGAGCTCATTCGTGCGTGTTCCTCCGCCGAAAGCAGTGACTCTGACCTCGCCCCCATCAAATAGCCGAACTCAATGCTAAACTTCCCGCACTCGGTCCGCTTCCCTACGTTTTCCCTCCAGGGGATAACCTGATCACTGAAATTTTGATCAAAGATCCTCACCGTCCCGGAGAACTGCCCGTACTCATCCACGATTCCACTGATCAGGTGATCCGCGCTCCCCAATTCTGCTTTGTTAAAGAACAGTGCTGGGTCCAGAAGCTCCTCGCCCACGATCGCCCCGGGCTGCCACCTTCGGAACCCTGTCTTTACCGGGGCTGCCGTGTCCTCCATAAACACGTCATTACAAAATCCCATGAGGTGTTTCCGAAACCCAAAGTCTCCACTCTGTTCCTCCGCTCGGATTTCAATTCGCACAATCGGATTGGCAGGCCCAATGATGAATTGTGTTCCGCTTCCCTCGCCACTCAGAGAAAGCGAATCTTTCTCCCTGTCGGCAAAAAACAGGTCGAGGTCCGCTGGATCCGGCTGGAAAGACGCTAAATCTTTCAGGATGGCACGCATGTCTAACTCGGAATGGTTGACTGCCACCCGAGTAACCGATTCCACGAACCGCTTCTTCAAACTCGCGACCTCCTTTTCCCCGGGAAGCTTTCCTCCAGCGATGGTTTCGATAGGAATATCGATCTCATCTAAGTTAATGCCGGGTAGTTCAAATAAGCCCCAATGGAGTAGGCTCATCACCATGTCCTTCGGCCCATCGGCTCTGCGCGCTCTGGACAACACCAGTATCTGCCGTCCGAGCAAAGCGATTGCAAGGCGCCCGATTCCCTTTTCCCCAGTGATTGGCCGAGACTCCATATCGGGTGGCCGATATTGACCCTTCGCGCCCTCACCTACCTTGCTCTCGGTCCCAAGTACAAGCCACTTACTCTCGAAATCATCTCTCGTCATGCCGACACCGTCATCTCTAATGACCAGCAGATCATCTTCCTCAAAATAATCAATTTCGGCTCGCTTCGCGTAGGCGTCATGGGCGTTCTTAAAGAGCTCGCTGATTGCATTTTGAATGCCGGCGATTTGCTGCCGCCCGAGCATATCAACGGCCCGCGCTCGCGTTCGAATTTTAGCCATTGGCAGAGATCTTCATTATATGCTTGCCTATCCGTTGCGCGAGAGCTGGAGGAACGGCATTACCAATCTGTCGCGCAATGCTTACCTGACTCGAACCGTGAAAATAGAAGGACCTGGGAAATGTCTGAAGAATTGCACCCTCACGTAGTGAGATGGCCCTGTGTTGCTCTGGGTGGCCAAAACGGCCATTCGAGAGACTGTTGAATCTCGTCGTAATCGTGGGCGCTGCCCTCTCCCAGAACATCCTCCCATAGACGTCTCTAAATATATCGTCCTTGCTCTTGTATGCGGGCAATTGAAGATCCGAGTCATCCCGCCAACTGCTGCGATCGCCACCGTCATTTGGCGTTCTTGCCAGTCGCTTTGCGTTTTTTTCGCTAAGACCAGCCGCTTTATGGAGATAGTCCGCTGGGTCTTGCTGTCCCGCACTGAGTGGCGTCAGTCCTTGGATGAAACGCTTGACCGTCAGAGAAGTGTTATTCCGCCGTCGCGGCAATCGTATTTGTGTGTGAAGCCGCGTGGCAAGTAGCAGGTACCGCAGCCTGTGTTGCGGCACTCCATAATCGACAGCATTAACGATGGTGTCTTTATAAACATATCCATTTTTTTTCAGAAATGATAAGAATTGAGGCAAAATCGTATGATTCTTCTTGTTGCGAAGGCCAGGCACATTCTCAACCACGATGAATCCAGGCCTAAAATATGAGATGAACCGCTCGAATTGGCGTAGCAGAAACGCTGTCCTCCGGCTTTTTCTCCGATTTGTTCGGACCTTACTCCAGAACTGGCACGGGCTGCACCCGCAGAATACAAGGTCATCGTTTTCCTCGTCAATGCCAAAAAATTCGCCAATCTGGCGTTTCGTTAACTTTGTTATGTCGCTTTGAAAAAACCTGGCGTTCGGAATGTTAGCCTCATAAGTCTTTTTGCAGTCTGGGTCCAAGTCCACTCCACCCAACATCTGAATGCCCGCGAGATGCAAACCATAACTCATTCCGCCAGCTCCGCAGAAAAAATCGACTCCTTTTAGTTGTTTTGGTGGCGTCTTTTGCTGTGACATGGACGCGCCGAACTCTACGAAGTTGACGAATCACACGCAATAATAAAGCTTTAGATCGAAAATCAAGCGAAAATACACTAAAGGGATAGGTATGAGTGCATCTTGGTACCACCACCGGTTTAGGCGCTCAACCAAAGCTCATCCCAGTAATGTTTCGACGAGCCGCTCTTCTACCCAGGGTTTCGCCTTAGTTAGTCCCGTCCCGGCAGTTCTGCAGATGTTGGCTGCCGTGCTAAAAACCCAAAAGCTCTCTAAGCCACCTGTCCAGCGGTTGGCTTTAACTTTCCAAATCCAAACTATCCCGTCGCCCACCACCAACTTGTCCTCCGCTCGGGGCCCCCTCCCACGGCTCCCGATGCAGCCGCCGTCCCAGGTCGATCGAACTACCTTGGGTGCGCACTAGGGGTTTTCTCTGCGATCACTCCTCCTTGAGTTGGCCCCTTGGTGGTGCATCTAAAACACTCCGTTCTTTATTTCGTGCCATTCCATGTTGTTACATGCCACCAAGGAGGGCGGAATGGAAATTATATTAGTTAAAATGAAAGTGGAGGATGGAAAACCTCCGATTGTAAATGGAAGCTCCAATTAGATCTCGCGCGCATCTACTCCATATCTTGATTTAAAATCTTGAGCGGTGAGTTTATGCGTTTCGAGGAGCTGTTGAACCGTTGCTTCTGAAAAGCTTTTGAAATCCAACTTTTGAAATTCATTGAAAAATGCTCTTACGTTCCAGCAAAGCTTTCGCAGTTCCCTTCCTCTCATTATTTGCACAGGTGCGCTAAAGCCTCCAGCTTTCCCAACCTTATTCGTCGGAATTATCATTAGGTTCGTCGCGGTAGCCGCGTAGTAATTCTTATCAAACCAAGCGCAAGCGTTATTCATCTGACCTGTTTCAGTCTTGTTGATTTCAGATCGTTGTAAGTCGACCTCGCTTTTGCATTCGACAACAAGAAAATGGCCATCCTCGATTCCCCAAAGGTTATCAGGACCAGCCTTCCACTCTTTGTCGGGCCTTTCCGAGGCAAAACCAAGTGCATCGCCCAACTCTTTAAAAGCCTGCTCAAAGCGTTCGGCTCTTATGCCAAATTCTAACCGAGCGAGGATATCCTGAACAGCGAGATCAAGTTGGTCGTAACGTTCATACGATGAGACCCATTTCAGAATATTTTCAACTCGCTTCTGGCTTACCACCAGCAGTTGAGTCACTTGCATTCCACTGCTCGGCTTGAGTAAATAGCGATTTTTCTTGTGAGCTTCGAGTTGAAGGCGATTTGATTCGGACTTACTTGAATCCCACATATATCTTGCCAGTTCTTGCAAATACCAGGCCTTCTCTTCCTCATCCTGTATTAATGTATCAACCAATGTTTGAATAATGTTGACGGCCTGATATGAATCACCGGCCTGAAAGGCCAATTCTGCATCGAGCTCTCTTTTATAGATTTCGAGCGCCTTTCCAGTTGTGCGGGGAAAACTTAATGCGTCCATCTTTTCAACATAGAACGCTTTCCAAGCATCATCACGGCCCAGACATTGGTTTATGAGACTATGTAGAACACTGAGCGGTGGCTCATTATTTTCAGTTTCCAATCTGGCTAGGTCGGCAACTTCTAACCCGAGTTCAATTTGTGCTCTGGTTTGGTCAGAAAAGAACTTCCGAGAGGTTTGAGAGTGTACCGCCTTTATTAACTCCGGGCCTGTTAAGATAATTACGCAATAATCTTTTTGTCCCCGCACGCTTCGACCTAACCCTTGCTCAATGATTCGAGCCAAGGCAGTAGTTGTTATTTCACTATTAGGCCGGCATTGCTCTTCATAACGATCCGCCAGACTTTCTGAATAAGGTTTTGAATCGAATACTAGAATTCTGCACATGTCGTCAGGTAAATCAATGCCGTCATAGCGATTTACGATTACAAGTGAAGAATCGTAGATTTTGTTTCGTAGCCGATCTATTTGTGAACTGATCGTGGCTTTGTCAGCAACAATTGCACCGTATTTGTCCCAGTCTTTGCTGTTAGCAAAACTTGGCGTTAAGGCAACGACGCCGTAGGGCCTGTTTGACTTTGGTTTTCCGAATTCATTAACAATAAGGCCTCGGTCCAACGAATGATGAATCAACGAAGGAATAAGAATCATTTTTTCACCGGACCACCGCTCGTTTTTTGAGATCAGTGGTTTTTGAATTGTTCCGGCCGATAGCCTCAATCCTTTGATTAGAAATGAATCGTCGGTAACTGTAGCTGACATGAAGACTCTGTGGGTGGCGCGATAATACGAACCAAACAATTCTAAGGGGCTCAACCGGGGAACAATTTCCAAACCTTCTCCTGAAATTAGGCAGAAGCAGTCCTTGATTGTGTCTTTCAGCAAAGGCCAAACAAACCATATATCGTGCCGCTGGACCCGATGCACACGGTCGGTCGAAGATTTTTGTGATTCTTCTGAGACCTTTTTTTGCAAAATGGTGACGACTTCTTGTGCTTTCTCCTTCCACTCCCAATATGGCACAGGAATTAGGGCGCTTTGTTCGCCGCTGCGCAAATCAGAGAAGGTTCCAGCACCTTGAGCCTCCAAGGCGTTGCTGAACAGATCTAATATTTGTTGGTATGCCGATTCTTTTCGCAAGAGTCGTATTGCAAACGCATCGCGAATTGAGTCAATGCACGCGTGACAATCATCCAAAACTAAACTGCCAATCTTTATGGATTGATGTCCGATTCCAAACTTGCTGCGACCATTGAAAATCTTCTGGACCGAGGTGATTAAGATTGATTTGGAATCCAAGAATTCGTTTGGCAAATCGGTGGCTGGCGTGCAATGACGAATGCCAAACTGCTTTGCCTGCGTGCAAGTCTGCTCGATTAGATAATTGTTAGGACATACATAAACTGCTGGGCCAATCCCTTCGTTGAGTTTTGATTGCAGAATCAGCAATCCGATTAGTGTTTTCCCCTGACCCGTATGCAGCTTTATGATTACATCTCGTTGCTCTCGGAAATCAATATTCCACGCCTGTAAGATGTCGGCCTGGACCGGCCGCAGTTCCCCTTTGTCGCTCGCCCGATCGAGCGTGTCATAGATTACGATAGGGTCTAATGGTTTACCGAGTTCCCGTTTTCCCAGCCGTTTAGCAAAATCCACCATAATTTTATTTACCACCCAAGCGTCAATTCTTCTATCAAAAGGCAAAGGATACGGCGAGAAGCATCTTCGAGTCTATTTTCTCGACAAATTTCAAACAACTTGCCGCTCATGGCAAATCTTTGGGCCTAGTGGGTTACTAGCTTTGGAAATAAGATGCTCCCTGGGGACGGTTCAATTCTTGAGCTGTCATTTGTCCCTTAACAATCAAAAATTAGGAGATCCCATGTCCAAATCATCGTTTGTTGACTTCAAAGCTATCAAAGCGGCCATCACCATGGAGCAAGTGCTCCAGCATTATGGTCTGTCGGACGAATTCAAGAGAAGTGGAGACAGCCTCAGCGGGCCGTGCCCGATTCATAAAGGCAATAACCCGACACAGTTCCGGGTGAGCATAAGCAAAAACATATGGAACTGCTTCAGCGAATGCAAAAATGGTGGCAATACCCTGGACTTTATCGCCAGGATGGAAAACGTCACCATTCATGCAGCAGCCCTCAAAGCTATCGAGTGGTTTGACATCGATTCTGCTGCCGCATCCCCTAATTCAGAGAAAAGCGAACAGACTTCGGATGGAGATTCAAAGAGCGACAATGCTTACCTGCCGAAGCCTGCACCCAAAAAGGTGGCCACGGCAGATGAGCAGAGCACACCGAACAAACCCCTGAAGTTCCGTTTGGATAAACTTGACCGTGAATATCCATATCTTGCGGAGCGAGGTCTTACCCTCGAAACCGTCGTGGACTTTGGTATCGGTCATTGTGCAAAGGGCGTGATGGCAGGGCGGATCGCTATACCGATCAATAATCTGGAAGGCAACGTCGTTGCGTACGCCGGGCGCTGGCCAGGAGAACCGGCCGAAGATACTCCCAAATACAAGCTCCCCCCAGGCTTCCGAAAGTCATTGGAGCTTTTCAACATTGATCGAGCAGCCAAAGTTCTATCGGACAAACCGCTCGTTATCGTTGAAGGATTCTTCGATTGCATGAAACTCCACCAGCACGGTTGCCATAAGGTCGTTGCGCTTATGGGCAGCACTATGTCTGCCGCGCAGGAGGAATTGATTCGCAAATGCACCAACCGAAAGAGCCAGGTCATCGTTGCTCTTGATGAGGACGAAGCGGGCCGAGCGGGACGTGAGAATGTTGCCGTTCGCCTAGCGAGGTTTGTATTCGTCAAAGTTCACACCTTTGATGAGGAAGGACAGCAGCCGGAAAACCTTAGTGCCGCGGAAGTGGCAACATTGTTCATCTGAAAGGAAAAAGCTTTATGGATGTTCATTGTTCCTCCTGTGGCGAGCCGTGGGATGTGTATCATCTCCGGCACGACGCCATCTTTGAAACTAACCTCGACTCCGGAGAGGCAGAAGCTTGGCGAAGTCTTACCCCTCTCGAACGGCTTTCCTGCCGTTATCGCGAGAAATTCAAAGCGGCCCGATACGAATTCGGCGCTTCGATTCTCGATGTCATGCACTGCCCCGCGTGTCCAAAAGACGCCAAACCGGATCCGGACACCGTTGCCTTGAAAGCTGGGCTTGTTGAAATCTTGGGCGATGACGAGGACGCCATTGCTTCAATGATGGAGGACTTCGGGTTATGAGCGCGGGCACACTTCCTATAGCCAAGTTCCGATTGGGCCGCATTGTTGCCACGCCTAATGTCCTTCAATCCATTACCGAACAAGATATCCTTATTGCCATTCAACGTCATCAGGCTGGCGATTGGGGCGAATTGGAAAGCACTGATCGCAAAGCCAATGATCGAGCCCTGGCTGACAATACACGCATTCTGTCTGCCTACAATTCTGGCAATGGCATCCGGTTCTGGATCATTACTGAAGCTGACCGTTCAATAACGACGGTATTGTTGCCGCAGGACTACTAATTCCCTCCTCAATTTACGAGAGGATCTGAATCTACAGAAAGGATTATTAATGAGACATATTCAGTGTTTTATGAACCGAGTAATGTACGGCGACTGCGTTCCAATAATGCGGGATATGGACGCCGAGATTGTCGACCTGGTAATCACGGATCCGCCCTATTTGGTCAAATATCGCCCGCGAGATGGCCGACGATGCGCAAACGATGACAATGACAACTGGCTTCGGCCCGCATTCCAAGAGTTGTATCGGGTCTTAAAGCCGAATCGGCTATGTGCTTGTTTCTACGGCTGGCCATCCATTGAGCGGTTTATGCAGGTATGGAAGGAGGTCGGATTCCGTCCTGTCAGCCATTTGACCTGGGTTAAACGACATTGTTCCCGTGAAGGATACACACGCACATACCATGAGGTTGGATACCTGTTAGCTAAAGGAAATCCACCTCGACCTTTCAAGCCTCCCTCGGATGTGCTGCCGTGGCAATATACCGGCAATGAACTGCATCCAAATCAGAAACCAGTTATTGCAATTAAACCACTAATTGAAGCGTATTCAAGACCAGGAGATGTCGTGCTCGACCCATTCGCTGGGTCGGGTACGACAGCCGTAGCTGCAAGAGTTTGCCAACGACGATTCATCGTTATCGAAAAGGACTATCACCATTTCAAATTGGCAGCCCATCGCCTTCATCAATGAAACACCGCTCTCGCTGAAAGGAAGCCGTCCGCGCTCCGGCGAGAGTAACCCAACCAGAAGCAACCCGTTAAAGCGGGTGGACGGCGGAAAGAGAGTAACAATGAATGCAAATGAAACAAGCAGCATAGAGGCGCTTACGCTCCTGGAGCGGTTGAAAACCGAAATGCCGGAAATATGGAGCCAGGCACAAGTTGTGGGCACATGGGTTTGGATGGAATTCAACGTACCGCCGCTCAAGGAAGTGAGGGACAAGTTGAAAAAACTTGGTTTCCATTGGAACGCCGGAAGAAAGTGTTGGCAACACCCATGCGGAGCCCAGCGGGCTCAAACCGCACGTGATCCCAAATCTGTTTATCCGGTTGTCCCGGCCACGGAGGTGGAGATAAAGGAGGAAAACAAACCAAAGATCCTCACCTCAAAAGAATACAAGATTGTTGCGTTGCGTGAGTGTCCACTACCCGAATCAATTCATCTCTGTGATACGCCAGAAAAGGCCGCTGAGTATTGGCGCCTGAACATAGCGACAAACCCTTATTTTAACCCCGAGTGCGAATGTTTCGTAGTATTACTCGTGAATACTCGCCGCCGAGTAAAAGGTCATCAAATGATCACAATTGGCACTCTGGATACAATTCTCGTGCATCCCAGGGAGGTTTTCCGTCTTGCCGTGATTGCATCTGCGTCCGCAATTGTTCTTATGCACAACCACCCCAGCGGCGAGCCACAACCGTCAGAAGCAGATATTAGGGTGACCCGAGATCTAATACGTGCAGGACAACTCCTTAAAATCGAAGTGCTCGATCACGTGATTATTGGCAACCAGAAGCATTGTTCCTTACGTGAGTTAGGCTATTTTTATAGCTAAATCGAATCGTCCCTGACTAACTGTGTCAGGGATTTTTTATTTAGGAGCGAGGCATATTTTTGCGCTACTTAAGCGAAAGAGATTTTTCTTCCAATAATCCAACAGCTTCCAGGGTTGATGACAAGTTCCGCGAGCATAGAGCAATGCCGTATAGGAAATCGACAACATTCAGGCGCGGTACTTTCTGACTTCAAAAACTTGAACGAAACACGGTACTATGAAACTCCGAGACCGTATTAACAGGGCAGATGAACTCATTCTCAGTAACGACGTGCTCTCCACGAGCAGAAGGAGCGAAGTCTAAGGGATGGAATACGTAAGTACTCCCAAATGCGCCGAATTACGTGGTGCCACCCTTTCTTTCTTAATACGGCACGTTTGGTGCAGATTCTCCATTTTACCAACAATTTGAACCTGACATTACGGATGTCTCATCTTACTACCCTGACTACTTCTTTAAACGAGAGAATCCGCTCTGGCCGCTTTGAACTCCAAAAAACAACCCCAGGTGCACCTTAGCGGGCACTTGGGGCAGAAGGAAACGCTCAGCTTGGTGTCCTTACTTTTTTCTGGGCGAGCCCGCAAATTGGATATCGAGCAACGAGAGAAATTCATCAAGCAATCGATTCTCACTCCGATTGAACCTATTGATGTGAGCGTAAATACGCTGCTCCTCCGACTGCCGAATAATCGGGTCAGGAATTTCACGAATTTTAGTGAGTGATTCCGTCATCTCAGAAATGAATCCTGAGGCGAGAATGTTGAGAGAGGAAATCAGCATCTTTTGTTGCTCCTGGAAGAAAAGCTGACGTTCAGCACTCATGGCCGCCAACCCCTTCAGAATATGGTCGCGTAGGGTGTGTTCCAAACTGGCATATCTGGCCCGGCAATCTGCGTCCAAGCTTTTTTCAAGATGCTCGTTGTAGATTTTCAGGCGTGCCAGATGAGACTGTTGGATTTCGAGGCTTGTTTCGCTGGGGAACAGCTTTTCCCAAAAACCCAGGCTCCGTTCGAGTTGGGCAGAGATGACCGGCATTACCTGGCTCAATTCAACTGCTTGTCCGTCAACCACTGGCATGACCGCCTGATTTTGATATTTCTGCAATTTCATACTACTACTTATCCTTTCATTTTTGTGTTTTGTTCGGGACGAATTTTTCCATCGAGGCAATTACTTGGCCGCGCTTGGCTGCTATAAGCTGCTTCAATCTGTTGAGCCAGATTCGGTGGCAAATGAATTTTTTTTTAAGTCTGCTTCCGGATCCACTGGTAGGCCGAGGAAGATGCCCACCAATGCGGTGGCCCCCCAAGCTGTGGCTACCCACGACACTCCTTCCAAACCCAGAGCAGCTAGAAGTGCGAAAATAGTTATGAATCTTGCAGCTGATACATTGAGGCCGAAACCTTTGTGAATGGTGGTAAGAGTATCGTTCAGCAATTTGCTTTGCACCCTCCTATCCCCTGAATAATCGTGGGTATTAATCCCCTCCATCTCGGAAGTTAACTGGACTGAGGAGTCGGCAATCGCTTTTTGCAAACGCTCCTGAATTCCTTGGCGTTCGCGGCTTATTTCGATATCATCCGCTCGCTCCCTCGTCGCGCAATCGGATTGCACGCTTTGGTACGTTCTCTCTAGTGAGTCCAAGCTTGCCTGGATAGATGCTGCAACCGTCGCGTGGCTACTCGTTGCAATTGGGAAACTCTTATGCTGAGCCCGGAGTGCGCTGTCCTTAGTATCAAATTCTCGCTCGAGTTTCTCCATGGCATGCTGAAAAGCAGCCGTAACCTGGCTCTTCTCGCCCGTAGTATCGGCCCTGAACAGCAGCATTTGTTTACGCCGGTTCAAATCCTCCAAGGCAACATCTCGGTCTCGGATCACCTGCTGTTTTCGGGCATGCAACTCATCACGAAGAGCGTCTCGGTCTCGCTGGATCAGCAAATCCTTCTGCTGCGTGAGTTTTTGATTTTTTTCGAAATCAGGCTCGGCTGCGGCGGCTTCGAGTTCGCTAAGAAGTTGGCGACGGAGAGTTTGCTCCTGCTGCTTAAATTGGTTGCTAGCCTCAACCAATGCTGAACTGAGTTTTTCGCGTTGGCGTCTAAACCGGTCGTCGAGACTACGAAGGTCGGCCCCAGCGTGCGCGTAAAGGAGGTTGGTCCCTTGTGAGCATTGCGCTATGACGGCTGCCATATCGGCCTCTCGCACTTCGGCTAAATGAGAATTCGTAAGCGCCAAGCTGACACTGGCGAAAACACAAAATGATGAAAGAGTCCAAAGCAGGATAGGCAGACAAAACAACCCAATGATCTTTACAGTTGATGGCGGCCTAAAAAGGCGAGACAAGACGGTAAACCAGCCGACCAAACTCAAAACCGGCTTTGAAATCTCCAAAATCGCGGCGAACAAAATTCCCAGGTTCGCATCTCCGATGAGTTCCGGCAAAACGCGACTTTCCAAGCGGAAAAGCAGCGCCGCTGAGCCAACAGATAATAAAAGCAACCCTGCAAAAAGTAGAAAAACGATTGCTTTGCGCCGCGGAAGGTTCCCGCCGTCACATAATTCGTCAATATACATAACTAGGAGAGTTTTCGAAACACGAAAGTGACCAAAAGCGTTGAAATGGGCAGAGCAACAATGAAAACCAAGAAAAAAGCGCCGAGCCGTGGCGCATCCACTGGCGTGCTGACGAACGCGACAACGTCTTTTTCAGCGACTCTGACCTGGCCTAACGTCGTATCAAGCAAAGTGAAAGGGGGGCTTTTATCAATTACCGAGCGCTCTGACTTACCCCATCCATAAGCTTTCTCAACAGCCGGCAAAAACAATGGGTGGACCAGGTAAGCTCCCGTCACGGCCAACGCGACGGCGCTCGCGACTGGAATCACATGATTGACGGCGCGGGCGAAAAGGAAGCGGGCAAAGGCACTAGCGACTATTATAAAACCTAAACCGATTAGGGCCAACCCGCTGCCCCTCCATTTCTTGGCTGTATGGCCGAGCTCGGATTCAGTCGGTATAAAGTCACCGCTATGAAGTTGTGGCCCGGTAGCATTTTCTGATCGCATATCGACGAAATTCTTTCCGGGGATGCGAATGACGCCCTGCCTCATGGCTCGCCAGGCATACTTATCAAGCCTGCATGCTGCAACTTGCTCCCCATGCTCGGTAACAACGTTTAGAACCTTGCCTGCGACTCGCTGATCCAGCTCTACCAAAGCCCCCGGCCGAATCGGGGGCTCGTCAGCACTAACTAAGATCTTAATTTCGCTTCTGCCTCTGAAGAGGCTGATTGAAATCAGCACCATGACCACCACCAGCACTGCCCATGATATATTTCTCGCGTTTTTGTTTTTCATTCTTGTTCCTTACGTCAATGTCTGTCCTGCCACCAATTCGTTCCTCGCACCTCACGGTCGGTCGGATGAATCAAGCGGCGGGTTCCGATCCGGCCCCTCGCATGAATCCGACGCCCATCATTTTCAAACACCGAGATTGCGCCGTCCTTCGCTCGTCGCGCGAAATACACCGAAACTTCTTCGGGTCTTTGGATGTGTCGCATTTAGTGTTGTGGTTGTTTCAAATGTCGCATTAGATTCGACCGTTGTCAACAGGTTTAGTTTTTGATAAGTTTCTGACATGAAAAAGCGTCCTTTCCTTTCAGAGGCTCTCAAAGCGGGAATCGAAAACCAGGAAGATATCGCAAAACAGTTCGGCATTCCTTCCTCGTCGTTGCGAAACTGGCTGAAGAGGAACAGTTATCCTGAGCGCTTCTTGTCTTCCCTCGCCAAATTCGCCGGGTTGCCAACCAGCCTAGAACAGTTGGCTGAGGAATTTGATTTTAACCTCACCCGGCCCAAACGTGGCCGCGCCGTAGGAACACCGACAAGCCCGGAAGGTCACCTAGGACTACTTGGAATTTTTCGGCGCTTCGAATTGCAGGCTCAATCATTTGCAAAAATGCAAAGAAAGTTTGGTATCGAGGTTCAGGAGTTCTTCTCGGCCATGGGACCCGGTGATGTGTTCTGTTATGTGTCTCTAAACCTGGAGCCACTTGAATGGGGACCACCAGGTTGGCTTCTGGTGGGCAACTTAGTGCAGCGAGCAGTAAAACTCGGCGCACATTTTATTTACTTCTTGCCCGACGTGGCGACCAGAAAGTGGGCTCAAGGGTTAGGTTTGAGGTCCATGGCAGAGGATTGGGACACCGGCTGGAATAGATTCCATAAAAATATAAAAAATGGCTCGGATTCCGTGGCGCAACGCGAACTTGACGAACGTGTCCACAAGATCGAATGCAAACTAAATTCCTTTATGGTACCCGATCACAAATACACGCTGTTCATTTGCAAAAAGCCGCAGCGCGATATGAAATCGTTTGTCCTGCTGCCCACTGATACCGTTAATCCATTCCACTTACCATTGCATGGAGGCTTCACAGACATTTTTTACACGTCCATCCTCGGAACCGTACAGACCCAAAAGCCTTCAATAATGAATATCTTTGTGCCATAATATTGATTCCCCCCATGTTGCTTCTCGATACAGTTTCATTTGCCTTTCCGGGACGACCGGTTCTTGCAGATATCAGCTTGCAATGCAAAGCTGGAGAAACTATTGGCTTCGTCGGAAAATCGGGGATTGGGAAGACCACACTGCTCAATCTGATATCCGGGTATCTGCCGGGCTTCTCAGGTCGGATACTGGTTGGCGGCGCGGAGCCGAGCGAAGCCGCCCGTCTTCAGCAAATAGGCTTTATATTCCAAACTCCCACATTAGTCCCTTGGTTGACCGTAAGGCAAAATGTCTCACTCCCATTAAGATTGCACTCTCAACCTCACGGCGAAGCCGAGGCAAGGGTTGATGCCGCGTTGCGGAGTGCGCGAATCCTCCATGCTGAAACTTTGTTGCCTCACCAGTTGTCTGGCGGGATGCAAACGCGTGCCGCCATTGCACGATCCATCGTTTATGACCCCCAGATTCTTCTGATGGATGAGCCGTTTACGGGATTGGATGATGTTATCAAAGAGCAAATATTCACGGAATTACAGACCCGGTGGCTAGAATCGGACACTGCAAACGTTTTGGTTAGCCATGAGCTTTCAGAAGTAATACGATTATGTGACCGTGTTTATGTGCTCAGAACAGATGAGCATGGTCCGTCCCGCATTGTACATTGCGAACCAGTTAACCTTAAGAGGCCACGTGGAATTGACGTGCTGGAGGCTCCAGCCTTTCTGGCTGCCAGGAGACGGGTTTGGCAATATCTACAATGAACTCTTTATCTTCACAATTAGAGCCCGTGGAACGGCAGCAAATTACGATGGCCAGACGAGGCCGGCTAATGTGTACTCGCTTCATGTTTGCAAGATTTGGTCGTCGGCTAGCTGCAGCGCTTTGTTATGTTCTCGCCCTTGGACTCTGCTGGCAATTATTAATCACTATTTTCCATATACCGCAATATGTGGTCCCTACGCCAGCATCCGTGGCGACTTCCATATTCCATCTCCCACTTTACTACGCCGCGCATGCCTTGGTGACTGCCGAAGAAGCCGGCCTGGGAATTATTTTCGGCCTCGTCGCTGGATTTTTCATTGGCATCGTCTTACGATATGGCGGTTGGCTGGGCCGTTTGCTGAATCCTCTGATCGTTAGCTCGCAGGTTTTCCCCAAGGAAGCACTTGCTCCACTATTCCTGATTTATTTCGGATTTGGTATACTACCAAAGGTTGTAATTTCAGCTCTGATATGCTTTTTTCCCGTTGCAATTAACACTTTTGAAGGACTTAAAGCAACGCCTGAACAGTATCTCCGATTATTTCACGTAATAGGGGCTTCTCCCTGGCAGAAGTTTTGGCAATGCTCCTTGCCATCTGCAATTCGCTATGTGAGTGCTTCTGTGCGCGTATGTGCAGTCCTTGGGCTGATTGGGGCCGTCGTGGGCGAGTTTGTCGGCGCCAGTGCCGGCCTAGGTTATGTAATCCGTTCTGCAACTTCAGATATCGGCACTGAAAGAGTTTATGCGGCTCTTCTCCTACTTGGGTTAATTGGCGCCTCCTTCTATGGAATTACCCTTTTCATTGATAGAATTCTACTCAAACGTTTTACTCAAATAACATGAATGTTCAAATGAATGCAAAATTAGTAAGGACTTGTGAGACTCTTTCCTTGATCGCTATCGTTCTGCTTGTAGGTGCAATAGCAGTTGTCGGTATTTCGTGTGGTCAAAAGAATGCCCCAACGTCTTCCTCTTCTACAAAAAAAATAAAAATCCTGCTCGATTGGCAAGCTGAGCCCACTTATGCGGGGTTCTTCATCGCGCGAGAAAAGAACTATTTTGAAGATATTAAAAAAGAAGGTTTCGAAATCGAAATTGTTGAGGGAAACGGTGCCGCAACAACTGCTCAAATCATGGGGACAAGCGATGAGTATTTAGTGGCATCCAACAGTGGTGAAGCTACGGCGATTGCGGTTTCAAAAGGAATTCCAATAAAATCACTTGCCGTTTTCTACCCAGACGTTCCCACGGTGATTTATTCACGAGAAGACACGCCAATTTCGAAACCGAGTGATATGGAAGGAAAAAAGATCGGGCTTATTGATGGAAGTGTGACCGTGGATGAATACAGAGGGGTAATAGCAGCAAACGGCATTGATCGCTCGAAAATTCAGGAAGTCCATGTCGGCTGGGATGTCGCTCCCTTGCTCACGAAGAAAGTTGATGGCCTCATGAACTATGAAGAACTCACCCCGGTTCAGCTAAGACTTCAAAGACATAACGTAACTGTTATGCGTTTTGCAGATTACGGGCTAAAAGCTTACAGCCTGAATCTGATTGCCAGTACACGAGGGCTGGCCTCAAACTCTGATTTGATCCGCAAAATCGTCTCGGGCGTAACACGCGGTTACGAGTTCGTAAAATCAAACCCGGATGAAGCCGCCCGCATCTTTAGTCAGCTATTCCCTCAAAAGAACAAAGATTATGTTCTTGCGAGCATGAAAATTGTGGCAAGGGAGATTGGCACTCCTGTTGGCAGTCAAACGACTCAGGGGTGGGCTCAAACGCTCAAGACCTTGGGCGACCTCAAGCTTCTTGGTAAGGATGTAACGGTCGCTGATGTCGCAGCAGATGGTTTTATTCAGAAGTAGCATGTGCCCCCGACCCAATCTAAAGCAGATAGCTTCCAGCCGAGCAGTGCTACGAGCGAGTGAGAGAGAAAAAAGCCAGACTGAAGTCGAAATCCTTGGCCGTCGTTTTGTGGTCTTGCCGGGCGTCTTTTCTCCACATTACTTCGATTCAACAAGACTTTTTTCACGGCTCTTCCCTTACAAAAGCGACGATGCGTTTCTCGAGGTTGGCTGCGGGACGGGTATAACTTCGGTCTTGGCTGTTAAAAATGGCGCTAAACATGTCTTGGCTGTCGATATTAACCCTCGGGCCGTGAAGAACACGAAATTAAATGCAAAATTGCATAACTGCCACAAGGCCATCAAAGCTAGGCAAAGCGATCTCTTCTCCACAATTGGAGCTGGCGAGCAGTTTGACACTATCTACTGGAATCTACCCTTCATTTTTGTCGAGGACGATTTTCAATTCGAAACTATCGTCGAGCGTGCGTTGTTTGATCCCGGCTACAATGCGACACGCAGGTTCTTGCACGAAGCTCCCAAACATCTTAGTAAAGGTGGCCGAATCGTTCTGGGTTTTGGCGACTTCGGTCATCGCGCACTTCTCTCCGCAATTTGTCGTATTGAACGATTAAACCTTCAAAAGTATGCAAGTGCGAAAGGAGCAGAAGGGAAGGAGGTCGAGTTTATCCTTTACCTAGTAACACCGAAGGATCATATACAGAGACAGGCCATATGCGCATAGTGTGGTCCTGAGATTACTCGTCCACTCATCACTGCGCTGTTTCTTCCTCCGCAGGTGAAGCCGCTTTCACATTCTGAGATTCAGCATGTACAATCGGTGCTGCGCAAACGCCATGGACCGGCCGGCCCAACTTTATTGCGGTCGACCTTAGGAAAAACCTTGCGAGGTTCACGGATTGATCCGACGTCTAATCGTCGCTCAATATATTGTAACTCGGAAGTTACATCGGCCCCAGAGTAACACTTCCAGGAAAAGAAAAAGCGCCGCACGAACACACATAGTACAAAATGCTCTTGATACCGGTCGAATGGTCCTAACGGGAGAGCTCGTTCATAGCGAGAATGAAAACTTTCATATAAACGACAATTGGAGTGTTGACGAAGAGTAATAACTTTGTATTCTCCCCCGTTCTCATTTTTCTGTTGTTCCAAGGTCGTAAAGTTGTTCGCCGTAAACTCGTAATGCGAAAAATTACTATGCCATCACTAATTCCTCCTGAAGAACAGACTGTAAGCACCACAACCCAACACACAACCAGGGATCCCGGAACCTCACCAAAAACTCAAAGCAACCTTATTACCCTTGCAGGGGCGGTTGTCCTTTTTTCATTCTTGCTCCCCTGGGTGAATTTGCTTGGTAGCAACCTCAGCGGCTTGGACATCCAGAAGAATGTATCCTCCTACAAGCTCATCTGGCTGCTCCCGGCTTTAGCGGGAGCTACCATTTTCCTCAATATTGCGGGCCAGAGCACAAACATGATTCGTCGCTTGGCCGGACTTTGCCCCTTCGGAATTCTGGTCTATGCCTTGAATAATCTGGGAACTGATCTTTTTCAGGCTATAGCGATTGGTGGATGGCTCGCTCTTTTGGGCGGTGCTTTCCTGATTTTCATTCCAAATTCTCCTAAGCCTGCCAAGGGTTCCTAGTTATGTTTGGCTTCTTCAAATCGAAAACCGCTGAAGCGCTAAATCACTGGATCGCTTTCGTCGAAGGCCTTCACTTTCCCTCGACAGATTTTTATGACCGGGTCGAAAAGGAACTACAAACGCGCCAAGTGCCGGGAATGGAAATGGCCAGGATCGAGTTTTCCGAAGGCGGAGCTCTATCCGGTAAGCGGCTTTATTTGCGCATGCTTCGTGAACGGCTGGTGTTTGATGTCTGCGCCGCACCATTTGGCACGAGTTTCTTTTTCTCCTGCCGCATGACCGAAATCCCCTTGGTCATTAAGCCCTGGCAACTCCTCGTATTGTTTTTGGGACTTTGGGCAGGCTTTTTAATTTCGTTTTCGCTCCTCTTAAAAATGTTTGGTGGCTGGGGAGTGTTCCTATGGCCGATTCTATCGGTGAGTTTTCTCCTGGTTGCGGGTTACATCATGCGTAATACCGTCGCAATTGGTCTTGAGGACCTGGATAGAACTTTGATTCAAACTCCGGTCATCGGTCCAATCTACGAAGCATTATTTCGCAAAGAATCATATTACCGCCTCGACACAAGGCTCATGTATCTCGAAATCGTTTCCGACGTTGTCAAAAATCTGGCTGAAGACGCTGTCGCCGCAAAAGGTCTGAAATTCACGAAGCAGTATGAACAAGGCCAGATCCTCGGTGAGCTTTACAAGCGGTTACCACCTTCACCGGAGAGAGTCAAAGCCACTTGATCCAGTATGCCCTCGATTCATGAGCTTTTCTCAGAGCGATTCTTTCGCTGGGAAAAACGCGGACGCGGCTGGGGGGTATTTGACACGCCAGTGTATCCGGAGCCGCCCTTCCTCCCCTTTCCAGGCCATTATCTCCCCGAGACTTCGGTTGCAGACGACGGACATAGACCCACATTTTTAAGTTCGTTTGTTCAAAAGCTTAGTCGTAAACTTAGCACTGAGACGCCTCCACCTCTCGCCATTCCCGAAACCGAGGAGGAACCAGAACCAAATCGACTCAGTCGTAATGTGCTTGTTGAGTTCCGGGCTTCCCTTCCAGACAAGCTTGATATTTCAAAGGAAACATTTGAGCAGTTCCTTTTGAACTTGTCGTTATGCCGCGAACCAATCGCATTTGAACTACTTGGCACACACAAAAAGGTTACAGCACAATTTGCCGCTGCGTTAGAGGACGGCCCCTTACTCCGCCGACAATTGCAGGCGTATTTTCCCGAAGCCGTTTTTGTCCCGAGTGAAAGACTGCTTGAACAGGCATGGGATAAAGCCGATGGGGATGAGGTACTGGCCGTTGAATTCGGCTTGGCCCATGAGTTTATGCTTCCGCTCGCGAGCAGCAAACTCGATCCATTCATCGGCATCATTGGCGCACTCGCCGAATTGCGCCCGGGTGAACTAGGACTTTTCCAAGTCTTGTGGCAACCGGTCCAAAATGAATGGGCGGAAAGCGTCATGAGTTCAGTCACGCACAGTGACAGCAAACCGTTTTTTGTCAATTCACCGGAATTGGCAAGCGCGGCGGAAAATAAAGTTGCCCGGCCATTGTTTGGCGCCGTCGTTCGCATCCTGATTCGAACCGGAGAGTTTGAGCGCTTGTTGCAATTGGCGCGTGACCTTGCCGGATCCCTCCGCGTATTTGCGCACCCGAACGGCAATGAACTTATCCCCCTCACAAACAATGATTACCCTTTCGAGGATCATATTGAGGACGTTCTCTGCCGCCAGTCTCGGCGTTCGGGAATGTTATTAAACATCGATGAACTGATCGGCTTCGTGCATTTGCCGTCGAGTGCTGTCCGTTCCGCCGTATTTGAACGCCAAGCCGTCAAATCCAAGGCAGCGCCTGCTATAGTCCGCCAACAGGAAGGTTTACTACTGGGAAATAACGAGCATGCTGGTGAGTCGGTTACCGTACGACTCACTCCGGAGCAGCGCGTAAGGCACTGCCATATTATTGGAGCAAGCGGCACAGGAAAATCGACTTTGCTGTTCAACCTGATTAAACAAGATATCGAAAAAGGCGAAGGCGTCGCCGTGCTCGATCCTCATGGGGACTTGATTGATCGGATTTGCGGTATCATTCCCGAATCACGGATTAACGATGTGGTCTTGGTTGATCCCTCCGATGAATCGCATTCTATTGCGTTCAACATATTATCAGCGCACACCGATCTTGAGAAAAATCTGCTGGCTTCTGATTTGGTAGCAGTGTTTCAACGCCTTTCTACGTCATGGGGCGACCAAATGCAGAGCGTGTTGCAAAACGCCATTCTCGCTTTCCTGGAAAGCGACCGGCGGGGAACCCTCGTGGACTTGCGTCGCTTTCTGATTGAACCGGCGTTCCGTAGTGATTTCCTGAAATCGGTCAAAGATTCGGAAGTTGTCTATTACTGGCAGAAAAGTTTCCCGCACCTCTCCGGCAACAAATCCATCGGTTCCGTTCTGACACGGTTAGACACTTTCCTTGCGCAAAAACCGATCCGTTACATGGTTTCCCAACCTCAAAACCGGCTGGACTTCGCGCACATAATGGACAGCGGCAAGATCTTTCTGGCGAAATTGCCGGAAGGACTCCTAGGCCGCGAAAATTCATATCTACTTGGGACCTTGCTGGTCTCAAAATTTCAGCAGATTGCCATGAGCCGACAGGCTCAACAGATCACCGCACGGCGGGATTACTGGTGTTATATAGACGAGTTCGCCAACTTCATTACCCCCTCGATGGCGGAGATATTGTCCGGGGCGCGCAAGTATCGCCTTGGCCTGACACTAGCGCATCACGAGTTGCACCAATTAGAACGCAATTCAGAAGTCGCCAGCGCCGTCATGTCGCATCCTTTTACCCGCATCGTCTTTCGGGTCGGTGATGGCGATGCCAAGAAACTGGCAGAGAGTTTTTCGCATTTTGAAGCCAAAGACTTGCGGAATTTGGAAGCTGGACACGCAGTTTGTCGCGTTGAGCGCAGCGACTACGATTTCAATATACAAGTCCCGCTTCCCGAACAAGCGGACGCAAACGAAACCACGCAACGACGACAAGACGTCATTACGGTTTCGAGAAATAAGTATGGCACGGCACGGGCAGACGTGGAGGCGATGCTTGCGAAATCCAGGCTAACACCTTCCTTTGATGAACCAGCAGCCGCTTCCCCACCAAGGAAGCGGGTCTCTCAACCGCCGCAAGATCCTGAACCTCAAAAGGCAACGGTCTCGGAGAAGAAAGAATCGGTGCCTGTCGCTGTCGAAACAAAGCAACCAGGCGTTGTCGAAATTCCGGAAGCAAAGGAGCAACCACCAGTTACCAAGCACGAGCCGCCTCGCGATTTAGGCCGGGGCGGGGCGCAGCACCAGGCCATCCAGCAACGCATCAAGCAAGCGGCAGAAGCACTTAATTTCCGAAGTGTAATCGAAAAGCCAGTTCTCGACGGTGATGGCAGCGTGGATTTGTGGCTGGAACGCGGTGGCCAGATAATTGGGTGTGAAATTTCCCTCACCACAACCATTGATCATGAAGTCGGAAACATCGTGAAATGTTTGAAAGCGGGGGTTCCGAAAGTGGCAGTAATTTGCCTGGACGATGAACGATTGCGGAAGATCGGCAGTGCCGTTTCCGGCAGCCTCGGCCGGGAATTAGCGGCAAATGTGGAGTATTTCCAACCGGACCCATTCATCGCCTTTTTAAAGGCCTTGAAACCGCCAACACTGCAACCCTCGGAATCGCAATACGCCGGCTACAAGGTGAAGCGTTCAGTTCCGAAACTTTCCGCCGAGGAACAAAAGCAGAAGGAAGACATTGCCCACCACATCATGGCGGAGGTCATGCACTCGAAATAGTTCCAAGGAGAGCAAGCATCATTTCCTTTTGAGATGAAAGACCGGGCCAACGACCTTGAATGGAGAGTAGGCTTCAATCATGCGCCTACGGAGACTCAGCAAACTTTCCTCCGGATTCTCCTCGGCCCGATGAATCGAGACATGAGACACTCCGAGTTCGCGCCCAACCTCGGAGCGGGTTTTGCCCGCCTGGATGCGGAAACGCTTGGCGAGCATGGCCAAATCTTTTTCCATAAGAAACTGTTTCTGAGACATCCGAAAATTTTAATGTGTTTACGCAATTTAGCTACATTTTTATCTTGTCAACTCCAATGGTTTTCGAGTATGAAGTAGTGTATGAAGGAAAATAATGTTCTAAACAAACCAGTCGGGATCTGGATTCGGGTGTCCACCGAAGATCAGGCCCAAGGTGAAAGCCCAGAACACCACGAGGAACGAGCCCGAAGTTACGCCAAAAGCCGAGGCTGGCAGGTCAAAGAAATCTACAACCTTGCCGGACAGAGCGGCAAGGCCGTTATGCAGCATCCGGAGGCCAAGCGCATGATGAAGGATATCGAGCGTGGTCATGTGAACGGTTTGGTGTTTTCCAAACTCGCTCGCCTATCCCGCAACCGACGCGAACTGGAGGACTTCGCCGATTACTTCAACAAGCATAATGCCGATCTAATTTCGCTGAGCGAAGCCATTGACACTAGCACCGCCGGAGGCCGGATGTTTTTCCATTTGCT